>Ga0116175_1002267_pt1 | contig 11762 bp, 12 predicted proteins | sample AD_UKC125_MetaG_FD_89802 | JGI IMG/M metagenome (GOLD analysis project Ga0116175, IMG submission 89802) | Active sludge microbial communities of municipal wastewater-treating anaerobic digesters from USA - AD_UKC125_MetaG | ecosystem: Engineered > Bioreactor > Anaerobic > Digestate | place: USA... | reverse complement strand
CGGCGGCCATGATAACAAAGCTGAGAAACAGCAAAGTGACGCTGCTTTGAGCATTTTCCGGTGCAAAAAACTGCGCCCATACAATGCCTGCCGCCAAAAAACCGTTATACAAGCCCTGATTGCTGAACATCACCTGCACGCGCTTTTGCTGCATAAATTCTTGCGGCAGTCCAAAAATCCGCGCGGCTTGCGGGCTGGGAATTTTGCACATTTCAAGATACATAATATAAAAGTGTTCGGCAGCCACGATTAAGGCCAGTACGGTAGCTAGGTTTTGCATTATTCCTCTCCTTCATATTCCGCGCAGGAAGTCGGTGTTTCCCACAGTTTCACGCGGCATACCGGCAAGCCGCCGTTTTTTAGGCGTTGGTAGATTTCTACCGCCATATTTTCGGCAGTGGTGCGGCGGTTTAAACGCAGGGTTTTCATGTTCCAACCTTCCAGCAAAGCGGCGATTTTGCTTTCCCGCTCGTTGTCGCCGTGATAAATAAAAGCGTGGTCGAAAGGATCGATAACACTTTGTTTAACGATGCTTTTTAAGTCGGAAAAATCCATTACCATACCCGCTTTGGCGCCGCTTTCAATCAGGCTGCCGGCAACGGTGATTTCGAGCGAATAGGTATGGCCGTGCAGGTTTTGGCATTTGCCGTCGTGGCCGTCGAGCATATGGGAGGAATCGAAGGTGAAGATTTTGGTGATTTTCATGGTTGTAATGATGCTTTTAATGAGGTGTTAATCTTTATAGGTATCGACAATTTCATACTCAATCTCGATAGGTTTGTTTCCCCTGCCGGGCTGAATCTCGCTAACACTTTGTTTGCCCATAACTTCATAATCCTTGCCGCTTTCGGGAATGAAATAATATTGGTAAACATAGATATAACATTCAGGGAAAAACCATGCACTATTGCAACTTCTGCTATCCGAATACCCCAACACTACCGGCAAACCTGCCTGAATATTGTATTCATTAAATTTCTTATTTTCAGCATCCCATTGTTTTGAACGTTCGGTGGGTGGCATGCCGATTTTCAAACTGCCTTTTTTGAGAGCATAAGAAACTTTGCTGAAACCCACTCTTCTTTTTTTACCCCCCTTTTCGATCACCACTACCGATAAAAAATCAAATTGCCCGCCAAAATTGGCATCTCCGGGCAACCCCGGTTTCTGAACATCGGGATAAATGCGGATACGGGCACGCCCGCTGGCATCAGGTGCCTGAAGCGCTGCCTGCACCGCTTTCGCATCAGGCGGTGTTCGATACACCCGCGGAACGATTTTTTGAACGGTTGTACAAGCAGTCAATAATGACAATATCGCTAATCCAATCAAGGTATGCTTTACCGTAGCGGGGCGACAGAATACGTTCATTCTATTTCTCCAAATCCGTTTTCAATTCAGATAGATTTTTAACGCGTCGCCAAATATTCGGCCAAACCGCGTTCGCGCAACACGCAGCTCGGGCATTCGCCACAGCCGCCTGCTATGCCGAGGTAGCAGGTGTGGGTGTGCTCGCGAATATAGTCGAGATAGCCCAACTGGTCGGCCAGCGCCCAGGTTTGCGCTTTGGTGAGATACATCAGCGGAGTGTGGATTTGGAAAGCATAATCCATCGCCAGATTGAGGGTAACGTTCATTGATTTTACAAACACGTCGCGGCAATCCGGATAGCCGGAAAAATCGGTTTCGCACACGCCCACGATGATGTGGCGGATCTGTTGGCTTTTGGCGTAAATAGCGGCGTAGAGCAAAAACAAGGCATTGCGGCCGTCTACAAAGGTATTGGGCACGCCGTTTTCTGAGTTTTCAATGGCGGCTTGGCCGTCCATCAGCGCATTATGGGTGATCTGCTGCATCAGGCTCAAATCGAGCACGGTTTGCGGGATGTTGAAATCTTGGGCGATTTGGCGCGCGCGTTCCAACTCTATGGCATGGCGCTGGCCGTATTGAAAGGTGATGGCGGCGACGTTTTCGCGGCCGTATTGCTGAATCGCCTGAATCAGGCAGGTGGTGGAATCTTGGCCGCCTGAAAAGATGACCAAGGCTTTCTCGTTTGACATGGTGGTTCCTAGTTTTGTTATCGCGGGATGGATTGCGAACCGCGTGAAGGGGCGGATTATACAGGATTTATACTGTTCGGGTACCCAATGCCTGTCTGAAAGGTTAAAAGCACTTACTATCTTGTTTACATAAAATACACAGCCAATACCTTTCGTTAAAATAATCAGTTAATTAATCAAACAGCTCTTGTCAATATTGTAAATTCATGTAAGAATCCGTCTAATAAGCCATTATCAAAACACATTACAACGTCCGGGCTACTTCTTATGACCAACACCACTTCGGGGGCTGCCAACCATCCTTCGCGTTTGCAGCGCTTTATCCGCTGGCTGAGCCAAAACGATCGCATGTCGCCGCAGCAATTAATCTGGCTGGACATGATTTTCTCCGCTTGCGGCGCCTATTTGCTGGTACACAGCCAAGAAAGTATCGCCCTGATCGGTTGCGCCGTTTTTGTCCAATTGCGCTTATTCTGCAATTTGTTGGAAAACGGCATCCGCAGCGAAAAGCGCTTGTTTTCCCCTCGTTCGGATATCTGGCGCCATTTAACCGACCGCTTTTGCGACAGCGTGTTAATCGTGGCACTCGGTTACGCCATCGATTACATTTGGGCGGGTTGGCTGGCGGCGTTCATCACCCTTCTTTCCTCTTATGCTCGCGTACTGCTGGGCTATTCGGGTTTTGCCGACAGCAGCAACCGCCTGCACGATACCTACCCGCGCCTGCTGTTGCTCACCGCCACCTGCATATTGGGCGCCGTCGAAAACCATTATATGCACACCAGCTTCCTGCTTGCGATGGCGTTGGCACTGATTAGCCTCGACAGCTTGTGGACGTTCTTGCGCCGTATCTGCCATTTATTGAAGTCTTTGCCGAGCTAAAGTAAATAAACCATTCACCCCGGCCGTATGCCTGTCTGAAAAAACAAGCATACGGCCGCATTCGTTTTCCGTTAAAATACCTTCCCTTTGATTTTCCACTATTTTGAGCATTCCCATGTTAGTTCTCGGCATCGAATCTTCCTGCGACGAAACCGGTATCGCGCTGTACGACACCGCACGCGGTTTGGTCGGCAACCAGTTGCATACCCAGATGGCCATGCACGCCGAATACGGCGGCGTGGTGCCTGAGCTGGCCAGCCGCGACCACATCCGCCGCTTGGTTCCGCTTACCGAAGCCTGTCTGAAAGAAGCCGGTATCGGCTACGGCGACATCGATGCCATCGCCTTCACTCAAGGCCCCGGCTTGGGCGGCGCGCTGCTGGCCGGTTCCAGCTATGCCAACGCTCTGGCGTTTGCGTTGGGCAAACCGGTGGTGCCGGTGCATCATTTGGAAGGCCATCTGCTCTCGCCGCTATTGGCCGACGAACAGCCCGAGTTTCCCTTTGTTGCGCTGCTGGTTTCCGGCGGCCACACCCAATTAATGGCGGTGCGCGGCATCGGCGACTACACCCTGCTCGGCGAAAGTGTGGACGACGCCGCCGGTGAAGCTTTCGACAAAACCGCCAAACTGCTCGGCCTGCCCTATCCGGGCGGTGCGCGTTTATCCGAACTCGCCAAACTGGGCCGCCCCGACGCCTTCACCTTCCCGCGCCCGATGCTGCACTCGCAAGACTTGCAAATGAGCTTTTCCGGCCTGAAAACTTCAGTGCTCACCGCCGTGCAAAAAGAGCACGAAGCCCACGGAGAATTATCCGAACAAACCCGCAACGATATTTGCCGTGCATTTCAAGATGCGGTGGTTGAGGTACTCTGCGCCAAAGCCGCCAAAGCCTTGCAGCAAACCGGTTTCCGCACCTTGGTGGTGGCCGGCGGTGTCGGTGCCAACTGGAAACTGCGCGAAAACCTGACCAAGCTCACCCTGCGCAGCCAGCCGCGCGCCCAGCCAGAAGCGGTAAAAGTCTATTTCCCGCCGCTACCGCTGTGTACCGATAACGGCGCGATGATCGCCTTCGCCGGTGCCATGCGCTTGGCCGATGCGCAAAGCGCCGGTGCGTTTAACGTGCGCCCGCGCTGGCCGTTGACCGAAATTGTGCGTTCGCCGGAATCCGCAGCCAATTAAATATCAAACAAATGCCCAAAACAAAAATGCCTGTCTGAAAAAGTTTTTCAGACAGGCATTAAGCATTTAAATGCTTATTCTTTAATCAAACGTTTAGACAACTCTTCCAAAGGCACGCCTTTGGTTTCCGGCATCATAAACTTCACAAACAGCAATTGCAGCACCATCATGCCGGTGAAGATCATAAATACCGAGCTTGCGCCGATGGTGTCGAACAAAAACGGAATCATCGCCGGAATCCCCGCCGCCAATACCCAGTGGGTACTGCTGCCCAAAGCCTGACCTTGCGCACGCAAGTGGCTGGGGAAGATTTCCGAAATAAACACCCAAATCACCGCACCCTGGCCAATGGCATGCGCCGCGATAAACAAGAAGAACAACAATGGCACCACGATACCGCCCCACTGTTGCAAGAAGGCCATCGAAATCAAACCGAGCGAAATGATGTAGCCAAACGAACAAATATACATCAAGGTACGGCGGCCCAATTTATCAATCAACAGCAAGCCGAGCAAAGTGAAAATCAGGTTCACCACACCCACGCCCACGCTGCTGAGCAACGCCGCATTCTGGCCGAGGCCGGCAATTTCAAAAATCCGCGGCGCATAGTACAGAAAGGCATTGATGCCGGAGAACTGGTTGAAAAACGCAATCAACACCGCTAGCCATACCAATAAACGGTATTTACCCAACCAAATGCTCTCGCTGCTGTGGCTGGTATCTTCCTTGCCCGCTTCAATCAAATCGTTCACATCACGGGTCGGATCGATTTGGCGCAACACCTCACGCGCCTCGTCGTAGCGGCCTTTCATCATCAGCCAGCGCGGCGACATCGGTACCGTCATCACCATCAGGGTATAAATAAATGCCGGCAGCGCTTCGATACCGATCATCCAGCGCCAAGCCGATTCGCCAAAGCCCGCATTGGCAAACAAGAAATTAGACAAAAAGGCCACCAAAATACCGAATACGATGTTGAACTGATACATCGCCACCAAACGACCACGGCGATCCGCCGGCGCAATTTCGGAAACATAAGCCGGTGCCGCGATGGTAGAAGCCCCCACGCCCAAGCCACCGATAAAGCGGAAGAAAGCAAACGACCACGGATCAGAAACCAGCGCGGAGCCCACCGCCGATACGGTATACAGCACACCAATAATAATCAGCGTTTTCTTACGCCCCAAACTGTCGGTCGGCCAACTGCCGAAAATAGCGCCAATCACCGTGCCCCACAGCGCGGAAGACATCACCACCACGCCGTGAAACAAACTGGCACTGCCAAACAGCGTATAGTGCCCCCACATTTCAGAAAGCGATTTTTCCGCACCGGAAATCACCACCGTATCGAAGCCGAATAAAAACCCGGCCAGCGCGACCGTAATCGACCAAAACAGAATTTTAGATTGATTCATGATGAAGCGACCTTATCGTTCGTTGAGATAAGCCGACACAGACATACCCCGTCGGCTAAAAAACCGAGTAGACGTCTTACGATTGTAGGTGCTTGAAGAGAGCGGCGGTATCACACTCAGATGAGACAACGGTGGCCGACGCATTGAATAAATACCGGTTGTGGCCGGTTTATTATGCCGAGAAATAAAGCAACAAGCTTACTTCCCATTTGTACAACCTTTACATTATTCTAAAATTCCCAACATTTTTTCACAAAATGAGACGGTCGGGCTGCTTAGCAGATACACGGTGCTTATTGCCTGCCAAATCATGTTGTGTAACGGCTATTCCCTTTCAATGCCTGTCTGAAACCGAGCAAAGCGAGTTTCTGCGGAGCTAAAACTGCGCGCTATAAAAACACCTAACGCTTATGGTAAAATAACCAGCTTCGTGCAGCAGCCGCTGCCACACCGTTACAACCAATTGAACTCTCTAAGGAAATCACATGGCCGGCCATAGTAAATGGGCGAACATCCAGCATAAAAAAGCCCGAGTCGATGCCAAACGCGGCAAAATCTTCACCCGTCTGATTAAAGAAATCACCGTTGCTGCCCGCTTGGGCGGCGGTGATCCCGCTTCCAACCCGCGCCTGCGCTTGGCGATGGATAAAGCTTGGGATGCCAATATGCCCAAAGACAACGTGCAACGCGCCATCGATAAAGGCACCGGCAACTTGGAAGGTGCGGACTACATCGAATTGCGCTACGAAGGCTACGGCATCGGTGGAGCCGCGCTGATGGTCGACTGCATGACCGACAACAAAACTCGCACCGTCGCCGATGTGCGCCACGCCTTTAATAAGCACGGCGGCAACCTCGGCACCGACGGCTGCGTAGCCTTCAACTTCGAGCACCAAGGCTATTTGGTGTACACCGAAGCCGATGAAGATGCTTTGATGGAAGCGGCTTTGGAAGCCGGTGCCGAAGATGTGGTGGTAGACGACGAAGGCATCATCGAAGTGATTACCGCGCCGGCCGATTGGGCGGGCGTAAAAGCGGCGCTGGAAGCCGCCGGTTTTCAATCGGCAGACGGCGATGTGACCATGCGTGCGCAAAACGAAACCGTATTGAGCGGCGATGATGCGGTTAAAATGCAGAAACTGATTGATGCGCTGGAAGATTTGGACGACGTGCAAAACGTGTATACTTCAGCAGTGCTTGAGTTCGCCGAATAAACCCTTATAGCGAAAGCACTAAAAAACTGATACGGCGTTATCTCGCTTTGTCGTACTAACTGTACTGCCTGCAGCTCGCTGCCTTGTATCAATTCTTTATTACTTTCGCTATATCTTATCCGCAACGGCGGCTGTACTCGACCCGGCCGCCTTCCCCACTCCGCCAGAAAAGGATATCGCCATGACCCGTATGGTTAACTGCATCAAACTGGGCAAAGAAGCCCCCGGCATGAAATTCGCCCCGCTGCCCAACGATTTGGGCAAACGCATTTTCGAAAACGTATCGCAAGAAGCATGGGACGCTTGGACGCGCCACCAAACCATGTTGATCAACGAAAACCGCTTAAGCCTGGCCGATCCGCGTGCGCGCCAATACCTCGCCCAGCAGATGGAAAACTATTTCTTCGGCGACGGCGCCGACAGCGTTCAGGGCTATACCCCCGAGAACTAAATCGCATCTTATAAAGAATGTTTTCAGACAGGCATTGCCTGTCTGAAAATCTATTCGGCTGCCGAAACACAACACCCGCTTTTAAAAACTTTAAAAACCTTTTAATCCGCCAAACAGCAGTTTAACCACCCGCTAACCAACACCCTTTCAGCGGCTGCTATACTGCTGTTATCTTCAATAAACAGAGAGTCCCCATGGAGCAAAACCGCTTCAATCAAACCTCCCCCTCAATCGGCATCAGTGTACGTCTGGCGGAAAGCCCGGAAGAAATCCGCGCCGCCCAACAATTGCGCTATCAAGTGTTTGCCCAAGAGCTCGGCGCCGACATTCAAAATGAAGAAGGCCTCGACATCGATGCCTACGACGCCCATTGCCGCCACCTGCTGGCCTTCGATACCGGCACCGGTGAAGTGATCGGCTGTTACCGTCTGCTTACCGCCGAAGGCGCCGCTGCCGTTGGCGCTTGGTACAGCGCTTCCGAATTCGACCTCAGCCCACTGGCCGATATTTTGCCGCAAACAGTAGAGCTCGGCCGCGCCTGCATTCACCCCGACTACCGCAACGGCGGTACCGTCATGCTGTTGTGGGCGGGCTTGGTTAAATTTATGCGCGACGCCGGTTTGCGCTTTATGACCGGCTGCGGCAGCATCAGCACCCGCGACGGCGGCCACGAAGCAGCCGGACTGTATCAAGAATTGCAACAAAAACACCTCTGCCCACCCGAATGGCGCGTGCGCCCGCTCAACCCGCTCAATTGGCCGGTGCTCACCCCGAAAGAAAATCCCGAATGCCCAACCCTGATTAAAGGCTATCTGAAAGCCGGCGCTTGGATTTGCGGCGAACCCTGTGTAGATGAAGCCTTCAACTGCGCCGACGTGTTGATTCTGATGGACATAAGCCGCCTGAACGACCGCTATCTGCAACGCTTTATCCAAAGCACCCCCGGTACCGCCGCATCATGAACAATCCCCTGCGCTTCCCCTTACGCCTGCTCGGCATCGCCGGCTGCCTGATTTACGGCGCGCTGGAAATCTTTTTCCTGTTTCCGCTGTACAGCAAAGAGCGCAAACTGCGCGCCATCCAATTGTGGTCGCACCGAGTGCTCACCGCCTGCGGCCTGCGCCTGCAAACCTACGGCAAACTGCCCGAGCGCGGCCGTGGCCAGATGATGATCTGCAACCATATATCCTGGCTAGACATCATGGCCATCAACGCCGCCTTTCCCGGCCGTTTCGTCGCCAAAGACGACGTAGCCAAATGGCCGTTGATCGGCTACCTCGCCACGCAGGCGCAAACCGTTTATGTGGCGCGCAACCGCGGCACCGGCAACAATCAAAGCAAAATCGTCCACGTTACCGAAGCGCTGCAAAACGGCGATACCGTGACCCTGTTTCCCGAAGGCACCAGCACCGAAGGGCGCGATATTTTGCCGTTCAAAACCAGTTTTTTCCAAGCACCGCATGAAGCGGGTGTGCCGATTATTCCGGTACTCTGCCGTTATCCGAATGCCGACGGCTCCAGCCCCAATCCGAGCATGGCTTATTACGGCGACATCTCGCTGTGGCAATCGATCTGCATGATTGCCCGCCAGCCCAAAGGCGTAGCCGAGCTGCACTTTCTCGAACCGATAGCCGCCGAAGCCGACCGCCGCCAATCCGCCGAAACCGTGCAGCGTTTGTTGAGAGAAAAACAGGCGGAATTGGAAAAGCCGTATCGGTAATGCCTGTCTGAAAAAGCCAAAGCCATATAACGAATCAAAACAACAAAGTAGAATAAAAAACAAACCCTCTTTGTTTAGCAGAGAAAATTCCCATGAACAAACACATCCTACTCGGCATCAGCGGCGGCATCGCCGCCTATAAATCCTGCGAACTCGTGCGCCTGCTGAAAAAACAAGGCCACAGCGTTACCGTGGCCATGAGCCGGGCGGCCACTGAATTTGTGTCACCCCTCACCTTTCAAGCCTTAAGCGGCAATCCGGTGCTGGCGGAAACCCACAGCGGCGAAAACGGCGGCAACGGCATGGCACACATCAACCTCACCCGTGAAGCCGATGTATTTCTGATTGCGCCCGCCAGCGCCAACACCTTGGCCAAAATCGCCAACGGCATCGCCGACAACCTGCTCACCAACTTAGCCGCCGCGCGCAAATGCCCGCTGGCGGTCGCGCCTGCTATGAATGTGGAAATGTGGTTCAACTCCGCCAATCTGCGCAACATCGCCCAATTGCAGGCCGACGGCATTACCGTGTTCCCACCCGCCAGCGGCGAGCAGGCCTGCGGCGAAGTCGGCGTCGGCCGGATGCCGGAAGCGGCGGAATTGGCCGATTTACTGCCCGATTTGTGGACATCCAAATCTTTGCAAGGCAAAAAAGTGTTGATTACCGCGGGGGCAACTTTTGAAGCCATCGACCCGGTGCGCGGCATCACCAATCTTTCCAGCGGCCAAATGGGCATGGCACTCGCCCGCGCCTGCCGCGCCGCCGGAGCAGAAGTGAGCCTGATTTACGGCCAGCTTCAGACAGGCATTCCCGCCGGTTTGGCGTACACCGAACAAGCCGTCAGCGCCGAAGCGATGTATCAGGCGGTGATGCAGCAAGTAGATACGCAAGATGTGTTTATCTCGGTAGCGGCAGTGGCCGACTACAAAGTGAAAAACAGTAGCGCGCAAAAAATTAAGAAAGACGGCAGCGGCACGCCGCCGATAATTGAATTAACGGAAAACCCCGATATTCTCGCTTCGGTCGCCAAGTTGCCGAAACCGCCGTTTTGCGTGGGCTTTGCCGCCGAAAGCGAAAACGTGGTGGAATATGGCCGCGCCAAACGGATCAAAAAAGGCATTCCGATGCTGGTGGCCAACGATGTCGCCACCGCCATGGGCAAGCCGGTGAACCGCATCACCATCATCGATGAAGCGGGCGAAACCGCCTTCCCGGAAACCGACAAACAACAAGCGGCCGCGCAGATTGTGGCTGCGCTGGCCGCTCAATTGGCTAAATAAACCGTCGTACTTATTGTTTCTCAGGCATGGCTGAAGAATGGTGCTGGCTGATCAACCAGTTTTTGCCGTCCCACTGGTAATTAAAGCTGTAACGCGCCTGTACTTTCTTGCCGGTTGTGCCATAAGTAAAGGTATAAATACCGGCATCGGAAGCGGTATTACAACCAATCTCGATGTGGCTGTAATCGATTTTACCGACCGGTTTGTTTTCCAGGAAATGGTGGAAATAATCTTCTTTTTCTTCCTTGGTTAAACGCACCTTATTGGATACGGTCGGCAACAAAATAGAGCGTTCCGCATAATTGGCGGCTACTTTAGCCGGATCACCGGTTTGCAGCGACTGGTTCCAGCGGTCAAATAATTGCGCTACCTCTTCTTTGCTGATCTTCTGGCAGCTAACCTGCTCAGCCGCACCCGATTGAGCGGGTTTATCGGCAGATACCGACGAGCAAGCCGCCAGCAATAAGGCAGCTGGCAAAACAGATAAATATTTGATATTCACAATATAACCTCTCTGGTTTAATTAATCTTATTTATAATGACCGTAACTTTGAATCCGCCTCGGATACCACTCAAATGGTTTATCGATTAACCCAAGATAGTATCTCAAGGCACAACAAAACACGGTACGATTCAATCAAAACTGATTGAGTAACCAAGCGATCCGTTAAGCAAACAGATATTATCGCTATTCCAGATAGTAACCATAAAAATATTTATTGGCATCAAATTTCTTTAACCCATCAAGATAAGACATTGTTAATAAATAACATAAAAATGTTATCACCATAATTATCTTTCTTTTCAGACAGGCATTCCTTCCGGCACCATGCAAGCACGCAAAATCATCCACATCGATATGGACGCCTTCTACGCCTCGGTAGAATTGCGCAAAAACCCGCAGCTCAAAGGCCTGCCGGTGGTGGTGGCGTGGGACGGCCCGCGTTCGGTGATTTGCGCCGCCTCCTACGAAGCCCGCCGCTTCGGCCTGCACTCGGCGATGTCGGTAGCCACCGCCAAACGGCTGTGCCCGCAAGCGGTGTATATTCCGCCGCATTTCACGCTTTATCGCGAAGTATCGCAGCAGATTCATGCCGTTTTCCGCCGTTATACCGATTTAATCGAGCCTTTATCGCTGGACGAAGCTTATCTCGACGTTACCCACAATTTTCAAAACATCCCCTACGCCAGCCAAGTAGCCAAAGCCATCCGCGCCGATATTCTGGTCGAAACCGGGCTAACCGCGTCCGCAGGCGTTGCTCCTAATAAATTCCTCGCCAAAATCGCTTCCGATTGGCATAAGCCCAACGGCCAATTTGTGCTGCCGCCGGAAAAAGTGGCCGATTTTCTGCACAAGCTACCTACCGGCAAAATCCCCGGCGTCGGCAAAGTCACCCAGCAAAAAATGCAGCGCTTCGGCGTGCACACCGTCGGCGATTTACTGCGCTTCGAGCGCGGCGAGTTGGTCAACCTGTTCGGCAAATGGGGCTACCGCCTCTACGATCTGGCACGCGGCATCGACAACCGCAGCGTTAAACCCAGCCGCGAGCGTTTGCAGAT
>Ga0116175_1002255_pt1 | contig 11807 bp, 8 predicted proteins | sample AD_UKC125_MetaG_FD_89802 | JGI IMG/M metagenome (GOLD analysis project Ga0116175, IMG submission 89802) | Active sludge microbial communities of municipal wastewater-treating anaerobic digesters from USA - AD_UKC125_MetaG | ecosystem: Engineered > Bioreactor > Anaerobic > Digestate | place: USA... | reverse complement strand
CAGCGTGCCCGACATGCTCGCCATCTACGACACCATGCAGTACGTGCACTGCGACATCGTCACGGTGTGCCTCGGTGAGGCGGCGTCGGCCGCGGCGATCCTGCTGGCCGGCGGTACCGCGGGCAAGCGTGCCGCGCTGCCGAATGCCACCATCCTGATCCACCAGCCGCGTACCGGCGGCGCCTTCCAGGGCCAGGTGTCGGATCTGGAGATCCAGGCAGCGGAGATCGAGCGCATCCGCAAACGTCTCGACGAGATTCTCGCCGGGCACACCGGCCAGCCCGCCGACAAGATCCGCCGTGACACCGATCGCGACAACATCCTGACCGCCGCGCAGGCCAAGGAGTACGGGATCATCGACGAGGTGTTCGAGTACCGCAAAAAGTCGCTCAAGACCCCGGCGTCGTAGGGCCGGACAGCACAGTTCAGAGCAGGAATGCCCGCGACATTTGCCGGTTACGGTCGAAGTCCGGGCAGTTCACGGGTACCGTCGGGGTACCGACCCGACAGGAAGTAGGTAGAGCACGAGATGGCGCGAATCGGAGACGGTGGAGATCTGCTCAAGTGCTCTTTCTGTGGAAAGAGTCAGAAGCAGGTCAAGAAGCTGATCGCCGGACCCGGGGTCTACATCTGCGATGAGTGCATCGATCTGTGCAACGAGATCATCGAAGAGGAGCTCGCCGAGAACGGTGACGTCAAACTCGACGAGCTACCCAAGCCTGCCGAGATCCGTGACTTCCTGGAGAATTACGTCATCGGCCAGGACACGGCGAAACGGACGCTCGCGGTTGCGGTCTACAACCATTACAAGCGCATTCAGGCGGGTGAGAAGAAGGACGCCCGTGGCGGTGAGACGGTGGAGATCGCCAAGTCCAACATCCTGATGCTCGGGCCCACCGGCTGCGGCAAGACGTATCTGGCGCAGACCCTGGCCAAGATGTTGAACGTGCCGTTCGCGATCGCCGACGCCACCGCGCTGACCGAAGCCGGGTACGTGGGTGAGGACGTCGAGAACATCCTGCTCAAACTCATCCAGGCGGCCGACTACGACGTCAAGCGTGCCGAGACCGGAATCATCTACATCGACGAGGTCGACAAGATCGCCCGCAAGAGCGAGAACCCGTCGATCACCCGAGATGTATCGGGTGAGGGTGTGCAGCAGGCGCTGCTCAAGATCCTGGAGGGTACGCAGGCATCGGTGCCGCCGCAGGGTGGCCGCAAGCACCCGCACCAGGAGTTCATCCAGATCGACACCACCAACGTGCTGTTCATCGTCGCGGGTGCGTTCGCGGGGCTGGAGAAGGTGGTGTCCGAGCGAATCGGCAAGCGGGGCATCGGTTTCGGCAACGAGGTCACCAGCAAGGACGACATCGACACCACCGATCACTTCGCGGAGGTGCTGCCCGAAGATCTGATCAAATTCGGTCTGATCCCCGAGTTCATCGGCCGCTTGCCGATCGTCGCCTCGGTGACCAACCTCGACAAGGATTCGCTCGTCACCATCCTGTCCGAGCCCAAGAACGCCCTGGTCAAGCAGTACACCAAGCTGTTCGAGATGGACAACGTCGCACTCGAGTTCACCAAGGACGCCCTGGAGGCGGTCGCCGATCAGGCGATCCATCGTGGCACCGGTGCCCGTGGCCTGCGCGCCATCATGGAAGAGGTCCTGCTTCCGGTCATGTACGACATCCCGAGCCGGGACGACGTCGAGAAGGTTGTGGTGACCGGAGAAACGGTGCGCGACAACGTTCTTCCGACAATCGTCCCGCGTAAGGACAGCCCCGACGAACGTCAGGACAAGACCGCCTAGACAGTTCGCCTCACACCGACTTCGTCCCGCTCACCCCATTGGGGTGGGCGGGACGAAGTCCTTCTACGCCCGCACAGGTATGGGTGTGGGGGTGGAGTGTGGCGCCTCACCTGGTTCTGTCCAATACAATTGCCGCCATGACCGCAGCGCACCACGGCGCCCGGCTACTCTCACTGGACGAGTGGCGGGCACTCGATGAGGACACCGAAACACGGTCCGAACTCCAGGAGGGTGTACTCGTCGTGTCACCGCGGCCGCTGAAACCGCATGCCCGGGTGATCGCCCGACTTATCACGCAGCTCGCCGCGCAGCTTCCGGACAGTGTCGAGGCGCTTCCCGAGGTCGAGGTGATCGTTGATGCCTCACCGCCGCCGACCGTTCGGATTCCGGATGTGATCATCTGCCCGACGACACCCGACACAACCGTCGACGCATCCCAGGTTCTGCTCGCCGTAGAAGTGATGTCACCGGGGTCCCGGCGCACCGATCAGATCACCAAACGTAGTGAGTATGCCGACGCCGGTATTGGGCACTACTGGATCATCGACCGTGAACGACGCATCATGACCGCACTCGAACTCACTTCCGACGGATACGTCGGCAGCGAGCACTCCGGTATGTTCGAGACGAGCCGCCCGTGTGCGCTGCGCATCGACATCGACGCACTCGACATCTGACGTAGCAAAGATAGACCCTTGTCGTTCATCTCGGTGAAGATGGAATTGTACTCTGCGATTGCTTCTTCGTAGGGGTCGGGCTTCTTCGCGGTCATCTTCTCCGCGGCGTCGGCTGCCGTCTCTTTGAGGTCTGATGCCTGCCCGGATAACTGCGCCGAGGCGTAGACATGTGCTCTCGGGAACGGGTCGTGTTTATGTCGCCGGGACCAGCCGGACCACTACCGCCTTGGATACCGGGGTGTTGGATTTCTTGGCGACGGAGCCAAGGGGCACAAGGGGGTTGGTTTCGGGGTAGTAGGCTGCCACGTTGCCTCGCGGGGTGTCGTAGGCGACGATCTCGAAGTCGTCGACGCGCCGTTCCTCGGGCCCGTCGGGGCCGGTGAACTCGGAGATGATGTCGACGTGCTGGCCGGTGCGCAGCCCGAAAGCGGCGATGTCGTCCTGGTTGACCATCACCACCCGCCGGTTGCCCTTGATGCCGCGGTAGCGGTCGTCGTGGCCGTAGATCGTGGTGTTGTACTGGTCATGGCTGCGCAGCGTCTGCAGGATCAGTCGGCCCTCGGGGATGCGCACCCAGTCCAGGGGTTCGACCGTGAAGTTGGCCAGGCCGGTGGTCGTGGCGAAGGTCCGATTGTCGCGCGGGGGATGCGGCAGCACGAATCCGTCGCTACGGCGTACGCGGGTATTGAAGTCCTCGAATCCGGGGATGACGCGTGAGATGCGTTCGCGGATCACGTCGTAGTCATCGCGCATCTGCGCCCAGTCCACCGGATGATCGTCGCCGAACACGGCGACGGCCAGATCCGCGACGATCGCCACCTCGCTGTGCAATTCGGGGGAGGCCGGCGGTAGCGAGCCGCGTGAGAGATGCACCACCGACATCGAATCCTCGACCGAGACCAGTTGCTTCGTGCCGCCGGTCATGTCGCGGTCGGTGCGGCCGAGGGTGGGCAGGATCAGCGCGGCCCGGCCGGTGACGGTGTGTGACTCGTTGAGTTTGGTGGAGATGTGCACGGTGAGGGCGCATCTGCGCAGGGCATCGGCGGTCAGCTCGGTATCGGGCGCCGCCGACACGAAGTTGCCGCCCATCGCGATGAACACCCGCACCTGGCCCCGACCCATCGCCCGGATCGCCTGGACGGTGTCGTATCCGTGCTCGCGGGGGCTGTTGATTCCGAATTCCTTGTCGAGCGCCCCGAGGAACGATTCGGGCATCTTCTCGAAAATGCCCATCGTCCGGTCGCCCTGGACGTTGGAGTGTCCGCGCACCGGACACAGTCCGGCGCCGGGTTTGCCGATCATGCCGCGCAGCAGCAGGACGTTGGTGCCCTCTCCGATCGTGGCCACCGAATGCCGGTGCTGGGTCCAGCCCATCGCCCAGCACAGCACGGTCCGCTTGGACGCCATCAACGCCCCGGCGAGATCTTCGATCTGCGCGAAGGTCAGGCCGGTGGCCGACAGCACGTCGTCGAAGTCCAGATCGTCGAGCAGGGCGAGGTAATCGTCGACGCCGCCGCAGTGCTCGTCGAGGAATTGCCTGTCGAAGACGGTGCCGGGGGCGGCGCGCTCGGCATCGAGCATCAGGCGTGCGATACCGCGGAACAATGCCATGTCGCCGCCGAGCCGGATCTGCAGGAAGTCATCGGTGAGGGAGGTGCCTTTCCCGATCACGCCGCCGACCTGCTGCGGGTCCTTGAAGCGCATGAGTCCGGCCTCGGGCAGCGGATTGATCGCGACGATCCGGGCCCCGCCCCGCTTGGCCTTCTCCAGCGTGGCGAGCATCCGCGGATGGTTGGTGCCGGGGTTCTGACCCGCGACGATGATCAGGTCCGCGATCTCCAGATCCGGAACCGTCACCGAACCCTTGCCGATGCCGATGGCGTTGCCCAGCGCGGTGCCCGACGACTCATGGCACATGTTGGAGCAGTCCGGCATGTTGTTGGTGCCCAGGCTGCGGGCGAACAGCTGGTAGACGAATGCGGCCTCGTTGCTGGTACGGCCGGAGGTGTAGAAGACCGCCTCGTCGGGGGAGGTCATCTGCGACAGTTCGGCGGCGATGAGGGCGTTGGCCTCGTCCCAGCCGACCGGGCGGTAGTGAGTGTCGCCCGGGGCCAGATACATCGGGTGGGTGAGCCGGCCCTGCTGCGAAAGCCAGTATCCCGAGCGGCCGGCCAGATCGGACACGGAGTGCTCGGCGAAGAACTCCGGGGTGACGCGGCGGGTGGTGGCCTCCTCGGCGACCGCCTTGGCGCCGTTCTCGCAGAACTCGGCGTGCTTGCGGTGGCCGGGGGTTTCCGGCCAGGCACAGCCGGGGCAGTCGAATCCGTTGCGCTGGTTCAGCTTGAAGAAGGTGCGGACGGTGCGCGCCACGCCCATCTGCTCGACGCCGCGTTTGAGGGCCACGGCGACCGCGGGCACCCCGGCGGCGTGGTCCTTGACGTGCCCGATCCGGACGGCGGTCGGCTCGTCGACCTGTCGGGTGTGCGGATTCTGGTCGTCACTATGGCGCATGACATTTATTGTGCGCCAGAAACTGTGATCCCGCCCTCACCGGGTCGAGATAGCACACACTGGACACATGACCGACAGTGAGAACACCCGCGGGGACCTAGTGGACCTGCCAGAGAGCACCACCACCGCGCCGATCGCCGGACTGGTCCTGGCCGGCGGCAGATCCCGGCGGATGGGGACCGACAAGGCGTCGCTGCAGTGGCCGGACGACACCGCCGAACCGATGCTGGCGCGCATCGTGCGCACCGTCGCCGAGCGGTGCGACCGGGTGTACGTGGTGGCCGCGCAGGAGTCGTCGGCGTACCGGCTGCTGCACGGGACCGGTGGGCCGGAGGCGGTATGGGTGACCGACGAGGAACCGGGCACCGGCCCGCTCGGCGGGCTGGCCGCGGGTCTGGCGGCGGCCGCCGCCGACGGTTTCGGGCTGGGATTCGTGTGCGCCACCGACATGCCGCTGATCGGCCCGGGCCTGATCGACGAACTCGCCCGAGGCGCCACGCCGTCGACGCAGGCGGTGATCGCCCACGATGCGCGGCGCGACCATCCGATGGCCGCCATCTACCGCACGTCGTCGGCGCCGGTGGTGGCCGATCTGGTGGCGGGGGGCGAGCGGCGGATGCTCGCGGTGCTCGACGCGCTGGAGACCCGGCGGGTCCCGGTGTCCGAACCCGAATGGCTCACCAATGTGAACGCTCCCGAGGATCTGCACGACCTGCGCGTGTCCTGATCACAAGGTCCGGGTGTGCCGCCTGTCCCGGAAGTGGGGGCCGGTGCACACCCGCATCGATGAACCCGTCATGCGGATCGGCACGCGCAGGTCGGGCGCGTCACGCCCCACGCTCTGACCGGTGCGCGCGTTCCCTAAGATTGTGGGGTGAGCAATCGTGAAGCACAGGGTGCCGACGCGTCCGCACTGCCAAAGTCCTGGGACCCCGCAGAACATGAGGCAGGGCTCTACCAGGGCTGGGTGGACGCCGGGTACTTCACCGCCGACCCCTCGAGTGACAAGCCGCCGTTCACGATCGTCATCCCGCCGCCCAATGTGAACGGTTCGCTGCACATGGGCCACGCCTATGAGCACGTGCTGATGGATGCGCTGTGCCGGCGCAAACGGATGCAGGGCTACGAGGTGCTGTGGCTGCCGGGTATGGACCACGCGGCCATCGCGATGCAGACGATGGTCGAGCGCAAACTGGCCACCGAGGGCAAGACCCGCGATGATCTGGGCCGGGAAGCGTTCATCGAACGGGTGTGGCAGGAGAAGGCCGAGATCTCCGGAAACATCGGCGAACAGATGCGCCGCCTCGGTGATGGCGTCGACTGGACCCGCGAACGTTTCACGATGGACGAAGGTCTCTCGCGCGCGGTGCACACCGTGTTCAAGAAGATGTTCGACGACGGTCTGATCTATCAGGCCGAGCGTCTGGTGAACTGGTCGCCGGTCCTGCAGACCGCGATCAGCGACATCGAGGTGTCCTACGCCGACGTCGAAGGCGAACTCGTCAGCTTCCGCTACGGCTCCCTCGACGACACACAGCCGCACATCGTGGTGGCCACCACCCGGCTGGAGACGATGCTCGGCGACACCGCGATCGCGGTGCACCCCGACGACGAGCGGTACGCACATCTGGTGGGCACCGAATTGCCGCACCCGTTCCTGGACCGCACTATCCCGGTCGTCGCCGACGACTATGTGGATCCCGAGTTCGGTTCCGGCGCGGTCAAGATCACCCCCGCGCACGACCCCAACGACTTCGCGCTCGGCCAGCGGCACAATCTGCCGATGCCCACCATCATGGATGCCACCGCCAGGATCGACGGCACCGGAACGCAATTCGACGGGATGGATCGTTTCGAGGCGCGGGTCAAGGTGCGCCAGGCGCTCGCCGAGCAGGGCCGCATCGTCAAGGAGGTGCGCCCGTACCTGCACAGCGTCGGCCATTCCGAACGTACCGGTGAACCGATCGAGCCGCGCCTGTCGATGCAGTGGTGGGTCAAGGTCGCCTCGCTCGCCGAGGCCGCCGGTGACGCGGTGCGCGAGGGCGAGACCGTCATCTATCCGAAGTCGATGGAGCTGCGCTGGTTCGGCTGGGTCGACGACATGCACGATTGGTGCATCTCCCGCCAGCTGTGGTGGGGCCACCGCATCCCGATCTGGTACGGCCCCGACGGCGAGGTGATCTGCGTCGGACCCGACGAACAGGCACCTGAGGGCTACACGCAGGAAACCGATGTCCTGGACACCTGGTTCTCGTCGGGTCTGTGGCCGTTCTCCACCCTCGGCTGGCCCGACAACACCGCCGACCTGGAAAAGTTCTATCCCACTTCGGTTCTGGTTACCGGCTACGACATCCTGTTCTTCTGGGTGGCGCGGATGATGATGTTCGGCACCTACGTCGGCAAGGACCTGGGCGCCGGCAAGACGGTGCCGTTCAGCAACCTGTTCCTGCACGGCCTGGTGCGCGACGAGCACGGCCGCAAGATGTCCAAATCCAAGGGCAACGGCATCGACCCGCTCGACTGGGTGGAGCGCTTCGGCGCCGATGCGCTGCGTTTCACCCTGGCACGTGGGGCCAACCCGGGGGCCGACATCTCCGTCGGCGAGGACCACGCGTCGTCGTCGCGGAACTTCGCCACCAAGTTGTACAACGCCACCAAGTTCGCGCTCATGAACGGCGCCCAGGTGGGCGAGCTGCCCGCGCGGGAGTCGCTGACCGAGGCCGATCGCTGGATCCTCGACCGCCTCGACCAGGTGGTCGCCGAGGCCGATGCCGGGTTCGAGGCGTACGAGTTCTCCAAGGCGTGCGAGGCGCTGTACCACTTCGCCTGGGACGAGTTCTGCGACTGGTATCTGGAACTGGCCAAGGTCCAGTTCGCCGAGAATGACGAAACCCGCTCGCGGGCAACGTCACTGGTTCTCGGGACGGTTCTCGACACGCTGCTGCGCACGCTGTCGCCGGTGATGCCGTTCGTGACCGAGGTGCTGTGGAAGTCGCTGACCGAGGGGCAGTCGCTGGTGATCGCGCGGTGGCCGGCCGGGACCGGCGCCGAGGTCGACGCCGACGCGGCACGGCACGTGGGTGATCTGCAGGCGCTGATCACCGAGATCCGCCGGTTCCGCAGCGACCAGGGACTCAAGCCCGGACAGCGGGTGGCCGCAGAACTCGACGGACTCGACGCGGCGGGCATCGACGCGCTGCGGCCTTACGTTGATTCACTGGCCCGGCTCAACCGGGCCGACGACACGTTCGCGGCCACCGCGACCGTTGAGGTACGGCTGTCGGCGGCGACGGTCACCGTGCGTATCGACACCTCCGGCACCGTCGATGTGGAGGCCGAGCGCAAGCGTATCGCCAAGGATCTCGCGGCGGCGGAGAAGGAATTGGCGCAGACAGCGGCCAAGCTCGGCAACGAGCAGTTCCTGTCGAAGGCTCCGGAGGCGGTGCGCGCCAAGATCACCGAACGCAACAAGGTGGCCACCGACGAGGTGGCCCGGCTGACGGCCAAGCTGGAAGGGCTCGGCGGGTGAGCGGTGACCGCGCCGGGCGCTCGGGTGGTCCCGGCGCCGGGGAGCCGCGCGATCCGGGTGCACCGGAGGCCGACGAGATCGACCTGGCACACCTGGCCTTCGAGGACGATGAGGCGTCCGGGGACGATCGGGCGTTCGGGGACGATGAGGACACCGGGCACGATGGCGACCGGCCGGGGGTCGGGGGACCGGTGCACCCGCTCGACGACGAGGGGCCCGACGATCCGTCGGCGTTCACCACCGACACCACCTCCGACCTGGCCGAGTTGGCGGAGGTGGAGGCCGACCTGGACACCCGCTGGCCCGAGACCAGGATCGAGCCGTCGCTGACCCGCATCTCCACCCTGATGGATCTGCTGGGCTCGCCGCAGTTGACCTATCCGTCGATTCACATCGCCGGTACCAACGGCAAGACGTCGGTGACCCGGATGATCGACGCACTGCTGATCGCGCTGCACCGGCGCACCGGCCGCATCACCAGCCCACACCTGCAGCTGGTCACCGAACGGATTTCGGTGGACGGCAAGCCGATCGAACCGCGCACCTACATCGATACCTACCGGGAGCTGGAACCGTACATCACGATGGTCGACGACTCGTCGACGGCTGCGGGCGGACCCCGGATGAGCAAGTTCGAGGTGCTCACCGCGATGGCCTACGCGGCGTTCGCCGAGGCGCCGGTGGATGTGGCAGTGGTGGAAACGGGGATGGGCGGACGCTGGGACGCCACCAACGTCGTCGACTCGCAGGTGCGGGTGATCACCCCGATCGCGATGGACCACGCCGACTATCTGGGCGACACGCTCACTGCGATCGCGGGTGAGAAGGCCGGGATCATCACCGCCCGCAGAAGCGACGACCTGCTCGCCCAGGACCCGGTTGCGGTGATCGCACCGCAGGAACCGGACGTCATGGACGTACTGCTGCGTCAGGCAGTGGAATCGGAAACGGTTGTGGCGCGCCAGAACTCGGAGTTCTCGGTGCTGGAGGCGCGGCTGGCGGTGGGCGGTCAGCTGCTCACGCTGCAGGGGCTGGGCGGGGTGTACGAGGAGATCTTCCTGCCGCTGCACGGAGCACACCAGGCCGCCAACGCCGCACTGGCACTCGCCGCCGTCGAGGCGTTCTTCGGCGCCGGAGCCGAGCGGCAACTCGATATCGACGCGGTGCGTACCGGGTTTGCCGCGGTCTCCAGCCCCGGACGACTCGAGCGGGTACGGTCGGCGCCGAGTGTTTTCGTCGACGCCGCACACAATCCGCACGGCGCGACGGCACTGGCCAACGCGCTGGCCGAGGAGTTCGACTTCCGCCGACTGGTGGGGGTGATCGGTGTACTCGGCGACAAGGACGCCGAAGGTTTGCTCGAGGCCCTCGAACCGGTCCTCGACCACGTCGTGATCACCAACAACGGGTCGCCCCGGGCCCTGGACACCGAGACTCTCGCCGAGGTCGCGCGAGTGGTGTTCGGGGAGGACCGGGTCACCGCCGAACCATTCCTTCCCGACGCCGTCGAGACCGCGATCGGGCTCGCCGAGGAATCCGACGGACAGCCCGTCGCGGGAGCCGGGGTGGTGATCACCGGATCGGTGGTCACAGCGGGTGCCGCACGAAGCCTGTTCGGTAAGGAGCCGTCATGAGTGAGCACACCCCGGCGCCGCGTTTCACACCGCCTGCCAACGATCCGTGGAAGGGGTTGCGCGGTGTGATGGCCGGAACCCTGATCCTCGAACTGATCGTCGTGCTGCTCGGTGTGCCGGTGGTGTGGAAGATCGGCGGCGGACTGTCCTGGATCTCCGGTGGCTATCTGGCGCTGATCGCCGTCGCGATGGTGCTGGCCTGCGGCATGCAGGGCCGACCGTACGCGATGACCCTCAACCTGAGTTTGCAGGTTGCGGTGATCGTCGGCGGGATCTTCCACTGGTCGCTCGCGGTCATCGGGGTGATGTTCCTGTGCGTCTGGGTGTATATCGCCTACATCAAACGCGACATGCAGCAACGGATCGACGAGGGTCGGCTGGCCGGGCAGAGGCCGATCGACGAGGCGTGATTCGCCACTGGCTATGGGCGTGTTCGCGAGCCGCAAGACCTGTTGCCGGAACGTTATGATGTGACGGTCGTCATCTTCTGTAAAAGCTGTGACAATGGCGGACGGTGTCGAGTAGCCGACACATCTGTAACCGTCTGGGGGAAACTTGTCTGTCACATCCAGCCGACTGTCCGCAGCCACCTTCGGTGGCCGAGTACTCGCCGGGGTGTTGGCCGCCGCCGGCATCATCGCAGCAGGTGGCGGCTCCGCCCATGCCGTGCCCACCGGTCCCGGACCGGGAACCTTGACCACCCAGCACGCGGAGTCGGCGAAGACCGATCCGCAGTCGGCGCCGGACAATACGGCGCCCCGAACCGTGGAACGGCCGGACGTACCCACCGCCCCGGCAGGTCCCGACTACACCGCGATCCTCAAACCGGGCCCGCCCATCACGGTGTCGAATGCCGAATACAGCTACATCGCCACCCATTCGGTCACCAAACAACTCAAACGGGCCAATGTCTCCGGCGGTATCGCGGCGTTGCCGGTGCCCGCGCAGTATCGGTTGGCCAACGACGGGCTGGCACTCCAGTTCCGGCGGGCTCTCGACGGCGCGTTGAGTACCCGTGGCGGGTGCATCCAGATCGTGGTGTCGCACGGTAATCCGGGCAGCCTCTTCGACTACGGACTGTTCGCGATCGACGGCCGCTACTGCGACTGAGTCCACCGCTCGGCAGTCCGATCCGGGCGCAAGCGCCGACGCAACGCCGCGCGAACCACGCAGACCGCTTCACGCAGACCGACTTCACGGACTGACCGACTTCACGGACTGACAGAATCTCGACCCGGAAGGACAAATAGCAGCGCGGAACCACTGACGCGCCTGATCGGGAACCCGACCAGGCGCGTCAGCGGTGTGAGGTCAGCCTCGGCCGACCGGTCAGCCCTTCGCCGCGGCGATGGCGAGATCCGCTTCGGCCTTCTTCTTGGCCTCGTACATCTGCTTCCACTCGGCGCGCGGCCGGACCGTGGTGTCGACGTCGGTGGCCTGCGCACGCAGCGCACCCACCCGGGCCTCGTCCTTGGTGCGCAGCGCGAACGGATCCCAGTTGAAGAACTTCGCCGAGTTCTCCCAGGTGATCTGATCGATCTCCGCGTCGGTGGCACCGGCCGCGTTGAACTCGGCGAGGACCTTCTCGGGGGCGTCGGGCCAGAAGCAGTCCGAATGGGGGTAGTCGCACTCCCACGCGATGTTGT
>Ga0116175_1002253_pt1 | contig 11809 bp, 10 predicted proteins | sample AD_UKC125_MetaG_FD_89802 | JGI IMG/M metagenome (GOLD analysis project Ga0116175, IMG submission 89802) | Active sludge microbial communities of municipal wastewater-treating anaerobic digesters from USA - AD_UKC125_MetaG | ecosystem: Engineered > Bioreactor > Anaerobic > Digestate | place: USA... | reverse complement strand
GCGGGTCGCGGGGCGATAGTACGGGCATACGACGACGCTAGGGGTGTCCGGGCGCCTCGCGCGCCGCCGGAGACGATCTGTGGACAACCGGCTGACCTGGGGAAACCAAGGTTGACAGCGTTCCGTCGGTGGCGCCGGTGCCGGTCGGCCGTTACTGTATGGACCCGGTGTGCCGGGAAGTCTGGTCGGCGGGTAACAGAACTGTGCTCCGCGACCGGCGGAGCCGCCCGCAGGTGGGAGCCACGCCATTCAGGAACAACACACCGGGCACAACCCGAACGACGGTGCCGGCCGTCGTACCTTGTTCGGCCGCGGCTCCTGGCCCGAGGCGGGCCGGGTGGCCGACATTCTCCGCAAGGAGACGATCGGCGGAATGCTGGTCCTGCTGGCCGCACTCGCCGCCGTGGTCGCGGCCAACACCCCCGCGCAGGACCGGTACCACCGGCTGATGGCCACCGAGGTCGGCCCGGCATCGCTGCACCTGGACCTGACGGTGGCACAGTGGGCCGCCGACGGACTGCTCGCGCTGTTCTTCTTCGTCGTCGGCCTCGAACTCAAACGCGAATTCATCGCCGGCGATCTGCGCGATCCGGCTCGCGCGGTGCTGCCAGTACTCGCCGCGGTCGGTGGCATGGTGGTTCCGGCGCTGGTCTTCCTGGCCGTCAACACCGCCGCCGGGTCGGGCGCACTGCGCGGCTGGGCGATCCCGACCGCAACCGACATCGCCTTCGCGGTGGCCGTGCTGGCGGTTGTCGGCACTCACCTGCCGTCGGCGCTGCGCACATTTTTGCTGACCCTCGCGGTGGTCGACGATCTACTCGCCATCGTTGTCATCGCCGTGTTTTACGCCTCCGACCTGCACCTTGGCGCACTGGGGCTGGCACTGATCCCGTTGACGGCGTTCGCGGTCGCGGTGCGGCGCGGTGTGCGGTCGTGGTGGGTACTCGTCCCGCTCGCGGTGTGCACCTGGGCATTCGTGCACTCCTCGGGTATCCACGCCACCGTGGCCGGGGTACTGCTGGGCTTCACCGTCCCGGTACTCGGCGGTGAACACAGGAGTACGGCCGAACACCTCGAACACCGACTGCGTCCGCTGTCGGCGGGGGTGGCGGTCCCGGTGTTCGCGTTCTGCGCGGCGGGCGTGACCTTCGGTGGCCTGTCCGGCATCCGCGGCGCCCTGACCGATCCGGTGACGCTCGGGGTGCTGTTGGGGCTGCTGGTGGGCAAGGCGGTCGGCATCGTCTCGGCCACCGCCGCGTTGGCACGGTTCACCAGGGCCTCGCTCGACGACGGCTTGCGCTGGCCGGACGTCATCGGTATCGGCATCCTGGGCGGTGTCGGATTCACGGTATCGCTGCTGATCAGCGAGCTGGCGTATCCGGATGACGCACATACCGCCGAACACGCCAAGATAGGTGTGCTGCTCGGATCGGTGGCCGCGGCGCTGATCGCGGCGACCGTGCTGCGGATGCGTGAACGGGGATACCGCGAGCTCGCCCGGATCGAACAGATCGACGCCGACGGCGACGGTGTGCCGGACGTCTATCAGCGGGGCGACCGACCGCCCGGAGGTTGATTCGGTCCCATGGATTGGCACTCGGAATGAGTGAGTGCCAACAACGCGTTAGAATACGCGTCGGCAGATTCAGATCTTCGGAGGTATTGGTGCCCACCTACTCATATGCGTGCACGGAATGCGACAACAAGTTCGACATCGTCCAGTCGTTCTCGGATGACTCGCTGACCGAATGCCCGGCGTGCGCGGGCCGCCTTCGCAAGCTGTTCAACTCCGTCGGCATCGTCTTCAAGGGCAGCGGCTTCTACCGCACCGACTCGAGGTCGGGCTCCACGGCGTCGGAGAAGGCATCGAGCTCGGACTCCGCGAGCACCTCCTCCTCGTCGGATTCCTCCTCGACGAAGTCGGAGTCCTCCTCCGGTGGTTCGTCGTCGGGAAGTGGTTCGGCGTCGGGAAGTGGTTCGGCGTCGGGAAGTGGTTCGGCGTCGAGCACCTCGTCCTCGACGAGCACCGCGGCGGCCTCGGCCTAGTTGTCGTCCGCCGCCGGCTCGCAGCGGACGAATCCGCCGCCGGGGGTCAATACCCAGTCGACCGGAACATCGTGCGGGTCGGCGGGCAGATCGTCGACCAGCTCGTCGTCGTAGACGACCGCGACCAGTTCCGCGGCCGAGGCCGTCGCGATCGAACGGTCGTAGTAGCCGGCGCCCCGGCCCAGCCGCACCCCGGTGCGAGCGGCGGCCAGCGCCGGCAGAAACACCACCGCTGCCTTGGCGACGGCGTCGGGCCCGAGTCTGTCCCCTCCCGGTTCATGCAGCCCGAACCGGGCCGAGGTCAGGGTGTCGGCGTCGTCGTAGCGCGCCCAGTCCAACGGTGCGGGCGGGCCGGGCGCGACGATCGGGACCAGCACACGCACACCCTGGCCGGTCAGCGCCTCGAGCATCGCCCGCGACCCCGGTTCGGTGCCCGTCGGCACATACGCGGCCACCACGACGTCGTATTCGAGCCGGAACGGTGAGCACGTCATCCATCCCGCGAGATCCTGTGCCGCGCGGGCACGCTCATCCGCCGGCCGGGCCCGGCGGGTGGCCCGGACGGCGGCGCGAACCTCATCTTTGGTGCCGGTCATCGCATACCTCCCTGGCTCGGATACGTCGGTTGTGGGTCTGCTGGACGGGGCCTGCGAAGTTGTGATCTGTTACCTGTGGACACACCAACGCCATACATCTCAGCCTAGGGTGGATCTATGGCAGCAACGAGCGCACGCGCGGAACTCACCGCCGAACACGAGTCCGTTCCCGACACCCCGCCCATCCCGCGGACCGCGGTGGTCCCGGCGGCCGGTCTGGGAACACGATTCCTGCCCGCCACCAAGACCGTCCCCAAAGAACTGCTGCCCGTCGTCGACACCCCGGGAATCGAACTCGTCGCCGAAGAGGCCAAGTCCGCCGGCGCCGAACGACTGCTGATCGTCACCTCGCCCGGTAAGGACGGCGTGGTCGCGCACTTCGTGGAAGACCTGGTGCTGGAGAACACGCTGTCCAAGCGCGGCAAGGAGGCGATGCTGGCCAAGGTCCGCAAGGCGCCGTCGTTGCTGGAGGTGGCCTCGGTGGTGCAGGACAAGCCGCTCGGGCTCGGGCACGCCGTCGGCTGCGTCGAGCAATACCTCGACGACGACGAGGACGCGATCGCGGTGCTCCTGCCCGACGACCTGGTGCTGCCCGGCGGGGTGCTCGAGGTGATGGCCCGCACCCGCGCCCGGCGCGGCGGCTCGGTGCTGTGCGCCATCGAGGTGCCGGGGGACCGGATCAGCGCCTACGGCGTGTTCGACGTCGAGGAACTGCCCGACGCCAACAACCCGAACGTCATGCGGCTCAAGGGCATGGTCGAAAAGCCCAGCCCCGACCAGGCGCCGTCCAATCTGGCCGCGGCAGGACGATACATCCTCGACCGGAAGATCTTCGACGCGCTGCGCCGGATCACCCCGGGGGCGGGCGGCGAACTGCAACTCACCGACGCCATCGCGCTGCTGATCGCCGAGGGTGAGCCGGTGCACGTCGTGGTGCATCACGGCACCCGGCATGACCTGGGCAATCCCGGCGGCTACCTGAAGGCCGCGGTCGATTTCGCCCTCGACCGCGACGACTACGGCCCCGACCTGCGTGAATGGCTGGTCAACAGGCTTGCCGAGGAGTGAGGGCCGGTCCGGCGCACTTGGTGTCCTCTCAGCGCGCCTGCTTTCCCACAGGCCTGCGGCCGGATAGCGTGACACCGGCAGCTCAAGAGGTGCGAGAGGTGACATGCGTTCGGTCGAGGATCATCTGACTTTGGTGACCGCTGCGGCGGTGGCACCCAGGCCGGTTCGGGTGGCCATTTCGGAGGCACAGGGCCTCATGTGTGCAGAGGAAGTGGTGGCCGAGCGGCCTATGCCCGGCTTCGACCAGGCGGCGATCGACGGATACGCGGTACGTGCGGTCGATGTCGCGCTCGCCGGTCAGGACGCTCCCGACGACCTCGACGACTTCGACCCCGGTGGCGCCGAATTCGTGGACCTGATGGCAGGCGAACCGCTGATCGTCGGACTGCCGGTGGTCGGTGACGTCTCCCCAGGTGCGCGTACGCCCACCCGGTTGCAGCCGCGTCAGGCGGTGCGGGTCGAGACCGGTGCTCCCATGCCGACGCTCGCCGACGCCGTGGTGCCGTTGCGCTGGACCGACGGCGGTGAGCAGCGCGTGAAGATCGGGCACGGAGTGGGCAGCGGGGACTACATCCGGCGTGTCGGCGATGATGTGGCGCCCGGCGACGTCGCGGTGTGCTCGGGGTCGATCATCGGCCCGGCGCAGGTGGGCCTGCTCGCAGCGGTCGGGCAGCCGCGGGTATTGGTCCATCCGCGACCGCGGATGTCGGTGATCTCCATCGGCAACGAGCTCGTCGACATCGACAGGGCGCCCGGTCCGGGGCAGATCTTCGACGTCAACAGTTACGCACTGGCCGCCGCGGGCCGTGATGCGGGAGCCGACGTGAACCGGGTCGGGATCGCCGAACGGGACATCTCCCGGATGCGGGAGGTGGTGGAGGCGCAGCTGATCCGGTCGGAGATCGTGGTGATCACCGGCGCCGTCGGTGGCAGCGCCTCGCGCGCGGTGGTGGCCGCGCTCAGTGATCTCGGCGACCTGGAGATCGCCCGGATCGCCATGCACCCGGGCTCGGTGCAGGGATTCGGCAGGCTCGGCCGGGACGAGGTGCCCACGTTCCTGCTCCCGGCCAATCCGGTGAGCGCGCTGGTGGCCTTCGAGGTGATGGTGCGCCCGCTGATCAGGATCGCGCTCGGCAAGCGCCAACCGATGCGGCGGACGGTGCGGGCACGCACCATCGGGCCGATCGTGTCGGTGGCGGGCCGCAAGGGCTACCTGCGTGGACAGCTGATGCGTGATGAACGCTCGGGCGAGTACCTGGTGCAGGTGATCGGGGCCTCGCCGACGGGTTCCTCACATCTGCTCGCCGAACTCGCCGAGGCCAACTGCCTGATCATCGTCGAACCGGACGTCGAGGAGCTCGGTACCGGCGACGAGGTGGAGGTCGCGTTCCTCGCCCAGCGTGGCTAGGTCTTACAGCCAGGGCATGCTGTCGATGAGTTGGCGGGTGGGATAGGCTCTCGGAGGGTGATTCGATTCGGATTTCGTACGCCGGGCTGACCGAACCGGTGCGCCCGGTGCGCTAGAGTCTCGGTCGTGTTTCCCACCTCACAGCAGGTATCCGCCGCGGACCCCGCTGTATCCGATAACGTCCATCTCGATCGGAGACTTATGCGTACCGCTTCGCGGATCCTGGTCGCTCTCGCCGGAGTGCTCGCCGTTCTGATTCCCACCGGTCTGATGGCGTCGCCGACGCAGGCGGCTCCCGGCTATGCCGTGGGTCCGGGCACGCCGATCGTCGTCGACGGGTCCGCTGCGTGCACGCTGGCCGCCGCCGGCTACGATAAGGGCGGCCGGCTCGTCGGACTGACCGCCGGACACTGCGGCAACGTCGGCTCCAAGGTGTCGATCGAGAGCCGCCGCTCGGGTGTCATCGGCACCATCGCGGCCAAGAACAAGAAGGTCGACTACTCGGTCATCGTGTTCAACAAGGCGGCCGTGTATCCGGTGCGCACCGTCGGCCGGGCAACGGTGACCGATGTCGCGCAGCATCCGCGGGCGGGTACCCAGGTCTGCAAGTCGGGCCGGACCACCGGCTTCTCGTGCGGTCAGGTCATCGAGAACAGCGCCCGCAGCTACGAGACCCTCAGCTACGTGTGCGCGGCCCCCGGCGATTCGGGCGGACCGGTGATCGCCGGCGGCAAGCTCGTCGGCATCCTGACCGGCGGCGCCGGTGTGGCGATCCCGTTCACCAACGCCGGCGTCATCGTCGAATGCATCCACCCGTCGATCCCGATCTACTCGCCGATGATCGCCACCAAGGTGTCGGTCGTGCTCGACCAGCTCAACTATTACGGAGGCGTCGGCGCCGGATTCCGTCCGGTCTGATCTCCCCGGATCACATGCTGATGCGCCCCGGGCCGACGCGGCCAGTACGGAGAGAGCCGGCGTGCTGAATTGGTGGGGGGGACCGTACGGCAAGACGTGGCAGTCGACTCTCGGGCCGATCCGGACGTCCGCAGGTCAGGTGAGTGTGCGGCCGATCCGGCTCCGCGACGCCAAGACCTGGAGTGAGCTGCGTGTGCGCAACGAGCAGACGCTGGTCCCGTGGGAACCGACCGGGATGGGTACCTGGGAGCAGCGACATCACACCAGCCAGTGGGGGCCGCTGTACTCGGCGCTCAGGTCGGAGGCCAAACGGGGCACGATCCTGCCCTACGTCATCGAGCTCGACGGCCGGTACGTGGGGCAGTTGACGGTCGGCAACATCCAGCGCGGTGCCGTGCGCAGTGCCTGGATCGGCTACTGGATCGACTCGGAACACTTCGGCGGGGGTATCGCCACCGCCGCGGTGGCGCTGGGTGTCGATCACTGCTTCGGCCGGGTGGGGCTGCACCGGCTCGACGCGACGGTGCAGCCCGCCAATCAGGCGTCGCAGGCGGTGCTCGCCAAGGTCGGTTTCCGCAACGAGGGCCTGCTCAAGCGCTATATGGACGTCAACTCGCAATGGCGCGATCACCTGTTGTTCGCGCTCACCGTGGAGGACCTGCCGACCAGCGCGGTCGAGGCGCTGGTGCGTTCGGGTCGTGCGAGCTACTGAACATTTCCTGAGAACCTGGGCCAATCCGGATGGGCTCGGCGCGTCGGTACCCAGGCATGGGTGATCCGCCATAGATTGTTCATGGTGGCAATGTGGCCAGAGTGGCGGTTGTAGCATGAGTGAAGGAGGGACCTGATGCCGAACTCCGTCCTATGGATCTGCCTGGTCGCCGTCTGGCTGTTCGTCCTGGTGCCGATGGTGATCAACACGGGTCGGCCGCAGGTCCGCAAGGCCACGGCCGCGGCCGCCTCCACGCGCACGCTGCACCGTGGTGGTGCGCGCGCGTCGGCGGGTCGCAAGAAGGCCGGCGCCCACCCGTCCGATCCCACCCACAAGCCCGCCCGCGTGCCGTCGCCGACGGCGATCGCCTTGTTGGAGAAGAAGGAAGCCGAACTCAAGGCGGCCGGGCTCAAGGCGTCCGAACCTGCCGCGGACGCCACCGACGAGGCGTTCGAGGAGACCGTCGAGTCGGAGAATGCCGAGGTCATCGCCGAGGGTCCGGAGTCCACCGCGACCGACCTCGACGAGGCCGAGCCCGGGGAGACCGGCACCGACACAGCCGATATCGGGGTGTATTCGGCCACTGAGAAGGCCGAGGTCGCCGACGAACCGACGGTGACCACCGCGGGCGTCGCACTCGACGCGGAGACACCCGAGTCCGTCACTCCCGAATGTCTCCCGGATGAGGCCGGGGAATCCTCGCCCGACGTGGCGACAGACGATGGTGCGGATGATTACACTGAGGCGGACGATTACACGGAGTCGGATGAGGCATCCGAGGACGACACCGCCGACGGGTCACGCGACATCGGCCCGGAGGCCGAACTCGACGGCGATGACCTGAGCGATTCCGGACCGGACGATCTGGAAGAAGATCTGATTGAGGACGACCTGCTCGCCGAGGCGATGCCGGGTACTGCGCGGGTTGAGCAGGTCCCGGTGACCACTGCTGCGCCGCGCAGGCCGTCGCCGTCGCGGTCGAAGGAAAGCCTGGTCGACAAGCATTCCGACGCCCGGTACAAGGAGCGCCAGCGGGTGCTGCTCGGCTTCCTCGGCGTGCTCCTCGGTTCGATCGTGGCCGGTGTGGTTCTCGGACTGATCGGCTGGCTGGTGACGATGCTCGTCGCGGTCTCCCTGGTCGGCTACCTGGCATTCCTTCGTCGGTCCGTCGTCCGCGAACAGGAGGCCAGGGCACAGCGGATGGCCCGCGCGGCACGGCAGCGCAAGGACGAGGCCCGCCGCCGCGAGCTGGAGGAGCGGCAGTCCCGGATCCGTCCGGTGGTGCCCGCACCGCCGCGTCGGCGTCGGCCCGGTGGTGCGGTCGTCCTCGAGATCGATGACGAGGATCCGGTGTTCGAGCATCTGCCCAACGGTCCGCGACGCATGTACTTCGACAGCTCTCCCGACGAGCACTACGGCCGCGCCGTCGGCTGATCCTCCGCCGCCGTTCGAGCTTTCCCCTCCGCTGGTTGAGCGGCGAGAAGCGTAAGCGATGAGCCTCGAAACCCGGTGAGACGACAATGTCATCTCACCGGGTTTCGAGGCTCATCGTCTAGCGGCTCTTCGCACCTCAATCGGCGTAGGGGTGGGCTCTTCGTTCCTCAATCGGAGAGAGGGGTGGGCGTCGGCCGACACGGAGGCCTCAGTGGGCCGAAGGGGTACTCACCGAATCCGCCTGGGCCAGGACTGCCTGGGCGAGTTTGACGTGTGCGGCGTCGACGAGTTGACCGTCGACGCTGGTGGCTCCGAGTCCGCGGGCCTCGGCGTCGCGGTAGGCATCCAGGTTGCGCCGGGCCCGCGAGACCTCTTCGGGGGTAGGCGAGTACACGGCGTTGGCGAGGTCGATCTGCGAGGGGTGGATGGCCCATTTGCCGTTGTAGCCGAGTGATGCCGCGTAGCGGGCCTGCCTCTGGTAGCCGTCGGCGTCGGCGAAATCGGGGTAGGGGGCGTCGATGGCGAGAATCCCCGCGATCCGGGCGGCGGTCAGCACGGTCATCCGGGCGTAGTGCCAGAAGTCGCCCGGGTACGGGTCGCGCGGAACGAAGTTGGTGTCGACGCGGGCACCCTGTGACACGCTCAGATCGCCGGCGCCGAAGATCAGTGCGTCCAGGCGTGGGCTTGCGGTGGCGATCTCCTCGGCGTGCGCGACGCCGGCGACGTCTTCGATGAGTACTTCGAGCCGGATCTGCCGTGTGAGGTTGAGGTCGGTCTCCAGTTGACTGAGCAGGACGTCGACCCACCACACGTCGCGGGCGGCGGTGACTTTCGGGACGATGATGGTGTCGAGGTTGTGGCCTGCGCCGGTCACCACCTCGATGATGTCGCCGTAGGCCCAGTGCGTACTGATGTCGTTGACCCGTACGGCGCGGGCGGTCTCGCCCCAGTCGTAGTCGTTGAGTGCGTGAACGGCCTTGGCGCGGGACTCTTTTCGTAGCGCCGGAGCAACCGCGTCCTCGAGGTCGAGGAACACGAGGTCGGCCGCCGAGGTCGCGGCCTTGGCAAACATGCGTTCATTGGAGGCCGGCGTGGCCAGTTCGGATCGTCGGCGGATGGGCCGGGTGATGGTGGTCATGTGCGGTAGGCCTTTTCGTGTGGTGGCGGTCAGACGATGTTCCGGGTGTGCAGGTCGGCGATGGCGGCCTCGTCGAGGCCGAGGACCTCGGCCAGCACGTCGTCGGTGTGTGCGCCGAGGGCGGGGCCGAGGTTGTCCACGATGCCTTCGCTGCCGGAGAATCGGGGCACGGGTGCCTGCACGAGCATGCTGTCGAGGTCGGCGTCATCGATGCGGACGAACACTCCGCGTGCCTTCATCTGTTCGTCGTCGATAAGGTCGGTGATGTCGTAGACGGGGGCGGCGGCGATCTCGGCGTCCTCGAACACCTGCATCGCCTCGTCGAGGGTTCGCGCCGATACCCAGCCGGCGACGATGGAGTCGACTTCGGAGGCTCGGGCCAGCCGTTGCTGCGGGTCGGCGAAGTCGTTGTGTTCCACCAGATCGGCGCGCCCGATGGCCCGGAACACGCGCATCGCGATGGTCGGCGCACTGGCCGACAGGGCGAGCCATTTGTCGTCGGCGGTGCGATAGGTGTTGCGGGGGGCGGAGATGTCCCATTTGTTGCCGGCCCGTCGCGGTATGTCCCCGGTCTGGTCGTAGGTGAGCAGCGCCTGTTCGAGGAGCCGGGCGAGCGGGTCGATCAGGTTGATGTCGATGAGTTGTCCGTCGGCGCCGTGCACGTCACGGTGGTACAGCGCCATCATCACCGCATAGGCGGCATTGAGCGAGGCCACCCCGTCGGCCAGCATGAACGCGGGAAGCGTCGGCGGGCCGTCGGGTTCACCGGTGAGGTGGGCGAAGCCGCTCATCGCCTCGCCGAGGGTGCCGAAGCCTGGGCGCGGCGCCTTGGGGCCGTCGAGGCCAAACCCGGTGATATGCAGCATCACCAGCTTCGGATTGACCTGGGACAGTTGCTCATAGTCAAGACCCCATGTGCGCAGCGTGAGGGGCCGGGTGTTGGCCACCACCACATCGCATCGGGCGGCGAGCTCGCGTAGGAGTCGCTGGCCGTCGTCGGTGCGCAGGTCGATGGTGACCGATCGCTTGTTGCGTCCGACGCTCTTCCACATGAGGCCGACGCCGTTGCGTTGCACGCCCCAGCCGCGGATGGCGTCGCCGCCCTGCGGTTGCTCCACCTTGATCACGTCGGCGCCGAATTCACCGAGGTAGGTTGCGGCAAGGGGGGCGGCGGCCAGGGTCGCCATGTCGAGCACCCGGATTCCCGACAGCATGGTGCTGCGCGGCGGTGTGCCCGGGTGGGCGGTCGAAGCTGTCGATTCAGGCACCGACGGCCTCCGGCAGTGCGGCGGCAAGCGGTGCCGGGGTCGTGTCGGCCGCCGGTGCGGCGGTGTCGGCGAAGTGGTTGGCCGGGCGTGCCAGGCCGAGGTTTTCGCGCAGGGTGTTGCCGGTGTAGTCGGTGCGCATCAGGCCGCGGTGCTGGAGCACCGGCACCACCAGCCGGGTGAAGTCCTCGAATGCTCCGGGGAAATGTGTGGCGGCGATGACGAATCCGTCGCAGGACCGCGAGTTGAACCAGTCGGCCATCTGTTCGGCGATCTGTTCTCCGGTGCCCACGAAACGGGGGCCCTGCAGGAGTGTGGCACGGTGATTGGCCAGTACCCGCAGGGTCATCGGCTGATCGCCGAGGTGCCGTTTGACGCCCTGCACCAGGCCTCGGATACCGGAGATGGAGTCGACGAGTTCGTCGGTGATCTCGTCGTCGAGGCTGTGTCCGGAGAAGTCGTAGTTGGTGACCTCCGACAGCAGTGCCAGTGAGGCCTGCGGGTGGACGAGTTCGTTGAGGAAGATCGCTTCCTTCTGACGGGCGATGTCCTCGGTTTCGCCGGTGATGACGTAGACCATCGGCAGGATCCGCACGCTGTTCGGGTCGCGGCCCTCGGCGGCGATCGTCGCCTTCTGGTCGGCGTAGTGTTCCTGCGCGATGGCCTGGCTGGGGTTGCCGGTGAAGATGAGATCGGCCCATTTACCGGCGAATTGGCGTCCGCGGCCGGATTGCCCGGCCTGGATGATCACGGGGCGGCCCTGCGGGGTGCGAGGCACGGTGAGCGGTCCCTGAACGGAGAAGAATTCGCCCTTGTGGCCGAGTTCGTGCACCTTGTCGGGGTCGGCGAATACGCCTGTGGTGCGGTCGTCGATGATGGCGTCGTCCTCCCACGAGTCCCACAGTTTGCTCACCACGTCGATGAATTCGTCCGCGCGGTCGTAGCGGCGGTCGTGTTCGGTGTGGGCGTCGACGCTGAAATTGCGCGCCTCGGCGTCATTGACGGAGGTGACCACGTTCCAGGCGGCGCGGCCGCGGCTGAGGTGGTCGAGGGTGGCGAAGGTACGGGCGACGTGGAACGGCTCGTAGTAGGTGGTGGAGTAGGTGGCGCCGAGCCCGAGGTGGTCGGTGGCGGCGGCCATCGCGCCGAGGATGGCGGTGAGGTCGAGTTTGATGGGGCGGGCTCCTCGCCGGACGGCTTCGTCGGGTGAGTTGCCGTAGATCG
>Ga0116175_1002249_pt1 | contig 11816 bp, 9 predicted proteins | sample AD_UKC125_MetaG_FD_89802 | JGI IMG/M metagenome (GOLD analysis project Ga0116175, IMG submission 89802) | Active sludge microbial communities of municipal wastewater-treating anaerobic digesters from USA - AD_UKC125_MetaG | ecosystem: Engineered > Bioreactor > Anaerobic > Digestate | place: USA... | reverse complement strand
CATGGCAGGCGACACGGTCATCACCGTCATCGGCAACCTGACCGCCGACCCGGAACTGCGGTTCACACCGTCCGGCGCGGCAGTTGCCAACTTCACGGTGGCATCCACACCGCGCACCTTCGACCGTCAGACCAACGAGTGGAAGGACGGCGAAGCGCTGTTCCTCCGCTGCAACATCTGGCGCGAGGCCGCGGAGAACGTCACCGAAAGCCTGGTCAAGGGCACCCGAGTCATCGTGCAGGGACGACTCAAGCAGCGCTCCTACGAAACCCGCGAGGGCGAGAAGCGCACAGTCGTCGAACTCGAGGTCGATGAGATCGGTCCCTCGTTGCGGTACGCCACCGCGAAGGTCAACAGGGCCTCGCGCGGCAGCGGCGGCGGCGGTGGTTTCGGATCCCCGTCCGGCGGAAGCCGCGGCGGATCCAGCCAGCCGGTGGCCGACGATCCGTGGGGCTCGGCCCCTGCGAGCGGATCGTCGTTCGGCGGCGGGGACGACGAACCCCCCTTCTGATATTCGGCGGGCGCCGGCGCACTGCCCGGCTCACCCGCAATGCATAACTGGAGCATCCATTGGCTAAGCAAAAAGGCCGGAAGGTCCGCGTCGAAAAGGTCACCAAGACCAAGGCGTGCACCTTCTGCAAAGACAAGAAGACTGCCATCGACTACAAGGACACCGCACTGCTGCGTCGTTTCCTGTCCGACCGCGGCAAGATCCGTTCGCGGCGCGTGACCGGCAACTGCGTGCAGCACCAGCGCGACGTCGCCGTGGCAGTGAAGAACTCGCGTGAGGTGGCCCTGCTGCCCTTCACCTCGACCAGCCGATAAGCGGGAGGACTGACATGAAACTCATCCTCACCGCCGCCGTGGAGAACCTCGGCGAAGCAGGCGACACCGTTGAGGTCAAGGACGGCTACGGCCGCAACTACCTGCTGCCCCGCGGCCTGGCCATCAAGGCCACCCGCGGTGCCCAGAAGCAGGTCGACGACATCCGTCGCGTCCAATCCGCCCGCGAGGTCCGCGGCGTGGAACACGCCAACGAGCTCAAGCAGGCCCTCGAAGGCCTCGACAGCGTCTCGCTGACCGTGAAGACCCACGACTCGGGCAAGCTGTTCGGCTCGGTCACCGCGGCCGATGTCGCCGGTGCCATCAAGTCGGCCGGCGGACCCGCCGTGGACAAGCGCAACCTGCAGCTTCCGAAGGCCCACATCAAGGCCACCGGAAACTACCCGATCGCCGTCAAGCTGCACCCGACCGTCACCGCGAAGGTTCAGCTGACCGTCGTCGGTGCCTGACACCCGGCTTTCTCGACAAACGATTCCGCCGGTCGCCCTTTCCGAGGGTGACCGGCGGAATCGTCGTTTCGGGGTACTTCGACATCTCAGAACGTCTGGATCGGACCGGACCCGGTCACGTCCTCCACGACCTCGATCACGCACCGATCGACGCCGGGCCGCACGTAGACGGTACCGGTGAGCGTCCCCGATGTGGAGGCGGACTCCGTCTTGGTGGACACACCTACCGAGTAGTGCACCGGAACACGATCACCGGTCGCCTCGTCGGACATCACCTCCACCGAGGGCGTGCTGGTGGTCTCGGACGACACCCGCATCTCCTCGATGATCACAATGCCCCTACGTGCGTCGCGCTTGTCGGCGGCACCGTCGCAGTAGGTGTCGACGGCCTGCTCGTATCGAGACAGGTTGTCCGGTGAGAACGTGCTGCTGTTGACGATGAACTCTCGGACAAACGCCTCGTGGTCCTGCGGCGGCGTCTTCGCGGCATCCTCGCCACCGGCGAACACAACCACAAGTGTCACGGCCATCGCGACCAGCGCCGCCCCTATCCCCAGCCCGAGCCAGAGTGCGCCCCGGCCTCGGTTGGGCGACGGGGCAGGTGGATAGCCGGGACCGGGTGCATAATACCCGGGTATCGGCTGCGAGATCCCGTACTGCGGCGGCATACCGTACTGCTGGGTCGGCCCGTACTGTTGGGGTGATCCGTACTGTTGGGCTCCGGCCGCTGGGGGGATGTATCCCGACCGACCAGGCGGACCGGACGGTCCCCGGCCATACTGTTCCGGTCCGGTGAAACCAGTCATACCCGCAAGCCTAACCGCGAACCGCCACCGCACCGGCAGCCGACTACACCGGTTGAATGGTCCGGCGAAGTCCTACGGCCGCCCGGACGGTGTGGCGGCGTCCATCATCGTCCATGGCTCGACGACCGGCGACCGACGCCGTGGTGCCCATCTGCCCAGCCGGTCCGCGGCACCATCGAGGATTCCGCCCGCCGGATCGTCGTAACGGACCCCTCCGGCGCGGTCTCGATTCGGTCCGCTCGCCACACTCCCTGCGCCGGTTCTCACCGGGTCGTCGGCCGGGTGCCAGATCTGCCAGAGAACAACGACGCACAGCACGATGACCATCACGGCGCGGACCACGACGGTCGCGGTGAACCACTCGTCCGGGAGCCAACGACGCTCGGAGTCGAGAAACAGAGACATCCGGGGAATCCAGACGAGCGCGTCAACGATCATCCAGGTGAACAGAAGCCGGGTATGCGGGATCGCCAGAACCGCCAGCGGCACCAACCACAGCGAGTACTGCGGACTCCACACCTTGTTGATCAACAGGAATCCCGCCACCGCGAGGAAGGCGACCTGGGCGAGCCGTGGTCTGGTGGGTGCGCGCAGCACGATGATCGCCAACGCGATCGCGAGCAGCACCATACCCAGCAGCGACACCGCGTTCAGAAGGTCGATGTTCCACGTGAAACCAACGGAATCCGAGATGATCCGGTACACCGAATCGGGATCGGCCCCGCGATCGGCGTTGAAGCGGATGAACTCCAGCCACCCCGACGGGTAGAGGATCGCGATCGGCAGGTTCACGACCGCCCAGGTGGCCACCGCGGCAAGCGCCGTTCGTGTGAACTCCCGCACCGCACCCGCACGCCAGCACAGCAACAGCAGGACCAGTAGCAGAATGAGCGGATACAACTTGGCCGCCGTGCCCAGTCCGATGAAGATGCCGGCGAGCCACGGTTTCCGACGCGACCAGGACAGCAGCGCGAGGGCGAGTAATCCGGTGGCGATCGCGTCGAAATTGGTGAATACGTGCACCACGGCCAGCGGTGAGAGCGCCACGATCCACGCCGACCAGATCCTGGTCCGCGCCGTGAGCGCCGTCGCCCAGATGGTGATCAGCCAGAACGCGAGCAGACCCAGCGCGGCGATGTTGAAGTAGCCGACGGAGACGTAGGGAGCGGGAACTCCCCAGTTCTCGTGTGCGGCCTCCCACCACTGGGCGAGTTTGGCGGCGCCGTACATGTAGATCCCGGTGAGCACCGGGTACTCCATGTACCGCTTGACCTGCTCGCTCTGGCCGTCCTTCGCTCCGCCCTCATTCCAGAAGGTCTTGTACGGGAAGGTCTGGCCGCGATCGAGCTTCTCCGCCTGATAGAGCACCAGAACATCTGAGTAACACAGGTTGGTGAACTGACGCTGGTTGTCGTTGGTCAGTCTCGTCTCGGAACCCGCCGAGGTGGTGGTCGTCGTGGTCTGCAGGCAGGCGGACTTGCCGAACCAGCCCAACGCCATCGCGCACAACGCCAGCGCCAGGACCACCCGCAGCGGGGTCACCCACCGACTTCGTCCCACGGCGGCGTGACGTCCCAGGCCACCACCGATCGCCGTCGCGGCGCCCGCCACAACGTCGTCGCTCCACGTGGGCACGACGCGATCGAGCAGGGTTCGGTCGTCCACCGCATACGGCCGTGGTGAGACGAAGCCTCCACCCGCGTCCACGTCGCCGGGCTGCCCGGGAACCAAATCCGTCGCCGAGGGATCCGCAGAAGGGATCCGTTCTGAACCAATCCCCGCGGGCCCGGACCCGGAACCGTCGTCGTGCGCGTCCGTCACCGCGCCGCTGTCCGTGTGGCCGTCATCGATCAGGGAAAGGGTGCCTCGACACCGTCATCGCCACCGGAGTTCTCGTTGCCCGAATTGCCGCCGCCCGAATTTCCGCCACCCGAATTTCCGTTGTCTGGGTTATCGGCGCTGGTGCCGTCATCACCACCAGCGCCTCCCCCGTTTCCCGAATCACCACCACCGGGAATCGTCAGGGTCACACCCGGCGCCAAGGTGATACCACCGTTGTCGTCGACCGTGGGAATCTGCGGTCCGCTGTTGCCGCGGTCCGGTCCACGCGGACTGGTGGTCGACGGGGCGTACGTCTCGGCGGGCGCGGTGTAGGTCACCGGTGGTGGTTCGTAGGGCACGCCTGCCTGGCCACCGACCGCCCCCGGTTCGGGGAAGTCCTCGAGCGGCTCACCCTCGAGCGCGCCGTCCATCGCTGCTTTCCAGATCTGCGACGGAAGACCACTGCCGTAGATGTTGGCGCCGCCATAGTTCAGCAGGGCCGTGCCCTTGTCCGTACCGACCCACACCGCCGTGGACAGCTGCGGGGTGTAGCCGACCATCCAGGCGTCCTTGTTGTTGCCGGTGTCGCCGAGCTGCGCGGTACCGGTCTTGGCCGCCGACTTGCGCGCACCCAGGTTCGGATCGGAGAGCGAGTTTCCGTTGGAGTAGCCCGCGATCGGTTCGAGAGCGGCGGTCACATTGTCGGCGACCTTGGCCGGGAACGCCCGCTTGCCCTTGTTCTTCTCGTGTTCGTAGAGCACCACGCCGTCGGATGTCTCGACCTTTTCCACGAAATACGGTTCGCGGTAGATCCCGGATGCGGCGAGGGTGGCGTACGCGGACGCCATATCGATGACTCGCGACGGATACTGACCGAGAACCACGCCGCCCTCAGGTGTCCCGTTCTCCTCCTGCAGCGTGTGCTCGATGGTGCCGAAGCTCTCGGCGACGCCGGCCCTGTGGGCGGCATCGGCCACATCCTCGGCGCCGTTCTTGAGGTCCATCATCAGCCGGTAGTACACGGTGTTGAGGGACATCTTCATGGCCGTGGCCAGGTTGCAACTGCCGCAGCTTTCGCCGTCGGAGTTGTTGACCGTGAGACCGCCCGGCGCGTTGTACGGCGAGGAATCGTAGATCTGGGACAGCGGAATCCCCTGCTCTAGGGCCGCGACCAGGGCGAACACCTTGAACGAGGAGCCGGTCTGCAGACCGGCCTGCGCGTAGTCCCAGCCCTGACCGTCGTTGCCGCCGAAATAGCCGCGCACCCCGCCCGTCTGGGGATCGATCGACACCACCGCGGTGCGTAGATCGTCCGGTTCGCCTTCGAGCTTGCCGTTGGCGGACTTGACCAGGGAAGTCTGCACCTGCGGGTCGATGGTGGTGGTGATCTTGAGACCCTCGGTGCGGATATCGTCATCGGAGACGACGCCGAGGCGGGTGAGTTCCTCCAGGACCTGCCGTTTGATCAGGCCGTTGGGCCCGGAGGTGGTGTCACCGTTGCTCTTGGGCTGGGACTTGGTCTTGGGAAACTTCTGCTCCGCGCGGTCCGACGGCGACATCGCACCGATATCGACCATGCCGTCGAGGACGTAGTTCCAGCGGATTTTCGCCGACTCCTCGTCGACGGCCGGATCCAGGCGCGACGGTGAGCGGATGATGCCGGCGATCAGTGCGCCCTCCGACGGGGTCAGCTTCTGGACCGGCTTGCGGAAGTACGCCTGCGATGCGGCGGAGATACCGTAGGCGCCGCGACCGAAGTAGATGGTGTTGAGGTAGACGGCCATGATGTCGTCCTTGGACCACTCATTGGACATCTTGGTCGCGATCGCGAGTTCTTTGAACTTGCGCTTGTACGAGACCTCGTCACCGACGAGGGCGTTCTTGACGTACTGCTGGGTGATGGTCGAACCGCCGCCCGCCGAGTCGTCGCTGGTCACCTTACCCATGACGGCCCGGGAGAGGCCGCGGACGGAGAATCCCGAGTTGGTGCGGAATTCGCGGTCCTCGGCGGCGATCACCGCATCTTGCACCCAGGTGGGCACATCGGAGATCTTGACGTCGGTCCGGTTGCCCTCCTCCGGCACGATCCGCGCGATCGTCCGGCCCTTGGTGTTGACGATCGTCGCGACCTGCGCCTGCTTGATGTCTCCGGGGGCCGGCACGTCGGTGCCCACGTAGACACCGAGAAAGGCCACCACGCCGATGATCAACGCGACCGGGATCATCGCTCCGAGGAGACCGACGGCCCATGCCAGATACCGGTAGCCCGGCCGGCGATTGCCGCCTCCTGAAGCCGATGGACGCGCCGGTCCACTCGTGCTGCTCATGTCAACCTTCCCGACCGGTCGGCACCTCGCCGCCAGTTGTCCATCTCCCCGGCGTCTTCCACACCGTTGCCGTCTATCGCCCGGCCAACACCGATCAGTTACCACTGTGACGCACCGGACCGGCACAGGGCAAAGACCTGTGTACCGGGTCACGGCCGGACGACCACTCCGTCGTCCCGCGTGCGTCGTCCGCTGTTCGGCGATCCGCGTCTATTTGGCGACCCGCCGCCTGCGTGTCGACCGCGGCGGCAAACCCGCAACGTACGACTGCACCAGATGGTTCCAGCTACAGGTTCGGCAGACCTCTACGACATGTACGGAGAACTCCTCGGCGGAGGTGTCGAGGCGGGCGATCTCCTCGGCCGAGCGGGCCGAACCCGATACCTGGCCGAGTGTGTCACCGAACACCCAGGAAACCAGAGTGACCTGCTCTTTTCGGCAGATCGGACACATCGTCGACGACGGGCGTCCGTGAAATTTCGCGGCACGCAGCAGATACGGACTCGCGTCGCACACATCGGCCACGGCACGCCGGCCCGAGTGGACCTCCGCGAGCCTGGCCTTGCGCTGCAGAGCGTAGTCGATGATCTGGCGTTGCACGGCTTTCAGCGTACGTGGTCGGCCCACGCGTCGCCCCGGTACGGGCCCGCGACCGGCGGCTTCGGCGGTGATGACTTCCGCGCACCGACACCCGACCCGCACCCGTTCGGAGCCGCCACGGGGCGGCCGTATCGAAGACCTACGACACAACACGTCGAACCGATGTGGACGTGAACTATATCGGTGCGATACATTGAGCATTACATCGACACGAGCTGTTGTAGCGAGGTGTTGTGCCGACACGACACCGCGGGATCCATGAGATGGGGTGACACGATGCTCGAACTCGCAATACTCGGTTTGCTCATCGAATCCCCGATGCATGGCTACGAGTTGCGCAAACGGCTGACCGGTCTGCTCGGCGCATTCCGCGCCTTCTCGTACGGATCGCTGTATCCCACGCTGAAGCGGATGCAGGCCGAGGGACTGATAGACGAGGCCGTCGGACCGCTCGGACCCAAGGTCCGTCGGGCGCGCCGCGTCTACCAGCTCACCGACAAGGGCCGTGTACGCTTCGCCGAACTCGTCGCCGATACGGGTCCGCAGAACTACACCGACGACGGCTTCGGTGTCCACCTGGCGTTTTTCAGCCGGACACCGGCCGTCGCCCGGATGCGGATCCTTGAGGGCCGGCGCCGGCAGGTCGAGGAACGCCGCGAAGGGCTCCGTGAGCTCATCGGACGTTCCAGCCGATCCGGCGACCGTTACACCCGCCAGCTCCACGAACTGAGCCTGGAATCGAGCGAACGCGAAGTGCGCTGGCTCAACGAACTCATCGCGGCAGAGGCGTCGGACATGAACGATCCCGACACCCAGTACGCCGCGACGCAAGACCGGAGGCCTGCCGACCATCCCGAGGGACGCTCCCCGAGCGCCGACCCCGGCCTGGTCATCGCCGACTTCCATGAAACGGACTCACAGGAGAGCCGTGTCCGGGGCGTTGCCGCCCCATCCCAGAAGGAACCGGTTCCGCAGCAGTCCGCTGTGGCACCGCGAGAAGAAGGAGAACCCGACCGTGGGTGAGCCCAATAAGGTGCGCGTAGCCATTGTGGGCGTAGGAAACTGCGCTTCATCCCTGGTGCAGGGCGTGCAGTACTACAAGGATGCCGACGAGAACTCGACCGTTCCCGGTCTGATGCACGTCAAGTTCGGCCAGTACCACGTGCGCGACGTCGAATTCGTCGCCGCGTTCGACGTGGACGCCAAGAAGGTCGGCTTCGACCTCTCGGACGCGATCTTCGCGAGTGAGAACAACACCATCAAGATCGCCGACGTGCCGCCCACCGGTGTCACCGTCTCGCGCGGCCACACCCTCGACGGTCTCGGCAAGTACTACCGCGAGACCATCACCGAGGCCGACGGCAGCGGTGTCGACGTGGTGCAGGCGCTCAAGGACGCCGAGGTCGACGTCCTGGTCAGCTACCTGCCGGTCGGCTCCGATCAGGCCGACAAGTTCTACGCCCAGTGCGCCATCGACGCCAATGTCGCGTTCGTCAACGCGCTGCCCGTCTTCATCGCCTCCGACCCGGAGTGGGCGCAGAAGTTCCGCGACGCCGGTGTGCCGATCGTCGGCGACGACATCAAGAGCCAGGTGGGCGCCACCATCACCCACCGCGTGATGGCGAAGCTGTTCGAGGACCGCGGCGTGGCCCTCGACCGCACGTACCAGCTGAACGTCGGCGGCAACATGGACTTCAAGAACATGCTCGAGCGTGAGCGTCTGGAGTCCAAGAAGGTCTCCAAGACCCAGGCCGTCACCTCCAACCTGACCGGTTCGCTGGCCGGCAAGGTGCACGACAAGAACGTGCACATCGGCCCGTCGGACCACGTCGAGTGGCTCGACGACCGCAAGTGGGCCTACGTCCGACTCGAAGGCCGCGCCTTCGGCGACGCCCCGCTGAACCTGGAGTACAAGCTCGAGGTGTGGGACTCCCCCAACTCGGCCGGCATCATCATCGACGCCGTCCGCGCCGCCAAGATCGCCAAGGACCGCGGCCTCGGTGGCCCGATCCTCCCGGCCTCGGCCTACCTGATGAAGAGCCCGCCGGAGCAGATCGCCGACGACGTCGCGCGTGCGCAGCTCGAAGCGTTCATCATCGGCGCCGAGTAGATTTCGGCAGCCGCGGGACGACCACAGTCGCGCGGGATCGATCCGAGGGTTGGGGTGCCTTCGGAGAGATTCCGCGCGACTGTTCTGTTCGGGGCGGGTGTTTCCAGCCAGTCGCGTCATCGGAAATCGGCGACGTGCCCGGGCACCGTGCGGTGTGAACACGCACGTGCGCCATCCACAGGCGACGGCCGCCGTCATCGTTGTTTGACAGCCCCGTCACCTGATTTCCGGGATGCACCAGCCGCGCTGTTGACGGCCGACGAGGAATGAGCACTGCCGACCGTCGACGATGCCGACGACGCGGACCAGTTCGGAGCTGTGACGGAAGACCCGGAACCCGGCGCATCCCAAGGGCCTGTGATACCGACGAGACAAGCGAAACGGCGTTCGGGCAGCGGACCAGCCGCTACCGTAGGAGGGTGGGGTGCAAACGCTGGATCGCTACGGGACCTGCCGGAGTGGCCGACTTCGCGTTCGTCGATGCCGACGTGCCGCAGCCCGGACCCGGCGAAGTCACAATCGAAGTCCGTGCCGCCGGCGTGAATCCTGCTGATCTCAAACATGTTTCACGCGCAGCCAAATTTCCGGTACCGATCGGGTACGAGGTGTCCGGGGTGTTGTCGGCGATCGGGCCCGGCACCGAGATCGCCTCCGGCGGCGGCGCTGTCGGCGATGAGGTGCTGGCGTTCCGGGTGAGCGGCGGCTACGCGACGGCACTCACTGTCCCGGCCACGACAGTGTTCGCGAAGCCTCCGACGCTCGACTTCCCGGACGCGGCGGGTCTGCTGCTGGCCGGAGCGACCGCCGCCGACCTGCTGCGCGTCGCCCGGGTCACCAACGGCGACACGATCCTGTTGCACGCGGCGTCAGGGTCGGTGGGCGTCGCTGTGCTGCAACTGGCCCGCAGGCTCGGTGCCACGGTGATCGGCACCGCCGGACCCACCGGTCTGGCGCGCGTCGAGCGGTTCGGCGGGATCGCGATCCCGTACGGTGACGGACTCCTCGAACGGATCGAGACTGCCGCACCACAGGGACTCTCCGTCGCGCTGGACGCCGCCGGCACCGACGAGGCGATCGACGCATCCCTGTCCCTCGTCTACGACCGCTCCCGGATAGTCACCATCGCCGCCCAGACTCGGGCCGCGGCCGACGGATTCGTCGCCATCGGCGGAAACCAGCCCGACTCGATGGCCTTCCGTGACGAGATCCGAGGCGAACTCGTCCAACTCGCCGAACGAGCCGAACTGGTGGTGCCTATCGCCCGCACCTACCCGCTCAGCGAAGCCGTCGCCGCGCTCGCGCTGGTGGCCTCGGGCAAGGCGGGCGGCAAGGTCGCTTTGCTCGCCGGCAACGACACCGGTTCCGTCAGCTGAACACCTCTTCGACTGTCGTCACCGTAACGGCCTGGATGATCCACGTGCTCAATGGTGTGGTGTCCATAGTGATTGTTACCAGGTCACGGATGGCCGACAGCAACGCCAGATCAGCGTCGGCGCGCACCGTGTCGAGGTCGCCGAAGACCGGCAACATCGACGAACCCAACGCAGATGTCCGAGTGGACGCGGGTACTGACTGACTTCGGATCGCCAGGCAACCGATTCCGACTACGGTGATAATTCTAGGCCAGAGACGCCGGCCGGATCGACCTGGTCCCAACGCACACGCATGGGCACCAGTCGATTTTCGGCGAACGCGACCGGAACCAACCGCTGCCACGGATATCTGGCTGCAGAATGCGTTGAACTTAACGGCGCATTGGCAAGATACCAGCCAATTCCGAAGGTAACTGTTTTTGGCGCCTGAATCTGCAGCACAATTGCCGCTTCGGGGTATTCGCTGATTATTCTACGGATGTGGAGTGCCGACTCCTCACAGACACGCTGAAGAGAAATTCCGGCGCCCGAGTCCGCCACCAGCGGCCTTCCGCCACCTGGATCGATATGCGCGAACATCACCTGCCCGTCTTCGACGACCTTCGCAGGGGCCAATTGACCGTTGCGGCCGAAGCCGACCACTTGTGTCACTTGAGATCCAAGCTCCTGCTTAACATTTCGAACCTGGTCCGAAACATTGATACATAGGTGGGCGATCTTGACCGAATCGGGCGGCAGCCGCCTGCCCGGACCGAACTCTTTGACAATTTCGAGGTGCACTCCCATGTTCTCACGAGGGTCGGCCATGCGACCGGGAGTGCACGGATTGTAGGTTGTGGAGTCCCCGTGAAGAATCTTTTCCCACTTGGCTCGGAGGAGGTACCTCCACCTCGGTTTACGTTCGAGCGGAAACTCAAAGTCATGTAATTCCAACCGGCCCTCGCGCCGGTTCATATCAACAAGGACCGCTCCCCTCTCGGGAGACCAACCGTATCCGAGACCTACTGAGGCGGGAGCAAGAATATTGGGCGCATAGCGCGAGCCCGAGTCAGATCGGTCGTCATTCGCCGCGCGCTCCAGTTCAACGGAAATACGCTCAACTTGCCGGCGGACATCAATGATCCTCTCACCTTTGGCGATGTCGAAGGCCTCGGTTGCGCGGCGGTAGTCCATGTGGTCCGCTTCGGCTCGCCGGACGGCTTCTCGGTGGAAGTCGCGTACACCCTCAGGTAGGAGGCGAACGTGATACAAAGTGCCCGTTCCATGTTCGCGTCTCGATCGAGCTGTGATCGCGACGATGAGTAGCATCAGCATCGCGACAGCGACCACGACACGCATGCCATTGGTGACCGGCTGCGCCTCCCAGACCCAGGTCCTGCCTGCTTTGTCACTCTCCTCGGGAGCGGGAAACCAGTCCTCGAGGACCAGGGAGACCAGCGCGATCGTTGCTGCACCCAGGATCGAGATTGCCGCGGTGGACAGTGCTG
>Ga0116175_1002247_pt1 | contig 11825 bp, 13 predicted proteins | sample AD_UKC125_MetaG_FD_89802 | JGI IMG/M metagenome (GOLD analysis project Ga0116175, IMG submission 89802) | Active sludge microbial communities of municipal wastewater-treating anaerobic digesters from USA - AD_UKC125_MetaG | ecosystem: Engineered > Bioreactor > Anaerobic > Digestate | place: USA... | reverse complement strand
TGATCCCGCCGCAAGGCACGCGCCAGCTTACGCAAGCCTTAGCGGTGTACCGTCAAATCTTGAGTGCACAACAGTTTTCGGCAGACGATTGGTCGCGCGAGCAGCAGGTAATCCTCGGCGAATGGCGGCAACAGCAAACCGTGCAAAACCGCCTCAACCAGCAGCAACATGCGCTGTTATACAGCGGCTCGCGCACCGCCCGCTATGCCCCCATCGGCAGCAAAACCGCGATAGACAGCGCCCGCGCGGATACCGCCAGCCGTTTTCACAACAAATGGTACGGCAGCAATAATGCGGTGTTGGTGGTGGTCGGCAAGCTGGATGTCCAACAAACCGCGGCGCAAATCCGTGCCGGCTTAGGCAGTTTGAACGCTATCCCGCTGCCCGCGCGTAACGCCGCCGAGTACGAGCCAAAACTTACCCAAACGCCGTACACCGCTTATCTGAAAGACAAAGACAACAGCGAGAGCAAGCTGGCGCTGGTTTTCCGCTTCAACAATGCGGCTTCGCAAGCGCGCGACGCTGCCGGCGACCAGTCGCGCCTGCTCGATAATTTCGCCGCCCATATTATCCACCGCCGCCTGCAACAATCCGGCGCGGCGGTCAGCCTCAAGCAGGGCAATATCGGCAAGCAAACCGGTTCGCTGGGCTTTTATGCCGATTCGGAAGCCGGCAAACACCAAGAAACGCTGGCGCAACTCAAGCAACTGGTCGAACAGATCCGGCAGCAGCCCGCCAGCGAAGAAGAAACCGCGGCCTACCGCAAAGTGCTGCACCAACACCTGAAAAACGAGCCCTTGCCCGACGATATACAGAAAATCGTGCAATTGGCCGATGAAACCCTGTTGGCCGGTCAGCCCGCCCCTTCCGCCGAGCGGCGCGCACAAGAGCGTAGCCAGCTTTATCAAATCAACGCCGCAGCGGTGAACCGACGCATCGGCGAATGGCTGAACGCACCCGACCAGCTCACGCTGATTCAGGCACCCGAGAGCGTGTTGGCGGCGGAAGCCACCCGCGCCGCCGCGCCCGCCGCCAAAACCGCAAACAAGGCGAAAAAGCAGCAGATGCCGGAAAAACTGTCCACCGCACCTGCTGCCGCTGCCGTTCCCGCCGCCACTCCCTCCTTTCCGGTACACCCAGGCCAAGGCAAGTTGGCAGCCGAAGGGTTTGACCACGACAATAAAGTCACCTACCTCACCTTCAGCAACGGCGATAAAGCCGTGTTACTGCAAAAAGCGGTGGCCGGTTCGCAACTCTATTTCAAAGCCATCGCCGACAGCGGTTATCAGCAAAGCGGCGCCGTTTCGTGGCAGGCGCAGTTGGCGGCTGATGTGGTGAGCCGTTCGGCACCCGCCGGTTTCAACGCCTCCACCTTCAAACAATGGCAGCAACAGCAAGGTATAAGCTTCAACTACCGCTTGGACAACAACCGCCAAAGCACCGACGCCCAAGCCCCGCAACACCGCTTAGAAGCCCTGCTGCAATTCTACCGCAGCCGCCAGCTTGCCCCCACCGCCGACAACTGGCAGGCCGCGCTGGAAACCGCCGCCGTGCGCCAGCCGGTGTTCCTGCAATCCCTGCCCGGCCGCCTTGAGCAGGAATGGGAAATCCTGCGCCACGGCCAAACCGAAGCGCGCGCGGGCGACGCGAACGAAATCCGCGCCTTGAGCCAAAACGACTTGCTGCAACAATGGCGGCAACTGGCCGCCGCGCCGGTTACCTATTACCTCGTCAGCAACCAGCCGCCGGAAAAACTCAAGCCGCTGCTGATTCAATATCTGGCCGACATCCCGCGTAAAAACAGCAGCAACCGGATGCTGCCGCTGCTGGAAGGTGCCACCCTGCGCCGCGTCGCCCTCAACGACACCGGCGGCACCGACATCAACGCCTGGTCGTGGCAGCCGTTTTACGACTGGACACCGGAAACGTCCGAACAAATCCCACTGCTGGTCAACCTCGCCAACGCCCGTTTGAAAGACGAATTGCGCAGCCGCCACCAAAGCGTTTACGGCGCCCGCTTCAGCGCCGAGCCGCAGCCCACCTATAACCGGGTAGAAAGCAAACTCTCGTTCAGCACCTCGCCCGCCCAAGCCGCCGAAGCGTGGCAGGCCGCGCAACAAATATTGACCCGCCTGCCGGAAGACATCAGCAAAACCGAAGCCGACAACCTGCAACGCCTGTTTATCGAACAGGAAGCCAAACGGCAGCAAAACCCCGAAATATGGCTGGAACGGCTGGCCGCCAGCCACCGCCACTACGGCGACGCCCGCTACCTCAGCCGCCTGCCCGAACTGCACCGCACCATCATCCAAACCCGCCTGCGGCAAACCGCCAAACTCTTGTGGTTCACCCCGAATGCGCGGGTGATGTTGGTGGATCCGAAGTAGTTTTATAGAGGTTTTAAACAAGCAAATGCCTGTCTGAAAGCTTAATGAAATAACTTTCAGACAGGCATTTTGAGTAGCAACAGTGTTACCGGCGGCATTTTTTCAGACAGGCATTGAACCGCGCATTTCCGCATTCAGCATCCACGGCGTGCCGAAACGGTCGGTCACGATGCCGAAACCGGCCGCCCAGAAAGTCGGTTCAAACGGCATCTGCACCTGCCCGCCTTCGGCCAGCGCGTCAAACAAACGCTTGCCCTCGGCCAAGGAATCGACGGTAACGGCAACATTCATGCCTTGCGGCGGCTGGTAGCCGGTACCTGCGGTACAAAACTCTTCCACCATATCGGAAGCCATCAGCAAGATTTGACCATTCACCACCAATTGCGCGTGCATCACCAGCTTTTTCGTCGCTTCCGATAATTCCGGCATTCCTTCTTCGGGCGGCAAATCGTTGAAGGTCATCACTTGGGCTTCAGCGCCCAACAAGTCGGCATAAAAGGCAACGGCTTCGGCACAATTGCGGTTGAACGTTACATAAGGGGCGGTGGTAATTTTCATGATTGATTCCTCTTTATTTGGGGGTATGGAAGGCCAGTATAAACGATTCGCCGAAACGCTATTTATCCCGAATTGCGCATTGCGCTATTCACCTTTTTATTTTCGATAACGATATAATCCGCATCCGATCCTTTGCTGTTTTCTATCAAGCCATAGAAACCCATAAATATGATGAACCGCCCTTTCTCTCTGTTGTTATCACTACTGCCGCTGGCGCTGGCCGCCTGGTTGTGTATGCAGCTATCGGCGCTGCCGCAGTTGTCGGCCTATGCCATCAGCCCGTTAACGCTGGCGATTTTGGCCGGTATGGTGCTGGGCAACAGTATTTTTCCGCGCTGGGCGGCGCATTTCTCGCCCGCACTGGCGTTTTGCAAAACCCGGTTGCTGCGGCTGGGGATTGTGTTGTATGGCTTTAAAATCACCTTGGCGCAACTGGCTTATGTCGGCTGGCCGGCCTTGCTGGTGGATGTGTTGATGGTATTGGGCACGTTTATGCTGGCGATGTGGCTGGGGCGGCGCTGGCAGTTGGCGCCGAATACTGCCGCGCTGGTGGGTGCCGGCAGCGCTATTTGCGGGGCGGCGGCGGTATTGGCTACCCAGCCGGTGTTGAAAGCCGACAATCGCGACGTGGGCGTGGCGGTGGCCACGGTGGTGGTGTTCGGCACGCTGGCGATGCTGCTGTATCCGCTGCTGGCGCATTGGGTGATGCCGGTCGACGCCTCGGCGGCGGCTTGGTTTGGCTGGGGTATTTACACCGGCGCCAGTGTGCACGAAGTGGCGCAGGTGGCGGCGGCCGGGGCGGCGGTGAACGCTACGGTGGCGGATGTGGCGGTGATCACCAAAATGATACGGGTATTACTGCTGGCGCCGTTTCTGCTGATATTGCCGTGGCTAATGCGCCGTTTCGGTGCGCCCGCCCAAGCCGGCAAGGCGGTGTTGCCGTGGTTTGCGGTCGGTTTTTTGGCGATGGTGGTGGTTAACAGCTTAGTACAGCTGCCGCCGCCACTCTATCAGGCCGTCCTGACTTTCGATACCTTTCTGCTCACCATCGCCATGTTCGCGCTGGGGCTGACCACACGTTGGCAAAGCGTACGCGAGGCCGGGCTCAAACCGCTGGCGCTGGCCGGTATGCTGGCGCTATGGCTGCTGCTGGGCGGTGCGGCTTTGTCTTACGGGGCGTATTGGCTGTTTCATTAAGTTGATTACCTGCCTTACTCCACCTTGCTATTGCATCCAACAAAAATGCCTGTCTGAAAAAACTTTTACAAGTTCGTTTTCAGACAGGCATTTATCATTTCACTACTTCTTCCCCTTATACCCCAACGCCTCAAACAGCAATCCCGGCAAATTCACCGTAATCGGCGGATCGTCCGGCTGCAAAGGGCGCAGCGTGAGGGTATACGTTTCCGGCTGCTCAGGCGGAAAAACCAGCGCTTCGTGCCGCAGGGCGCGCAGGCAGTGGTCTAAACGGAAATAATCCAAAGGGTTGCCGGCGGGTACGATTTCACAGGCCAATAAATAATAAGCACCGGTGGGCATCTCCTGAATCAGCAAACTTGAGCCGCGAAATACTGCCCAGCCCTGCGCGGGTGCGCCGCGCGGTATCGGCTCATGATACAGGCCGACAAACACCACGCCGCGCGGGCTGCGGTTTTCAATACGGATTTCAACCGGATGCGGCAGGCGGTGGGTTTTGCCGCGAAAACGGCGATAAGGTACGGCGTTCAGGCGGCTGTCGGCCAGTTCGCCTTCCAGCGTTTGGGTAAATTCAGCGGTTTGGCGACGGTATTCGCGCGGTGAAAATCCGGTATGGCGGCGGAACAGACGGCTGAAGGTGCCCGAGCTGGCATGGCCGGCTTCCAGTTGCGAATCGATAATGCTGTCCCCCGCCACCAAAGGCTCTATGCCTTGTTCGATTTTCAGCGCTGCAAGATATTCGCGCAGGCTCAAGCCGGTTTCGGCGCGAAAACGGCGACTCAAGGCAAAACGGCTGATGCCGAAATGCGCGGCAATTTCGGCGGGGGTGGGATTGTGGTGCAAATGGCTGCGGATATAGGCGCTGATTTCGGCCAAGCTCGCTGGTTTCATCATTCGGCCTGCTGTTTTGAAGGGAAATCACAGTATAAAAGCATGGCGGGAAGCAGGCAAACCGGGGCGGCAAAGCAGCCGTATCACTCGCGATTTTACCGCTTCTCTAGTTACACCTTTAATATATTAACAAAATAAGTAGTTGATTGTAGTTAGTTTATTTTTGACCGACATCAATAACCAGATCGGCGGTATGGCGTTTAATGCGATTAACAATCATTTTTTCAATTCTGTTGATTGTTCATATTTTACGCTGCATCCTCAAATAAGGAGTCAATCATGACCGCTTCACAAAAATAACCGTATGCTTCAGCGACCAATCTCAAGGTTATTCTTTGGACCACCCTAATCGGCGGCTTCTTCAGCTCGCTGGTGAAATGGGGCTCGGAAGTCAACATGCCGCCGCGCGCGCCGGGCGAAATTTCGCCGCCGGGAGCCAATATCGATGCTTGGCTGGGCTGGCTCGGTTTTAATCAACATTCGCTGGATTATATGTTTCAAGGCAACAGCATACTGGGTGCGGTAACGCTGTATCACTGGTTGTTTAGCTTTGTTTTTGCCTTGGTATATGTGGTCGGCTCGATTTACTGGCCGCGCACCCGTCTGTGGTTTGGCGCGTGGTACGGCATTCTGATTACCGTAGCCATGCACGGCTTGCTGATTCCGCTATTCGGTTTCCGCAATCCGTCTTACGCGCCGGAAGGCACGGTCGGCTGGATGTGGAACCTGAACGGTTTTGAATTGTGGAGCGAATTTTTAGGACATATTTACTGGTCGGTATCGATTGAAGTGTGCATGATTGCCGTGTTGGCTTATTTTGCCCGCCCGATTAAAGGTGATTGGGTAGAACGCTGAATTGCAAAGATAAACATCAACCCCGTGCGGCAAACGGCACGGGGTTGTTTTTTTCAGACAGGCATTTGCGCTTTAACTCACCACATTCTGCGGCTTACCGGCGGCAAACTGATTCACATTGTCCACCAGCATATCAAACAACCGATTCTGCGCTTCTTCGCTGGCCCACGCCATGTGCGGGGTCACGATTAAATTGGGCAGGCGGGTGTTGGTGAGCGGATTGCCGTTTACCGGCGGTTCTTCGGTGAGCACGTCAAAACCGGCACCGGCGAGCGTGCCGTATTTCAGCGCGGCGACCACCGCCTGCTCATCGGCCAAGCCGCCGCGACCGACGTTAATCAGGATGGCGCCGGGCTTCATCTGCTGCAATTCCGCCTCGCCGATCAGGTTGCGGGTGTCTTCATTCAGCACACAATTGAGCGACACCACATCGGCCAGCTGCAAGGCTTCGGCAAAAGCGGTATAGCCTTCGCGCACGGTTTTGGCGTGTTTGTGTTCGCCAAACAGCACCTTCATGCCAAATACTTCGGCATAGTTTGCCAGCGTGCGACCGATGCTGCCGCGGCCGAAAATCACCAGCGTTTTGCCTTTCAAATCGCGCATCGGCGCACCGAAATGGCAGAAAAACGGCGATTGCGCCCACAAACCGGCCGCGACGTCGCGCTGATAAGCGGGCAGATTGCGCATCAGCGCCAGCATCAACATCATCGAATGTTCGGCCACCGAATCGCTACCGTAAGCCGGAATATTGCACACGGTGGTATCGTTTTGGCGGGCGGCGGCAATGTCGACGTTGTTATAACCAGTAGCCGCCACCGCAATCAGCTTGAGCTGCGGGTTGGCAGCCAGATGCTCCGCACTTACCCACACTTTATTGCTGATCACCACATCGGCACCGGCCAAATGCTCAGCGGTTTCCTGCGGCGTGGTGAGCGGGTATTTAATTAATTCGTGTTCAAAATCAAAAGCAAACGGCCGTTTGCACAAGGTATCGCGGTCGAGCACCACTACTTTTAACGCTGTCATGGTTTTATTCCTATAAACATTGTTGGTGTGATTTATTTTATTAATCAGCAAATTTAAAATGAATACTGTACTTTTTAAATGATAACAATTATTATTTACTCAACGTGATCGACACACTTCGGGAAAATATCCGAAAGGACAATATTATGTTGAAAACCCTTACTTTCGCCATTCTACACTTCTCGGTGGCCTTCAGTATCACCTATCTGCTCACCGGCAGCATCGGGATTTCCAGCGCGGTGGCCTTAATTGAGCCTTTGGTCAACACCGTGGTATTTTATTTCCATGAAAAAGCCTGGCGTCACCATGAGCAGAAAAAGGCTACGCAACAGCTTAGTACGCCCTTATGCTAAGGTCGACGATTTGTGGTAGGCTTGGCACCGGTACATTAATAACCCATCTGATTAAGAAGGAAAACCCATGAGCTTGCAAATTGAAGACTTGGTAACCGGCGAAGGCCGCGAAGCGCAACAAGGCAAAGAAATCACCGTACATTACACCGGCTGGCTGGAAGACGGCACCAAATTCGACTCCAGCTTGGATCGCCGCCAACCCTTGAGCATCATCCTCGGCGTCGGCCAAGTAATCGAAGGCTGGGACAAAGGCTTTGCCGGTATGCGCGAAGGCGGCAAACGCAAACTGACCATCCCGCCGGAAATGGGCTACGGCGCTCGCGGTGCCGGCGGCGTGATTCCGCCGAACGCCACGCTGGTGTTTGAAGTGGAATTGTTGAAAGTGGCCGAGTGATTTGAAAAGGGTTTCAGACAGGCATTTGATGGTGTTGAAATGCCTGTCTGAAAGATACAAACTGAATCAGCCGTTGAGAGAATGTTCTTAGCGGCTGTGTGTTGAAACAATGAAATCGCGGGGGATGAGTTTATTCCCATGCTTGCAGCCCCCCAATCAATGCCTGTCTGAAACCACTTTTCAGACAGGCATTTTTCATCACCCGGTTTACACCGCCCATTTCCCTGCTTATACTGGACACTCGTCCAATAAACAAATCATAGCCTTATGAACCCCACCGCCCGTTCCCAATTTCTCGCTGCCGGGGCAAAGCTTTATCCGCAATACGGCTACCGCCAGCTGTCGGTGCGTTTGCTGGCGGCGGAAACCGGCCTCAGTTCCGGCATGTTTCACCACTTATTTGCCAGCAGGGCCGATTTTGTGGCGGAATTGCTGGAAAACCAAAATGCCGACACCTTCGGCCGCTTGGATTTCCGCACCGACGAAAACGCCAGCGCGGTGACAAAACTGCGCCATGCCGTGTGTTTGCTGGCCGGGGGTGTTCGCGATAATCTGGCTTGGATTAACCGTATTTTTGCCGACAGCGCCGACGGTGTAGAAACCGCCGATACCTTTCTGCGCCAACAATTCGACCGCTATTCGGCCTGGCTGTACCAACTGCTCGGCGAATGTTTTCCCCAAATGCCGCTGCCCGACTTGGTGGTGCGGATGTCTTACCTGTGCAGCTCGGTGGTGGCGCCGATGTTTTTGAGCATCCGCCTCAACAATATGGGCATTTTGCTGGAAGAAGTGAGCAGCCACATCCCCACCGTACTCACCGACGAAGCGCTTGAACAACGCATTGATTGGACATTTGCCGCCCTCTTTCCCGATTATTCCGCTCAGGACAAACCATGAAAAAACCGATTGCCGTCCTTCTGATTGCCGCGCTGGCCGCCGGCGGCTGGTATTACTACCAACAACAGCAAAAAAGCCCCCTGCCCGACAGCATTACCTATTCCAACGGACGCCTAGAACTCAACCGCTTAGACATCGCCAGCCTCTACCCCGGCCGCATCAAAGCCATGCCGGTGGACGAAGGCAGCATCGTGAAAGAAGGCGACGTGTTGGCCGAGCTGTCGTCCGACACCAGCGAAAGCCGCGTGGCCGCCGCCAAAGCGCAGAAACAGCGGGCGCAGGAAAGCACCGCACGCGCCGATGCCGAAATCAGGTCTTACGAGCAGCAATTGAAAGTGGCGCAACTCGAATTGGATAACGCCTTGAATATGCGCCGCGAAGATTTGGTATCCGACAGCGAAGTGCGCAAACGCCGCGCCAGCCGCGACAGCGCCGCCGCTTCGGTGCAAGCCGCCAAAGCCGCGCGCGCCGAATCGTTGGCCGCCGTCAACGCCGCCGGTGCGCAGGAAACCGAAGCCACCTCGGCCAACCAAGACATGACCATCCGCAGCCCCAAAGCCGGCTTGGTGGAATACCGCATCGCCGAAATCGGCAGCGTGATTGCCGCCGGCAACAAAGTGGTGGGGCTGCTCGACCCTGCCGACGTATCGATGAATATCTTCCTGCCCAACCGCCAGATGAGCCGTCTGAAAGTGGGCGGTGAAGCGCGTATCGTGCTCGACGGCCTCAACGCCGTGTTCCCCGCCCGGGTTGCCTTTATCGCCACCGATGCGCAATTCACCCCCAAAGCGGTGGAAACCCAAACCGAGCGCGACAAGCTGATGTTTAAAGTCAAACTCAAAATCCCCGAAGCCACCGCCCTGCAATACCAAGGCCTGCTCAAAGGCGGCATGACCGGCAACGGCTATGTGCGCATGGATGAACAAACCCCGTGGCCGTCTGAATTAGCGGTGAAATTACCGAAGTAAATGCCTGTCTGAAAAAGCTAAGTATCGTAGACAAAACGGTTGAAACTTCGAGAGTAGGTTGGGTTAGGCTGCCAAGGCCGTAACCCAACAAAAGGGGAATTTTTCGGATACGTTGCCGAATGCTCGGCAATGTTGGGTTACGCTGGCGCTAACCCAACCTACGATACTGATTAATTTGGAACTAGAAAATGAAACCGATTACCCCCGAAACCGCCCAAACGCGCATCAACGAAGTCCAACAACTCTACCGCGAATGGACCCAACTCTTCCCCCGCCTGCAAGCCGCGCAGCAAGAATGGCAACGCGGCGCCGAAATCATGCACGCGCTGTCGCAATTTTATTTCGACGGCGAGTTCGGCCGCTACCACGACGCGCTGGAAAACGGCCTAGAGCTGGATTTGCATACCGACGGCGAATACAGCGTATTGAGCGAAGACGCGTTGTGGAACGCCTTTCACGAGCAACAACAACTGGCCTGGCAACGCCTGCGCTCGGCGGTAGCGGTGTTGGATAGGGAAGGCGAAGGCTTGTAGATCGGATACCCGTATCCGACGAAATGCCTGTCTGAAAAGTTTTTAGTAGTAGGTTGGGTTAGGCCGCCAAGGCCGTAACCCAACAAAATAAGAGGATTCGGATACGTTTCCTCATATCAGACTTTGTATTGATATCTTTAATTGTGATTTTTTTGTAATTTTTAAAGGGGAAGTTAGATGCCAAGAAGGTTAGATGCTATTCCAGAAGGAATGAAGCAAGCGTTATTAAATACAGCTTTTGAAATCAAGTAGTTACATGGTTAATGCAAGATGGCTGGCAAGTATTTACACCTGTTTTAGACCATGGACATAAAACGGATGTTTTAATTTCCGATGGGAAACGGTATTTTCGCATTCAAATTAAAACAGTTGATGCAAATAAAGGAAAAAAACAAGAAATTTCCAATGTATGGGGAAGTTGTTCACTTGATTTTATTATTTATTTTGCAAGAAATGGTGAGTGGGGTTATATCGTTCCAGCATTTAGCGAAAGTAAAAAAATCCTTAATGCACCTGAACACAAGATGTTTCTTTTAAAAAGAGCAGAGTTCCTTACCGCTTTTCATACAGTTGATTAATTGATCAAAATCATTCAGACGGCCTGTATTGGAACAACCCTAAAGAAAAGCCTATCTGAAAACCTATATCGTTTTCAGACAGGCATATACCTTAACCGCAAACCAAGGAGCAACCCATGTGGATACTGATACTCGGCTGCCTGTTGTTTTTCGGCGTGCATTCGCTAGCGATGGTTTTCCCCGCGTTGCGCGAACGCTTTACCGCCCGCTACGGCGCGAACCCTTGGCAGGGCTTATACAGCCTGATTGCCGCCATCGGCCTGGCTTTGATGATATACGGTTACGGCGCCGCCCGCGTCGATTCGGCCTGGCTCTACACCCCGCCAACATGGAGCCGACACACGGCATTTGCCTTGATGTTGCCGGTGTTTGTGCTGCTGGCGGCGGCCTATATTCCCGGGCGCATCCGCCAACGGCTCGGCCATCCGATGCTGATGGCGGTGGTGTTGTGGTCGGCCGCGCATTTGCTCGCCAACGGGCGCGTGGCCGATGTGGTGTTGTTCGGCAGTTTTCTGGTGTGGTCACTGCTGGACTGGCTGTCGATGGCTTGGCGCAGCGAACGCACCATCCGCCGCCTGCCCGGCGGCAAATGGAACGATGCCATCGCGGTGGTGGTCGGGCTGGCGGCGTATGTGCTGTTTGCCTTCTATCTGCACGGCTGGATAACGGGCGTGCCGTTGGCATAACGCGATTCTTGAATCCGACATGACTGCGTTACCGTCATCTTGTCGGATACGGGTATCCGACCTACTAGGCTAAGTTTCTTGATCCTCATCCTTGGGCTGCGATTCACCTTGCTCCCTGCTGGTAAGATAACCTGCAAGCATCGGGAAAAAAGCCGCCAGCAGGCACGACGCGCCGATGACCAACAGCGCAATCGCACCGGCAGGCTCGCGCAGTAATTCATGTACCCATTCGCCTTCGCCAAACAGCGTCATGATACCGGGGATAATCGCACTCAAGCCGCAAATCAAAATAATCAGAGAACCGATATGAAAGCGCATGGCAGTATCCTTTCTTGGCAAAACTGAGGATGAGAAGATAATGTAACACTTTATTTTTATTCAGTATACCAACCGTCAGATATTAAAACCCAACCGACCGATAAAGCGCCATTATGAACCCCACCCCAACCGCCGTTTCCATCCAGTCCCTCAGCCACCGCTACGGCAAAAACAAAACCCTTGC
>Ga0116175_1002243_pt1 | contig 11833 bp, 10 predicted proteins | sample AD_UKC125_MetaG_FD_89802 | JGI IMG/M metagenome (GOLD analysis project Ga0116175, IMG submission 89802) | Active sludge microbial communities of municipal wastewater-treating anaerobic digesters from USA - AD_UKC125_MetaG | ecosystem: Engineered > Bioreactor > Anaerobic > Digestate | place: USA... | reverse complement strand
CTAGTTATTCTTTTTGGTAAAGAATAATATGCAGAATTGGCGAGTCTTAATATTTTTGCCGTTAAAGTTGGTGATTGAGATATAGAATTTACTAGTTCTTTCATATCTGACTCATTATCTGAAGATATCGAAATAATATTTTGTACTAAAAAATCAGGCGTCGGTAACTCTTTAATTTTATTGGTTATCTCTCTTAAATTATTTTCCTTCACGTTTATTCCTTTCGATAAGGTTTGTTATATTTGATAAAATTATAACAAATTTTATTAAACATTTTATAAAAATTGTTTATCAAATTATATAATAGAGAAAAATGGGTCCTTTAACCCATTTATTATTTACATATATTCTAATTTTATTAAACATTTATTGTGGTAATAATGGCATATTGTAATTATATCTGCATTCGCATTATTTCCTTATAGGCTTCAACTATCCTATTTGTTACTTCCACAGTAAGTTTTAAGGAAAGAGACGCTTTTTCCGCAGATATAACTACTTGAGATATGTCTGTAATGTTGCCCGAAGCATAATCTGCAGCTACCTTATCAGCATTTTTTTGTAAGGAATTCACTTCTTCAACAGCCTCTTTTAACATTTCAGAAAAATCTAATTTCTTGGTTTCTTGTTTCTGCTTTTCAATATTAATATTTTCAGTTCCTATACCTTTTATATTATTAATTCCATCAACCATAATTTTTAACCTCCTATCTACCAATATTTAACGCCGCATTGTACATACTTTTGGCAGAATTTACAACTGCTGCGTTCATTTCGTAAGCCCTTTGTGCAGAAATCATATCGACCATTTCCCTCAACACATTAACATTTGGATAACTAACATAACCTTCCTCATTCGCATCAGGATGAGTGGGATCATAAACCAGTCTAAAAGGAGATGGATCATCTTCTATTGACACAATCTTAACCCCCGCAAACTCTTCTCCGCCTTTTAAACTCTTATTTACTGCTTCTTGAAAAACAACTGCTTTTCTTCTATATGGACCACCTTCTTCGGTTCTAGTTGCATCAGAATTCGCTAAATTTTGAGAAATTACATTCAATCTAAATCTCTCTGCTGCCATACCAGTTGATGCGATATCAAATACCTGAAATAAGCCATCCATTATTTTCCACCTCTTATAGCAGTATCGTATCGTTGAATTGCATAAGTCATCATTCTAGACAGGGTGTTGTATTTGAAAGTATTTTCAATCATAGAAACGAATTCTTTATCGGGATCAACGTTATTATCATCGTCTCTTAAAGATTTAGAATCATCTTCTTTTATAGTAGCTTGAATTATTTCTAAAGATGATGTATTATTAATATGTTTAGTATTGTTTGTCTTTAAATTAAGAACATCGTTTTCGCTAATGCATTTTTGTAATTCACTTTCAAAATCCACGTACTTTCTTTTATAACCTGGAGTGTTATAATTAGATATATTCTGTGAAATCACTGTATGTCTTAATGACAAGGCATTTAGAGTTTTGGGGATAAGGTTAAAATTAATATCATCAAACATTCTATAACATCCTTTCACAAAATTGATTTTAAGTGTTCCATCTCTGATATATTATTCTATATAATAATTTATTTTTCCTAAATATAATAAGTTAAGGAGTTTATAATATGAAAAAAATATTGTTAATTGGTTATTATGGGTATGGAAATTATGGTGACGACCTTTTACTTAATAGCTTTTTAAAAATATTAAATGAATTAAAATTTGATGGCACAATTATCTTACCGTTAGAAAATGAAATAGAATTTAAAAGTAATCATTACTTTAATATTCAGGTTGTCCCCAGATTTAACTTTTATGAACTAAAAAAATCTATTAAAAGCTCAGATTTGATAATTTATGGTGGTGGAAATTTATTTCAGTCAGAGACTTCTTATAGAAGCCTTTTTTACTATTCTTACATTGCAAACATAGCAGCCAAAGAAAATAAAAAAATATTGCTTTTATCCCAAGGATTCGGCTCGTTCAAAAAAAATAGAGGTTTAAAAAAATTAAAGAAAATCCTCAATTACCCAAATCTATACGGAATCCTTAGAGATAGGACTTCTTACGAATTCGCAAAAAAATATAATAATAATATCAATCTTGGGGTTGATCTTGGTCCATACGTTTTTTTTGATATGGATTACAAAAAAACCAACAAAATATCTATTTGCTTAAAAGAAGATCACGACTTAGATCTTTTGACAGATTTTTTATCAACGTTCAGTAATTATACACTTTCGACACTTGCTATAAACGCAAATCAAGATGTAATTAAAAATTATGATTTGGTTGAAAAGATCAGAACAAAAACCAAAATAAAAGCTGATCTACCTATTCAGGATCCACAAAAGATAACAGAAGAAATTTCTCAATCAAAAATAGTAATTTCAGATAGATTACATAGCTCGTTAGCCGGTATTTTCTTTGAAGCCAGAACGATAACTTTTAATAACGTTAAAAATCGTAGAGTAATAAAAAATATTAAGGATGATTATTCGTTTTTTTATAAGAATACTTTCGAGATACCTTTTTGTTATTATGATTGTGTTTATTCAAAATACGACTTTAAAAATCTTTCATCAATATACAAAGAAAAGATTGAAAAAACAGTTTTTGACACCAAAAAACTTATTCAAAACGTCTTATAACCATTAATTCCTCAGAATCGGTGCAAAGTACTAACACAATATTATTATCTGGTGCTTCAACATCTATAGGATATTTTTTGGTATCTAGTTCCTGATAAACTTCCTTATCTTTTATCACATATAACTTATTTTCAATATGAGAAACTGCATATAAATATTCATTGTCTGGAGATACCGCAATGTCACTTATAGGAATTTCATCCAATACTACGGTAGTTTGATTTGATGTAAGATCATAATAATAAACTCCACCCATTAAAGAACTTCCTACAATGTAATTTCTGTATAATTCTATTTCAGTAGTATACTTTCCGAATTGAGCCACCTTAGGTTGATTTTTGAACTCATTTTTATATAAATTACCCTCAAAATAAGTAACAAAATAAATGATTCCTTGATAACCAACTAGATCTATTGGATAAGTAATATTATTATAATTAATTATATAGCTATTTTGATTAGGTATCATAAATAAAAGTTCGGTTAATCGGACATTGTTTTTATAATTTTCAAATAGTGGAATAAACACTTGAGTTCCTACATTTCTTATTAATGGACTATGAACAGGTAATTCAACTGACTTTTTTATAAACATATTTCTGTCTATTAAATAAAACTTATATGGATCAGTAGTCACTACATACAAATCGTTGTTTATTAATTTAATGTTAACAGGTTTGGCTTCTAGAAGTAATTTTCTGACTATAGTATTTCCTTTTATTTTTAAAACTTCTCTTTTATAATTATCTATAACATAAAAGAATTCTCCATCATAAACTCCTCCCATAGGAATAACTGAATCAGTAAATTCTGTTTTTTCTAAAGTAAAAACGTCTATAAAACTTACTTTACCATCATAATCTGCAACGATAGCATAATTTCTTCCTAAATCAATGTGAAATGCTCTCTTTCCTATATCAAAGTTTGATATCTCCAAAAAAACATCTTCAGCCACAATTATTGAAGTTACGATAATTAAAAAATAAAAAATAACATATAGTCTTTTATGTATTTTTAGTCTCCCCTTTGTCATTTGTTTTTGATATTTGAATAAGATCTGCTTTTTTAAAAATAATGTTGAAAAAGTTTCTAACAGTTGTTTTAATATCTTTTCATAACTATTTGTATCTTTAACTGGTGAATAAAAACTATCCTAAAACCACTTTATAAAGGTATAACAATGTCTTAATACCTATTATATATTGTAAGAAAAGTCTATTCCAACTAATACTAATAAACATAGACGCTTATATTTTATCATAAAATGAGATAAACCAAATTTAAATTAAATTAGTAACAAATAAGCTTCTTTTTTACTTATTAATGGCTATTTATATATTTGAATTAAGAATTAAAAAATGATATAATAAATTAAGAAAGCATTTTACGCTTATAAATAAAAAATTATTATAATTGAATCCTTACCTTACTTACAAAAATTACATAGTGGAGGAAAAACATGAAAAAATTCGTCGTTACTTTTCTATTGATTTTGCTCTCTTTTACCGTTTTTAGTATTGAAATAGAAGTCGTTAAAGATATCTACGTTTCTCTAATAAAAACTTATGAAGAAGAAAAAGGAGAGGTGATAGAGGGAAAGGAATTCGAACTTTTTTTTAACGAGTTGTACAATTTAGGTCTTTATAGATTTTATAGAACACAAATGATCGGCAGTGCTGAATACGTAGATAGACCTACAAACGTTCAAACTTATCTTTCTCAGATATATACAATTACTGAACAAAACTTTGATAGCATCGAGGAAAAATTAGCTTTTATCGGTTTTTTAGCCTACGTCCAATCAGATCTTTCAGGTGACACAATCACTCAAGAAACAATTAGGTCACTACCAGCCTATTTTACAACTGTACAAAATTATAAAAAAGAATTAGAAAACGATGCTCTAACTTATTTTGGAAACGTTATAATTTACTCATTAGGAATCGTTGACGAATCTCCCTATACCGACATAACAAGATTTGAGTCAAATGCCAAAATTGATGATTTGAGTCTGTACACTTTTTTTGGAGAACCAGACGAAACGATAAATAAAATAATCTCAGAAAATAAAGAAAGTTTGGAGAATGGAATAAAAAAATTAGTTGATTCAAACCTTAGTGGTAGACAGCTTCAGATCGCTATTGATAACTTGTCGTACAATTATATCTCTCCTTTACTAAAAGAAACTGAAAAACAAATAAATCAAGTTTCTGAAATTTTTGTTGAGTTTGGAAAAAGAAAAACACATACCGAATTTATTAGATTTATTGTATATGGAATAATTATTTTATTTACTTTCTATTTCTTTAAAAAATACTGGTGGATTTCAGTTTTAGGTGTTTATTTATATGAATTTGTATATATCTTAATATCCTATAATCCGATTAAAGACGTAATTACTTCTTTTGCCTACGGAAGTTTCATAATACCATTTGTATTCTTATTCTTATTTATTATGGTTTTCAAAAGTTTTGGAAAAAAGATAAAATTTGTTCAAAAAGTATGCAGTATAACAATTTTTATACTTACTCTTTTAATATTTTTTATCCCCTTATACTATTCTCAAGATCTTTTAATGAAAGAAAATCAAAGTTTTCATGACTCTATTTTCGAAAATCAGCTTTTAAACGATGTTGCCGCATATTCACATTCACCTCTATACAGGTCTTCTGAAAAATTAGTTTCCCTTTTAGGAAGTGAATATACAAAGATAAATTCATTTTATAGATCAACTTTTAGCGATTTTTTAAAGAGTTTGGTTAATTCCAACATATTAACTCAAATTCAAGCTGATAAACAAAATGTCAAGGTTCAAACTTACAAAGAAGGTTTAAAGATTAATAACCAACAAAACTACATAAGTATACCCTCAAATTTTGCTAAAGAAATAAATAATCTTGTTAACTTCTCCAAAAGACAACAAAAACAAATTAATAAAGAATTAAAACATCTAGAAAAAACGACTCAAAATATAATTCAATATTCAGATGTTGAATTTGAAGAATCTGTTAAGAATACCTTAACATCCTCATTAAGCAAAACCGATTTAACAGATCCTTTAATGACACAAATTTCAACCTTTTACGATGTAGATAAAGTTGATAAAATCAAATTAAAATCTACTAATACTACTTTTGGAACTAAGATTATTACTATGTTTTTTCTTGCTATTTCTATGTTTGTTATCTTTAACAAAAATATCATGAAGTATATTTCTATATTATTAATGTACATCTCAAGTTTTATTAGCTTATTTAAACCAGCTACTTTAGAGGTATTAAGTCAAAGTGGTTATCCAAATCTTTTATCTCAAAATATTTCTATAAATTATATATTTGTTTTTATTATGTTTGCAATATCCACATTAATGCTTATCAGTTTTTTAATCAGTAAAAAAAGAACTTTGCAAAGTAACAGTAATTAATTCTATAGTTATCTATAATTTTATCAACTAATTAATGAAAAGTATTACGGTATTTTGTATTATCTTGTTTAAAAATTAAAAAATTCTATTAAAAGAGGAGGTATTCAAGTATGAAAAAGTTCTTATCTTTTGTGCTAATAACTTTATTTGTAGTTAGTAGTTTTGCTTTAAAGGTTGTAATGGTTACTGACGTTGGTGGACTAGGAGATAAATCATTTAACGATGGAGCATGGGAAGGAATATTAAAAGCAGAAAAAGAGCTTCCCAATATTGAAAAAAAGATTATAGTATCCAAAGAACAGACTGATTATATACCAAACTTAACCGAAGCCGCTAAAAGCGGAGATGTTGTAATAGGTGTAGGCTTCATGATGGCAGATGCGTTGTACAACATGGCAACACAGTATCCTGACGTTTTTTTCATCGGTATAGATATCGATCCTTCACCTGATCAGGTTATTCCAAAGAACTTAGCCCTTTATTCTTTCAGCGAACATGAAGCAGGATTTCTAGGTGGATACGTTGCTGCTTCTGTAACCAACTCAGGCATCATAGGCTTTGTTGGAGGTCAAGATATACCACCTGTTAAAAGATATGAAATAGGATATAGAGCAGGAGTAGAGGCATACAATCAATTACATGATGCAAACGTCAAAGTAATAGTTGGATACACTGGAACTTTTGAAGAGCCTGCAAAGGGTAAACAAATGACACTTTCACAATATGGAAGCGGAGCGGATATAGTTTTTGCATGTGCTGGAGCAACAGGAAATGGTGTAATTGATGCTGCAAAGGAAACAGGAATGTCCTTCTATAATTTACCTGCTAATGCACCATTAGAACAAGTTATAGACAAATATTTTGAAATGGGAAAAGGTTATTTTGCAATAGGTGTTGACGTTGATCAAGATTATATGGCACCTGGATACGTTTTATTGAGTATAACAAAGAAAATTGATATAGCAACATTTGAAGGAATAAGTAATGCACAATCACCAAGATATTTTCAATCTGGACATAAACTAATGGGTATAGTAGATGATGGTGTTGGTATTTCTCAAATGAAATATACAAAAGGATTAGTTTCAAACGAGATATTAGCAGAACTAGCCTATTTACAAAAACTTGCTAAAGAAGGAAAAATCAATATTCCTTCAACAGAAGCAGAACTCTCAACTCTTGATGTAAGTGATATTGAATTCCCGTTTTAATTTCAATCTAATTAAATTTTAATCGAAGAAAGCGGGCTTACCCGCTTTCTTCCTATAGTTTTATATTTTACTTTTAAAGAATTCTTTTTTAAATGTTACTATCCATATCCTTGGACCACACAATTGAATTACTTTTGATTTAAAAATATCCTCAGAAGGGAGGTTGCACTTGTGTCAGAAAGCAATATCAGTGAAAATATAGGTGAATACGCTGTTTATATGAAGAATATTACAAAAGTATTTCCGAGAGTAATTGCAAATGATAATGTGACTTTTGCCGTAAAAAAAGGTGAAATACACGCTTTAATAGGTGAAAATGGTGCAGGTAAATCAACATTAATGAACCAATTATACGGCTTGTATAAACCTACCGGTGGAGAAATTTATGTTTTTGGTAAAAAGATGGATTTTAAGGGCCCCTCAGATGCTATTGATGCAGGGATAGGTATGGTTCACCAGCATTTTATGCTTGTAGATAATTTAACGGTTGCAGAGAATGTAGTTTTGGGGCAAGAACCGAAAAAAGGGATTTTATTTGATTTAAAATTTGCACGAAAAAAAGTCAAAGAATTATCTGAAAGATACGGCTTAAAAGTCGATATAGACGCTAAGATTGAAGATATTCCTGTTGGAATGCAACAAAGGGTCGAAATAATTAAAACACTTTATAGAGGAGCAGATATTTTAATACTAGATGAACCAACTGCCGTATTAACTCCTCAAGAAACTGAAGAATTCTTTGATATTTTAAGAGCTCTAAAAAATGACGGTAAAACGATAATTTTCATTAGTCATAAATTAAAAGAAGTACTTGAAATAAGCGACACTATTACTGTTATGCGACTAGGAAAAGTAACTGGTACTGTAAAAACATCTTTAACAAATGAAAAAGAGCTCGCAAATATGATGGTAGGAAGAAACGTAGTTTTAAGTATAGAAAGACCAACATTTACTCCAGGAAAAACTTCCATAAAAATTGAAAATATTTGGGTAAAGGATAACAGAAAATTAGATGCAGTTAAAGGTATTTCGTTTGAAATAAGGGAAGGAGAAATTTTAGGTATTGCAGGAGTTGCTGGTAACGGACAGACAGAATTAGCTGAAGCTTTGTCTGGTCTAAGAAAAATAGAAAAAGGAAGTTATCTGTTTGAAGAAAGAGAAATTAGTAATTTTTCTGTAAGGGAGTTAAGAGAACTTGGAATAAGCCACATCCCTGAAGATAGACAAAAAAGAGGACTAATCGCCGATTTTCCTGTTTATTTTAATCTAATATTAAGTCAACATTATAAAGAACCTTTTGCAAAGAGAGGCTTCCTTGATTTTAATGAAATTAGAAAATATTCTCACAGTCTTGTAAAACAATTTGACGTAAGACCTCCTGATATTGATATATTAGCCGGCAATCTATCTGGAGGAAATCAACAAAAAGTTATCTTAGCAAGAGAAATTGGATTCTCTCCTAAATTTATAATTGTTTCTCAACCCACAAGGGGATTAGATGTTGGTGCCATAGAGTATGTACATAAGTCACTCATTAATTTACGTCAACAAAATGCCACAATTTTATTGATTTCAATGGAATTAGAAGAAATATTATCTTTATCTGATAGAATTCTTGTAATGTATGAAGGTAGATCGATGGGTGAATTTGAAAATGGAGAATTAACAATTGAAGAAATGGGCTTAATGATGGCTGGAAAAAAATTAGAAGAAATAAAAGTATTGGAAACAAAAAAATAACAAGTAAATTGTAAATGATAAATAAGGTAGGAGAAAACAACATACCTAGAATAGGGGGCGTTAATAAGTGGCTTCAAAAACGGAAGTAGCAAATGTAAAAAATAAATGGATGTCTTTTTTAGTTCCTGCCTTAGCAGTGTTGGTTTCTTTACTAATTGCGGCAATAATTATCTTATTTATTGGCCAAAATCCTATAAAAGCTTATGGCGTTATGTTAAAAGGAGCTTTTGGAAGCCGTATTGCTTGGGCTGATAACATAACAAAAATGACAAGTTTGCTATTGACAGGTTTGGCAGTAGGATTTGGATTTAGGGCAGGAGTTTTTAATATAGGTGCTGAGGGTCAAATGGCAATGGGCGGTATTTTTGCGATGCTAGTTGGTCTAAATATGGGGAATGTACCTCCCGTAATAGCTATACCTTTGACCATTCTTGCAGGTATGCTTGGTGGTGCCTTTTGGGCATCTATTGCAGGCTGGCTTAAGGCTCAAACTGGAGCTCATGAGGTTATCACAACCATTATGTTAAACTGGATAGCCTACCACCTCACTAATTATTTAGTTTCTGGACCCTATACAGTAGGAATTGGGATTCCTAAATCTCCTGAAATTGCAAAAAGCGCTCAATTACCTCCGTTGCTCACTGCTCAGGCATCAACTATACCTTCTGGTATCATTATTGCTATAGTAGCAGCTATCGTAATCTATATCGTTCTTGATAAAACTACGGTAGGGTACGAAGTTAAAGCAGTTGGATTTAATCCATATGCAGCTGAGTATGGAGGAATTTCTATAAGCAAAAATGTAGTTTTAACAATGGCTATTTCTGGTGCTTTGGCTGGCTTAGCTGGTGCTTTGGAGGTTATGTGTGTACATCACCGTATATTCGGCGCTTTTACAAGCGATAGAGGATTTGATGGTATTACAATTGCACTAATTGGTCAAAATAATCCTATTGGAATAATTTTTTCTTCTTTCCTAATTTCTTCTTTAAGAGCGGGATCTAACTCTATGCAAACTGTAGGAGTTCCTGATGATATAATTGTTATTGTCCAAGGTATTATTATATTCTTTGTTGCTGCTGACAGAATAATAAAAACATGGATTATTAAAGCATCAAAGTTAGGGAAAAATAAAAAATCTCAAACTATCAAAGGCGGTGAAGAAGCATGACTTGGATTCAAGCTATATTTACTGCACTATCTACACCTTTATTTTATAAATTAACAATCCTCTCCGCTCTTCCATTAGTTTTTGCAGGAATAGGGGGAGTATACAGTGAAATAACCGGAGTCACAAATATTGCCCTAGAAGGAATTATGAAATTAGGTGCTTTTATTGCCGCTGTTTTTATCTTTTATACTGGGAATCCATGGATTGGATTAATTATGGGAATGATCGGTGGTCTGGTATTAGCCTTTTTACACGCTTATGTTTCAATTGAATGGTCTGCAAATCAGATAGTCTCCGCAACAGCTCTTATTCTGATTGCACAAGGTATTGTAGGATTCCTGATGAAGCCAATATTTGGTCAAGAAGGTCAAACTGATTTTCTTACGAAAATTCCCATGGTAAAAATTGAACCTTTAAAAAATGTCCCTTTTATAGGTGAAATATTTGGAGAAATTAGCGCATTTTTCTATATTGCTATTGGTGTAATACTATTTTCTTGGTTTTTATTATATAAAACTCCCCTAGGTTTAAGAATGCGAGCTGTTGGTGAAAATCCTTTAGCAGCAGATACTCTTGGGGTAAATGTAAAAGGCATCAGATATTTTGGTGTATTAATGAGTGGTGTGCTTGCTGCCTTAGGAGGTATGTATATTGCGATAGGTGATGTTGGACAATTTCAAGAATTAATGCCTGCAGGAAAAGGTTTTATTGCTTTAGCTGCAATGATATTAGGAAACTGGAATCCTGTTGGTACTATGTGGGCTGCTCTTCTTTTTGGAGCTGCAGATGCTATGAATATACAGCTGCAAACTCTTATGGAACTTCCATCAGAAACTAAGGCTTTACTTAACCTACTACCTTTTGTGTTAACAATCATAGTAGTTGGAGGATTTATAGGAAAAACTCGTTCTCCTGCTTCAAGTGGAGTTCCATACGAAAAAGAATAGTATGTTTGCCCTTTATAAATATAGAATACTCTTATACGAAGAGTTATGAGGAATGATCCAAACATGGATAATTTTATAGAATACTCTTACTTCAAAGATTATGATTATTTGATAGGAATAGACGAAGCTGGAAGAGGTCCTCTCGCAGGACCTGTTTTTGTTGGTGCCGTAATTATTGATAGTCCTTCAGATCTAAAATTATTAAGTAGTTTAGGTAAAGATTCAAAAGCATTAACTCCTAAGGAAAGAGAAAAAAGATATCTTTTATTAAAACGTGATTTCAACTGCTTAAGTTACTCTTCATCGCCTCAGCTAATTGATAAAATCAATATTTTAAAAGCAACTCAAATAGCAATGATAAACCTTTTAAAAAATGCAATCAACGGCAATCCTCATAAATATTTTACACTTGTCGATGGTAAGTTTTTTAAATTACCTTATCAATATGAATGTATAATAAAAGGAGATCAAAAATCTCATTTGATTGGGGCAGCTTCAATTATTGCTAAATATGAAAGAGATATATACATGATTGATTTACATAAAGTTTATCCACAATATGATTTTGAAACTAACAAAGGTTATCCAACAAAAAAACATATAGAAAATATAAGAAAATTTGGTATAATATCTGAGCACCGAAAAACTTTCAATCCTATTAAACAATTCCTTAAAGATG
>Ga0116175_1002240_pt1 | contig 11849 bp, 8 predicted proteins | sample AD_UKC125_MetaG_FD_89802 | JGI IMG/M metagenome (GOLD analysis project Ga0116175, IMG submission 89802) | Active sludge microbial communities of municipal wastewater-treating anaerobic digesters from USA - AD_UKC125_MetaG | ecosystem: Engineered > Bioreactor > Anaerobic > Digestate | place: USA... | reverse complement strand
TGGGGTATGGCGGCGCCGAAGGCACTGCGACCCGCACCGCGTTGTCCAATGACGGTGGTATCGACGGAATCATCGACCAGGACGCCCTTGGCCTGTCGCGGATCTATGTGCAGGCCAAACGCTACAGCGCCGATAACGCCGTCGGCCGTGAAGCCATTCAGGCGTTCGTGGGTGCGTTGGCCGGCAATCAGGCGAACCAAGGTGTCTTCATCACCACCAGCCGGTTCTCACGATCGGCCGTCGACTACGCCGACTCGATCGGCACCCGCGTCATCCTGATCGACGGAAAACGTCTCGCGAAGCTGATGATCCGCTACGGCGTCGGTGTTCAAGTCAAGCAACGTCTGGAGATCATCGAGATCGACGAAGACTTCTTCGAATAGCCACCCGCACCCCGGCCCCTCCGCCTCGCCGAATCGTAGCCGTTCCCGCGCCAAGCAGATCTGACATCACACCGCGCTACTCCCCTGGTCGAAGACCTCGGCAAGAGTGGTCGCAGTGAGAGCACGATGGAACCAGCGTTTGAGGTGAACAATGTCGGCGCAGGTGGTGATACGGCACCGAGCATCATCGGGGCGGGTCGATCTCGAGGACAGTCATGCTCCTTCGAGACGCGCGAGGCCGTGATCGACAACTTCCGCGAAGAGGCCGGCCTCGCCCGGACCGATCCCGTTGCGCGCCGACACTTCTCGCCACGCCGCCACGGCGGCGACAACCTCCCGCACCTGCGCCCGGGCCTGCTCCGGGGTCAGTCGGCACTCGTCGGCAAACGCCGCAAGCGCCGCCGGCTCGTCGTCGACGCTGCCGACTATGCCGGTCACCCGGCGCTTTCCGAGGTCCGGTTCGGGGTTGACGTCAAACACAGGACTCAGCGACCACCCGCCCTTGGCGCGCAAGAAGCCGTGATTGCGCAGGTGGTCGTCAGTGTTGTGGATCGCGACATTGAAGACGACGCGCCGGAACAGTTCGGCGAGGTCGCGTCGCACCGACGCCCCGTAGGCGGGCAGCGCCTCGGCAATGTCGGCGTAGTCGCGTTCGTCGCCGTCGCGGGCTCCGAGGAGAGTCATCGCCGAGATATAGCCGATCCGCGTCGATCCGGACCGATCGAACCGTTCCAGAAGCAGCACGCTGCGTGGACCGACCTTGGTCAGCCTCCGCGGAGGAACGGTGATCCCGGCGGCCTCGGCGAGATCGAGAGCGGTCTTCTCCCATGCCATAACGTCCCATTCGTCGCCTTGGTGCGGGAACTTGGCGATCAGCAGGCGGCCGTCGTCGGCGCGCACCGAAGCTTTGGGCCGGGCACCGCCGAGGGACCCCGACCCTGCATCGAGCAGGCTCTTTACCGCGTCGAGGTCGCCTGCGGTATGCGCGCCGGACCGAACGACGTGGTCTGCGGCATCCAGCAGGGCAGGCAAGGAGACGAGTTTGGGCACGTCATGCCCGGGTGCAAGGAAACCGTCCGGATCGTCACGCCCGGTGAAACGCAGGCCGCCCTGACGGGTGATGTCGCTGACACCGACCAGATAGTCGATCGCCGTCGCGGCGGGCAGTCGTTGCGGTGTTTCACGCTGCGCCGCACGACGGCGTTTGTCGATCAGGTTGCGTCCCCAGCGGTCTGGAGACGAATCTGCAAATGCGCCAGGTAGGCCGTCGACGTACTGCTGACCACCTACCCTGGGCAAACCCGGTTCGAGGTCCGCAGCAGTGGCGTCGGCTAAATAGGTCGGGTCGTAGGTGAACGTAGTGGCGACGCCGCTCCTGCGTGGGGTGAAGTACGCGACGCCGGCGCGAACCGGGTCGCCACCGACGTCGACGAAGACGTCCAGGTCGGTCAATGCCTCACCCGCTTCGGGATCGACTCGGCGGCGCGGACGCGGCCGACGTCGGTCTGCATCGGGTCGAGGGCATCGACAGCGCGGTCGAGCGTGCCGAGCGCTCGAAGCACACCGAGGAACGAGGCCATCGTCACGCCGGGGTCGCCGCGTTCCAGCCGGCGCAGGGTGTCACGGGAAATGTCAGCACGTTCGGCGACCTGCTGCGCCGTGAGGTTCTGCATACGTCGCCAGAGCGCGAGTTGGGTTCCGATATCCGACGACGCCCGTCGCACCGGGAAGGGCACCTTCTTGGCCACCACCACCGAACCTCCCTACAAGATAATGACCGTTATAGCGATCATACAGATCAATAATGACTGGTATAGCTGTCATTATCTCAAACGGTGACGACCTTGGCAGCCGATCCCGACCGGGCCTCGACATCGAGTCGCACGCTCAGCGCGAATCAACGCGAAGGCCCGCTGAACCACCTGACAGACCGAATCCAGTCGCGGGGCACTGATCAATCGAGACCTGGTCGATCCTACCTCGTGCTGATATCGTTACATTCGGAGGTGATATCACATGACGGACATTCTGATCCGGAACGTCGATGACGATGATCTGCGACATATCGACGCACTTGCCGCTGAGCTCGGACTCTCGCGCACCGAACTGCTACGACGCGAAACGAAAGAGCTGGCCAGACGTCATGCCCGGAGCCAGGTGACCGTCGACGATGTTCGCCGATCCGTCGATCTCGCGCGGGGAGCCCTGGACGAGGATCTCATGCGGCAGGCGTGGGGACACTGACATGGGCGACTCCGGGAGGTGGCTGATCGACAAATCGGCCTACGCGCGACTGCGACTATCCCCCGATGAACTGACGTGGGTCGACCGCATCCAGCGCGGGCTTGTATATGTCGCAACACCCACACTCCTGGAGATCGGGTACTCAGTCCGTAGCGGTGATGAATGGGAGCGCTTCCAGAAGCACCCGCCCGTCTCCGAAATGCCTACCGCACTGTTCTCCGAACGCGTGGACAGCAGAGCACTCGAAGTGCAAGGGCTCCTTGCCCGGCGCGGACACCACCGCGCGGCCAAAGTGCCCGACCTGCTCATCGCCGCGATTGCCGAGCTGTCGGATCTGACGGTGCTGCACGCCGACAAGGATTTCGAGCTGATCGCCGACATCACCGGCCAACCGATGGAACGACTGACAGGGGATTTCTGACCCGTGAGCAACTTCGCGTTCGTCCGCCAGACATTGCCGTCGGTCCATGAGGATTGCGCGCGCGCCGAATCGTACCTGCACTCCGATCCGCGGTCGGCCTGCTTCTACTCGCGACGCGTGGTCGAGGAGGTCGTCGGCTATCTCTACGATGTGCTGTCGCTGCGGATCCCGTACCGGGACGACCTCGCGGCAAAGATCGGCGACGCCTCATTCAGAACGCGGGTACCGCACGGTATTACGGACAAGATGACGCGGATCCGCAAGATCGCGAACACCGCGGTGCACGAGAATCGGCAGATCCGTCCCGATGTGTCGCTGGCCGTGCTGCGAGAAATGTTCAACGTCGTGGTGTGGGCGTCCTACCACCACTCCCCGCACCCGACGGCGGTGCCGCTGCACGCACAGTTCGACCCGAAACTCGCCGCACGGGCCGCACCGTTGTCGCGGGAGCAGTTCGCGCAGATCGCGGCCAGGTTCAGGTCGCAGGACGAAGCGCGGGCCAAGGCGCTCGCCGAAAAGACCGAACTGCTCGCCGCGCGTGACGCCGAGATCGCGGCATTGCAAGCGCAGATCGCCGCCGCGCAGGCCACCGTCGCACCCGATGACCGCGACTACTCCGAATCCGATACCCGCGATGTGTTCATCGACCTGCTGCTGCACGAGGCGGGCTGGCCACTCGATCAGGAACGGGACCGCGAGTACGAGGTCACCGGCATGCCGAATGCCACCGGGAAAGGCGTCGTCGACTATGTGCTGTGGGGTGCCGACGGCCGCCCGCTGGCCGTGGTGGAAGCCAAGCGCACCTCCAAATCCCCGGAGGTCGGGCAGCAGCAAGCCGCGCTGTACGCCGACTGCCTCGAAGAACGGTTCGGCCGGCGGCCGGTGATCTTCTACACCAACGGATACGAACACCGCATCTGGGACGACGCGGGCGGCTACCCGCCCCGCGAGATCGACGGCTTCTACACCGCCGATGAACTCGAACTGCTCATCCAGCGCCGCCGCACCCGGCTGCCGCTGACTACCGCCCCCGCCAACACCGACATCGCCGGGCGTCCCTACCAGGTGCGCGCCATCAAAGCGGTCGGTGATGTGTTCGACCGCAAACAGCGTGAGGCCCTGCTGGTGATGGCCACCGGCGCGGGTAAGACCCGCACCGTCATCGCGCTCGTCGACCTGTTGCAGAAGGCCAACTGGGTCAAGCGGGTTCTGTTCCTGGCCGACCGCACCGCACTGGTCAACCAGGCCGCGAGCGCCTTCACGGCGCATCTGCCCGGGTCCACCACCGTCAACCTGGTCACCGAGAAGGTCACCGACGGCCGCGTCTTCGTATCCACCTATCCGACGATGATGAACCTCATCGACGACACGGTCAACGGCCAACGACGTTTCGGCCCCGGCTATTTCGATCTCATCGTGATCGATGAGGCACACCGGTCGGTGTACGCCAAGTACGGCGTGATCTTCGACTACTTCGACTCATTGCTGGTGGGGCTGACCGCCACCCCCAAGGACGAGGTGGACCACAACACCTACCGGCTGTTCCATCTCGAGGACGGTGTGCCCACCGACGCTTACAGTCTCGACGAGGCCGTCGACGCCGGATACCTGGTTCCGCCGAAAGGAATCAGCGTGAGCACCCAGTTCTTGCGGTCGGGTATCCGCTACGACGACCTGTCCGAGGAGGAAAAAGACCAATGGGACGGGCTCGACTGGGGCGAGGACGGACCACCCGACGAGGTGGGCGCCGAAGAACTCAACCGGTTCCTGTTCAACGAGGACACCGTCGACAAGGTGCTGTCGACGCTGATGACGCAGGGCTACAAGGTCGCCGGCGGGGACCGACTCGGTAAAACCATCATCTTCGCGAAAAGCCAGAAACATGCCGAGTTCATCGAAAAGCGTTTCAATCTGGCCTATCCCGAGTATGCCGGGCAGTTCGCCCGCGTCATCACCCACGGCACCCCGTACGCGCAATCGCTCATCGACGACTTCTCCGTCAAGGACAAGGCACCGCATATCGCGATCAGCGTCGACATGCTCGACACCGGCATCGACGTACCCGAAGTGCTCAACCTGGTGTTCTTCAAGCAGGTGCGATCCAAGTCGAAGTTCTGGCAGATGATCGGCCGCGGTACCCGGCTGTGCCCCGAGGTGTTCGGTCCGGGCGAGGACAAGCAGGACTTCGTGGTGTTCGACTTCTGCGGCAACCTCGAGTACTTCGGCCAAGACCTACCCGGATCCGAAGGCAGTATTCAGAAGTCGTTGGCACAGAGACTATTTGAGACCCGACTGAATCTGGTGACAGCGCTCGGCGACGCCGTACCCGACCTCAGGGCGGCCACCGTCAACGGGCTGCACGAGATCGTCGCCGGCATGAACCTCGACAATGTCGTGGTGCGCAAACACCGCAAGACCGTCGAACGGTTCGCCCAGGCCGACGCATGGGCCGCGCTCACCCCCGACGACGCCGACGCGGCGCTCCCCCTGGCGGGGTTGCCGTCGTCGGTGCGCGACGACGACGAAGACGCCAAACGATTCGACCTGGTGGTGTTGCGCCGCCAACTCGCCCAACTCAACGCCGATATGCTTGCCGCCGAACAGCTTCGGGTCCGCATCCAGGATGTGGCGGCCAGCCTGCTCGGCAAGACCGCGATACCGTCGGTCGCCGCGCAGGCGGAGCTGCTGGAGTCGGTGGCCGGTGACGAATGGTGGATCGACGTCACCCTCCCGATGCTCGAAGAAGCCCGCAGAAAGCTCCGCGGACTGGTCCGGTTCATCGAGAAGACCTCCCGCAACCCGGTGTATACCGACTTCGAGGACACCATCGGCGACGGCGTCGAGGTACATCTGCCCGGTATCACCCCCGGCACCAACTTCGACCGGTTCCGGTCGAAAGCCGAAGCGTACCTGCGTGAGCACCTCGACAACCTTGCCCTGCAACGGCTGCGCCGCAACCGGCAGCTCACCGCCGACGACATCACCGAACTCGAGCAGATGCTGCTCGCCGCCGGCGGGCAGCGAGGCGACATCGTGTTTGCCGGGCAGCAGACCGGTGGGCTGGGAGTGTTCGTGCGCGGCCTCGTCGGACTCGACCGCGCCGCCGCCACCGAAGCGTTCCAGCATTATCTGGGCGGCACCACGTTCACCGTCGAGCAGGTGCGGTTCGTCAACCACATCGTCGACGAACTGACCCGCAACGGTGTCATGGAACCCGACCGGCTGTTCGAATCGCCGTACACCGATCACGGCACGCCGTTCGACGACGACGACCTGTTCACCATCGCTGACACCCTGCGCCGAATCACCGCCTCGGCGATGCCCCAACACGTGGCGTAGTGCGCCGCACGGATCACGGCCGGCGGCCTATTTCTGATCGGTGGGGTTCGCCGGCTCGATCCGATCCAGCAGCAGACGCAAGGTGGCGGCTTCAGTTCGTGCTGCGGCCAATTCCAGTGTCGTACCGGTGAGCCGACCCTGGGCGTCGCGGCTGGCGGCCGTGAGTTTCTCGATCTCATCGCGCAGCGTGGCAACCTGGCCGGTCAGGTCGGCCTCGACAGCGGCAGCCCGCTGCTCGGCGAGCGCTGCGCGCTTGTCGCTCTGGACGGCGGCGTCGCGAGCGGATGCCAGTGCACCGGTGAGCTTGTCGATCTCATCGCGTAGCTCGGTGGCCCGCGCGGTGAGGTCGGTCTCGATGGCCGCTGCCCGCTGCTCGGCCAGTGCCGTGCGCTTGTCGGAGTCCGCGACGGCGTCCCGTGCCGTTGCCAGTTGTTCGCGGAGCACCTCGGTCTCGAACGTGACGGAGGCCAGCGTCTTTTCTGCCTTGGCCAGCTCGGCGCGAGCGGCATCGGCCATGGCCAGAGCCTCGGCCCTGTCGGCGGTGGCTACCTGCGCGACCCGCGCAGCGGTGTCCTGCGCCTTCTGCTGGGCGTCCATGGCCGCCTGATGTCCCTGTGCGGCATTGCGGAGATCCGTCACAGTGTCTTTTATCGCCGCCAACTCCGCCTGGGCCTTCGCCAACGATGTTTCGGCCTCGGCTTGCCTGGTCTCGGCCCTGGTCTGGGCCGCGACAGCGTCGCCGGCCTCCGTGGCGAGGCGGTTCAGTTCGGCGGCGTGACGTACCTCCAGCTCAGCCATCGCGGTGACCACGGCCTTCTGCCATACCGGTTGCAGATCGTCCACGATGTCGGCTGGTAGCGCGATGTCGCCGCGTTCGGCCTGCTGCACCGCCCGGCGCTTGTCGCGCAGCCACGAGGCGACGAGATTGTAGTCCCCCAGACCGCTGTGACCTCGGACTTTGTCATAGAACGCCTTGTTGACGACCTTCGCGTCGGCCGCGATGGTATCGGCCCAGGTCTGCTCAAGGATGTTCGCCTGATCCGGCGTGAGCGTGGTCGCCACCGTCGTTCTCCGTTCACCTGCCATGAATTCATGCGTTCAGAGCAATAATACCAGTATTAATATTGATATGTTCCAGCACATGCCAGGATGGGAGTGTATCGCGATAATGATCCTTATCACGGTATCGTTATCGTCGTGGACATTGAGCCGTACAACGGGCGCGTGGAAGCCGATCCGACCGCACCGGTACACGTACCGACAGAACTGGTACGCGCCGCGGTGAACGACGCCCGCTCACCGGTCCCCGTGGAGGTGCATCGGTCGGTGGCGCTGTCGGTGGCACGCGGGTCCGAGAAGACGGCACGGCTGCGGCTGGAGAGGTTGGCACGCGTGGTGATGGCGACAGGACAGGTGGACTCGCCCGCCGCGGTCTGGTCGACCGATTGGGCCACGCTGCCCGTGGAGGTTTACGAGTCGCTGGACCGCTCGATCGGTGCGGTGTGGGGCTCCGCGTCGACACGCAATGCCATGCGCGATTCGGTACGTGCGGTGGTACGGGGCTGCCGCGACGCCGGGTTGATGGAACACGGTCCCGCAATGGTGGCGTTGTCGGCACTGCAGCCGGAGAAGATCGGTCGCGACGAGGACAAGCAGGCACGCGGACATGTGGACGCGGCCCGGGTCAAGGCCGCGTTCGAGGCACTGGCCGCGGACTCGTCGGCGACGGCCAGGCGCGATAGTGCGCTGATCGCACTGCTGGTCGGGGCGGGCCTGCGGCGCGGGGAGGCGGTGATGCTGGATCTGTCGGACGTGGACGCGGCGCGGGAAACGCTCGTCGTGACCGGCAAGGGCGGCGTGGTCCGCTCGGTGCCGCTGGCCCCAGGGGTGCGGCGGGCGCTGACCGCGTGGCTGGCGGTGCGCGGAGACGACGCCGGACCCCTGCTGACACCGATGAGCAAGGCGGTTCCCCGGGTGGCGGTCGTCGAGACCGGCCGTCGACTGTCGGTGGATGCGGTGGCCGCCGCGGTGCGCCGACGGTTCATCGGCGAGTCGGAGGCGGTGCGGCCCCATGACCTGCGGCGCACGTTCGTCGGCGATCTACTGGACTCCGGGGCCGACCTGTCGACGGTGTCGAAAATCGTCGGCCACAGCAATCCGGCGACGACGGCGGGCTACGACCGGCGCGGGATCGCCACACGACGAGCGGCGGTCGAACGCCTGTCGGTTCCGTTCGTGTGAACCGTCGCGGAGCGACAGACCCTGGGAATCGGCCTCAGTCTCCGAGTGCGCGGATCCGGGACCGCAGACCGCTGGCGCGCGCCACGCGCCTGTCGACTGCCGCTGTGAGGACGTCGAGGGTGCCCACTATCCAGACTTCGGTCTGCGCGCGGGTGATGGCCGTGTACAAGAGCTCTCGGGTGAGCAGTTCGGAACCGATCGGCGGCAGCACCACCGTCACCGCACCGTACTGGCTGCCCTGACTGCGGTGGATGGTCATCGCGTACGCGGGCACCACATCCGACAGGCGCGCCGGATGCACCCGGTGCACCCCCGACTCGCCACGAGCGAAAGCGACGGTGAGCGGAACCGGATCACCCGGCGCAACGGTTGCCCGGACATCGCGGATCACCACACCGCAGTCGCCGTTGGAGGTGTCGGTTTCCTTGTCGTTGACCGTCACCAGGACCGGCCGCCCGGCCTGCGACATGGCGGTCGACGCCGTCAGCGGCAGGTACGAGGCCGTACCGGTCCACTCGGTGATCTGGTCGGTCCAGCCCTGCACTCCCCAGCGGCCCTCGCGGTGCGCGCACAGCACACGATGGCGGTTGAGCGCGGCCAGCGCCGCCACATCGTCACCGGCCTCGGCGGCGGCCTGCAGATCCAGGCCCCACTTCGTCACGGCGGTCTGTACCGGATCGAGTCCGGTCGGATCGATGAGCACCACGCCGGGCAGGCCCGACCGGACGAGTTCGGCGACCCGGTCGGCGTCGCCGTCGTTGATGGCGGCGGCCAGCGTGGCGATGCCGGGACTGTTGCGGTGCCCACGGCGCAACGTGATGACACCAGCACTGATCCTGGCCAGATCCGCATCATCGACAACCGAATCAGGGTCGACATCCGGGTCGGGCTCATCGCCCACATCGTCGGCCATCGTCATCCCGGCCGACGCGATCGCATCGCGGACCCGTGCGCGTCCGGCATCGGTCGTGGTGGCCTCCCCCGCGTCCACCCGGTCGACGAGGTCGGCGAGCACGGCACCGGCGTCGACGGATTCGAGCTGATGCGGGTCTCCGACGAAAATGATCCGCGCGTCGGGCCGGATCGCGTCGAGCACGTAACTCATCGCCGTCATCGACAGCATCGACGTCTCGTCCACCACCACCACGTCGTGGGGCAGCGTATTGGTGCGGTTGTAGCGGGGATTGGCGCCGGGCCGCCACCCCAGCAGCGAGTGCACGGTGACCGCCCGGATCGGCGTGGTGTCGCGCCGGTACGAGGCGACGGACGATTCGAGTTGTGCGGCGGCACGCCCGGTGGGGGCGCACAAGCCGATCCGCAGCCGATGCTCCGACAGATGTTCCAGGGTCGCGAGAATCCGTGCGACCGTGAAGGTTTTACCGGTTCCGGGACCACCGGCCAGGACGGTGATCCAGCGGCCCGCCGCCACGAACCCGGCCAGTCGCTGGCGGGCGTCGACCCGCGGCGAACCGGCCTCCGCATCCTTGTCTGGACTGTCCCCGTCCGGACTGTCCCCGTCGGGGCTGCCGAACGCCGCGTATACGGCCTCGCGCACCGCGTCGGGGTCGACGTCGGGGACCCGGGCGGCCCGCTCGTCGAGCACCGATCTGATGATGTGTTCCTGGCGAAAATACTTGTGCAGGTACAGCAGTGGGCCGTCCTCGGAGTCGACCAGCACCAGGGGGCGTAGCGGTCCGGCCGGCGAGCCGGTCACCAGTGGGCATACCGCGAGCGCCTCGAACAGTTCACGCCCCGACGGAATCCGGACGTCGACAACCGATTCTTGGGCAACCGATCCTTGGGCAACCGATTCTGTGGACGCCAGCAGTTCGGTGACCTGATCCAGGGCCAGGCAGGTCGATCCGCGGCGGACAGCACGCATCGCCAGCGCCACTCCCACCTTGGCGGTGTCGCTCAGACGCTCACCCGACAACCGGCCCAGCCGGTCGACGAGGTGCAGATCGGCCGCCGACAGCAGACCCGCCCGGTTCCACGGTTCCAGAACCGGGTCCGCGCCCAGAACCAGGTCATCGGCGAACCGGTCCCGGCCGGCGATATCCACGGTCATCGCGCCACCTTTCCGGTGTGGTAAGAATCAGACCCGGCGATCAGATCGGACAGGGCCACCACGAGTTCCACCGGTATCGCCCACTCGAACACCCCGCATCCGGCCGGGGTGTCGGGACCGATCATGGCGCGCACGAAATGGTATTGGGCGGGCGCCAGATAGTCGTGCGGATCGTACCCGGCGATCCGCCATCGCAAAAACCTGTGTAGTGCAACCGAATACAGGAGCGCCTGCAACGGATAGTGGTTTGCGATCATTTCCGCGGCCATCGCCTCGGCGGTGAAGTCCTCGGCCACCAGATCGCCGGGCCGCAGCCGGTTGGTCTTGTAGTCGACGATGGTGAACCGGCCGTCGGGGCGCCGCAGCACCGAGTCGATGCTGCCGGTGAGGAACCCGCGATAGCGATGGGCGGGCAGTTCCCGCAGGTGTTCGGCGTACCCGGCCAGCAGGTCGCCGGCGGGCAGGTACTCATCGAGCAGGTCGGCGACGGCGGCGACGGTGAACCCGGTGGCCGAATCGTCCGCACCGCCGAGCGGGAACTCGAAGTCGAGCTCGGAGAGCCTGTCACGCGGCGGAATCGACCACAGGTCACCGAAGCCGAGCGGCGTGGTCAGCACACCGACGATGGCCCGGGTGAGCACATCGACGTCGATGTCGGCCGCACCCACCGATTCTGCGCACAACTCCCGCACATGCGCGGGCATGTCGGGGGCGGAGGTGTCGACGTATTCGAGCGCCTCGTGCACCACGGTGCCGAAGGCCGCGCCGAAGGGCAGGCCGTTCATCAGCGACGCGGTCGGCGAACCGGCCACCCCCGCCGGTTCGGCCACCGGATCGCCGGTCTCGCCGGTGTCGTCGTCGATGTGCACGCGCATCTGGTCGTCCTCGGGTTCGCTGCCGCCGGTGAGCGGGGAGACGGCCGCGCCATGGGCGCCGGCGGTGATCGCCGAATACGATGTGCGGCGCCAGATCTGGTCGATCTCACGGGTGAATCGTGCCGCCGACAGGGTGCCCGTGAGCTGGTCGCGGGCCGGGTCGGTCCAGGTGGTGAGGTCGGCGCGGGCCGGTTCGACCGAGATCAGGGAGCCGTCGGCCAGTGCCCGCAACCCGGCCACCACCGAGTTGTCGTCGCGGACGTCCACCGAATCGGGTA
>Ga0116175_1002236_pt1 | contig 11856 bp, 9 predicted proteins | sample AD_UKC125_MetaG_FD_89802 | JGI IMG/M metagenome (GOLD analysis project Ga0116175, IMG submission 89802) | Active sludge microbial communities of municipal wastewater-treating anaerobic digesters from USA - AD_UKC125_MetaG | ecosystem: Engineered > Bioreactor > Anaerobic > Digestate | place: USA... | reverse complement strand
TTGCATTGAGCAGGATACCGCCCTCACCGCGCACGCCTTCGGTAATCAATACACCGGCACCGGCTACACCGGTCGGGTGAAATTGCCAGAATTCCATGTCTTCCAGCGGGATACCGGCACGGGCGCAAATACCCAAGCCGTCACCGGTATTCATAAAGGCGTTGGTAGAAGACGCATAAATACGGCCGGCACCGCCGGTAGCAAACAATACAGCTTTAGCATGGAAAATGTAAACGTCGCCGCTTTCCATTTCCATTACGGTTACGCCGACTACATCGCCGTTTTCATCGCGAATCAAATCCAGAGCGGTCCACTCAACGAAGAATTGGGTGTTGGCACGCACGTTTTGTTGGTACAGCGTGTGCAGCATGGCATGGCCGGTACGGTCGGCTACAGCACAAGCGCGTTCTACCGCGCGTTTGCCGTGTTCTGCGGTGTGGCCGCCGAACGGACGTTGGTAGATTTTGCCGCTCTCTACGCGGTCAAACGGCATACCCATGTGCTCCAGCTCGATAACGGCTTCTGGGGCGCGACGGGTCATGAACTCGATGGCATCCTGGTCACCCAACCAGTCGGAACCTTTCACGGTATCGTACATGTGCCACGTCCAATGGTCTTCCTGCACGTTACCCAGAGAAGCGGAAATACCGCCCTGCGCCGCTACGGTGTGCGAACGAGTGGGGAAAACTTTAGACAATACAGCAGTATTCAGACCTGCTTTAGATAATTGCAATGCGGCGCGCAAACCGGCACCACCGCCGCCTACGATTACGGCGTCAAACTTTCTAACAGGAAAACTCATCATTACCCCCAGATTACTTTAAATGAATATACGGCACAGCCTATCAACCATACGATGGTGGCGCATTGCAGAAACAAACGTAAACCGAAGGGTTTAATATAGTCCATCCACAAATCGCGCACACCTACCCACGCATGCAGAAACAGCGCCAAGAAAGTAACCTGAGTAAACACTTTTACCCAAGTTTTGCCGAAGAACGCCTGCCACTCGGTATAATCGTCTGCACCAATCATACTCAACAGAAAGAAAAAGAAAATAACGGTATAAACCAGCATGATAACGGCAGTTGCGCGCTGCATAGCCCAATCGCGCAAGCCATAATGAGCGCCGGCGAGTTTACGATTTACCATAATGCGACTCCCAATACCAAAGCCGATACGATACCGGCAATCAAAACGATGCGTGCGGATTTACGGGCGGTTTCCAACTCCAAGCCAATATGTGCATCCAGCAATAAGAAGCGTACGCCTGCAATCAAGTGATGCATCAATGCCCACAATACACCAATCAGGATTAATTTCACTAAGAAATTATCCGCCCAAGCTTTATAGGTCTCGAAAGTTTCGCCACTGCTCAGCGAACCTCCCAGCAAAGCCAACAGGATAGGCAGCATTACAAATAGAATAACGCCGCTGATGCGATGCAAAATCGAAACTATCCCTGGAATCGGCAGCTTGATTTGCTGGAGATCCAGAAACACAGGTCGTTTTTTTGTCTGCATTTCAATTCCTTGAATATATTAATATAAAGATAACGGTGGTTTGTGCGAAGTCAAAACGCAGCCTGTTGAAACCCATTTCACAGTTACAACAAACTACTTTAACCCATAATTTACCTTGTTTATCTCTTATTGGGTAGTCTTTTTTAGCATAATTTCAAATGAAATTTAGCAACATTTTACTCTTCGCTATGGCGAATATCCAAGATTCCTTGCTTCAACAATTATTTAAGTCTCAAAAGCGCAATTGTATGGCAAACATTGCTATTTAATATATCTATGAGGCCGGATTAATACAAAATACTGCACGATATTGTACAGATTCTGCCGCTCACGCCGACTCTCCTCCTTACTCAGCTAACTTTACAAAATATAGTTACACTCCCCTACAATTATTGGTATGATAGCCTGCCTGTACAGTCGAAGATTACGATGTTATCTTTAATTAACGTCTCCCCTTAATCTGCTGCTGTTTATGCTGCTTTATTTTTCATTAATTATTGTCTTAGGAGGATTTTGGTATGAAAACACCCGTTCGCGTAGCCGTTACCGGTGCTGCAGGTCAAATTGGTTACAGCTTGCTGTTCCGCATTGCCAGTGGCGAAATGCTGGGCAAAGACCAGCCGGTTATTCTGCAATTGCTGGACTTGCCGCAAGCCCAAAATGCAGTTAAAGGCGTGATGATGGAATTGCAAGACTGTGCTTTCCCGCTGTTAGCCGGCATGGTGGCTTCCGACAATCCGGAAGTAGCGTTTAAAGATGCCGACATCGCCATTCTGGTGGGCGCTCGCCCGCGTAGCAAAGGTATGGAACGAGCCGATCTGTTGCAAGCCAATGCCGAAATCTTTACTGTTCAGGGTGCAGCTTTGAATAAAGTAGCCAGCCGCAATGTGAAAGTATTGGTAGTAGGCAACCCGGCCAACACCAATGCTTATATCGCGATGAAATCCGCTCCGGATCTGCCGGCGAAAAACTTTACCGCCATGCTGCGCTTGGATCACAACCGCGCCGCCAGCCAGATTGCTGAGAAAACCGGCAAATCGGTTAAAGATATTGAAAAACTGTGCGTTTGGGGCAACCACTCGCCGACCATGTACGCCGATTACCGTTTCGCCACCATTAATGGTGAAAACGTAAAAGACTTGATCAACGATCAGGTTTGGAACGCTGAAGTATTCCTACCGACCGTAGGCAAACGTGGTGCCGCCATCATCGAAGCACGTGGCTTGTCTTCTGCTGCTTCTGCCGCCAATGCTGCCATCGATCACATCCGCGATTGGGTGTTGGGCACCAACGGCAAATGGGTAACCATGGGTATTCCTTCCGACGGCTCTTACGGTATTCCTGCTGAAACCATGTTTGGCTTCCCGGTAACCTGCGAAAACGGTGAATACAAAATCGTTGAAGGCTTGGCTATCGACGAATTCAGCCAAGAGCGTATCAATGTTACTTTGAAAGAATTGGAAGAAGAAAAAGCCGGTGTGGCTCATCTGCTGTAAGGCTTCCCTGCTTTGAAAGCTGTTAATCCACTTCAAAGCAACTAAAATGCCTGTCTGAAAAACTTTTCAGACAGGCATTTTGTTTCGCGGTTAGTTTATATGATTACAGATCCAGATGAATCGGTAACCGCAGTATCTGGCAGGAACACCGACATACTATAGCTTTGGCTGCTGTCACCAATATATTTACTAAAGTCAGGATTCGACACACTCTGCCCTTGAAATTCAAAGTTTTCAATTTGGAAACTTGAGCCGCTGAAGAAATTCGAAAGGATAACCGAGCTATCCCCTTCTTCATCCCACAGCACCAAGTTCTTACCTTCTTTTTTGAACTGAATCTCATTGGTTTGAGCATCGGTAAAGCGGACGGTATCTTTCTGCGAAGTTGACCCAACATCAATAATGGTGTCCCGGCCATCCAATTTACCGAATACATAAGTATCGCTACCAATGCCGCCGTTAAGCGTATCATCGCCAAAACCGCCGATTAAAGTATCGTTGCCGTTACCGCCAAACAGCTGGTCGTTACCGTTGCCGCCGTCCAACTCGTCATTGCCATTATTACCCTGCAATTTATCATCACCCTCGCCGCCGGCCAGCTTGTCATTTCCCTTATCACCCTGCAATTCGTCGTTACCGGCACCGCCGTTCAACACATCGTCACCGTCATCGCCATACAGGCTGTCGTCGCCCTCATCGCCCCACAATTGATCGGCTCCGGTGCCACCATAAAGGTAATCGCTATTGGAACCACCGGCAATTTGGTCGTCGCCTGAGCCGCCCATGATGGTATCGATGCTGTTGGAACCTAATAAGATATCGCTATCCGCTGTGCCTTTGCCTTCGATTCGAAGTTCCGCCATATCTTGATAAGTAACGGTTCGGTCGTCAAACTCAAATTGGTCATAGCGATAATCCTGATCTGCGACTTGATCGTGTTCGCTGTTATAAATTTTACCGGCAAAATAGCGGCGGATGGTCACGCTGTCACCTTCATCCTGACCAAAAGCTTTGATAATTAAATCATTGCCTGAGCGTGAAAAATGACCGGAAAAGGAATCGCTGCCGCTGAAGCGCAAGGTATTGGTGTCGGCACTGCTGCGGCCTGAGTCAAACACCTTATCCTGGCCGTGGCCTTTTTCAAAAAGATAGGTGTCGGCACCCTCACCACCTTCCAATAAATCATTACCGGCACCGCCTACTAAAATATCGTTGCCAGCTTCAGCTATTAAATGATCGTTGCCCGCATGACCATACATTTCATCCTGCGTATTGGCACCCCAATTAATATCATCTTTATTGCTGCCATCCCACCGGATGCGGAGTTGGCTCATGTCTTCGAGTGTCAGCGTTTGATCGTCGAAAGCAAATTGGAAGTAATCGCTGATATAGCTGAAATAATCTTGTATGGTTACCTGATCTTGCCCGCCATACGCTTTCACCACCAAATCGCTGCCATTGCGGGAAAATACCGCATCGGCCAATTTGGCATCATTAAACAGCAAGGTATTGATTTCCGAGCTGCTTTCCCGAATCACATCCTGTCCGTGACCAGCGGCAAACACATAAGTATCGGCTGAATAACTGCCTTGCAAAGTATCGTTTCCCGCACCGCCGTTAAACGTATCGCTACCGCCGCCGCCCTCAATCACATCATTGCCGTTACCACCCGTTAATACCTCATCTTCGAAAGTACCGCTGATGAGATTGATATGGGAAGTATCCGGCAGATTTAGGCCTTTGATAAAATCATATACCTCTGTGTCCATCAGTTTTTTATCGGCAAATTCAAACTGCAGAATGCTGCCTTTAAAGTATCCGTCCTCAGTATAAATATCTTGAATCTTCACTTGGCTACCGTCGCCATAAGCTCCAATGATCAAATCTCTTCCTGAACGGCTGAATACCACATCGGCAAAATTCGCCTGCTGAAACTGAAAAATATTCAAGCTGTGCATATCGCTGAGAATAACCGTATCCTGCCCGTGACCGGCGGCAAAAATCAGGGTTTCGGTACTGTTCTCGCCATAACCGCCTACTCTAGTGGTGTACAGAGTGTCATCCCCCGCACCACCAATCAGCGTATCGTTACCCAGCCCGGCATAGAGAATATCGTTGCCACTGCCGCCCAACAACTTATCGTCCCCTTCTTCGCCGTATAAGATATCATCTCCTGCTTTACCAGAAAGCCGGTTGGCACTGCTACCGCCGATTAAGATGTCGTCTTTTTCGCTGCCGTTTAAACTTTCCAGCCCTCCTTCTATACCAACAATTTTCGGCAAAATATCTTCATGGCTATACGTTTGGCCATTAAATTCAAACAGGATATTGTTCTGAGGCTTATAAAAATAATTACGTATATAATGGTGTTCAGAAAAATACTGTTCTACTTTTATCGTTTCGCCGCTACCGAAAGGCTGTACCAGCAAATCCCATCCGGAGCGGGTGAATACCGCATCGGCAATATTGCCTTCGCCAAAACTTAAAGTAGTCTTCGGCCACGCTTTATCCCGCGTGTAACTACCGAATCCGATGGCATCCGAACCAAAGCCCGGTTCATAGCGATAAGTCGGCTGGGAATAGCCGTATTGCTTATCATGCCAGCGGTAAACGGAATCTATCGGCGAATAATGATAGTAATAAGGAAATTTGAGGCTGATGGGATCGTTAATTTTAGTGGGGGCGGTTGCTGCGGTATTGTTCAAGCTAGACATGATGTATTTCCTTGTAAATAAATATCAAAAAACAACACAAACAGGGACTTAATAACTAAACCAATCCTGATATAGACTTTAAAACAAATATATTAATTAAGAATAATATGAATTTTGAATAATAATATATCATAATTTGCAAACGACATTTACAAAACATTCCAAACAATAAAATGCCTGTCTGAAAAAACTTTCAGACAGGCATTCTTTATTCAAACAGCTTAATCAATCAAACGGCTATTACCAATAACCCAAAACTTTCCACCACATCACACCCACGGTGGCGAAGATGATGATTTCCACCACGCTCATGATAAAGCCGGCTTTCCACCATTCGGTCATGGTCACATAGCCCGAGCCGTAAATCACCGGCGAAGAGCCTGAAGCGTAGTGAGTGAGCGACATCATGATGCTGGTTGAAGCGGCCAACACCAGTGCATACAACATAGGCGGCGCACCGAGGGCGAGACCAGCGGCATAGAACGCGCCGAGCATGGCAGTTACGTGTGCGGTACCACTGGCAAACATATAGTGTGAATAGATATAAGCCAAGGTCAGCAAGGCGCAACCAGCCACCCAGTTCAAGCCCAAGCCGGAAATACCGTTACCCAATACGCCGGAGAACCAGCTGATTAAGCCCAGTTTATTGAGGAAGGTCGCCATCATCACCAAAGCGGCAAACCAAACGATGGTGTCCCACGCGCTTTTCTCTTTCAGCACGTCGTCCCAAGTCAGCACGCCGGTTAACAGCAGCAGCGAGAGGCCGATAAAGGTAGTGGTGGTAGCATCGACTTCAGCGGCTTTACCGAAAATCATGGCGGGAATACCGGCCCACAACACCAGCAGCAAACCGAAAATGCCGAGCATAATCCATTCGTTGCGGCTCATCGGCCCCATTTCTTTCAGTTTTTCTTTAGCCAGTGAAGTGGCGTTCGGTGTTTGTTTGATTTCGGGGGTGTAGAGCCAAAACAGAATCAGCGGCATCAGAATCATCGCTACCATACCGGGCACCACCATGGCCATAAACCAAGTACCCCAAGAAATAGAAATATCGGAATGGGTGGCTTCGGCAATCAGTTTCACCACCAAAGGGTTAGGCGCAGTAGCGGTAATAAACAGCATGCAGGAAATGATGTTGGCGTGATAATTCACCAGTGCCAGATACTTACCGATTTTGCCTTCGGTGCCGTTTTCTGGATCAGAATCAAAACTGTTGGCAATCGCGCGCATCACCGGATGCACAATCGCACCGCCGCGGGCGGTATTACTGGGCGTTACCGGCGCCAGTATCAAATCGGAAATCACCAAGCTGTAAGCCACGCCCAAGGTGCGTTTACCCCAAACCGAGATAAACATATAGCCAAAGCGCGTCCCCAAACCAGTTTTCAACAAACCACGCGAAATCATAATCGCCACACCGATCATCCAGATCAGCGAGTTGTTCAGGCTGCTCAACGCATCTTTAGCCGCCTGCCCGGCCGGATTGGCAATGGCTTTGCCGGTTTCCGGGTCAACCGCAGGGACGGTTACGCCCAGCAGCGCCACCAAGGTAATGCCGATAATCGCCACCGCGCCGATAGGCATGGCTTTGCCGATAATCGCCGCGATAATGCCGACAAACAGAGCCAGCAGATGCCAAGCTTCGGCACTCACGCCGTCAGGCACCGGAATCAGCCAGATAACTAACGCCAGCGCCAAGGCCACCAGCGTGGGAATAGGTTTGAAACCCATGATGTATCTCCCAAAAGAGGAATTTAAATTGAAGGATTTTTAATATCTTTTGATTTTTCAGACAGGCATTCTTATATAGACAAATGCCTGTCTGAAAAATTCATTAAACACTTACGGCGCTTCAGGCAAACCGTATTCTTGCGGGAACGTACGCATCGAACTCTTGGTAACCGTTACCGCGCCATCCAATAAACCGCAGCGACCGCTGTTGGGCAACACTTGGCACAAATTCTGCAAAGCCCCCAAATCATCACTGGTGGCCACGCCGCTATCCACTCGGTGTAGCAAGCGCGAAAGTTGGAAGGTGCCGCCTTTGCAGGGCGGGCATTGACCGCAGGAATTGGTGGCAAAGAATTCGACATAATCGCAAACCTTGCGCACCACGCTGGTGCCTTCCGAAATCACAATCATCGCGCCGGTGCCGAGGCTGGAATGGCGTTGGCGCACCGACAGAAAGTCCAGCGGCACATCCAAATCCTTAGCGGTTAACAGCGTATTCGAAGGGCCACCGGTAAACACCGCTTTAAAAGCGTGTCCTTCCAGCATACCGCCGCCGTGTTCAAAAATCAGCTCTTTGAGCGTGGTGCCCATCGGCAACTCGTATAAACCCGGTTTCAACACATCACCGGACAGCGAATACAGCTTGGTGCCGGTTGCCTCACCCTCACCCAAGCCGCGATACCATTCGGCACCGTTGGCCAGAATATTCGGCACATTGGCAAAGGTTTCGGTGTTGTTGATCAGGGTAGGATCATCATTCACCCCGCTTTCAGCCGGATACGGCGGTTTGCGGTGCGGGAACGGAAAACCGCCGTTCAACCACGACACCACTGCGGTTTCTTCACCGCCGATATAGCGGCCGGAAGTTTCCACCAGCTTCAGCGACAACGGTTCGCCCAAATAAGCTTCGATGCGTTTAAACAGCTCGTGTTGCTGCCATTGTTCAATCGCCACGCTCACCGCTGCGATGGATTCGTGTTGATGCGGGTTGATGTACATCACCACATGGTTGGCGCGGCATGCCACCGCTGCAATCAAAGTCCCTTCAATCACCTGATGCGGCGTGTGTTCCAGCAAAAAGCGGTCTTTAAAGGTACCCGGTTCGTCTTCATTAGCGTTGCACACCACATACTTACCACCGTTTTTACTCGGTGCATTCGATGCCGCTATCCATTTGCGCCAAGTAGGAAAACCGGCACCACCCATACCGCCCAAGCCGGCGGTTTCCAGCGTGGTAATAATCGCCTCCGGATTATCCAGCGCCGCTTGCAGGCCTTTGCCACCGCCAACAGCCAACCAGCCGTCCAAATCGGCACCAACCAAACGGTTCGGATTCAACAATACTTGGTTTGCCTGATGTTTAGCCATGATGGTTCTCCTTAAGGCGGGCGTGTTCGCGCAAATCAAAACTACCATAATCGGGATAAAGCAGCGGTGCTTTTACCGTGCTGCTGATGCCGGCATGGGTCATTTCCCGTTGCAGGTTGTAAACGTGGCCTAAGCTGCCGCGTTTTTTATTAAACGGATGGTTGGAACGCTCGATACCGGCGGCGGCAGCCGTTCCGGCACGACGGCCAAAGCTAATGATGTCGAGCAAAGCATTGCCCATCAAACGGTTGCGGCCATGAATACCGCCGGTTACCTCGCCTGCGCCGTATAAACCGGGCACCGAAGTGGCGCCGTTGGCATCAATTTCCATGCCGCCGTTTTGATAATGCAGAGTCGGATGAATCAACATTGGTTCTACCGCTGGGTCGATGCCGCATTTGTGGGCAACGTGTGCCAGCGATACCAAACGTTTCAACACTTCCGGATCTTTGGCAATCAGGCGCGGCGTATCGAGGAATACCCCGGCTCGACCATCGCGTACCACACCGCGGCCTTCGGCTACTTCGCGCAAAATCGCGGCAGCCACCACATCACGCGGTTGCAATTCATCAACGAAACGCTCGCCCAAACCGTTTACCAACTGAGTACCAGCCGAGCGAACCGCTTCGGAAATCAGCGAACCGGCCAGATAAGAGGGATAAGCCACGCCAGTGGGGTGATATTGGAAGGAATCGACATCGCGCAGCTTCACGCCCATGCGGTAGGCCAACACCAAGCCGTCGGCCGTGGCACCGTAGTGATTGGAAGTGGCAAAACCTTGCAAATGCAAGCGCCCGCTGCCGCCGGTGGCCAAAATTACTGCTTTGGCCTGCACCATCAACAACTTGCGGTTTTCCAAATCGTATAACACCGCTCCCACGCAACTGCCGCGCTCGTCTGACAACAATTCAACCACCGGGCAGCGGTTCAGCTGGGTAATTCGGCGCTCCAGTTCTACCGCTTCGCGCAACACCCGCATCATTTCGAGGCCGGTGAAATCGCGGTAACACAATACGCGCGGGGTGGTGGTGCCGCCGGCGCGTTTGCGCTGCAAATAACCGCTGCTGTCGGAACCCGGCTGCAAATCAAAATTCATGCCTAAGCCGATTAGCCAGCGGATGGCAGACGGGCCATCAGTCACCATTTGCGCGACTAACTCTTTGCTGGCGGCATGGTGGCCGCCTTTGAGGGTGTCTTCAAAATGCTGTTGCAAGCTGTCTTCAGCGCCCACCGCCGCTTGAATGCCGCCCTCAGCCATCACGGTGTTGCTGTCGCCGATACGCAGTTTATTGGCCATAATCACGCTGGCGCCGCTCTCGGTTGCCGCTAAAGCTGCCGCCGCGCCTGCACCGCCGCCACCAATCACTAGCACATCGGTCGCGATTTGCTCGGCACCGGCCAAATCAAAATCCTGAATCAGAGGCTGGCTCAATAGCAATTCGGCCAATTGCGGATGGCAATATTCACCTGCATTGGCACCCACCGGCAGTTTAACGCGTGCATTAGCATGATAATCGGGGTGAAAACCGCTCAACAATTCTTCTTTTGCCAACTGGTCAGTACGCATTTCCAACTTAGAAGCTCGCAAAGCCGCCAGCGCTTGGGTATATTCGATACCGGATACAGAATGTGCCATTAGTGTGCCTCCTCTTGCAAAGCATGAATATCAACGCTCATCACACCATTATCGATTTGCTGCAAACGGCGCATCAAATCAATCGGTCGCAGCATACGCGCAGCTTTCATGCGGCGGGCAAACAGGCCGACATGGTTGGGGCGGATATTTTCCGGGCAGGCCAAGGTACACAAATTGCACATCACACACTCATCAAACGTAGCCGCTGCCGCAGAAAAATCACCGGCCACCACTTCGGCTACGCCGTCTTGTACTTTCAAACCTTTCGGGCAAGCGCTGTCGCAACCGCCGCAGTGGCGGCAATGCGAAGCTTCGGGAAAATAGCGTGCCGCATCGTCCATCCAGTTCCAGCCGTCACCCGCTTCGGCCACATCGTAATAATGCACATGCTCGGGGATAAAATAGTCGAGAAAACTCACTTGCATGCCCGGCTCGGCTTTGGTTTCGCAAGCCAAGGCAGTGGTGACCTCGCGCTCGCCCTCTTTAGCGGATCAAACAACGACAAAAGCCGCAAACCCCCTGCCCCATGCAGCCGATATTAGCAGTCAGCGCATGGCCCGCGTGAGCATAGGCTTGGATAATAGATGAATCTGGTATGGCGTGGACTTCCCGCCCATCTATCATCAAACGGTATAATTCTTGTTTATTCATAATGATTGCCTGTAACTTGATTACTGTGATGAAATTGATGTTCTCTTATTTTTCTCTTTATTGATCAAAATTATTTTGATATCAGCTTGTATTATCAGATTTAAATGATATAACGACAGGCATATTTAATAAACCTGCTGCGTTGCACAATTTCAAAAAAGTGCAACAAGAAAATTGAATTTATATGGTTGATTTTATTAATAAAAATAAAATATTTAATTTTGTTAAAATCGCCAAACCTACTAAACCATAAATTGATATAAAACTAATACCATGATTGACAACAGTTAATTTTAAATATTTGTTTAATATCAACCTTTGTTATTTAATTTCAAAACATCCCTGCTTATTGATATAACTCAAGATATCAACGAGTGATCCACTAAACCTGATGCCTCTATCAGCTCCATACTGAATAATCCAACTACAATATTTTCTATAGACAAAGCAAATCCGTTACTCAATTACACCTGAAATTTATGCCACCAAAGCTTGCCAGTAAGCGGCAATTAACAAGACCAGATAGTTTGTGATATGCTCAATCTGCTTTCAGCTGAACAAGCTTGCCCCCTTCTTCAAATTACACAACAACATTTCGAGCCATCCCACTAAGCAAAGGAACATCATAATGACCGTTATCAAGCAAGAAGACTTTATCCAAAGTATTGCCGATGCCTTCCAGTTCATCAGCTACTATCATCCGGTAGATTACATTCAAGCCTTGTACAAAGCGTGGC
>Ga0116175_1002235_pt1 | contig 11861 bp, 8 predicted proteins | sample AD_UKC125_MetaG_FD_89802 | JGI IMG/M metagenome (GOLD analysis project Ga0116175, IMG submission 89802) | Active sludge microbial communities of municipal wastewater-treating anaerobic digesters from USA - AD_UKC125_MetaG | ecosystem: Engineered > Bioreactor > Anaerobic > Digestate | place: USA... | reverse complement strand
GCGACGAGAAGCAAGATGATGACCAGCCGCAGATAGAGCGGGAGATCCTCCATGGGGTGACCCTCCAGGGCAACCAAGATGTCGGCGGACCCCGATGGGCGCAACGCCTGAGGGGGCCGATTCTAGAAGCGCGGCCCCGGCCGCAGTAGGCCTAAAGACACCCCGCGTCTATCGGAAAGGCAACACGGGTATGCCGTCCGCTCACCTCGCGCACCCGCCCGTTACGTCCGACTCGGGGTGATTCGCCGAACTCCCCGCCCGCAGGGGCGCCGCGCCCCTAATCTGGCCCCCGTGGTGCATCGGACGTGGCCTTTCGTCGGGCGGGAGCAGCTCGTCGGAGACCTCCCCGCGCGCCTGGACGCCGGCCGCCACATCATCCTCAACGGGCCCGCCGGGCTCGGGAAAACCCGCCTGGCGCAACACATTTCGGACCTGTATGCCGTCCGCGGACATCCCGTCCGCCGCATCGTCGCGACGCCGGGCTCACCACTGGCCCTGGCTCCCTTCGCCACCTTGCTCGGGGCCGAGGCCGCCGCGCCGAGCGGGGATGCCGTCGTCGCGGTGCGCCGCGCCTTGGGCCGCGGCTTGGGCCAGGCTGGGGTCGGGACGGCCGTCCCGGTGCTGGTCGTCGACGATCTGCACCTGCTCGACGACGCCAGCGCCACCGTCGTCCACCAACTGCTGGCCGGCGGCTCGGTGCGCTTGCTGGCCACTCAGCGCTCCGGGGCACCCGCGCCGCCGGCGGTCGACCGGCTCCGGCAGGAGCCCGGCGTCGAGCATGTCGAGCTTCCTCCGCTTGGCGACGACCAGATCATCGCGATGGTCGAGGCCGCGCTCGGGGCTCCGTTGGCCGGGCACGCCCGCCAGCTCGTCGCGAGCTCGGCCGCCGGCAACCCGATGTACGCACGCGAGCTCGTCGAGGGCTCGCTCGCCGCGGGCGCCTTGGCTCGCCACGGCGGGGTCTTCGACTTCGACGCCCGGATGGTCGCCACGGCGCTGTTGGAGGAGGTCGTCCTGGCCCGCCTGGCCGACTTCCAGGGCCTCGAACGGACCGCGATCGAAGTCCTCGCGCTGGGCGGACGTCTGGATGCCGGGCTCTTGGAGCGGATCGTCGGTCTGCCCGCATTGGAGACCCTGGAACGCTCCGAGGTCGTGGTCGCCACCGCCTGGGGACCGGAGCCGAGGGGAGTGGAGGCGAGCGGACGGCATACCGCAGGAGGCGCTCGCAGCGCCCGGCCCGAGGTGCTCGTCGACCTCGCCCACCCGCTCTATCGCGAACTCACCCGGGCCAGGCTGGGCAACCTGGCCCGGATGCGGCTCTACCGGACCCTGGCCGATGCCAGCGTGGCGACGGCCGCCGACCCAACCGAGCTGCAGTCGATCACCTGGCAGGTCCGCGGCGGCCGCAGCGTCGCGCCCGAGGTGCTCACCGCCGCAGCCCATCGCGCGATCGGCACGGGGAACAGTCCGCTCGCTGCGGAGCTGGCGCTCGAGGCCGCGCAGGTGACGGGCACGACCGAGGCGGCGCTGCTGGCGTCGTGGTGCCACTCGCTCAATGGCGATCACGCCACCTCGATCGAGCTGTTGCGCGCGGCTCTGCCGCGGGAGGCCGACCCATGGGCGTGCGCGGCGATCCGGCTGCGGATCGCCGAGGAGCACTGGTGGACCGGTGACCTGGCTGCGGGTCAGGCGGTCCTCGACGAGGCGGCGGCCGAGGACGGGCCGGGGGCCGCTCTGGCGGCGGCGCAGCGATCCGCCCACGCCGTGCTGGCCGGCTTCCCGGGGCGGCCGTCGCCCTCTCGGCTGACCTCATCGAGCACCCCCATCCGTGGGTGCGGTTCGTTGCGGTCGTCGGCTACTCGCTCGGCTTGATCTTCGGTGACGACCCGGCTCGGGGCCTGGCAGTTTCGAAGGCCCTCACTGACAGCCTCTCGGGGGCCGACATCCCGCCGATCGGTGACCCTGGGCAGCACGACGCCATCCAGTTGCTGGGCCTGTTGCAGACCGGCGCGGTGGCGCAGGCCCGGGAGGTGGCGGACACGGCATACCGGAGCACCGCGGTCTCGCCCTCGGTGCAGGCGCGGGCTTGGGCAGCCATGTCGCTGGGCCATGCCGCCGAGCTGGCCGGCGATCTCGCGACCGCCGCGCGCGTGCTGGCCGAGGCGGACCGGTTGTGGGCAGCGGTCCGGGTGTGGGGATTCGCGGTGTGGTGCGGTGCCGCGCTGACCCGGGTGCAGGTCATGCGTGGCGACGTCGAGGAGGCAGCCGCGACTCTCGCGCGGACGCAGGGATACCCACGGCCGCCACAAATGCTCAACGGCCACCTGCTCGACATCGCCGCCGCCTGGGTCGCCCACGGGCAGGGCGACCGGGGTGCTGCGGTGGCGGCGTTGCGGGCGGCACTGACGCAGGTGCAGGCCAGTGGGTCGATGACCAACCTCGCCGAAACCTGGCACGAAGCAGCCCGCGTGGATCTGCTTGCCGACCTGACCGACTCGACTGGGGCGACCGGCGACTGGGGTCGGCCGGTCGGGCCGTTGGCCGCCGTCCGGTATGACTTCGTGCAGGCCCGGGTTCGGGGGTCAGGGGGCGAGATCGGCTCCGCGGCAACCCGATTCGAGGAGTTCGGGATGAGCCTGTATGCCGCAGAGGCGGCTTCCAGCGCGGCCACGGCATACCGTCGCCAGGGTCTGGCCAAGGAGGCTGCGCGGTGGGAAGCCACGACGGCTGCATTGTCGGCCGAATTGGGACCGGTGTCGCTGCCGCTGCTCGGTGCTCGCAGTAGCAGCGGCGTGTTGACCGCCCGCGAGGCGCAGATCGCCCGGCTCGCGGCCGGCGGCCTGAGCAACCGGCAGATCGCGGCCCGGCTCGTCGTCAGCGAACGGACCGTCGAAAACCACCTCTACCGGTGCTTCACCAAGCTGGCGGTGACCGGCCGCGACCAGCTCGCCCACGCGCTCGCCAGCGAGGCCGTTTCGAACTGAGCGAACAACTCGGCGGGTCGGAGGGTTTCCCGGCGTTTGCGGGCGCGGCGGTGCGGGTTTGTCCGCGGGTCGGAAGGTTTCCCGGCGTCTGCGGGCGGGGCGGTGCGGGTTTGTCGGCGGGTCGGAGGGTTTCCCGTCGCATCCTGCCCGAGTGGGCCACGTGAGTACCGGCGCCATCGGGATTGAGTGGCCGCCACTCACGCGCTGAACCTGTCTGGGCCGCGAGGGTTCGGACATGGCCGGACTGGAAGACGTGCTGCGGCGCATCGCCAACGATGCGGCGTGGGCCGACCAGGTCCGCCTCACCCCGACGGAGGCGTTGCGCGGCTACGACCTCGGCCCCGACGAGTTGGTGCGCCTCGAACGCGCGCTGGGCGTCCACCCCGCGGAACCGACCAAGCTCTTCGAGGCCGCTCAGCCCGGCGCCGCCCCGCAGGCGGGTATGCCGTGGCGTGCCATCGTCGCCGCAGTGGCCGCGCTCGGTGCCGGGCTGGCCATCGGGCTCACCGGCCTGCTCGGCCGGGGTGGCGCGGACGTCACTCTGCGACCCGACGCGGCGAGCTACTACGGGTGCAGCGACGACACCGCCTGGGGTGCCCCCCTCGGTGACCTGCACCGCGGCGATCAGGTGTGGATCATCGGTCGCACCGGTGCCTCCTGGGCGGTCATCCGGCACCCGGACAATCCCGGCGTTCCCGCGTGGATGCCCCGGGCTGCTCTCACCGACTACGGCGACCTTCTGGGCTTGCCCGACCTCACCTGCAGCACCGCCTTTGCCGCCGCCGCCCCGGTGCCGACCGCCGCCGCCGCGCCCACGTCAGCATCATCTACGCCAGCATCACCTGCCCCAGCTACAGCCACGGCGTCGTCGGTGCCGTCCGCACCGACTGCACCGCGCTCCACGGCCGCAGGGTCGACGCGCACCCAGCCGATCGCACCTGCCCCGACGACGACTGCCCCGACGGCGGCACCCACGACACGGGCCACACCCACGCCCACCTCGCCCGCCACCACGCCCAAGGACACCACCGGCCCGGCGCTCACCGTGACCACCGACTCCGGCTTCCTCTACTCCGAGGGGTCCTCGGCGTGCACGGCATACCGCCAGCAGGTGACTCTCACCGTCGCCGCAAGCGACCCGTTCGGGGCGACCGTCACGGCCGTCACGTGGGCGGCTGGCGGGAAGTCCGGCGCCGCAACCTCGTTGGGAGGCGGGCGATTCCGGGTCGGGCCGCTCTACAGCACGCACTCCGGGACGATCCCCATGACCCTCACCGTGACCGCTCGCGACAGCCTCGGCAACACCTCGAACGCCACCCGCGCCGTTGACTTCCGCCAGATCGCCGAAGCCTGCATCGGATGACCGCCATGACCTCCAGGACCCCCGCGGCAACCTCCCCCCGCGCCCGGCGCAGCCCCACCGTGGCCACCCTTGTCGCGATCGCGCTCGTCGTGCTCGCCGTGACGGGTGGGTTCATCGGCCGATCGCTGCGGGCCGGCGAACCGACCCTCCCCGTCGCCGGCCCGCTCGGCGTCGTCGCGGGTGCCTCCCAGGCCAGCTCCAGCCCCGGCGTCGGTGGGTCGGGCCTGGCTATCGGGTCGGGCCGGCCGGAGCCGAATCCCGGGGGTGGGCCCGACCTGCGCGCCGACCCAGAGGCCGGCCTCACCGGCACCGCTCCGATCGCGCCGGCCGGCGCCGAAGTCCGGGACCTGCCCGATGCGACCGCCCTGGCCGCCCTCCGACGGGGCTACGGCGAGCCCGCCACGGCCCCGACCACCAGCGGTGCGACGACCGGCATACCGGAGCTCGTGCCCAGTGACCCCGGGACCATCCGGGCCTTCGTCGACCCGTGCGTGCGCACCCCGACCGGGCCGGGTTGCCAGCAGGGGCAGCAGGCGCTCGTGTTGGGCTATCGGCAGGCGCCGGCGTTCCAGACCCTGTGGGTCGGGGAGATCCGCAAGACCGATCTGTATGCCGGGGAATGCGCCCGGCAGTTCCCCACCGCACCGATCGACTGGCGCACCGACACGATCTTCGCGGCCGTCGTCAACCAGCCGGTCATCGCCCGGCTGGATCTGCAGCTCAACACTCCCGGGGTGCTCGCCTCGCTCATCCGGATCTCACACCCCGGTGTCGTCGTCACCGCCGAGGCGGCGGCACCCTCGGCCGACCTGGTCGCCGCGTGGGCCGAGGCCTTCGCCCGCGGCACTCAGACGCCCGGAATCCCGTTGTGTCTCAAGGTTTCTCGCCAGGTCATGGACACCAACCGGGACGGCTGTCTCGGGGAGTTGCACGGCACGACGTGGTACGACTGTGCCGCCACCTTCGCCCTGTCGATCCACACCGGCTGCACCATCTCGACGACCGATCCGCTGTGCGCGCGACTCGACGACGCGCTCGGCCGACGGGCGCCGGCGGGCGTGGCGGCCGGTCCGTTCGCTTTCGGCTACTCCTACGACCCCCAGTGGTCGGCGTGGGATCCACAGTTCGCCGGCTCCGGTCTGAGCGAGGCGGACCTGCGCCGGCCGGTGCGTTTCGCCCCCGTCGACGCACTCAATGTCGAGGTGCGGATCCCCATGGTCGCCGTGACCCTCGGCGAGGCGACCGCTCCCGACAGCGCGGCCCATCCGCTGGAGGGCCGGATCCGCAGCCAGCAAGCCCAGCGCGTCGCCGCGGCCGGCTACCCCCCGGGCACCGACTGCCGCACTGTCGATCCGGCGATCTTGAGCACCACGCTTCCGGTGACCCGCCAGGCCGCCCAGACTCGCTATTGGACCCCCGACCCGGGCACGCCCGCCGGCCGCGAAGCCGTCGTCAACCTCACCATGCCCCCACTGGCGCAGGGGGAGGCCGTCGATATCTGTGTCTTCTGGTACCTCCTGCCCAGCCGCTCCTACGACAACCCCGTCGTCACGGCGATCGAACGGCATACCGTCGTGCCGCCCGCCCGGGCGGCCACCGAACTCAGCGTCGTCGGCCAGCCCACCCTCGACCGGTGGACCTTCCAGGTCATCGGTGACCGGTTCCTCACGGCCGCCTGCGGTTTCCCGAACGGCGCCACGACGGCCGCCACGCTGCGCCCGCTCGGCGACCCGGGCTTCCTCTGCCGGGTCGAGGAAAGCCGGTTCCTCTTCGACCCGGGCGACATCGAGCTGTTCACCACCGATGCCCTCGCCAATCGCACGGAAGGGCGCACCCGCATCTGGATCGACAACCGCGGCTGTATGCCGTCCGGTTGCGGCCCCGCGCGCAGCGCCCGCATCCCGCTCAGCGACGGCTCCGGCATGGATCTCGTCGTGCGCAAGGTGCCCTACGCGAGCAACCCGCTGCTGCCCGGCGGACGCGTGGTGTCCGACTGGTCGGCCGACCAATGGCGCATCGATCCCGCTGGATTCGCCGCTGTCGCACCACAATTGCGGACCCCGGTGCGCCAGAGCGCCCCGACCTTGGACACCTTCGGGGTGCGGGTGGAGCCCTCGCCCGCGTCTCCGTCGACCGCTCTCGACCTGATCTGGCAAGCCGATCGTGAGGTCACCCTCGGGGTGAGTGCCACGAGCGTCGTCCCCGCCGATCGGGCGCCGGGTTGTCCGACGACTTTCCTCGGCCCGACGACCACCCCCGCGTCATCGGGTCGGCTCACCGTGCCGGGATTGTGCGCCGGCACCGACTACGCCCTGACGGTCACCCTCACCGATGCTGCGACCGGACAGTCGCGCCGGTATGCCGGACTGCAGGGCGGTCTGGCCTTGGTCGGGCGGACTGCCGCAGCTCCGGTGCCCGCCGACTTCTTGGCCGCCTGGTCGGTGACTCTCGCCGAGCCGCCGGTGTCGGGTGGGCCCGGTGCCGCCGAGGTGCAGGCTTCGATGACCGCACTGCGGTTGGCGCTCGGTGGCCGCACCCTGGTGAGCCGCGCCGACCCGGCCGCCCGCTGCACGGCATACCGGCCTGGGACCGAACTGGCCGCGGGGTTCGAGCGCCCGGCCGCCCTCGGCCAACTCCGCCTCGAGGTTTCCTACGTGCTCGCCGCGCCGGGACCGGCCGGGTGCTCGGGACCCCCGGGCATCGCGACCTTCAGCGTCGACGCCGACATCGTCTGGGACGGCCGCAGCGAACGGACGGTGCTGCTGCGGGCCGCCGACGGCCGATCGGTGCGGGTCGTGCTGCGTCCCGCGGCCGGCGACTGACCCCGCCCACGACACCGATCGCTCAGCCCCACGAAATCCCCCACGAAATCCCCGCCACCAAGGAGTAGCCATGACCACTCGCCGCAGCCACGTCCCCAGCCGCAGAATCCTGGCGTGCGCCGCCGTCGCCCTGAGCCTCGCCGCCACCCTGAGCGCATGCTCCGCGGGTTCGACGGCCACCCCGGCCGCTGCCCCGTCCGCGGCCGCGTCGACGCCAGTCGGGACACCCGCAGCCAAAGCCACGACAAACACTGCCGACAGCGCATCGGGCAGCGGTTCAGAGAGCGGGACCGGTCAACCGACCTGGTGCCAGCCGGCCCAGGAGGCCGTCGAGACCCTGCTGGGCAAGGGCACCGTCTTCTCCATCACCGGTGACGCGAAGCGGTGCCGGATCGCCGCGACCGGCGGCAAGCGGGGGGTCATCGACATCACCAATCTCACCGCGTTCGACCCCACCGCCACGTATGCCGCCAGCCGCAAGGGAGAGCGGGCCATCACATGCATGGGCAAGATCCAAGAGCCCACGGCAGCAGCACCGGTGTCCTTCCTCAACACGACCTGCTTCGACCCGACCTTCACGGTGAACTTCTATATGGAGAAGGCCGGGCAGGTCTACGAGATCATCTACGACGGCGACGCGTCGATCCCCCTGACCGCCGACCAGGCCGGCGCGGCCGTCGTCCAGATGGCTCGCCTCATCCCGGCCCGCAGCTGAGCCGCGGGCCGGTCAGGCTGTACGGCCTGGGATGAGTTCGCGGGTGCCCAGCGGCGCCGCCAGCGGGACGCGAATCCACTGGATCGCCGCCATCGCCACCTGCGGACCGTCGCACGGGCCGGCCCCGACCTGCGGACCGGTCCACACCGTGAGGACGACCCGCCCTGAGGTCTCGATGACCTCGGTGCCCGTCACGGCGTCGCACGGAGGCCCACCGCTGATCACCTGCACAACGATGCTCGTGCCCTGGGCGAGTACGAAAACGAACGGCGCCGACCGACGTCGTTCTCCGGCAACGGGTTCGGTGATCGTCGGCGTCGGTATGCCGGTCGGGAAACCGGGTGGATCGGGAAGCGGCGCCGGTCCCGGGACGCCTCCCGACCCGGGCGCCGAACCGGGCGCCGAGCCGGTCGTCGGCGGCACGCCGCCGCTGACACTTCCGCCGGGGGCGTTCGTTCGCCCGCACGCGGCCAGCACGGCGCTGCCGACCACGGCTGTGGCGGCCGACATCGCGCGCAGCAGTCGGCGCCGGGACGGCATACCTGCTGAGTGTCCGGGGGCGGACGGCATACCCGATGGTAGGCCGGGCACCGGAAACGCGCCCGGGGAATCCGGGCGCGTTCCGTGCCGTCGGCCAGCCGGGCCAGACGGCGTGCCAGCCATCAGAGGTAGCGCGTGGAGTTGTAGAGGCCCCAGGCGTCGTCGTCGAAGTACGGCGAGAGCATGATGGTCGGGCCGACGATCCGGTCGATGCGGCTGTTGACCCCGTTGAGCTGGCCCCAGTCGCCGTTGTAGCCGTAGAGCCAGCCGCCGCCGGAGGAGCCGCGGGTCATGTCGCACGGGATCTTGACGGTCTGCGACCACACCAGCCAGGCGTCCCACTCGGGCGAGGTCGAGCCCCAGCAGCGCATCAGGTTGCCTCCGTCGAACGGCGACTCGGCGGGGTAGCCGAAGGCGTTCTCCCAGACGCCGCTCTTGCCGCGGTTGGTCGTCAGGCCCTGGCCGCCGAAGTAGTCGACGATGTGGTAGCCCCAGTTGGTGTTCATGATCGCGACGCCCATGTCCTGGCTGAAGTCGGAGCTGCTGGTCCAGGCCGACTTCGACCACAGCTGGCCCGCCGACCAGGTGCCATAGGGCCGCGGGTTGGCCAGGTCGTCGTCATAGGCCGGCACGAAGGTCCAGTTGCTGTGCCAGGTGCCGCCGGAGCCGCCGTGCACGCAGTGGCCCGCGGTCCAGACGGTGTCCTTGCCCTCGGAGTTGACGATGGTGCCGGAGCACACGTAGTTGAGGCCGCCCTTGGTGAAGAAGACCTTCCCCGCGGTGTAGGCGGTGGGCACGTAGTAGGGCAGGTTGGGGTTGTAGGCCGCCTGCACGAGGCCGCCGGCGCTGCCGCCGCCGCTGCCGGCCGGGGCGAAGACCTGGCTTGAGACGCCCGAGACGCTGCGGACCGGACCGTCGTTGGTGGCGGGCTTCTTGCCGGCCTTGAGATCACGGGTGGTCTTCTCGAGGTATGCCGTCGCGGAACTCGCGAGCGCGGGGTCCTGGTCGGCGGAGATCGCCGCCGCCATCCGGTCGGCGGTCCAGTAGGCCTCGAGGATCTGGGTCGTCGTGGCCTTGGCCCCGTGGGCCTTCTTGCCGGCGGCCTTGGCCTCGGCGGTGAGTGCGGGGGTGCCGGAGCCGACGTCGGCGGACCGGACCGCGCTGCCCGCCCCTCCGGCAGCAGCGAAGGTCCCGGCTTGGGCGGCGGTCGAGCTGCCCAGGGCGAGGGTGGCGACGGTGGCCAGCCCCGCCGTGAGCGTGAAGAGTCGGGTGAAAGTCGTGGTGCGCATGGGAGAGAACACCTTTCGAGTTGCCCCGAGGGCCTGCTGCCCTCGGTGTCAGACCCAAAGAGGCCGGTATGCCGTGCGTGATACGCCCGATGCCACGGTCATACGGGTTGGTGCCGAATCCTCACTTGGAGACCCACGCGGTGCCCTCGAGTGTGGATCTGACCGTGATCGGTGCCTGGGGGTCGCCGCCGCCTACTTGCTCGGGCGTGTACATATCGGCGTAGAGAATGTGTTCGGTGGTGATCAGGGTGCGGCCGTCGAGGCGGACTTCGGAGATGGTGTGGTCGGCTGGGCCGAATTCGCCGCCGGGCCGCGACTCACCCCCGAAGTAGACCGGCAAGGTCCGTGACAGCCGACCACCAGGACCCTCAGCAAAGATGCCAACGAAGGTCCTCAGTGAGCCCTGGCCCGCGCAGCACCTTTCCGGGGCGCTGCCGGCACATTTGTAGGCCAAAACGAGATCCTCCCGTCCGTCGCGGTCCATATCTGCTCGGCCGACGATACGGATCTCGAGGATGCTGGCGCCGTAGTCCCTGTCCGGGTCTTTGATGGTTGTGCCGATGCCCTTTCGGAGTGTGATCGGTTCTTCTTGGAGCCAGCCGCCCTCATCTGCTGCTCCGCAGCTGCCCGCAGGGATGATGGTGTTTTGAATCTGCTGGCTGGTCAGGCGGGGGTTGATGTAGTCGTTGACTGCGCCCAGGACCTCGTTGGAGAGTTCGATGCTTCGCATCAGGCTGGTATGGAAGCAGGGACCGGAGAAGGCGCCGAGTGGGGCGCCTGCCACATCGTTGGCAGCCGTGAGTTTGAGGATGAGGCCGGCTTGATCGATGCCGGATCGGACCGGGGACAGTTGATAGGCGCAGGAAACGGTCTTGGACACGGTTGCTCCTGCGAGAGCGGAGTTCTCGGTAACGATCACATCTCCGACGGGAATGGTGTCTGTCTCCCAGGGGAGGCTGAACCATCCGACCTTCGGGACATGAAAGCCGGTGGCCCCTGCCAGTGCGTTCACCGGGATGGCCGCGGGGATGGGCTTGAGTTGCCCGAGCTCAGCCGATCCCGCGCGCAATGCGCGTCCAGCTTCTGAATCGAAGGCTCGGACCGGGGGTGGCAGGAGCGCGCACAGGGAGCCTCCGTCGAGACTCTGAGTGCTGACTTGACCGCATGTGGACAGGATGAGTCGCAGGATGACAAGTTGCTTGAATAGCAACGAGCCTGCCGCGATGGAGCTGTCGGCGAGTCTGGCTGCGATGGATCCGACGCTGGGCGTGCCCAGGGTGATGATCTTGCTGATGACCCCGCTCCGGTCCGGGTTGGCGGCGGCGTAGCGGGCGATGAGCCCGCCCATGGAGTGTCCGACGACGATGACTTCTTGGCCGGATGCCTTTGCGAGGCAGTCGATGACTTTGCCGAGCGCCGGGCCCAAGTGGGAGTCGGTGACCCAGCGTCCTGAATACGGGTGGTAATCGAAGGTGAACACGGCCGCACCAGGTACGTCTTGGAGTTGGCCGACCAGCGATCGGGGCACGTTCGCTCTGCCCAGCTTGTTCGCGGTGAGGTCGACCATGTGCGAGAAGGCGCCAGCTAGGTTGGGGTTTCCGTCCGTGTTCGGGTGGGTGGACTGCGATGCCCAGCCGTGCACCAGGATCACGGGCACCCAGGACCCACCAGCTGACGTCGGCTTGATGGCACTGCCCTGAGGTGTCCGTTCAGCGGGGTTGATCGGCGCCAGTTCGATGCGAACCTCGTCCAACCCGAGAGCTTTGGCGCCACAATTCCATGAACTCGGTTCGGACGCCGCAGGCGCCGCCGCAGCCGGATGTGCCGTGGCGAACGCCGCGATCAGAGTGAGGGCAATCGCTACCAAGCGCCGGGAGGTCATGGCGTCCCCGTGCTCGCTGCGTCTACGGGGATGGTTGCAAGCACTTTCCATGCGCCAGCCTCCTTGACCATGACTGCGACATAGGTCACTGACGTCGAACTAGGTGGTTGGACCGCGATCTGGATCGTTCCGCCCACGCCCGTGCCGTCCGGTGACCACGTGGTTGGTGTCGCCTCGACTTCCGTGCCGGGGGGAAATGCCTGCCTGGCCTGATCCGCTGTGACGCCCGAGGCGGCGGCGACCAAAGCAGCGGGATCAGTCTCTAG
>Ga0116175_1002230_pt1 | contig 11880 bp, 10 predicted proteins | sample AD_UKC125_MetaG_FD_89802 | JGI IMG/M metagenome (GOLD analysis project Ga0116175, IMG submission 89802) | Active sludge microbial communities of municipal wastewater-treating anaerobic digesters from USA - AD_UKC125_MetaG | ecosystem: Engineered > Bioreactor > Anaerobic > Digestate | place: USA... | reverse complement strand
GCGCGCCGAAGCGTCGATCGCCTCGTGGTCGTAGGCCTTGAGCCTGATGCGGATCTTCTGTCCCGCCACGCTGTGTCCTCTTCCGTCAGTTGTTCTCGACAGACAAACACCGCGTGTCCGTTACGCATCCGCTGCCACGACGGCACCGGGGCATCGGCGCGAAGGCCGACGGTCACATGACCACCCGCGTGAGATTCGGGGATCGACGCTGTTCATCTATCGTTGTACGTTGGCTCGTTGCTTGAACGAACCTGTTGCGCTCCGGCACCCGCGGTCGGGCGTGTCGTGGCCGTAAACCTGATCGGTTGCACGCGGAACACGCCAGATCCCGCGTCGGGAGCCTGGGAGTCATTCACCTCACCCGATGCAGCAGTTCACCACGGCGCCGGTCAAGGCAACCCGACAAGTATGCACCATCGGGGCTGTCGGGTTCAAATCGGCACACCTCGCCGGCCGAAGCGCCCCTGGTGCCGGCCGCGGTGCCCCTCGTCGGCTTAGGCGCCGTCCGATGATGGGCCTCGAAACCCGGTGGGATGCCATCGTCGGCTCACCGGGTTTCGAGGCTCGTCGCTTGCGCTCCTCACGCCTCAACCAGCAAGAAGGGGCGCTTCGCCTCTCAACCGGCGGTGGAGCGGCTCTGCTCGTCGGTTTCGGTATCGGCACCGGTGATCTCCGTGGCCACCTCGACCACCTCGGCCGCGACGGCCGGCGTCTCGATGTCGATGGTCTTGCGCAACGGCCTGTTCGGGATGAACAAGATCGCGACGATCGCGACCGCGGCACAGGCCGCGCCGATCAGGAAGATCGTCGCCGTCGCGTCGCCGTAGGCGTGCCGGATCACCTCGGCCACCGGTTCGGGCAGCGCGTCGAGGTCGAGGCTGCCGCCGCCGGACTGCCTGGTGGTGTCCACGCCCAGCTTGGCCAGCCCGCTCTTGGACAGGTCCGCGACGTGGGTGGCGAGCACCGAGCCGAGCACCGACACACCGATCGCACCGCCGAAGGTCCGGAAGAACGCGACGTTGGACGAGGCCGCGCCGATGTCCTCGACACTCACCGTGTTCTGCACCGCCAGGACCAGGTTCTGCAACAGCGAACCGGTTCCCAGACCCATGATGAACATGTAGACGCTGATCAGCACGATGTTCGTCGCGTGGTCGATGGTTCCCAGCAGGAGCAGCCCGCCGGTCAGCAGGATGGATCCGCCGATGATGAACGGCTTCCATTTACCGAACCGGGTGATCATCTGACCGGATACGAGCGTGCCGGTGAGCATGCCGGCGACCAGCGGGATGGTCAGCAGACCGGCCTCGGTGGGGCTGTAGTGCCGGGCGGTCTGGAAGTACTGCCCGAGGAAGGTGATGGCACCGAACAGTGCCAGGCCGACCATGATCGAGGCGATGATCGCCAGGGCGGTGGTGCGCTCTGTGACGATCTTGAGCGGGATGATCGGGTCCTTGACCCTGGATTCGACGAAGACGGTCAGCGCCAGCAGCGCCACGCCGCCGATGACGTACAGGGCGCTCTCGGTGGAGATCCAGTCGTAGTAGTCGTCCTTACCGGCGAACGAGACCCAGATCAGCAGGATGCTGACACCGGCGGTCATCAGGGCCGCACCCAGCCAGTCGATGCGGACGTTCTCCTTGCGCTGGGTTTCCAGGTGCAACGTGCGCTGCAGCACGACCAGGGCGATCACCGCGAGCGGGATGCAGACATAGAAGCACCAGCGCCAGCCGAGCGGGCTGTCGGCGATGACGCCGCCGAGGACGGGTCCACCGGCCATCGCCAGCGCCATCACCGCACCCATGTAACCCGAGTACCGGCCACGTTCGCGCGGCGCGACGATGGAGCCGATGATGGCGACCACGAGCGCGGTCAGACCACCCATGCCGAGGCCCTGGATGACGCGGCCGACGAGCAACAGTTCCATGTTGTGCGCGACACCGGCCACTGCGGAGCCGACCACGAAGACCACCAGCGCGGTTTGGACCAGGAGCTTCTTGTTGAACAGATCCGACAGTTTGCCCCAGATGGGCGTGGACGCGGCGTTGGCGAGCAACGCCACCGTGACGACCCAGGCGTACTGGGTCTGTGTGCCCTCGAGGTCGCCGACGATCGTCGGCAGGGCTGTGGCGACGATCGTCGACGACAGCAGGGCCGTGAACAGACCCGCGAGCAGGCCGGTCATGGCCTCCAGAACCTCGCGGTGCGTCATGGCGGTGGTGGGCGATGCCTCCGCCGCTGCGGTTGGTGAACTCATTTCCTCATCCTCTACTTGCTTCACATCCCTGAAAGATCTGCTTGACGACCCCGTGCGGCCGATTGTGGGGCCGGAGCGGGTCGTCCTGTCATTCGGCGGCGATCGCGCGCCGGAGCCGGGCGACGGTGTCGAGCGCCTCTCTGGTCTGCTCGTCCGACCAGGCCGCGAATTTGGGCGCGTAGTCGTCGACGCGATGTTCGAGTCCGACCTTCATCCGTTCGCGGCCGACGTCGCTGATCTGCACCAGACTCACGCGTCCGTCCTCCTCGCTCCGGGTCCGTTCGACGAGCCCGTCGGCGGCCAGTGCCGCGATCTGCCGGCTGAGCGCCGATTCGCTGATGCACAGCCTCTCGGCGAGTTGGTTCTGCCTCAGCGCGCCGTGGGTGTACAGCGCCCACAACACGCCCAGCAACGGAACGGGCATGTCCAGGCGGACGCTCGAATGCTGGACCATCGCCCGTGCCGCGCGTATCAGCAACGACATCTCGTCGACGAGTTCGACGACGGTCTCACGTCGCGGCGCCATTGGCAAAACCTTTCTATATAGTTGATTGACACAAGTAACTTTACACCTGCCCGCACCCGCCGCCCCAGCCCGACCGGGTGACCTTCCTCCCACGCGGCGCCGCACCACACCCCGACACCGCCCGGCCGACCGGGCCATCCGACCACCGCCCGGTCCGCCGGCCACCGACCGTCCGCTTCCGCGTCGCCGTTCGCGCTGCCGACGGCGGGCGGTGGCCGTACGCTCTGCAAGGTGACTCGACAGACCGCGCCGCACGCTCCGGCGATGCCACCGACTGCGCGGAGGCGTCCGCCGGGTTCCCGGTCGATGTCACGCGGACCCATGCAGATGTCACAGGGGCGGTGAGGAGTGCCGCCCCGCCCGGTGTCCAACCACCTCATCGCCCAACTCGCCGAGACACGCTCGGGCAACACCCGCGCCAACGTGCTGGAGGAGCTGCGCCGCCTCATCCTGTCCGGGTCGGTGCCACCCGGCACCCAGATCCCCCCGGCGGACGTCGCATACGCGTTCTCCATCAGCACTATTCCGGTGCGCGAGGCACTCAAGACACTGATCGGCGAGGGTCTCGTCGATCATCGGCCGCACGGCGGCTACAACGTCAGCCTGCTGTCGGTGGAGGAACTGCACGAGATCTACTTCGTCCGTGGCGTGCTGGAGGAGGCCGCCCTCGCCCGCGCCGTGGAAAAGATGACCGAGGACCACCTGACCCGCGCCCGCAGGTATCACGAGCAATTGTTGACCGCGACGAAGTTCCGCGACCGCAAGTCGTTTCACGATGTCTCGCGCAAGTTCCACCGGCAACTCGTCTTGCCCTGCGCGATGCCGCGGCTACTCAACATGTTCGAGTCGACCTGGAATCTCACCGAGCCATTTCAGGTGATGCGATCGGTGTCCGAGGACATCCAGCACACCCTCAACGACGACCACGCCCGAACGCTCGACGCGGTCGCGGCCGGTGACACCGATACCGTGCTGTCCCTCGCGAGAAGCCATCATGCGCGTCTTGCCGATGCCATAGCCATGGCCGAAGCCGATCTCACGCTTCGACCGGATCATCGGTAAGTCACCGCACAATTTTATTGTCCCCGGTTGTCGATGCCCGCATCGAACGCCCCGGAAGACCCGGTCGGCCGTTCTTCGGACCGGACAGCGGCGGCGGCGGCGGCGGCGAAAAATATATCCGCGAGGTAATCGCCGAGTAACACAGCCTTCTTAGGTTGTGTGCAGTCAACGTCGACCCGACCGGCGGGTTAACCGAGGAGAATATATGACTTCCACGATGGACGCATCCGAGGCCGCGCACAGCGCCGCGGGCGAAAGCGTCATAAAGCTCGAGTATCACCAGCGATTGACCAACAGCGACCTCGCGCCGCTGCGTAAACAAAGCTGGACCTGGTACAACTTCTTCGCTTTCTGGATGTCCGATATTCACAGTGTCGGCGGTTATGTTTTCGCCGGCAGCCTATTCGCCCTCGGCATCGCGGCCTGGCAGGTGCTGGTAGCACTGATCATCGGCATCGTGGCCGTCAACATCCTGTGTAACCTGGTGGCCAAACCTTCCCAGCTGGCCGGGGTTCCCTACCCGGTGACCACCCGCGTGTCCTTCGGCGTGATGGGCGCCAATATTCCGGCGATTCTGCGCGGCTTGATCGCGGTGGCCTGGTACGGAATCCAGACATACCTGGCGTCGGTGGCATTCGGCCTGCTGGCCCTCAAGTTCTGGCCAAGTCTGGCGAAATACGACAACGTCGATGACTACGGGTTCCTCGGCCTGAGCCTCCTCGGGTGGGGTGGCTTCATTCTGATGTGGGTTCTACAGGCCGTCGTTTTCTGGAACGGCATGGAAACCATCCGCAAGTTCATCGACTTCTGCGGACCCGCCGTCTATGTCGTCATGGTGATCCTCGCCGGCTATCTCATCGCCAAGGCCGGATGGAGCAACGTATCGCTCGATCTGTCCGTCGGCCCGGGCAAGGTCGGCTGGGATTCGGTGACCGCGACTATCGGCGCGATAGCCCTTGTGGTGTCCTATTTTTCGGGTCCAATGCTCAACTTCGGAGACTTCTCCCGATATGGCAAGACATTCGGCGAGGTGAAGAAGGGCAACTTCTGGGGCCTTCCGGTCAACTTCCTGTTCTTCTCGCTGCTGGTGGTGTGCACCGTCTCCGCCGCGGTCACGGTCATCGGCAAGGACGAGAGCGGAGCGATCATCACCGACCCGGTGCACATCGTCGACCGCATCGACAACACCACCGCCGCGGTTCTGGGCGTGCTGACCTTTGCGATCGCCACCATCGGTATCAATATCGTCGCCAACTTCGTCTCCCCCGCCTTCGACTTCTCCAATGTCGCGCCCACCAAGATCACCTGGCGTACCGGCGGAATGATCGCTGCTGTGGGTTCGGTGCTGATCACCCCGTGGAATCTGTTCAACAATCCCGACGCCATCCACTACACCCTCGACACCCTCGGCGCGGTGATCGGCCCGCTGTTCGGCATCCTGCTGGTGGACTTCTACATCATCAAGAAGCAGAAGGTGGTGGTCGACGATCTGTTCAGCATGGAACCGGGAGCCACCTACGCCTACCGCAAGGGGGTGAACCCGGTCGCCGTGATCGCCACCGTCGTGGGCCTTGTTCCCCCACTGTGCGTGGTCATCTGGGGTACCGCCTACGCGGCGAGCTTCACCTGGTTCATCGGTGCCGGGGTGGCCGGAGCGGTCTACTGGCTGGGGATGCGTTACGCGCCGGACAGCTTCCTCTATGACACCGGCGTCGCGCCGGTGGTCGGCGAAGACGCAGCTGACGGGAGCGCAGACCGCACCCTGTTCTGAGGCCGAACCGAGTGGAACGCTCCCCGGTCATCAGGGCATCGCATGCCCTCGGGGAGCGTTCACCCGTATTCGAACCACCGCCTACGCCCGGAGTCGTCATGCGAATCGTCGTCATCAACCCCAACACGACCGCGTCGATGACCGCCGGCATCGACGCCGCGGCCCGCTCGGTCGCCCGGCCCGACGCCGAGATCGTCAGCGTCACCTCACCGATGGGGCCGGTCTCGATCGAGAGCCACTACGACGAGGCGCTCGCGGTCCCCGGCGTGTTGGCAGCCGTCGACGCCAACCCCGGTGCCGACGGATATCTACTGGCGTGCTTCGGTGATCCGGGCCTCGACGCCGCGCGGGAGATCGCCGTGGCACCGGTGCTCGGGATCGCGGAGGCAGCGATGCATCTCGCCGCGCCGTTGGGCCGTGGATTCTCGATCGTGACGACGCTGTCACGGACGGTGGGCCGAGCCCGGGATCTGGTCGACCACTACGGATTCACCCGCAGCTGCCGAGGAGTCCATGCCTGCGAGATCCCGGTCCTCGATCTGGACTCCAACCCGGATGCGGCCGACATCATCACCGCGGCCTGCGCGGAGACGCTGCTGCACGACAGGTCCGATGCGATCGTGCTCGGTTGCGCGGGGATGGCAGACCTGGCCGCGCGGATCGGCGCCGACATCGGCGCGCCGGTGATCGACGGAGTGGCCGCCGGGGTGGGCATGCTGTCCGCACTTGCGTCGGTCGGCGCCCGGACCGGGACCCGGGGTGGAGAGTTCGCCGCCCCCCCGGCCAAACGGTATACCGGTCTGCTCGAACCGTTCGCTCGCGGCTCCTGAGCTGGTCGGCGAGGCTCGGTAGCACACCTTTCTTACCCAGCGGTAAGATCGTGTCCATGTCGATCGCCGCATCAGCCGGAAGCGCCACCTACCGCCTACGCCGGAAGCTGCCCGACAACATCGTCGGAAACGCCGTCTTCTCGCTGGGCATGGTGGCTCGGGTGCCCTACTTCGGCACCGTCCTGCCGTACGTCTCGGAGATGGAACCCGGTCGCTGTGTGGTCACCGCACCGAAGTGGTTCGGGGTGCACAACCACATCGGCACGTTCCACGCCATCGCCGCGTGCAACCTCGCCGAGGTCGCGATGGGCATGCTGATGGAAGCGACCACCCCCACCACCCACCGCTGGATCCCCAAGGGCATGTCGGCCTCGTACCTGACCAAGGCCACGACCCGGCTCACCGCGACCGCCACCCTCGCCACCCCGATCGACTTCGCGACCGTCACCGACGGTACCGACGTGGTGGTATCCATCGAGATCCGCGACACCGCCGGCACCGAAGTGGTCCACTGCGAGATCACCACATGGGTGACTCCGGCCTGACCTGCAACAACCCCCGACGGGTCCGGGTTCACCGCGCGCTCGCCCCGATCAACCCGGCCAGCATGGTGATGGTGGCGTGTGGACCGCTGCGCCCGCCGACGGGCAGAATCGACCCGTCGACGACGCGCAGTCCGCGGGCACCCTCGACTACGCCGAACCGGTCGGTTCGCTCGCCCATGGGCAATGAGCCGAACGCGTGTTGCGAGGTGCGCACCACCGGATCGACCCGCACCGAACTCGGCACGACGAGGCCACGGAAAGCGGCGGAGTGCAGCATGTCCCGTACCTGGTCGAGTTCGGGCCCCAGCCGGGCGGGAAGGTCTGGGGCCGCACCCAGGTCGACAGTCAGCCCGATGCCGTCCCATCTCAGTTCACCTGAGGTCGCCGGAGACATCGCGGCCACCCCCATCGCCGGACCGACGCGCGGCACACCGTCGATGTAGTCAGCGAAATCACCGCCGTAGCAGCGGATTTCCACACCCGATTCGGTGTGCGCAACCGACGGCAGCAGCGGCACCGGACACTCGGCCGGGGTGGTGGGCTGATAGTGCACCAGGATCTCCCGGTGCTCGTCGATGCGCAGGGATCCGGCCGCGAACCCGGAGCCGAACAGCAACGACGCCGTGCCGAGCGTGCCCGCGCACAGCACCACCTCGCCGCAGCCGATCACCTCCGCACCGCAACGCACGCCGGTCACCCGATCACCGGACCGCTCGAGTGCGGTCACCTCCGCCCCGATACGCACCGTGAGATTCGAACGATCCAGCGCCGGCCGCAGGATCGCCTCCGCCGAGGTGACCCGGCGTCCGCCGCATGCGTCACGAATACTGTTGGACCGAACCCTGTTCACCCCGACCCTCGGCCACCGGCTATCGATACCCTCCCGGCCGGCCGGACCCCTCCCGGCATCGACGGACGACCGGCCGCCGGCCACCGGCCCGAACCACTGCTCGAAAGCGTGTGTCGTATCGGTCAGTTCGTCATCGCGAAAGGCACTCACCGACATCGCCGACTCCACGTCACGGTAGGCGGCGTCGATGTCGGCGAGGGTGTGCTCCCAGGATCGGAAGTCGTCACGATGCCACCGCAGGAAGTAGGCGCCATTGACCGCGGCCGAACCGCCGATACCATTCCCGCGCACCACCGTCGACCCGTCGGGCCTCACCGGGTAACCGACGGTGCGCCCCAGCCGGGCGGCATCGGCACCGACGGGCAGATGGTACAGGTCGGTCACCTCGGTGCCGGGCCACCCCGGTCCGCGCTCAAGCAGCAGCACCGAACGGTCGGGATGCCGGGACAATCGCTCGGCCAGTACGCATCCCGCACTGCCGGCACCGACGATGACGACGTCGTGAACCACCGCGCGGTCACTTGCTCAGCACGGGCCGCAGTGCGCCCGCGTCGCGATGGGTGATCACCCCTTGCCACAGCCCGAGCCCGTAGGCCAGGTCGTCGAGCCGGCGCATGACGAGGTAGCTGACCGGCCCCAGAGCAGGCCGCACCCCCGGTTCGCTGATGACCCGCCGCACCCAGTCGATGAGTCCCTCGGCAATCGCGACCTCCACCACCAGCGTGCGGTACCGGCGCGAGAACAGCGTGGGCAGCAGCGCTATCGGCCAGTAATGCCGGCAGATCGCGGAACCCGCCTGCAGCAGACCGAAACCCGCAGCCCTGCCGGTCATCTGCACGGCAACCAGCGGAGCGCGGGGCAGCCCGTCGAGCCGTCGGCGCAACCGGACCGCCATTTGTCCGAGCAGCAACAGCGCGATGGCCGAGCCGGTGGCGGTGCGGGTGAGCAACGCGACGACGGCCGCGGCCATGGTCGCCGACATGACCATCGGCGCGGCCAGCCTCTCGTGCCGGTCGGCCAGATAGGCGGCTCCGGTGCCGTAGAAGCGCCGGCGATCGAGCACCGTGCGCAGACCGGTGCGGTGCTCGTGGGCCACCCGAGCCACCGGATCGTAGCGCAACCGCCAGCCCGCGTCGTGCAGACGCCAGCACAAATCCACATCCTCGGCCACCCGCAACGACTCGTCAAATCCGGGGAAGGCACTGCGCCGCAACACTATCGCCGCGCTGGGCACATACGGCATCGGAGTGGACGGCACCACCGGCGCCTCGGCCGGCCCCATGTCGAGCGAGGAGTAGCCGTTCTCATAGCGCGCGGCGAGCGAGAAGAACCCGGGCCGCGTGTTCAGCCCGACGATTCGGGGGGCGGTGATCGCCACCGCCGGGTCGGAGAAATGCGGCAGCAGCATCGTCAGCCAGTCCGGGGCCGGTACACAGTCCGAATCAATGAACGCCACAAAATCAGTTGTCGCGGTGGCCGCTCCGGCGTTGCGGGCGGCGGCCGGACCCTGATTGCGGTCCAGCCGCAGCACACTCACCCCGTCGCCGTGCACGGTGATCGGCGGCTCCGAACCGTCGTCGACAACGATCATCCGGGCCTTGCCACGGGTCCGGATCAACCGGTCGATCCCCTCCTGGTTGTCGCGCACCGGAACCACCACGGTCACCTGGTCTGCGGACGGCCCGAACATCGGCCGAGGATGGGCGATCCCGGCGTCGAGCAGGCGTCGGCAGAGCGTGCGCGTGGCGCTGTCACACACCGCGATACGTCCGTCCGCCGACATCATCCCCAGCGCCGCTTCGGACAGGCGCAGCATCCGTGTCGGGGACCCGCCGACCAGATAGCGCAGATCGCCGCGCTGCGCGCACCGTAGGTCGACCTGAACCTGAAAGCCGTCCGGCAGGTCGGTCCGCGCGGCCGCGACACCGTCATCCCGGCCGCGGCTGTCCGGCACACTCACGCGGCGGCTCCGCCCCGCAGCAGCCCGCGCTCGTCGACGTCCCAGCGGCCGACGGCCGCCACCAGGGCGTCGGCGAACCCCGCGAGCAGCGTGCCGCCGCGGTCGGCCGTGGCGGTGGTGGGGTCGCCGAGTACGCCGTTGGCGCTGACGGCGGCCACCCCGCCGGATCGCATCGGCGACAGCAACTCCGCGATCGGTGCGCGGTTACCGGCGACAGCCTCCGAAAGGCGCACGTCGTCGGGTGAAAGGTTGAGCAGCACAGAAGTTTCGGTATCACCGGCATGCGCATCGCCACCGGGATGGCCACAGGCGAACCAGGCCACCTCACGCCCCTCGTAGCGCAGCAGCCGCACCGCATCGACGAGGGTCCGGCCGTTGCCGCCGTGTCCGTTGACGAACACGATCCGACGCGCCCACCGGCACGCGCTGCGCCCGTACTCCACGAGCACCAGCCGCAGCGCCTCATGGCCGAGCGAGACCGTGCCCGGGAAGCCCTCGTGTTCGCCCGAGGCCCCGTACGGCAGACCGGGAGCCACGATGAACAACTCCGAATCGGGTCGGTCGCCGGCGAGCCGGGGCTGGGCACGGCGGGCCACGGCGTCGGCGATCCGGATGTCGGTGTCGAGCGGAAGGTGGGGGCCGTGCTGTTCGACGGCGCCGAGTGGAACGAGCAATGTGACGGCAGAACCGTCAAGCTCAGGCCAGCAGAGTGCGCCGAGTCCCGTGCCACGCGTCATTCGGTCAACTCTAGCGATGCGTCGGCATCGAGGTAAGGGCAACCCGACCCCGACACATATATGATTTGCCCACCCCTTCCCGAACGATCGCTCGGGTTGTGCCAAGCTGTGGTGACCGACAACACAATCATCAGACCACGCAGCCGACGGGCACCGGCCGGCAGGACGGGGTCGCCATTCCTTGAGGAGATCGGAAGCCATGACATCCACCCCCGGTAGTACCAGTGGGAAGACCGGCAACACCAGCGGAAAGAGCGGCCCCCTGGACGCGATCCGGGTCATCGAATTCGCCGGCATCGGCCCCGGTCCGCACGCCGCGATGCTGCTGTCGGACCTCGGCGCGGACGTGGTGCGGGTACAGCGGCCCGGCCAGTTGCCGGCGCCTGGCGACGTCGGTGACGCCCTGCTGCGCGGGCGCACGGTGGTGGAGGCCGACCTCAAGAGTCCCGCGGACCGGGAGACCGTGCTCGGCCTCATCGCCAAAGCTGATGTGCTCATCGAGGGTTTCCGTCCCGGCGTGATGGAACGTCTCGGTTTCGGGCCGGACGATCTCGCCGAGGTCAACCCCGGCCTGGTGTACGGGCGGATGACCGGGTGGGGCCAGGAGGGCCCGCGCGCCGATCGGGCCGGTCACGACATCAACTACATCTCACTGACCGGACTGCTGCATGCCGTCGGCCGTGCCGGGGAACGCCCCGTGCCGCCGCTGAACCTGTTCGGCGACTTCGGCGGCGGATCGATGTTCCTGGTCGTGGGTGTCCTCTCGGCGCTCCTCGAACGCCAGTCGTCGGGCCGCGGACAGGTTGTCGATGCCGCCATGGTCGACGGCGCTTCGCTTCTGGGACAGATGATGTGGGCCTTCCGCGCGAGTGGTCGATGGTCGGATGAGCGGGGCGTGAACTTCCTCGACTCAGGCGCGCCGTTCTACGACGTCTACGAGACCTCCGACGGAAAGTACATGGCCGTGGGCGCCATCGAGCCGCAGTTCTACGCCCAACTCCTCGCGGGACTGGGCCTGGACGCCGCCGCCCTGCCCGGGCAGGGCGACATCTCGCGCTGGCCCGAGATACGCAAGGTCTTCACCGACACCTTCGCCACCCGCACCCGCGAGGAGTGGACCGCCGTGTTCGACGGTACCGATGCCTGCGTCTCGCCCGTCCTCACATTCGGTGAGGCTCCCGACGAACCGCACATGGCGGCCCGCGCCAATCTCGTCGAGATTGACGGCGTACGGCAGGCTCAGGTGGCCCCGCGGTTCTCGCGCACCTCACCCGAGACACCGGCCGGACCGACCACGGAGGCAACCGACCCCGCAACCGTCTGGGTATAGCAGGTAACGGAT
>Ga0116175_1002218_pt1 | contig 11936 bp, 14 predicted proteins | sample AD_UKC125_MetaG_FD_89802 | JGI IMG/M metagenome (GOLD analysis project Ga0116175, IMG submission 89802) | Active sludge microbial communities of municipal wastewater-treating anaerobic digesters from USA - AD_UKC125_MetaG | ecosystem: Engineered > Bioreactor > Anaerobic > Digestate | place: USA... | reverse complement strand
TTCCAGAACAGGTGCATGCCGATGCACTCCATCAGGATCGAGAACAGCAGCGAGCCGACCAGTACCCCGAGCAGCCGGAACGGCAAGGTGATGGTGCCGACGATCAGGCCCTGGCGGCGGTTCTGCTCGCGCTGCGCAGTGGAGGCGGCATCGCTCATGGCGCGGCCTCTTCGCTGGCCGTGTCGCCCGTGTCGGTGATAGGTGTGGCGATGGCCGCCTCATCGAGCAGGTCGTCCGGCAAGGCCGCATCCTGCAAGACCGGGGAACTGGTGAACTCCCACCACTGCGTGGCCTCGCTGTAGCTCTGGCGCATGTGCCATGCTAGTTGCTGCAAGTCCGCCGGCATCACTTCATCCGGGTCTGGCGCCGGCAACGGCATGCGCACCTTCCAGAGCTGGCCACCCTGCAACAGCGCGAAGCACTGGCCTTTGGGCAGGCCGACGACGTGCGATGGCTCGATCATCGGCACGCTGGACATGCTGATGCGGTCCTGGGTGTTTGACGTAAAGTCTGTCGCTCCACGAATGTCGGAGCTGTCGGTCGCGCCGCTAACGATGGTGGTCGTATAGACCTCGACCTTCGGCAATTGCCGGGTCAGCAATTCAGCGGTAGCCGTCTCGCGCACGCGCAGCATGAACAGGTTGTTGAAGTTACCGATCACCTGACCGGCCTTCGCGCGGTTGCCGATGCGGGCTTCGATGTCCGAGAGGGTCTGCGTGTACGCGGTGACTTGCAGTCCAGCGCCGCCGCCCTTGTTGATCAGCGGGACGAACTCGTCGCCCATCAATTCGTTGAACTCGTCGGCGTGGACGTTGATCGGCACGCGCGTGCCAGCCGATGCGCCCGGCAGACCGTCGTCGATCCCGTGCTTGTAGATGTGGCCGGCGACCGAAACCAGGTCGGAGAACATGGAATTGCCGACCGCCGCGGCGACTTCGGCATCGGACAGCGCATCCAGGCCGACATAGACCACGGCGCGCTTTCGGATGACCTGCATCCAATCGAAGATCGGACGCGGGTCGGCCAGATCAGAATAGTTCGGGGCCAGAAGCTGCGCGATCTTGCCGCTGGTGAGTTTTTCCAACAGCGGCAGCAGCGAGGCGACGATCTTATCGAAGTAGGTCTTGTCGTAGCGGACCGCCGAGCGCAGGCCGTCCAGCACCGGGTCGTAGTTGCGCGCCTGGGAAAGGTACTGCTCCAGCGCCACCACGCGCTTCTCGCGCCCGATCATGTTGCGCGGGATGTTCTTGTCGTTGATGCGCGCCTCGAGCTGGACGATGACTTCCCAGGCCTTGGGCTCGGTCTTCGCGAAGTAGTGCTGCGCATACTCGATGAACAGCGCGTCGATGTTGATGACGTGGCGCTGGATCAGCATGTAGTCCGGCCGCTGTCCCAGCTCCACCAGGGCGCGCGCGATGATGTTCACGAAGCGCCAGGCGAACTCGCGGAAGGCCGCGCTGTTGCCTTCGCCGGAAAGCTGCCCCGCGATGCGGGTTGCGACTTCCGAGATGCGGCCGAAGCGGCCCACGGCGTTGTAGCGCGCGGAAATGTCCGGCCAGCCCAAATGGAAGACATAGAACTCGCCCTCGCGGCCCGCACGCTTGGCCTCGACGTACACCCGCTTCAAGAGATCGGCATCGCCCTTGGGGTCGATGACGATGACGACCTCGTGCTCGCCGTCGGCGTTCTTGCGCCGGATGTCCTGAGTCACGAACAACTCGGCCAACCGCGTCTTGCCCACGCGCGTGGTGCCCAGCACCAGCGAATGCCCGACGCGCTCACCCAGCGGTAGGCTGACGTCCACCTCATCGGGTTCGATGCCGTGCAGGCGCGGCAGGCCGCCCACAGGCGGCAGCGGGCGCACCGGGTTGAAAGGCACATCCCAGCCCGTGAGCGCAGGTAGCCGGGACAGCGGGAATGGCGCGAACTCCAGCCGTTCCTCCAGCCTGCGCGCCAGCCGGTAGGCCGGCGTCAGCTCGACGTAGCGGCGAAATTCCGGTCTGTATGTCTGCATCAGCCGATGGGTATGTTTCTGCTCCCACAGAAATCCGCGTCCCACGAACAGACGCTGCTGGCTGACCGGCACGTCCTTGCTGGTCATCACATAGCGCGGCAAGCGGCGAATGTTGCGTCGGTAGCGCAGGATGACGCGGGCATCGCGGTAGCGGATGGCACCGTAGATGCAGAACGCCAGCGCACTGCCGACGCCCATGGCGGGGCTCAGCGCGAGCGACCACGGGGCCACCAGGGACAGAAACGCGGCGCCTGCACACGCCGCGACGGTATAGAACTCCACCGCTGGGCGCAGCAGAACCTCGACCGGCTGTTTCCCCGACATGGCTTCATTGCTCGATGCCGGTGGCTGTGATCAGCACCGGGTAATGCCGCAGACCCAGGCGCTCGGCCAGGTCGTCACCGGCCACAGGCGCAAGGGGGACGCCGGGCACCAGGGCACGCAGCCGTGCCAGGCCCTGCATGGTCTCGACGTTAACCACCAGGCCCACCGCGCCGCGCTCGCGCAGCGAGGCCGCCTGACGACGAAGCCAGGCGTGGGAAGCCTCGTCGTCGCCGACGACCACGAAAGGCCGCAGACCCGGTGCCTCGATCACGCGCCGCGCGACGGTGCCAGGCGTGAGCTTGGCGCTGCGCACCGGCAACATCGCGGCCTCGCCCATGGGCGTGACGGGCACCGGGAGCATCGGGATGGGCGGTCGGGCCGGGGCATCGGCGCGCGGCTGAAGGTTCAGAGCCTCGTAGTACGGCAGCGCCGACGTGCCGCCACGGTCTTCGACCACAATCAGCGGCTCTCCGGCACGCGAGGCCAGCGGCAGAGCCGCCAGCAGCACGAGCAGGCCCTTCAGTGTGAGATTGGCCAGAGGGAACTTCGTCATGGGGATGTCTCCTGGTGCGCGGCGAGGGCTGCGGCGGTTGGGCGCGTACCCTGCACACGGGCAAGGTGGCGCGACACGCTGCGCCGATAGCGGGCGGCAGGTTCTCCACCCGCAGGACGGTGGTAGCGACCGATTGCCAGTAACCAGTCCTCGCCAGATGTGTGCTGCTCCTTCAGGATTTCAGCGGCGATGGCGAGGTTGCTGTATGGGTTGAGCAGGTCGCACGGGCTGGCGTAGCGCTGCTGGTGGTAGCCGAGGTTGATCTGGCCCAGGCCCGCGTCGATGCGTGTGTGCGGCGTGGAGTGCATTGCCTGCTGCAAACCGGCGCAGGCGTCGGCACGGGTGGCGAAGCGGTGCGACTGGCCGGCGACGTTGAGCGACCACGGCCACGGGACGATGCGCCCGTTGCGGCGGATGCCGCTCTCCTGCAAGGCCACCGCGTAGAGCACCGTCGAGGGAATGCCCGCGCGCTGGGCCGCAAGTTGATAGGCCGGTGGCGGAATCTCTTGGGCATGGGCGGCGCAGGCGCACAGGCCCGCCGCGAGCACCAGTGCGCGCAAGCACTGCGAAACGGAGGTGGCCGCTACGGCTGGCGCTGCCATTGACCGTTCACCTCGCGCACGACTGCTGGAAGGTCTCCGGGCAAGCTCAGCGACAGCCACCGCCCGCCATCATGGTTGAGCGTGATGCCACCGCTGCGCACGCGCGCCGGATCGACGTTCGCACGCTTGGCCCAGTCGCGGATGCGCGTGTCGTCTTGGCGGCTGCCGACCATGTACAGGTCGAACTCGGTGCCGGAGGATTGCAGGCGCTGCACAAGCTGTCCGCAGGCCGCGCAGCCGTCCTTGACGAATACTGCCGTGCGGCCTGAACCGCGCAAGGGGTTGGCGCTTGTGGCGGCGCCGGGCTTGTCGTCAGGCAGGTTCACCCGCTGCATGCCGGGATTCAGGCGCTGCCAGGCCTCGTCGTAGGCACGTTGGTAGGCGAGCAGCTTCTCGACGCGGCGCGCTTCGACCTGCACCTGCAGCTCGGCGTAGCGGTGCCGTTCCTCGTCGGTGCGCGCCTCGATGCCCAGGGCGGACAGCGGGTCCAGGTTGGGCGAGTAGATGCCCAGCGGCCCGTCCATCAGTTCGCGGTAGCGCGCCCACTCCTGCGGTTGCAGGCCCCATTCGCTTGTCACCCGGTCGTCCAGGGCGTGGGCGATCAGCGAGCGCTCCTGACTGTGCGCATTGCCGGCGGGAGCCGTGGCCGGCTGCTGCGCCCAGGCGGGCAACTGGGCAGACGCCAGCAGAAGCACGGAAAGGATGATCGACGGTTTCATGTCGTGTGCTCCGATCAGGGAATCGCCACACGGCGGGTCTGGTCGCCGGTCTGGAACACGGCGGAGTTGCCCTCGACCGCCTGCAAGCGCCACGAGCCGACCACATCGCCTGGAAGCAGCACCTGAAGCCGATCGGGCGTGAAGTCCCCGCTGCTCGGCGCGACGGACAGGCTGCGCTGGCCGGCGCGAAGTTCGGCGCCGACAATGCGGAACGGCAGTGGCGGCGGCTCGGGCTTGGCGGTGACGGGTTGGCTCGGGGAGCGCCGCTGGGCTGGCGTTGTGGCACGCGGGGTGGTCTGGCGTGCCCTGATCTGCTCGACCTCCTTGCGCAGCGCCAGAACGTCGTCGGCAGTGGCATGACCGCCCATCGTCTGCTCGATTTGGGCGATGCGTGCCTCCAGCGCTTGGCGGGTGTCCTGCAGGCCTGCGGCGGTGGCGGCTGCGGGCTGCTGCTGCATGGTCGCGGCCAGCCCGGCTACCTGGGCTTCGAGGCGTTGCAGCCGGGTGTCGAGCCGCTGCTGGTCGGCCTGATCGTTTATCGCCTGGTGGCCCCGAAGTGCGAAGACACTGAGGCCAATCAGCCAAAGCCACAGCAGGCTCTGCACCACCACGGTGAAGGTCGGGCGCCGGAGAGACTGCGTGGGGTTCATGGCTGGCCTCCCGAAATGGAAGGAGGCAGCGGGAACGTCTGCGCCGCTTCGGCGGCGGGCAGCCCGGGAACCGGCTCGGTGCCTGCATCGCGACCGGGCTGCTCGAAGCAGACCTGCCGTGTCCGGTCATCTGCGTGCACTTCCCAGGCCGGGCCGGCCAGGGTGAGCAGCGCATCGCGCAAGGTCATGGGGCCGAGATGTAGATGCGCCGCTGGCAGCGGCAGCGCGTACAGCGCGGTCACCGCGTGCGCGGTCTCGCAAAGCTGGTAGCCGCTGCGCTTGAGTACATGCCGCAGCCCGTCGCCGACCGTGGCACGGGCATCCTCGGGCATAGACACGTCGATGGTCTGCAACAGCAAGTCACGCTGCGCCGCCGAGGGTGCCAGCTCGACCAGCGTGTAGCGGCCATAGCGCACGACGGGAATGAACTCAGAGGCCTCGGGTTCGGGAACGGAGGCGACTTCTTCTATGGCGTTTGGCACCAGTGGCGCGGTCGTGGTGGCGCAGCCGCTGGCTAGCGCTGCAGCCAGGAGACCAGCGCCGACCAGACGCCGGGATACTTGGATTGCGGGCATGACATCGGCTCTTCTGTTGCGATGCCGATACCTTGGCGGCGCGCCGCCGCACGGTCAGCCAGGAATGCGATCTGCGGGCTACCCGTTTTCAGAGGTACGCCCCTGACGCCAGCCGCATATCGTCAAGGCGGCACAAGAGGCGCAGCCGTTGTTGCGCATCACCAGCCGTGCATGGATCAGCCTGGGCTGCGCCTCAGCAAGGAGCCAACACATGAGTTCTCATATCGCCGCTTGATCGACCCGCCGGCTCAGGGCTTTGGCGCTTTCCTTGCGCTCGCTGTAGCGATCCACTAGATAGGGCGCCACATCGCGCGTGAGCAGCGAGAACTTCATCAGCTCTTCCATCACATCCACGATGCGGTCGTAATAGGCAGAGGGCTTCATGCGTCCTGCTTCATCAAACTCCTGGTATGCCTTGGCCACCGAGGACTGGTTGGGAATGGTCAGCATCCGCATCCAGCGGCCCAACACGCGCATCTGGTTGATGGCATTGAAGGATTGAGAACCGCCCGATACCTGCATCACCGCCAGCGTCTTGCCCTGAGTGGGGCGCACCGCGCCGATGGACAGTGGAATCCAGTCGATCTGCGTTTTCATCAGGCCGGTCATGGCGCCGTGGCGCTCAGGCGAACTCCACACCATGCTTTCGGCCCATTGCACCAGTTCGTGCAGTTCCCTGACCTTCGGGTGATCGTGAGGCGCATCGTCCACCAGCGGCAGGCCCGAGGGGTTGAACATTCGCGTTTCGCCACCGAGCGCACGCAGGATGCGCGCCGCTTCTTCGGCAGCCAGGCGGCTGAACGAGCGTTCGCGCAGTAGAGCCGTAGAGCAGCAGGAAGCGCGGCGCGTGGGTGGCACGCTCGGGCGCCATCAGCCGCTGGGCATCGGGTTGCTGGAACAGCGCGGTGCCGATATTGGGCAGGTCAACTCTGGATTCAGACACGGCGGCCTTCCGCATTCACGACGGCTTCGCCGTCTTCCTTGCTGAATGCACCGCGCTGCGGCTGGGGCAGGATGTCCAACACCGTCTCCGAAGGCCGGCACAGCATGGTGCCCAGCGGCGTGACCACGATGGGGCGGTTGATAAGAATGGGGTGCTGGAGCATGAATCCGATCAACTGCTCGTCGCTCCATTTCGGGTCATCGAGACCCAACTCGGCATAAGGCGTACCCTTTTCGCGCAGGACGGCACGTACCGGCACGCCCATGGCGGCGATCAGCGCTGTCAACGTGGCCCGGTCGGGCGGTGTCTTCAGGTACTCGATGACGACAGGCTCCTCGCCACTGTTACGGATCATGGCGAGCACGTTGCGCGATGTGCCGCAGGCGGGGTTGTGATAAATAGTGATTGGATTCATTGCTGTATGCCGACTCAGAAATTCGTAGGGTTGGGGATCTGTGTTCCAGTGGCCCAGGCGTATTCGATGGTTGCCAATATGCTGAGCAGCCCAAGCATGAGGTGGCCCAAGGCTGGGCCGCTCGGAACGTACAGCGCCATCCAAAGCGGCAGGTAGCGTTCGAATCGGCCCATAGGCGAGGCAGCGCGGGCCATGACACTCTCCAGCTCGCCAAGGCCCACAGGCGCTTTAGCACCCACGGGCCCTTCAGTCATGAGAGATGCGACGGCGTGGTGCCCGGCTTGATGGCTTCGATCGTGGCCGAGACGACGAAGTCGGTGACCTTGCGTCCCGGCGCCCAGTCCTCGATGAAGGTCTTCGACTCGTCTTTCGGCTGGATGCGGATCTGCTCGAATCCGGCGGCACGCATCATCGCCTCCAGGTCGGCAATCAGCGATGCGTTGCCCATGCACCCGGCAATGAGCGCGGCATCGTTGCGCATGTCCTCGGGCAGCGGGGCAGTCGCGACCACGTCGGAAATGGCCAGCCGCCCCCCGGCCTTGAGCACGCGGAAAGCCTCGCGGAACACCTGGGGCTTGTCGGGCGACAGGTTGATGACGCAATTGGAGATCACCACGTCGGCAACAGCATCGGCAATCGGCAGGTGCTCGATCTCGCCGAGGCGGAACTCCACGTTCCCGTACTGCCCCTTCAGGGCGTTGGCACGCGCCTTGGAGACCATCTCCGGGGTCATGTCAACGCCGATCACTTGGCCGCTAGGCCCGACCTCGCCAACGGCCAGGAAGCAGTCGAAGCCGCCGCCCGATCCCAGGTCGACGACTGTTTCGCCCGGCTTCAGTGCGGCAATGGCCTTGGGGTTGCCGCAGCCCAGGCCCATATCGGCGCCAGCAGGCGCCAGATCCAAGTCGGCCTGGCTGTAGCCCAGACGGGTGGAGATGAGCGTGTTGATGGCGCCATCGTCGCTGACGCCGCAGCAACTCGAAGCATTGCCGCTGCTTTGGCCCTTGTCGCTGGCCTGAGCCACCTGGGCATAGGCATTTCGCACGGTACGGCGATGCGCATCGTCACTCATTGGTGTCAACGATACGTTGGGCTGCGTCGCAGGGGTGCAGCAGGTATTCGGCTTATTCATAGATGGGCTCCTTGGGTTGGAATTCCAGATATCCGTTTGCCGACATTCGTCACGACGCTGCAAAACGCACGCGCGTGCGGTTGGCAAAAGCCACCAGGGACAGCATCACCGGCACCTCGACCAGCACGCCAACCACGGTGGCCAGCGCCGCGCCCGAGTTCAGGCTAAACAGACCAATGGCCACAGCCACCGCCAGCTCGAAGAAGTTGGACGTACCGATCAGCGCGCAGGGCGCGGCAATCGGGTGCGGCAGACGCCAGGCCCAGGCCCAGGCATAACCCAGGGCGAAAATGGCGTAGGACTGGATCAGGATGGGCACGGCAATCAGCGCAATCAGCATGGGCTGGGCCAGGATCACCGGACCCTGAAAGCCGAACAGCAGCACCACGGTGAGCAGCAGGCCGAGCATGGAGACAGGCTTGATGCGCGCGGTGAAGTCCGAGACGGCCGCCTCGCCGCCCTGGGCGGTCAGGCGCTTGCGCGTCCACCAGCCGGCGATCAGTGGGAGCACGATGTAGAGCACCACCGACAGCACCAAAGTCTCCCAGGGGATGGCGATCTCGGTCACGCCCAGCAGCAGAGCGACGATGGGTGCGAACGCCACCACCATCACCAGGTTGTTCACCGAAACCTGCACCAGCGTGTAGTTCGGGTCGCCACGGGTCATCTGTGACCACACGAAGACCATGGCAGTGCAAGGCGCGGCGCCCAGCAGGATCAGACCGGCGATGTATTGCTGAGCATCACCCGGGTTGATTAGATCAGCCAACAGATACTCAAAGAACAGCACCGCCAGCGCCGCCATGGTGAAGGGCTTGATCAGCCAGTTGATCGTCAACGTGATCACCAGCCCCTTTGGTCGCCGGCCCACGGCCTTGAGCGAACCCAGATCAATGGCGATCATCATCGGGTACACCATGGCCCAGATCAGCACCGCGACGATGAGGTTGACCGAGGCGTATTCGATGGCCGCCAGCGCGCTGAACAGCTCTGGCATCAGGTTGCCCAGAGCCAGCCCGGCCAGGATGCACAGCGCGACCCAGAGCGTCAGGTAGCGGTCGAACAGGCCCATGGGCGAGGCAGCGCGGATCATGAAACCCTCCAATTCGCCAAGGCCCGCAGGCGTTCCACACCCACCGGTTCCTCCGTCAGCAGCGGCACGATGGCGTAACGCTGCGCATGCTTCGTGGCCACAGCGTCGATCTCGCGCAGCTCGTTGCGCGCGCGCTGGCGCAACAGCGGGGAATGCGGGTGCGCGGCCGCCACGCTGTTGTTGACGACCCACGCCCACGGCTCGATACCTGCACGACGCAGGTCGTCTTGCAGGTTGGCCGCTTCCAGCACCGGTGTGGTCTCGGCGAGCGAGACGATGAGCACCTTCGTCTGCTTGGGGTCTTGCAACTGCATCATCGGCGTCGTGAAGTGAACGCCCGTCTCCCCCATCTGCCGGGCAATGTCGCGGTGGTAGGCGCCGGTGGCATCGAGCAGCAACAAGGTGTGGCCGGTGGGCGCGGTGTCCATCACCACGAACTTCCGTTTCCCTTCGCGGATGGCGCGGGAGAACGCCTGGAACACCGCGATTTCCTCGGTACAGGGCGAACGCAAGTCTTCTTCCAGCAGGGCGCGGCCTTCGGCATCGAGCTGCGCGCCCTTGGTTTCCATCACATGCTGGCGGTAGCGCGCCGTAGCTTCCTGAGGGTCGATACGGCTGAGCGCCAAGTTGGGAAGCGAGCCTTCCAACGTATCGGCCAGGTGCGCGGCCGGGTCGGAGGTGGTGAGGTGCACGGGCAAGCCCCGGCTCGCCAGCTCCACGGCGATGGCAGCGGCCAGCGTGGTCTTGCCCACGCCGCCCTTGCCCATCACCATGACCAGTCCATGTCCATCGGCGGCAATCTCGTTGACCAGGGCGGACAAGTCTGGCGCATTGATCTGGTCGGGCAGCTCGATGGCATCGGCGCCATGCGTGGCGTCGGTATCGACCAGCAGGTGACGCAGGGCATCGAGGCCGACGAGGTTGAACGGCTTGAGCGCGATTTGATCCCGAGGCAAGGCTTGCAGTGCCTGCGGAATGGCGGCCAGTGTGGCTTGCTCTCTTTGGTAGATGGCGGCGGCGAGTGGGTCGTTTTCGGCCTCGCCGGCGGGGAAGACACCGTTGATGACCAAGTGTTGCTGCGACAGGCCGATGGCGGCCAGTTCTTCATGGGTGCGTGCCGCCTCGCGCAGTGTGGGGCGCTGCGCACGGGCCACCAACACCATGCGGCTGCGCAAGGGGTCGGCCAGTGCCTCCACCGCAGCCTTGTACTGGCTGCGCTGTTTTTCCAGGCCCGCCAGCGGCCCCAGGCACGACGCATCGCCCTTGCCCGCTTCCAGAAAACCGCTCCACGCGCCCGGAAGTTGCAGCAGGCGGATGGTGTGGCCGGTAGGGGCCGTGTCGAAGATGATGTGCGCGTAATCCTGCGTCAGCGCCGAGTCGGTCAGCAAGGCCGTGAACTCGTCGAAGGCGGCGATTTCCGTGGTGCAGGCACCCGACAGGGATTCTTCGATGCCGCGCACCACGTCGTCGGGCAGCACGCCTCGCACCGGGCCGACAATGCGGTCACGGTAGGCTTGCGCTGCCGCCTGTGGGTCGATCTCCAGCGCCCATAGGTTCGGTACGGCGGGAATCGCCGTGATGTGGTTGCCGATGCGTTCGCCGAAAACCTGCCCCACGTTGGAAGCCGGGTCGGTGCTGACGAGCAGCACGCGCTGGCCCTGGGCCGCAAGTTGTACGGCCGTTGCGCAGGCGATGGAGGTCTTGCCGACGCCTCCTTTGCCGGTGAAGAAAAGAAAACGGGGCGGTTGGGTCAGAAAGTGCATGGAATTTCCTTGTTCAGCAGCAGCGGTCGCCAGAGCAGCAGGTGTTTTGGGCTGGAGAGGCTTCGGGCGCCTCGATGCCAGCCCAGCGGGTCAATTCGCTTCGGCTGGGGTAGCGGCCGGCCAAGGCCACCTCACAATCGACCAGAACCAGGGGCAGCGCCTCTTGGCCCGAGCGTTGCAAAAAGCCTTTTACAGTCGGGTTTTCGGCGAAAGCGAGGGGTTGCTGTGCCAGGTTGAAGCGTTCGACCTGAGCACCGTTTTGCTTGGCCCAATCCACATCGGCGGCGAAGTTCACTAAGTTTTGATCCACTTCAACGCCACATACGCCGGTGCTGCAACACAGCGCCGGGTCGAAAATCTGGATGTTTGGCATGGGGTGTCCTTTCAAGTCTGGTTGTTGATGAAGTGACGCTCTTCACTCTTGGCCGATGTTTCGCAACTCGCGGTTCAGGCCATCGACGTGCAGGTGGACGTGGAAGCGCTTCATGGAGAGTTCCTTTCAGCAGGAGGCACAAGTGAAGGGAGATTCAGTGACTTTGCATACGCCGCCCTGGCAGCAGTGCTCGGTCATGTAGCCAAGCAGACTATTCATCTGCGTGAAGTCGGCGCGGTAGATCAGGTTGCGGCCTTGCTGTTCGATGGTGACGAGGCCGGCATGGGCTAGTTCCTTCAAGTGGAAGGACAAAGAGTTGCGGGCCACGCCGAGCTGGTCGGCGAGGACGCTGGGCGTCAGCCCCTCGGAGCCTGCGACGACCAAGGCGCGGAATACGCGCAGGCGTTGGGTGTGAGCCAGGGCGCCGAGGGCGGAAACAGCTTGATCTTCGTTCATGGTTCGATAATACAACATTTATCGAACTAAAAAATAAATGCACTCCAAAAAACGCAGCCTCGCCAACGAAGATCGCGGACGGGGCTGCAAGGTGGGAAGAACAGAAAGCCGGCGGCGCTAGGCCGGCGATGGCGTGGAAATCAGGCGGTGACCAATTGCCGGGCCAGTGCGACCTCGACGGAATCACCGTCCTGGTTGAGCACATCCAGCCCCGATTCGGGCACGTCGCCCGAGGTGGACTGCGAGACCATGATCTTCTTGGCCATCAGTTCCAGGCAGGTCATCTGCGAGGAACCGGCATAGCCGAGGTAGATCACGCGCACG
>Ga0116175_1002217_pt1 | contig 11937 bp, 11 predicted proteins | sample AD_UKC125_MetaG_FD_89802 | JGI IMG/M metagenome (GOLD analysis project Ga0116175, IMG submission 89802) | Active sludge microbial communities of municipal wastewater-treating anaerobic digesters from USA - AD_UKC125_MetaG | ecosystem: Engineered > Bioreactor > Anaerobic > Digestate | place: USA... | reverse complement strand
GCGCCGGGAGGGCCACGGCTTGCCGGTGGCCTCGGCGGTGCGCGGGAAGGCGTGCAGGTGCTCGGGCTTGTGCCGGATGAACCCGGTGACCATCGCCTTGACGGCCTCGATCCGGGTCGGGTCGGCGGTGATCGCTCGTGAGGCCGGGGGCGCGGCCCAGCCGACCGTCATCCCGTCCAGCCACTCATCGACCGAGGGACGGAACTCGACGTGGCAGAAGCGGTTGGCCAGCGGCGGCGAAATCTCCCAGCCGTCAGCGGCCCGGTCCGGAGGGTTGGCCCCGGCCACGACCCGCACCCCCACCGGCAGGGTCAGGTCACCGACCGTGCGGTCCAGCGCCAGCGCCAGCATCGCGGCCTGCACGGCCGGAGGGCAGGTGGTCAACTCATCGAGGAACAGATAGCCCGCTCCCTCGGCCGAGAGCCGACGAGCGAACGCGGGCGGGGACAGGATCACCCCGTCGTCGGTCACCAGCGGAAGGCCAGCGACGTCAGCCGGTTCGCGGATCGAACCGAGCACCGTCTCGCACGGCACCCCCTCGGCGGTGGCGATACCGCGCACGAGGCTGGACTTGCCCATGCCCGGATCGGAGAGCAGCAGGACCGGCACGGCGGCACGGCCGCAGGCGTCGATCACGGTGACAGTGGTGGCGAGGTCGCTCATTGCAGAGACACCCCTTTCGGGTCGTCCGGATGGTCAGTCCGGTGTGGTGGTTGGTGTTTCCCACCCTGCCACTGACCACCGACAACCGTTGCCCCGCAACGGGGTTCACCACCCCGGGACCGGCACCCCATGCCGCCGGTCCCGGGGTCTTCGCCCTGGGCGTTGTCGGTGGTGGCCGGTAGTGTCAGAGACACCAAACCAACCGCGAGCGGCTGACCACCGCTTCGCACCGAGACCCCGAGGAGGGGACGAGATGAGCAACCTGTTCCGTGCCGTGACGATCGACGTCGACGGCAACGCCGAGGCTGTCCAGTGGGACACCACCACCGGCACGCTCACGCACCTGCAGCAGGCCGTCGGTGGCCTGGTGGATCTGGTCGCGCTGCACGAGCACGTGACCATGTGGGTCAACGACGAGGGCATCGTCAAGGGGATGCCGATGAACATCGTGGCGACCTCGATCGCGCGCGGGTTCGGCTTCACCCATCAGCCCTACTTCGGGACGGCCGTCTTCACCGGCGGCGGTGACGAGGAGGGCGAGACCCTCGGGCTGAGCGAGCAGCACGTCGAGGCGCTGATGAACCTCGCCCGACTGGCTCAGCTGCAACTGGCCTGAGACACCGGAGAGGGCCGGACAATCGTCGTCCGGCCCTCTCCCCCACCCCAGCCACGCACAGCGGGGCACCCCATGCCGGGTGTTACGGCTGCTGGTCGTCGTCCTCTGGTGGTGTCTCGTCGACGGCGATGGCGTGGGTGAGCGCTTCTGGGGAGGGCAGCTGGGTGCGCAGCGGTTCGGGGAGTGCTTGGTAGGTGACGGCGGCCATGGGGCCGGTGGTGGTGCCGAGCGCGTACTCGACGACGACGTCGTCGCGGGTGCCGGTGAGCAGGATGCCGATGGTGGGGCCGTCGCCATTGGGCTTGCTGGCGGTACTGGTCGTCGACGACGGCCAGGTAGAAGCCGAGCTTGCCGATCGCCTCGGGGGTGGCTTTGCCGGTCTTGAGCTCGACGACGACGAACCTGCGCAGCTGGAGGTCGCCGGTTATCTAGAGCCAGAACCCCGCCACCCGCCCCCATCAGCGGAAATGGCGACGCGCTGCTGTCCATCACGTAAAGGACGTGGGAGAGAGTCGCCGGCGAATCAAGATGGGCGTGCTCCATCTCGGCAGCCGAGCATGCAACCAAGAAGGGATGGCCCCGGCGGCCACAAGTCCAAGTGATTTGATGCGACCTGGGCTTCCAAGCGGGATCCCGCTAGACGCCGCCTCGCCCTCCCTTACCACCGCGACCTCGGTTCTTCGTGGAACGTTCTCCAAAGCCATCCCAGCGGGCGTGGTGAACGTCGAACGCTGCGCGCTCAGCCTTACGCAACGCCTTGGCCGGGTCACGTTCATCAACCGCGTCCCTGTAGATCTCGGCGGCCAGACTTTCCACCGAGGTCTCGACGAGCACCACCCCGTCAGCTACCACCTCGTGCTTGCCGTCGTCGCGCCGCTCCCATCGGACGCCCGCACGGACGTTCTCCTTCACGATCACGGCTTGCGACCCGTCACCTCGTATTCGAAGAGCGCTTTGTTGCTGTTGCGCTTACGAATGGTCTCGACCTTGACGTCCTCGTATCCGAGGTTGCCCAGCATCGCCGCATACCAGTCCTGGGCCGGCACGACATGTCCATAGAAGGTCGAGTTCCCCACGATGTACGAGACCCTGCCACCATCCTTCACGTGGCTGGTGATCGCCTGGAAATGCTCCCACATGTCGTGGTGGTACTTCCTGACGTACCTACTCAGCAAGGGGCCGTTCTTCCCACCGTCAGATGCGATTGCCTCGCAGATCGGCTCCATCACGCTGTCGACGGGAGTAGTGCGTTGCGGCTCCCACTTGCCGACAAGGCTTGTCGCGGTGCCCCAGGTCCCGCCAATGGCCTTCCAGTCCAAGTCGCCCGCGTCTGACGCGAGGTCCAAGTAGCGAAGCCAGTACATGTAGGGACGCAGCTCACGGATGTAAGACATGCGGTTGACGTAAGGCGGCGAAGTCAGCACCAGATCCGCAGGCTGGAGTCCCTTCACTCCCGTCCGTGAGTCGCCTTCGTGAACTGCCCCCGACCCAAGAAGGTCGTAACGAGCGCTCTCGATCACTGTCGCTGCTTCCTCATCGAAGGTCAGCAGGGCTCGGTCCACATCGCTCAGCTCGAAGAGCGCTGGGACGTCAGACGTGGCCTTGAACGACATGGACTGGTGGTTGAACGCGGCGTTCGAGCAGGAGATCAAGGAGCGACAGAGCGCCATATCCAGCAGATCGCGAACTAGTCCTTCATGGGCGTCGATCGCGGCACGAAGGCCCTTCAGAGCATGGAGCGCCCCCGGGCTCCACCACTTCTCGATCTTGAAGAGGTTCGGCTGCCACAGTTCTTCATCGCGCTTCTGGGATCGAGCGGCACTCTCCACCTCACGGGCAGCATCCGACGCTTCCAGCAAGATCTCCGGCGAGTAGGTAGCCAGCTTCATGTTCCCCAGCCAGATCAAGAACGGGTTCACATCGATGCTCTGACCTGAGTACCCAAGCTCGGCCGCCGCCAACGGCGTGGTCCCAGTACCGCTGAAGGGATCAGTGATCACGCTGCCCTCAGGTAGATGGGAAATGCGCTCTCGCACCAACTTCACGCCGTAGGCGGGAGTTAGCCGAAGCCATCCATGACGACCAACACCCATGTTGGCCTTAAAGGTCATGTGTTCGTTCCTGGCCAGAGCGGCCCGGTCAATCGTCTGCGTCATTTCGCCTCCAGTAGTTCAGCCAAGATCAGCTCCACCTGTGAGCGGAGTGAAGGCGAGTTGCGTTCGAAGAACGCTGCCAGGTCGTACCCCACGACGTCTCGCACAAAGTCGAACGTGCTGAGAAGCGGGTTGTTGTGGCCCACCGTCCCCATAAGGACCGACCAGTTGCCCGTGCGGTACCGGGCTCGGACGACTTGGTTGATCTGCGTGCTCATGATGGCCAAGACGGGCAGGTATCCGTGCCCGAGGGCCTGAGCTGCATTGGCAAGATCGCCGTTCTGCCGCTTTGAGTCAGCGCTCTTGTAGCCCTGACGGACCTCGAAGACGGCCCCTTTCAGGGGTGCACTGATGTCCAGAGCTGCGCGCTGCGCATCGATCCAGTCCTGGATCCGCTGGCGTGCATCAGAATTCTGAACATCCTGCATCTCCACCCGCCCATCCAGAGAAAGCACTCGAGCCTTGACCGCCGCGGGGGCATCCTCGGCGTCCAGTTCCGGAAGAATTTCGTAGGACCATGCGACTTGATCAGCAGTCAGCGCCAAGTTGTCACGCAGCACCTGGCGGAAGATGCGCTCACACCCAATGCCCAGTTGTCGATAGACCGACGTCATCCCGCCGGCCGCCTTATGGGCCGCGAACATGAGCGGTGAGTCGAACCCCATCCAGTGATAGAGCGGATCCGCGCCGTAGAGGTCTGTGAAGCCGTCAAGGTCTACCTCCGCGCTGCCGCCCATCTTGGGGAGGTAGTCCGCGCAAGTGCGCAGCGGGGCGATCAGGATGCTGCTGTACACGGCGTCGCGGTCAGATTGCTTCACTGGCAGGACGTTACCGCCATGTTCGCCCGGCTAGTGATTGCGGCGCGCATCGGACCCTCGAGGATCGCTACGAACGCTGTAGCCATGGACCGTCGGCACGCGGCGTGGGCTTTTCGAGGGCTCTCGCCGTACCCTGATGGGGCCGAGCGCCTTTCGGAGACGGTGTCGCCCCCGGCCGCCAAGCACTCATGCAGGGGGCGACACCACCGAACGCTCAACGCTATGAACTCCGTCTTCATGGCCGGCACATCTCCACGAGCGAGTATTCGGCCACGGCCTGCGGTCAACTCAGTTCGTCGCCTCACCGCCGTGTCGGTTCCGGCATCTAGGCTGGCGAGCAACCAACTCAGCGGGCTCACCACCCGTCTGCTTCGCGTCATGGTTCTCAACAAGGAGTGACTCGTGCGACTGAAGAGTGCAGCCGTCAAGAAGTTCAAGTCGGTCGACGACTCGACCGCCATCACCATCGAGGGTGATGTCACTGCACTCGTCGGGAAGAACGAGTCCGGCAAGACAGCCGTCCTGCAAGCCATGTACCGGATCAACCCGCTGACCAGCGGGCACCCGACGGCCTTCGAGGAGCTTCGGGACTACCCCCGCCGTTACCGGTCTCGTGACCGCAACCTGATCTCGAAGGTCCAGCCGGTCTCGATGGAGTTCGAGCTGGACGACGACGACGTGACTGCCTTCGAGGGCAAGTTCGGCGAGGGCACCCTCGCCAAGCGCACCGTCCAGGTGAGCCGGCGGTACGGCGACAAGAGCATGTACTTCGGGGCCTTCGCCGACGAGGTAGCGATGATTAGGGAGCGGATCACGGACGCCGGGCTCTCCCTGCCCAAGTACGAGAAGAACTCCTACGAGGAGACCGTGGCGGCTCTGAAAGCCTCAACGGCAGAAGGCGCCAGGAAGCTCGGAGCTGAGCTGGAAGAGGAGAACATCCCAGGACAAGGGCGGGCCCTGGTGCGCGGACGACTCCCGAAGTTCCAGTACTTCGACGAGTACAACATCCTCCCGGGCAGCGTCTCGATCCAACGGCTGCAGCGGGAGGACGAGGACGACCTCGAGCCCGACGAGCGCACCGCGCTCTCACTCCTTCGGCTCGCCGGAGTCGATGAGGATGAGTTCACCGAGGCGGAGTACGAATCACGCAAGGCCGCCCTCGAAGCTGCAGCGAACCAACTGACCGACGAGCTTTTCGAGTACTGGACTCAGAACGACGACCTCTCGGTCGAGCTCGACATCGAGTTCCGTCCGGTCGAACCACTGCCGACCGGCCAGGTCCAACCGCCCGAGCCATGGCTTCAGATCCGGGTCCGCAATCAGCGACACCGCGTCACGCTCAACATGGCGGAGCGATCCAAGGGCTTCGTCTGGTTCTTCTCGTTCCTGGCCGCGTTCTCCGAGTTCGCCGATGAGACACGCCGCGTCATCCTGCTCGACGAACCAGGGCTCAACCTGCACGCCAAGGCGCAGTCCGACCTGCTGCGCTACATCGATGAGAGGCTCGCACCTCACCACCAAGTGATCTACTCGACCCACTCCCTCTTCATGATCGCTCCCGACCACATCGAGCGGTGCCGCACCGTCGAGGACATCGACAACGACGGGACCAAGGTCAGCGACGACGTGTGGTCTGCGCGACCGGAAACAGTCTTTCCGCTCCTCGGCGCCCTCGGGGTGGAGATGTCCCAAACGCTCATCATCGGCGCCCATCAGCTCCTCGTTGAAGGGCCGGCCGATGTCACCTACCTCTCGATCCTTGGCCAGGTGCTGCAGGAGTCCGGAGGACGCGCCCTCGACCCGCGATGGACCGTGACACCCGTCGGCGGCATCGACAAGCTCCCAACCTTCGTCGCCCTTCTAGGAAGCAGCGACCTAAAACTCGCCGTGCTTATGGACGGGGCCAGCGGCGGGAACCAGCGGCTCACGCAGTTGGTCAACCGTGGCCTCCTCGACGCGAAACGCCTGATCCCCATCACGGACATCACCCAGACTGCCGAGGCGGACCTAGAGGACCTCTTCGACGTCGACTGGTATCTGAACCTCCTCAACAAGTCTGGCGTCGGGAAACTGACCCCCGCCAAGTTGAAAGGGAACGGTCGAGTCGTCAAGCGTGTCGAAGCCGCCCTCGGGGGTCGCTACGACCACTACCAGCCCGCGTCGTGGCTGCTTCGTGACCGTACGAACACAGCGGCCGCCGTAAGCGACGAAGTCAAGCAGCGCTTCCAAGAGCTCATCGACCGACTGAACGCGCTCCTGCCGTAGGCCTTGCCGAGGCAGGGCACAGGTTAGGCCCAGGTCACTAGTAGTCCATGTTGTCGATCTGCGCCTGTCGGTGCTCGTGGTACTCCAGGAAGCCGTCGAAGTCGTCTTCCTCTTTGGCGATGGCCAGCAGCGAGCGGAAGTCTTCGTCGTATCGCACGTCGAGGTCTGACTCGATCCACTGCGTCGCTTCGGGCAACGTCGTCCCCAGCCAGGAGTCGATCTCATCGAACAGGGCGAAGACATCCGCAATGTCAGACTCGCGGGCGCCCACGAACGAGAAGTGCGGGCTTTCGCGCACCCGTGACAACCCAACCGGGACGGCCGCGCCCACGCCCGGCGTGTGTAGCCAGATAGTCGCACCGTGCCCCTTCTCGAAGCCGCCGTGGGAGTACGGGTTGCGCCACCGCTCGACGACCTCGGTGAGCCGTCGACGGTGCTCGACAGCATCGCCGGTGGAGCCCAGCACGCGATCCCACTTGGTGCCCCAACGTGCGCCGATCAGTTCGGTCACGTTGTCGACTTGTGGGTCGAATCCGGTGAACGGCAGGGCCAGCACGAGGTCGTGCTCGAGGAGGCTCAAGTAGGCCGATATCGCCGCGATCATGTCGTGGAAGGAGTTGAGCTGCATCTGGACCTTGCCGAGCTGGAACGTGGTCCACTTGGCGACGGGTGGCGGACCCTCGCCCGTCTCGTACACGTCCTCAATGTGAGCAGGCTGCTCCGCCCGCTCTCGGAAGTATTCGTAGGCCCGGCGGAGGGATCGGTGCTGATTGAGCACTGTGGCGTTGCCTGCGCCAAGGATGCTGGGGGCCGCGTCCAAGATCAGGCGCTCCACTGTCCTTGTGGTTGCTCGGAGCTTCTTGACTATCTGCTCCTGCGTCTGTGTCGCGGCCTCCTCGGGACGGTCTGTACGGAGGTACAGCCGCAGCCCGAACTTCTGGTGCGCCAGAGTGCACAGTTCGTCTTGATAGGTGAAGTTAACCCACCAGGCCACCTTCTCGCTCGGCCCGGCGGCTGCGCAGCCCACCAGGCCCAGGGCATACCGGAAGAGCACAGGGAGTGGAACCTCGGTCGACGATATGTGGTGGCGGTAGGAGGGGCGACGCCAGCGGGGATCTCCATCGTGAGGCGCCGGCCCGAAGTCACGTAGGGCAGTGGTCCTCAGCCGATCGCCGGCCTCGTCTTGCCCAGGTAGTCCGTTCATGAGTTGATTCGTTGATCGCGGAGTTGACCGTGAGCGATCTCGAGTCGTCTACGCAGCTGCCGGTTCTCTTCTTGGAGCTTCTTGTTGCGCGCAGTCAGGGCCTCAATTCGCGCGAGCAAAGAGGCTGCGGTCGCCCTCTGGGTTGTGGGAGTTCCGGGGGCGCGTCCCTCATTCTTTTCGCGCAGTTCGCGCGCGGCTGCTACGAGGTCAGGTTGGGAGTAGAGGTAGGCGCGTGACACGGCGGCAGTGCGTGCCAGTTCGGTGATCGTGAGCCAGCTACCTTCGTGGTCTGCATCATGGAGGACTTTGATCGCACGGGCGCGCGACTGGTCGCGTCGACGTGCTGCTGCGTCGAGGACGTGGCGGCTGTTGTCAGCTCGCATCGGTGGCCTCCTCCTCAGTGGGCTTGCCGCCTACGACGACCTGGCTGGGAGTGCAGCCTCTACAGGCGTCGATGATTCGGCCCAGATTGTCAGCGATCTGGCGGTTCTTCTCAGCGATGCGTCCATGACCAGCCGCTTCTGACTTCTCAATGAGAGTCAGCGTCGTTCGCAATTGGGTCTCATGTTGGGGCAAGAACTCGGGGGTTGTTATGAACAGGGGGCAGGTCAGGCAAGGATTGGCGTGTGCGCAGTCGCTCTGAATCGGCATGCCGCAGTAGCCGTTGGGCAGAGTCTGTTTGGCTCGGGCGATTCCTGTGCGTAGCCACTGCGAGGTCGCCAACGGGTGGGACTCATCGAGCTCCACCTCTCGGCCCTCGGCGTTGATCTTCCGCACCTTCTCCCAAGCCCTACGCAGCGTCTTGTCGTGGAGTCGGGCGTAGTGGCTCGTCATCTCCGGAGATGCGTGGTCCATCAGCTGCTGAACGACCACCTGTGCGACGTCGTTGTTGATCAGCCTCGTACCAAACGTGTGTCGGAACTGGTGAGGGGTGACTTTGACCGTACGACCGTGCTCGTCAGTCAGGTTTAGCTCGGTGAGCCAATCTCGCACTGCGTGACGGAACCCGGTGGCCGTCGTCGCCTTCGTGCCGTCAACGTTCGCGAAGCGACCAGGAAACATCTTCGTGGCGGTCCTGCCTGGATACCTTGCCTCCACGCGCGCACGTTGCTGGCGTAGCCGGTCGGCGAGTTCGTCATCGACGGGCGCGTAGGCATCGCGCTTCATCTTGTGGTTCAGGTAATGAAGGTAGGGCTTCCCTTCGTCGTCCTCGACCAAACAGTCCAGCTCAAGATCCACGGCGTCCCGCGCACGGAGGCCGCAGCGGATCATCAGCTCAAGGACGATCCGGTACGCAGGGTCCGGAAGTTTGGCCAGGCTCTCCGGCGCTTCGATCTGGGCCATGACGAACTCGCTGATAGCGCGCCCTGGCATGTTCTTTGTTTCGCGGGGGAAGTCGTCGCGGTGCAGCATCGTTGAGGCCGGAAGCTCGGGGGCCCACTCGTACTGATGGATGGCCCGGAGGAACATCCGCACAGATGACAGCACCTTTGCGCGCGTCCTCTCGACTGGGAAGCGGACCGACGTCTCCGCAATCCATTGCTCCAAATGAGAGCGGCCGAACTCTGCCGAGGTGCCCGGCGGGGCGACGTTCTTCTGCAAGGAAGCGCTGAGGTTGTGAAGGGCCATCATGTCGATGCCAACCGTCGTGACGGCTATACCGACTGCTAGACGATGGCGGACCCAACGCTTGGCCAGGTCCCTCAACCACGGAAGGTCAATCGGCTCGAAGTCGAGGGTTCTCTTCGGGTACTCCGGGTGGCCGACGAGCGCCAGGCGCCACTGGTCCAGCGGGTACTCACGATCCCAGCCGATGCCGTTGAGCAGCACATCGAGCTCAGCCCAGCCCCAACGGAAGAACGAGGCGGCGTAGTTGTTGTAGCCGCCAAGACGCGGCCCACAGCGAAGCCTGGCGACCCACTCCTCAACAGAAGCGTCCAAGAGCGACGCTTCATTCGCTGCGCGCAACACCTTCAACGCTTTGTTCCAGCCGTATACGTCGGCGCGCTTGGTGCCCCGGTCGACCCACGACTGGAAGATGTACTGCACCTCCAGTGCGAGACGTGGCGGAAGGCCGCTGACGTCGACCACGGGCACGTTCAAGCGCTCGACGTGGACCACGAAGTCGTCGACACTTGCCATCGGCCGTCCCTTGCGGAAGCCATCCCAACGCTTCTGGTGTGAGGAGCAGAACATCATGCTGCCGTGAGGCCAGATAGAGCATTGCGGGATCGTGCATGACTTCGACGGACGCGTCCCCGGGAACGGGTCCGCGGCATCAGCCCATTGCTCGGCAGACGGGGCGCGCCCTTCCAAACGCCAACGTCGAGCGTGACGCGCGCACAGTCCGTGGGACTGTCGGCCATATTCGCAGGCCTCGACGAGGCAGGGCTGCGGGGACGTGTGAGGCGACACCGCACCGAGCCACTCCTCCCAACTGGCGCCGGCTCGACGGGCGTGCAGCCACCGGAGCGAATGTGCGCCGCACACGTTACGCCGTGACCACGCGGTCTGGGCACAGCCGGGGACCTCACACGGGCCGTTGTTGAACAGTTTGCTCGCTCGTGGCGGGACCAGGACCGCGACCTGATACTCGGGACGGACCGCGGCCGCCAGTTGGGCAAGTTCCGAATCAGCAGTGGCCAGGAACCGTTCGGTCTTGCTCATCAAACGCCTTCTCTCTCTGATGCGACCCAGGCCTTGTCGAACCATCCCGCTGTGATGAGCGCCTCTCTGGCGTCGGCAGCTGTCAAGTGGCCATAGATGCCAAGCGTGGTTTGGATGCTTGCGTGACCAAGGAGTGTCTGAACAACCGCCCAATCGGTCCCTCGGCGGATCAACTCGGTCGCGTAGGTGTGTCGGAGATGGTGAGGTGTGAAGTCGCTCAATCCTGTGACCCGTCGCAGCCGCAAGACGAGGGAGCGCACGCTCGTGTACGCCAAGGGCTGGCCGACTCGGCCGCCCCACAGATTCACGAACACGTAGTCGGAGTCAAGCTGGCCGTACTCCTCGTCCATGTAGGCGGCGTACATCGCAAACAACTCAGGGTTGACAGGCACGGATCGGGGTTTCCACCCCTTCACGCGAGCCTGATTGGCGTTCTGCCGTGGCTCGATCGCGACCCTCTGCTGAGCCATCTGCAAGTCACTATGGCGTAGGCCGATGAGCTCACCTACTCGGATGCCGGTCTCGAAGAGCACCGTCAGCATGAAGCGATCCCGCAGGCGCAGGCAAGAACTGAGGAGGCGGTTGAGGTCGTCGCGGGCGATCACCTGCGGGTGTGGGTCGAGTGCACCGCGTAGGCGGATCTCTCTGCGAGTGGAGCCCCGTTCGGTGTGTGCGAGGAATCCCTTGAATCCGCCCCGTCGTGAACCGGTCGACCAACGCGTCAAGGTGAGCTGGACTCGCGGGTCGGAGTGGCGGTGGAAGTCGTAGAAGGCCGACACTGCCGCCAATTTGCGCTGCAAGGTGCGCTCGGACAGCCCCGTCTCCACGGTCGGTAGCACCGGGACGCCGGCATCACGAAGGTGCTTGGGAAGCCTCAACCACGCGATCCACTCTCCAACGTCAGCGAGCTGCACGGACCACCAATCGGCTCGGCGGCGATCAAGCCAGATGAAGAGGTCGTCCAAGTCGTGGGCGTAGGCCTTGATCGTGTTCGGGGAGTAGTTCAGATGGTCGAGGTGCGCCAAGAACTTCTCCGCGGGCGGCACCGGGAGGAGATCTGTGCCTAAGACCGTGTACGACCGACGACTGGAGCCGTCCACAACCAGTGGCTGAACCGGCACTTGAGGATCCTTCCCACGTCAATGACGAAAGTAGGATGCCCGTCAATCACGCAGCAATGGCGGCGCCACGCCGAACGTCGGTCTCGTGACAGACACCTGGGCTATGACCCCAGATAAGGAAGAAGAGCAGGTCCAGGTAGAAGTCTGATTCGCCGACGCAGAGCGGGACCTGGCGGCCGCCGAAGGCGAAGCCGGGGCCGAGCTCGGCGAGCAGGGCGGTGGGCCATGGCGTTCTCGAGCTGACGCTCGGAGTGGGCGGCGTCGAGCTGGGCACGAGCTCGGCTTCCTTGTCGGCGGCGGGTGTCGAGGGCGAGACTAGGCCGCGGGGCCGGGCATCTGCTGGGGCAGCGGGGCCGGCCAACGGGTCGGGTCCTCGCCCTTGCCGGGGATCCCCCACTCGCGGGCCAGGACGGAGCCGGTCTGCTTCATG
>Ga0116175_1002205_pt1 | contig 11971 bp, 19 predicted proteins | sample AD_UKC125_MetaG_FD_89802 | JGI IMG/M metagenome (GOLD analysis project Ga0116175, IMG submission 89802) | Active sludge microbial communities of municipal wastewater-treating anaerobic digesters from USA - AD_UKC125_MetaG | ecosystem: Engineered > Bioreactor > Anaerobic > Digestate | place: USA... | reverse complement strand
TGGGCACAAAAAAACCGCCGGGCGGGCTCGCTGCGGCGGTTGGTTCGGGAGGTTGCTGATCGCGCTGACTTACAGGCTTTCCTCTCGTCCGCCGGGGACAGAGAACCAGAAGTAAAAGCCGAAAACGGCGACGGGCTTGCTCATCACCGGGTGAATATAACACGCCCCAGGCCCGCGCCTGTCGCACCGACGCGACGCCAGGGTCGCAAACTCGGTGAGCAGAAAAGAAAAAAGCGACCCGAAGGTCGCTTTTTTGCATCGATTGGCGGAGTGGACGGCCACTCAGAATGCACCTCAGTCGATGTCACAGGGAGTCACGGGCTATTACCAAATCATGAAGGCGCCCAACTGTGTAGTCCTGCTCTCTCCCATAGCGCCTCACCCTGTGCCAGCCGCAGCGATGGGTGCCCTGATGGGTTGCACTACGCCCCGGACTGGCTTGTGCGTACGTGAGGGTCAGGCGAATCAGGAGATTCGCTCCGCCGCGTCAATAAACTTCAGAATGCATCATTGGAGCCGATCCGAGTCACTATCAGTGGCCTCGACGATCACATGCTCACCGCCCTTCTGCAGCGTGATTGTTTGATCGTGCGACAAGGGGCGTCGAGGTGCGCGTCCACCCGCGGTGCGGCCAGGTCATCGCCATCACAATGATGAGGTCGGCGACGGGTCGATTGGTCATTGGGCACATCCTCCCGCTCGGACTTCTGGAGAACTATCAATGCAACTCACTGAACTTCCGACTTACCTTGAGAATCTCGCCAAGCAACAACGGTGCACGACTTACAGTGAGCTAACCAGCATGCTTGGATTGCCAGATTTTGACGGCAATTGGTCAGCGCATCCTCTCGCGCGCATCTTCGAGAATTTGGATGCAGAAGACCACGAGCACAATCGTCCGTTCAGGACTTCTGCAGTAGTCAAGAAAGCTAACGCCGGAGAGCATCGTATACCCGGATTAGGTTACTTCAAATCTCTCGCCAAACTCAAAGGAATTCGAAAATCGAAGAATAATGATGAAGTAATTATTTACGCCACGGAGTTGAAGGCGCTTTATGATTATTATCAAACACGATAATCGTGGAAAACCCTATGGACTATCCTGATTACGATGAGCACGAGTCCGGGCTTAGCGAACATGATCGCCGGGCAATCGACATACTCATCGACGAAGGTGTTGCAGAAATCGAAGCACAGGAATTATGTGATTGGTTAGATCGCCAGATCATGACCGTCTGGAATAGATCAATTATAAATTACATCAGTAAAACAGAATCTGTGGTTGTAGTTCGGAGTCGGTTCCGGAAAATATCCCGACACGCCGACGCCCTGCGCGAGGCTCTCCCCTTAGCAAAGGGCCTAGATGTGGTGTCACGTTCTCTTTCAGCCAGCTATGCCACGCACTCGGATGCGGGCGATCCTACTGCGGGCGCCGTGAAGTGGAACGCCTTCATCACGCGACTCGATGAGCACCTTGCGATGTTATCGATGCTCGCTGTCAGAGGCGAGGATGAACTGGAGCGCAATGGGCCCCGCAGAGGGCGACCACGCCAGCAGCAAAGGGATGACCTACTGAGTAGGTGGATCGAGAAGCTTGCTCCACATCTACCCAGGGCCAGCGTTGAGACGCGTATAGACATTGCGACAGAGGTGTGGAAGCTTTATCAGCCCCGATCGATGCGAGTGAGTTCAGACGCCGCACCAAAGGCTTATCACCGAACACAGAAGAAGCAGAGTCACGGACAAAAATAAAATGATCTGCCGTCTTTTTGTCTTGGATTCCTAAGCGCCAAATCCGCATCATTGCTCTGTGTTCAACTTTACTACACAGGATTGCAATGAAATCTACTCACAAATCGCGCCACGTGCGCATTAAAGAGCTACAACATATTGTTGGACTCTCACCGTCAAGCATTTGGCGTAAGGCTAAAGACGGTACGTTCGTTGCCCCGATCAAACTATCGACACGCATTACCGTATGGAAGCGTGCGGACGTAGATCAATGGTTGGCAGATCGGGAGGCCGGACAATGAGCCACGACCTGCACAACACACCTTCCCTTGCCAGTGAGTACGATGAGCAGCCACAACTGCTTAGCGCATCAATCGATCAAGGGCCGTCAGACCACCTAAATGCTGTCGGTACCTCTGGCATCGATCCTGTCGTAAGACAGCTCAACCCAAAACAAATCGGCAGAAGGAACCTGCCAGTTCCGCCGCACGCCAAACGGCGTCGCACCTATACAACCAACCAGTTCCACACGCTTCCTCAACTGGAGTGGTTGGTTGCCGACTTGATACCTAAGGCGGGAGTTGTCATCGTATATGGGGCAAGCGGCTCCGGCAAAAGCACTGTGTGCTTGGATTTGGCAAAGTCAGTATGTACAGGCGAGCCATGGGCCGGGCATGCCGTCAACCAAGGCGGCGTGGTGTACAGCTGCCTTGAGGGCGGGCCGGGCATGCGGCAGCGGACACTGGCGACCGAACGGCACTTTGGCATCAACTTCGGCAACCGACTGCATTGGCTGTTTGATGGCGTCAGCTTGGCATCCGAGGACGATATCAACGACCTCGCTGCAACCGCAATCGCTTGCGACGCTGCGCTAATCATCATTGATACGCTGTCAGCCTCGATACGCGGTGTGCTGGACGAAAGCTCGAACCCGCACATGTCGCGAATGCTCCAGCTGGCCTACAGGCTCGCTGAAATGAGTGGCGCTACCGTCCTAATCGTGCACCACGCTGGGCATAGGAGCGACCACGAAAGGGGAGCATCGACACTCAGAAACGACGTGGACACCTCCATCTCCGTCAGCATGAACAGCAGCCGTGGAACATGGAAGGCCGTCAAGTCCAAGGATGGACCGACTGGCATTAGCGGGCGATTCGACTTGCTCCCTGTCTTCACGTCCAGCGCTGACGGTGAATGGGTGCGCTCGATGGTCGTGCAGCACCTTGACATGCCCGACGCGTCTGAGCCTGCACCAGTCGCCCCGCGCAATCTGACAGAGAACCAGACTGCGGTCCTTGCCGCAGTTAAGGCTCAGTTGATCACCCGCAAATTGCAGGAAACGCATTGCGCAGCCGAGGACGACGGCCTCCCGCTCAACGAGGCCATTGCGGCGTGCGTCGACAAGGTCAAAGTCCGCGACCCAAAGCATGGTTCCACGCGCGTCCGTGAAGCGCTGGATGCCTTGGTGAGGTACGGCTATCTGGTGCACAGCGGCGGGCTCTTCAACCTGCCGCAATAGCACCCACTGGGCAATTGACCTCCGGAACTGCCCGGCGCGGATGAGCGCGCTAGGCCAGCTCGGCTGTGCGTTGCCTCACAAATTGATCCCCTCATGTCTGTGGCGCAGCCGAGCGCGGCGCCCTACTTTCCGAAAGAAATTCATGAAACTCAAATCACTGTCAATCACTCGGCGTGCTGCCGACCTCCTGCGTTACGTCGCCAGCGGCAACAGCCAGCGTGCTGACGACTTCACCGAACGTGCCGCCGATCTCTTGCATTACCTCGCCGCTCGACGCCAAGTTGTTACTTCGGTCGAGTTCGCCCGACTGCTAGACCTAGACAACCCAGCTGATCACCCTGACGTGGCGCGCCAAGTCACAGAAACGCTAAAAATCCTGGACGACGATGATGGCTGCGAAAACCGCCCAAGCCGCGGTGCCCTGGTTGTCCACCCGGACGGCCCCATGATCGGATTGCCCTGCGTTTACTCATGGGATAGCCGTGTCACCACCATCGCGGAGCGGCACGAGCACCATCAGAAAATGCTGCCTTACGTCTTTAAATATCCGTACGAACTTCGCTGCAGCGAGGAGCAGCGTCGGCTGATCGATGCGGTGACTAAACTCGACAACGGCACCATCCACCGGCGTGGACTGCTGAAGGTGACCGACGCATTGACGCCCGTGCAAGCAGAAGTGCTCAGGGTTCTGGCGTCGCAGGCAAAAACAGCGTCCCAATGGGCAAATGGGTTTCACCGTCACGATGCTACATGCGCGCTGATCCACTTGGTCAACTTACGCATATGTGCCGGCCTCCCGTTTGCAGCGTTCGGCGACACGATTGATGACCTGGTCAGTTTGGGGCATCTGAATGAGGCGAATGGCATTCTCAAGCTACCTGCCTCAGGCAGCGGCAGGGGGCATCAGCTACCGCGCCCTGCGCGCCAGCACGGCGGCCATTAGGTCGTTGAGCGGCACGTCTAGCGCCTGCGCAAGCAAATGAAGCGCCGTCAACGTCGGTTGATTGGTCGCGAGTTCAAGCTTGGCCACATAGGTGCGGTTCAGCCCCGCCCTATGGGCCAACTCCTCTTGCGAGACACCCAACCCTACGCGCCGCGAGCGAAGCTCGTCGGCGAACGCAGTAATCAGCGCCTTGTCCCGAATCATCGACCGGGACTGTCTGTGGCCACCCGAATTTACGCACCCGCATATGTGATACAAATTTCCCTGCGGCGCTGTGCTGCGCGTACAGGAGGATCACATGCTTTCGAGGGAAAAACTCTGGAAACTGTCGTCGGCCGCACGGGCCAAGGGGTGGGCGTTCGATCAGCAAGACTTGCCGAGCGACATCAACGACGCTCAGGTGTTTCCGGACGCAGCAAAGATTTTTCGGGCCCTGGAGTTGGTGAGTCCGTCGCAGGTCAAGACTGTGATCGTCGGGCAGGATCCCTATTTCAGCCGTTCGGCGGACGGTCAGCCGCTTGCGACCGGGGTCGCTTTCGCGGTGTCTGGTCACGAAACACCACTGTCACTGCAAAGGATCAAGGCGCACGTCTACCCCAAGGGTCAAGGCAAGAACGACTTGGCGGACTGGGCAGACAACAAGGGTTTGCTGCTGCTGAATGCGGCGTTGACAGTTCCCGCCACCGGCGACCGCAAGGCTGCCGGCAAGCACCTGCGGCACTGGCGAGAATTCTTCAAGACGATCATCAATCAAGCCCACGAGGCAAATCCGCGGGTGGTCGTCGTGGCATGGGGCACCAAAGCCCGAGATGCCTCCGCCAGCGCCCTTGGCATCGACTGGCAGAACCCTCCGCCATGGTTCCGTTGGGCTTACCACCCGGTCGCCACCGAGCCGGGGCCGCACAGCTTCGCCAGCTTCTGGAAAACGGGCCCTGGCAAAGCCTTAGTGATGCGGTAACACCACCGCCTCCAGACTGATGTGCGCGCGGCGCGTCCGCGCCCCATTTTTCTACCCATTGCCCTGGCCGAAAGGCCATGTCCGGCAAGAAAACTCGCGCCTTGCTTGTCCCCCTTCGCACGCGGGACGGTCTGCGCGTCGCCAAATCACACGCTGAAAATCCTGATGAAAATCAATGGGTTACAACCCATTGCTATCCGGTTTGTAGCAAACAATCGAGCAAAGTAGGGGGGGAGGAAGACAGCGCCTTATTTGGCGCGGGTTTCCAGAGGTTTGATGCTCGCGTTGGCAATTTTCTTTGATTCGGCTAACCATCTCGCCCGCGCCGATGAAGTCGCAGAAAAGGAGCAGAAATGAAGTCAAAGGAACTGAGCGCGCTGGCCGTCGCCAGCATCAAGAATCGGGGTATTCACTTCGTCGGTGGCGTCACCGGCCTGGCCCTGAACGTCACCAAGTACGGCTCGCGCAGTTGGGTCATGCGCTACCAGATCAAGGGGCGGCGCCGCGACATGGGGCTGGGCGCTTACCCATCGGTCACGCTGGCCCAAGCCCGTGAATCCGCACGTGCCGCGCGAGAAGTGCTGCGGCAGGGCATGGACCCGGTGGAGCACGCACGGGCGGCACGCCAGCGTCTGATCGTGGAGCAGGAGACGGCCGTCGTGTTCGCCGACGCGGCGACGCACTACATCGCCACCCATGAGCATGGGTGGAGGAATGCCAAGCACGCCCAGCAGTGGCGAAACACCATCGAGACCTATGCCAACCCGGTGATCGGCAAGGTGGCGCTGCGTGACATTGACGTGGCCATGGTGCGGCGCATTCTGGAGCCAATCTGGACCACCAAGAACGAGACCGCCAGTCGGGTGCGCGGGCGCATCGAATCGATCATCGACTGGGGCATCACCATGGGCTACCGCACCACGGCCAATCCGGCGCGCTGGAAGGGGCATCTGGAGCATTTGTTAGCACAGCCTTCCAAGGTGGCCCGACGCACACGTCAGCCCGCCCTGCCCTATGCCGACATGCCGGAGTTCATGCAGGCGCTGCGCAAGCAGCACAACACGTCGGCTCGGGCGCTGGAGTTCCTGATCCTGACTGGCGTGCGGTCGGGCGAGGTGCGCAACGCCACATGGAGCGAGTTCGATCTGGACAAGGCGGTGTGGACGATCCCAGCGGAGCGCATGAAGGGCGGCAGGGAGCACCGGGTGCCGCTGTCCGAACAGGCCTTGAGGCTGGTGCGGGCACAGCAGGAGGTGTCCTTCTGCGATTTCCTGTTCCCGAGCCCGAATCGGCCGCGTGATCCTGATGCGGATGGGGCGCCGCTGTCCGACATGGCGCTGACCGCGGTCATGCGCCGCGTGGAGCTTCAGCAGAAGGCCGTGCCGCACGGGTTTCGCTCGACCTTCCGCGATTGGGCGAGCGAGACCACCACGCATTCCAACGAAGTGGCCGAGATGGCACTGGCCCACAGCATCCGTAATCGGGTCGAGGCGGCGTATCGGCGGGGCGACCTGTTCGAGAAGCGTCGGCAGCTGATGCAGGACTGGGCGGATTTTGTGCTGGGTCGGCAGCCTTCATCCAACGTGGTGTCGATCAACGAAGGCTTCCGGCTCGCCGCCTGAACCCACGGGGAGACGAATCATGAGATTTCAGAATCCAGCCAACGGGCATATCGAAGAGTTTGGTGAAGCCACCTGGCTATGGGTACTGGTGGGCGGTCCGTTCTACCTCGCTTACAAGCAGATCTGGCTGCACGCCGTGATAGCGGCAGTGTTGTCCCTGATCAGTGCCGGGCTGTCTTGGTTGCTGCTGTACCCGCTGATCATCAAGTGGGTGATACGTAGCCATTACACCAAGCTGGGGTGGAAGGAAATCACGGAGGGGCAAGCCGTGGTCAGGAGCCCCTTTGGCGCGCACAGCAGCGATGTGCGCATTCTTTCCACGCCGCCTGACGGTGACTACCGCGCGCTGGGGGAGGTCGCAGTGAAGTTGACGCGACGCACGCCGGTCGAGCGCAAATACAGCAGAGAGGATGCCGATCAGCGCCTTCGGGAACAGGCCATGGCTCTGGGCGCGAATGCCATCGTCAATGTCCGGTACGAGCAAAAGGGTCACAACCTCGTCAACGCCGGGTACATCCACGCGTGGGGCACGGCAGTCATTGATGAATCTGACACCACAGACTGCCCGTTCTGCGCAGAGCGGATCAAACGCGCAGCCACGCGCTGTAAGCACTGCGGGTCAGACATTCCAAAGGCTGCATGACCGCCGGTCTTGCCGCCGCAAATTCTTCATCAGAAATCAAACCTCACCTGAAGGAGCCTCGCCATGGACGACGACATTGGCATCGGTGAATTACTGATCGACAACCTCTTGGGCCTGATCGGCGCATTGATGCTGATCTGGGCATTCGTATTCGTTTGCGTGGGCCTGCACCGCGTCATCACTGGAGCGCGCGATGAGCACCACACCGACTAATCACAGCACCACCGTTAGGGTGGTCTACCTGCACTACGCCGACCGCGGTTTCATACCGCGTTACCGGCAGTGGATCAAGACGATGACGTCACTGCTGCCGCCCGAGGCATTGCGCGTGGAGATCGTGACGATGCATGAGCCGGCGGCGCCACTCTCCGAAGTGGTCGCTGGGCTCGATGCATTCGACTACCTGTTCTTCGATCCCGTCTTGAGGGCGCCGAGCATCAGCGCCCCACCCCTCAGCGTTCAGGAGAAGCTCCTATGACCCGCCCATTCACCGCGAACACACGAACTGTTGCTGAGCTGTTCAGCGATGACTACGTGCTGACGGTGCCGCAGTATCACCGCACCTATGCATGGCCGGAAAGTCTCGCTAGGGCCTTCTTGGACGACTTACTTGGAGCATTCGAGGATACGCCCCTAGCGGATGACGACGCAGCTGCGCCCTACTTCCTTGGCTGCATGGTGATGATCAAGAGTGCGGAGCACCCGCACGCGGTGGTGGTTGATGGTCAGCACCGGTTGGTGGCGCTCACACTGCTTCTGGCGGTAATACTTACTTTGGTGCAAGGCGAGCAGGTGCGTGATGCCATCACGGGTCGAATTGGACGCAGTGTCACCCCGCTATCGCCGGCCTCTTACCGACTGACCGTGCAGGGTGACAGTGGATTCTTTCAGGAGCACGTTCAGCAGGAACATGGCATAGCTCGGTTGCTGGCTCTCTGTGGAAATCCGTCTGAGAGTGTGCGCTGGCTGCAGTCCACTGCACGACTGTTCATGGATACCTTGGCCACATGGGAAGAGGCTCGCCTAGCCCGCCTGGTCAACTTCATCTTTGATCAATGCTGCGTGGTCAGCATTGAGACGTGCACGCTAAATTCCGCTTATCGGGCGTCCAGCGTCATTAACACCAGAGGCTCCGCTGTCCGTGACATCAACATCTTTAGGTCCTACGTCCTTGGGGGCATTCCGGCGACTGAGCGCAAAGAATACGCCCAGCAGTGGGACGCCATCGAAGACAAGCTGGGGAAATTTGACATGGAAAAACTGTTCGATCAGATCGCGTTGAACCATTGCGGCACAACGCCTCGGAGGCGGTCTCTGGAACTGCACAAGTACTACCCGACAGACGCGAATCCGAAGGCATTCATGGATGAGATTTTGCTGCCTATGGCCCAAGCGTATGAACCCTGAATCCCCTTCCCCGGTTCCCCGCCCTGCCCGGTCTTTCTTTTAGAAGACCGGGCGGGCGGGGGAACCGGGGTAGGCTTCGTCAGGTGAATTCACCGGAAGGAAATAGCTATGAATTCAAGAGCAAAAGCGATCATCACTTTGATCGCTGGTATCACCCTGAGCTTTGCTGCGGTGGCTCAGACGCCAAAGTTCAAGCGGGGCGAAGACTATGGTTCGATCCGGGTCAAGCTGCTCCAGCAGGGCTGGAAGCCCCTGATCCTGCCGGACTCCGACGAATGCATGGAGGACGACACCCGGTGCCAGGGTAGGCCCGAAATGCAATGGTGTTCGGGCACGGGGCTGGCGGGCTGCCAGTTCAACTGGGTGAAGAACGGCAAGCGACTCAGCATCTGCACCATGGGCGAAGAGAAGGCGAGCTTCAGGAGCTATTGCCGATAAGCCTCTAGCTTCGGCAGCAATCCGTTATGGCACTTGACCTTGATGACCGGCGCCGAGCCATGCTGGCGGAAATGGGCATCCGCGTATGGCTACCCAAACATCCCAGCGCTACTTCCGTCCCCCCTGCGGCAGCCGAACCCGTTGCTGAGCCATCGATTGCGCCTCCGCCCACGGCAGGCAGGAATCTCGGCGTTATGGGCTGGGACGACCTCCAGGCGGCAGTTAAGACGTGCGAGGCCTGCGAGTTGCATGCCCACCGGCAGCAGCCGGTGTTCGGCGTTGGCAGCCGTTATGCCGACTGGATGGTGATTGGCGATGCACCCAACCAAATGGAAGAGCGTGACCAGCAGCCTTTTGTCGAGGATAGAGGCATCCTGCTGGACAACATGCTGGCGGCTGTAGGGCTCACCCGCAACGCGGAACTGGAAGCCAACGCGAAGACCGGAGTCCCCGCGTCTGCCGCCGACCACAAAAGGGCCAAACGAGGCGTGTTCGTGACGCACGCGGTTAAGTGCCGCCCGCCGAGTGATCGCAACCCAGTCCAAGGCGAGATCAACCAGTGCAGCGCTATCCTGCGGCGGCAGATAGAACTGGTGCAGCCGAAGCTCGTCTTGTTGGTCGGCAGGCTTGCTGTGCGGAGTGTTCTACATACGGATCAGCCCATAGGTCGTTTGCGCGGCACGGCGCATCGGGTTCAGAACACCTTAGCGGTGGTGACGTATCCACCTGAACACCTGATCCGTCACCCGCAGGACAAGGCGAAAGCGTGGGAAGACCTCTGCTTGGCGATGAGTGCTGTAGAGCAGGAGGTAACGCGATGAAGAAAACCCTTGTTGCCGCGCTACTTCTAACCTTGATTTGGGCTCCAAATGCCGTGGCGAACGGCTCGGCGTGTCACTCGATCAAAGACTGGGACGCTCGGCACCAATGCCTTGCGGAGACCAGGAACAACTACTCGTACTGCTACTCAGTGCGAGAGCATGACGGGCGCAAGCTGTGTCTGGCGAAGATCAAGCAGCAGCGTGGGTATTGCCATGCAATCAAGGCCGAGGATCGCCGGAAACTATGTCTGGCCGAGATTAGGTAGCGCGACAGGACATATATCGTCAGGATCGTCCTGGGCGCTCGATGGACTGGCGTGGGCCACCGTCCGCGATCCAACGCCGAGGTCATGTAGCAACCCATCGTTGCCGATGACAAAGCTCACGCTCTCCGACACGAAGCAGTCGGTTGACTGTTGCACACGCACGGCAAGTTACCTAGTTTGAACATCGAGTACACCACGTCAGTCGGCAAGAGCCGTCCGTGACTCTAGCCTCATGCGCCCGCTAGAGTTCAGCTATGACCACCATTCAACGCCCTGGGGTGACCCCAGTCAAAATTCAACCACCCCAACCTGCGTCTCTATGTAGTGTGGAAATCTGCAAGTATGTCCGCACCTACGACGGGCAGGACAAGGTTTCCGGCCGTGGCACCGGCTTCCACTTTCGAGATACCTCGGGTACCGTTTGGCTGGTGACGATTTGGCATGTTGTCACCGGCCGCCGACCAGACAACCCCGCTATGCTGATTGGAAACGCAATGGCAAGTCCGACCAGCATCGGCGTGGCGTATCAGTCAAGGAAAGATGGTCAATTCCTTCGCCATCTAACATTGCCTCTTTACGAGCAGGACGGCACGCCTTCCTGGTATGAGTACCGCCGCGATTCGGGTGTCGACTTGGCGGCTCTTCCAATACAACTACCAGATGACGTGAAGTGTCCGTGCGTTCAGGACTTCGCAGATAGAGACACCGGATCGTTTGTGCCCGGCCTCGACCTAACCATAATTGGAATGGCATTTCAGCACAGTCGCGAGACACCATATCCAATTTGGAAAGGCGCGCGCGTGGCTTCTGAGCCAGGATATCTGGCTATGGGAGTACCGCAGGTTCTGATTGACACTGCAGGCGTCCCTGGCATGTCGGGTTCGCCGGTCTATCGTGTCTCGCGCGGCGTGAAAGTATCGCGTGAGGCTGCAAAAGCCGTTGAAAACTTCAGAGCCGGTGGTGACGGGGAAGCACTCGAAGCGTTAGTTGGGTTGGCCCTATCCCAAGCGGAGGAGGGTCCCGTTCTCAGCTTCGTCGGTGTCTATGCAGGATCTACTGGCAGTCGTGACCTCGAGAAGCTATCGCTTGGGCGCATGTTCATGGCCTCGCTTGTCGATCTTCTAGTTGTCGAGCGACAGCGAGGAGTAAACCCCTTTCCACCGGAGTTCTACGGAGTATCATCCCCGGACTCTGCAGCGCCGAGCGTCTGAGCTAACCTGGGACTTTAGTTGACGTCAGGCGGCTTGTGCAGACTGACTTTTTACGGCGGCGCGCCGGAACGCCGCTTGTATTGGAAGCAGCCATTCATCGACCTAGGCTGAACGGCTCAAATGTGCCTTGAGCAGCCAATGAACTTCGCTCTAGCCTAAAGGACACGCTCATGCGACCTTGGCCCAGCGTTGTGTTCGAGTCACGGAGCCCCACAACATCCCATGCTCGCCGATGGGTAAAGTGATGGGTAGAAAGAAAAAACGGGCCGCGAAGGCCCGTTTTTCTTTGTCGATTGGCGGAGTGGACGGGACTCGAACCCGCGACCCCCGGCGTGACAGGCCGGTATTCTAACCGACTGAACTACCACTCCGCGTCGGTAGCTGCGTTGCGGCTCTTGCGAGCCCAAGTGCA
>Ga0116175_1002201_pt1 | contig 11991 bp, 9 predicted proteins | sample AD_UKC125_MetaG_FD_89802 | JGI IMG/M metagenome (GOLD analysis project Ga0116175, IMG submission 89802) | Active sludge microbial communities of municipal wastewater-treating anaerobic digesters from USA - AD_UKC125_MetaG | ecosystem: Engineered > Bioreactor > Anaerobic > Digestate | place: USA... | reverse complement strand
GTCGCTTGGGTCGCCATATTCATCTATCCAACTCGCGCCCGCCGACAAACGGGTGTAGCCCAGCATATCAGTGAGCGGCACTTCGCACACCAGCGCACCCATGCTCTGCGGTTCGCGCACAAAAGCTGACGCGGTCACCAAGCCGCCGTTGCTGCCGCCTTGGATGGCGATGTGTGGAGGCGAACTCAAGCCGCGATCGGCTAAGTCGTGCAACACGGCCAATAAGTCGTCCACGCTTTTATGCTTGTTGCGGCCTTGTGCGGCACGGTGCCAATATTTAAACTCGCCGCCGCCGCGCACATTAGCCAACACAAAAGCATGGCCTTGCGCCAGCCAATGGCGGCCTATGCTGCCCAGATAATGCGGCAGCTCGGCCACGCCGAAACCGCCGTACACATACACCAGCGTCGGCGTGTCTTTGCCGCCGGGTCGGCCGACGTGGAAATACGGAATTTCCACGCCATCGGCCGATTTCGCCCAAAACTGCTGCACGGCTGTGCCCGCTGCGTCAAACTGCTGCACGGCTGTGCCCGCTGCGTCAAACTGCTTGGGCTGGCGGCGCAGCACGCTCAATTCGTTGACCTGCAAATCCAGCGCAAACAGCGTGAGCGGAGTCACAAAATCGCTGGCGGCCAAATACAGCACATCACCACCCCACGGTTGGTCGGTCATTTCCAGCGCACCGCCCGGCAATTCGGGCACGGCTTGCGCTTGCCAACGGCCATCCTGCCATTTCCATACCATCAGGCGGCCGGAAACTTTGTCTAAAATGCTGGCGGCCACAAAGCGCTTGGTGGTTTCCACGCTTTCAATCGCCTGCTTATCGTTCGGCTCAAACAGCAATTCCGCCGCGCCCAGCACGCCTTTATTCAGCTTCACCGCCACCAGCGAACCGGCCGGATAAGTTTGGTTGGCGCGCTGCCAGCTACTGCGCAGTTGTACCAATAATTGGCCGGCCAAATAGCCGACGATGTCGCAGTCTTTCGGCAAACCCAGCGTAACCGTATGCCCGTCTGAAAACACTTGCAGATAGTCTTTGGTGAAAAAACCGCCGGCAGCTTCTATCAAATCAATCGGTGCACCTTGGCCGTCGAGATAGCGCCAAGCGTTCACCATCACGCCTTCTTGTTCCATCTGATACACCGGCAAACCTTCGGAAAACGCTTGGCCGCGCTGCAACAACCACACTTCGCGCGGATAGCCGGAAGCGGTTAATTGGCGTTCATCCCAAGCCGGGCACACCCATACGCTGTTTTCATCACGCCAGGCAATATGGTTTTTGCCGGGCGGAAAATGGAAACCGCCTTCGACCAGCGAGCCGCTGGCTAAGTCGAATTCCAGCGTATACGCCGCATCGCCGCCGGCCACGCTCAAACTCAGCAACACCTGAAGCGGTTGTTCCACATAATGGGAAACCCCGTCGAGATAGACATCATCGCCCAGCAATTCATCAAAATCGGCCACGCTGAACAAAATCTGCCAATCGGGCATACCGGCGCGGTACGAAGCGGCCGAGCACACGCGGTACACGCCTTTCGGATATTCTGCACTCTGATGGAAATGATACATCCGCGCGCGGTGTTCCTGGCAAAACGGAATCTGCCGCTCGTCGCGCAATTGTGCGGCAATATCGTCGCGCAAAGCCTGATAGTGTGCCGATTCCGCAAAACGCGCCTGCGTTTCGGCATGGGCTTGTGCGGCGAAATCCTGTACTTCAGTGGTATCCGTTTCTTCCAAATAGCGGTAAGCGTCTTGCATAAAGGCCTGTCTGAACAAAAAACATTATTATAGTATGAAACTGTTTTCAGACAGGCATATTCACGCTGTGTATCGAAAACGAATGGGATTGGCTATAATACCTTTTCTTTTTTATTCCACCGGGCAACATCATGGACATCGAAACCAAACGCCAATCCACCCAAGCCCTGCTCGACAGTGCCGAACTACTGTTTAACGAAGCCGAATGCCGCGCTGCCTTGCAGAAAGTCGCCGATGCAATCAGTCACGACTTAAGTGATAAATATCCGCTGCTGCTGCCGGTAATGGGCGGAGCCGTGGTGTTTACCGGCCAATTGCTACCTTTATTGCGTTTCCCGCTTGATTTCGATTATGTACACGTTTCACGCTATGGCGACAAACTCCAAGGCGGCAATTTCAACTGGCTGCGTATGCCCAATCCGGAACAAATCGCCGGCCGCCACGTGGTGATTCTCGACGACATCCTCGACGAAGGCCACACCATGGCCGCCATCAGCGAAAAGCTGCTGGAAATGGGCGCTGCCAGCTGCCGCGCCGCCGTGTTCGCCAACAAACTCATCGACAAAGAAAAACCGATTGCCGCCGACTATATCGGCCTCAACGTTCCCAACCGCTATGTCTTCGGCTTCGGTATGGACGCCGCCGGCTGCTGGCGCAATTTAGGTGAAATCTACGCACTTAAACAACATTAAAAGAAAAGCAAAAAGCGGTACCGTATAGCAAGCCGCTTTCAGACAGGCATATGCCTGTCTGAAAACCCACTACAGGACACAACCATGATAGGTATTATCATCGTCACCCACGAATCGCTCGGCGATGCCTACCGCAGCTTGGCCGAACATTTCTTCCCCGAGCCGCCCGAAAGCGTGATGCTGGTCGGCGTGGAGCGCACCGAAGACCACGATGACATCATCCGCCATATTCTCACCATGATTAAAGATGCCGATCACGGCCACGGCGTATTGGTGCTCACCGATATCTTCGGCGCCACCCCCTGCAACGCTGCGCGCAAAATGGTGGTACCCGGCAAAGTCGCCATGCTCACCGGCCTCAACGCCCCCATGTTGATTAAAGCCGTGCAATACGCACCCGCCGCCACCGACTTAGCCGCTTTCACCGAAAACGTGCGCCAAGCCGCCATCAACGGCATTATCGCCATCACCACTCCGCCCGAAGAAAGCTGCTGATTATGCTCAAACAAGAAATCGAAATCATCAACAAACTCGGCCTGCACGCCCGCGCATCGAGCAAATTCACCCAAACCGCTTCCGCCTTCAAATGCGAAGTCTGGGTGACCCGCAAAGAGCGGCGTGTGAACGGCAAAAGTATTATGGGCTTGATGATGCTGGCCGCCGCCAAAGGCAGCACCATTGAACTGGAAACCGACGGCGCCGACGAAGCCGAAGCCATGCAGGCGCTGGTTGCCTTAATTAACGACTATTTCGGCGAAGGGGAATAAAAAATGAGTATTGTGTTGCACGGCGTATCCGCCGGAAAAGGCATAGCCATCGGTCGCGCCCGCCTCATCGTGCGCGGCTTCGATGAAGTCCCGCAACACAATTTGGCAGCGGAAGAAGCCCCCGCCGAAGCTGCCCGTTTTGAAGCCGCCATCAAAGCCACCCGCAAACAGCTCGAACTATTGCGCAACAGTATTCCCGAAAATGCCCCCACCGAACTGGGTGCATTTATCTCTCTGCACCTGATGCTGCTCACCGATGTTACCCTGTCGCGCGAGCCGATAGACATCATCAAAGAACAACACATCAACGCCGAATGGGCGCTGAAAATTCAAACCGACCGCTTAAGCGAACAGTTCGACGCCATCGACGACGAATACCTGCGCGAACGCAAGCAGGATATGCTGCAAGTGGTCGAGCGCATCCACCACAATCTGTTGGGTCTCAGCAACCCGTTTAAAATCAGCGCTGATTTGTTGGACGACACCATCATCATCGCCCACGACTTATCGCCCGCCGATACCGTGCACTTCCGCGATCAGCAAATCGCCGGTTTCGTTACCGATGCCGGCGGCCCCACCAGCCATACCGCCATCCTCGGTCGCAGCCTCGATATTCCCTCGGTGATCGGCTTGCGCCATGCACGCCATTTAATCAGTGAAGACGAATGGGTGATTGTCGACGGCAGCAACGGCGTGCTCATCATCAACCCCGATGACCTCGTGTTAGCCGAATACCGTCGCAAACTGCGCGAATTCCGCAGCAAAAAGCGCGAGCTCAACAAGCTGAAAAACACCGCTGCCACCACCGAAGACGGCATCAACATCGAATTGCTGGCCAACATCGAATCAGCGGATGACATCAAAACGCTCAACAAAGCCGGTGCCGACGGCGTCGGCCTGTTCCGCAGCGAGTTCCTCTACCTCAATCGCGACACCTTGCCCTCGGAAGACGAGCAATTCGCCGTCTACAGTGAAGTGGTTAAAAAACTCAAAGGCAAGCCGCTTACCATCCGCACCGCCGATTTGGGAGTAGACAAAAATCCGCGCTGGTTTGGCCAAAACGGCTCCCTCAACGGCTGTACCAACCCCGCATTGGGGTTAACCGGCATCCGCCTGAGCTTGGCCGAGCCGGTGATGTTCCGCACCCAAATGCGCGCCATCTTACGCGCTGCCCAATTCGGGCCAGTGAATATGATGTGGCCGATGATTACCTCGGTTGAAGAACTGAAACAGTGCCGTATTCACTTTGAAACCGCCCAGCGCCAGCTCACCGAACGCAATGAAACCTTTGCTCTGCCGAAAATCGGTTGCATGATTGAAATTCCGTCTGCCGCGCTCACCGTATCCGTGTTGCTGAAACTCACCGACTTCATCTCCATCGGTACCAACGATTTAATCCAGTACACCCTCTCGGTCGACCGTTCCGACGATGCCGTCAGCTACCTTTACCAACCCGCCCATCCTGCCGTGCTCAACCTGCTGTTCCACATCATCCGCACTGCCAGCCGCATGGGCAAATCGGTCTCCATCTGCGGCGAAATGGCCGGCGACACCCAATACACCCGCCTGTTGCTGGCGATGGGTTTGCGTCGTTTCTCCATGAATCCCGCCAACCTGCTGGCAGTAAAAGACATCATCATCCACAGCCACATCAACCGACTGGAAGACGAATTACCAAAAATCATCCGCAATGACGATCCGGAAAAATCTGAAAAACTGCTGAAAAAGCTGAATGAAATGGTTTTTCATGCTGATGGCGATGTAAAAGCAGCGACTGCTGATTAAAATCAGTAGAAGCTGTTATTCAACAAATATGCGCTCGTTACCGGCTGTTTTGATTAATGCCGTAACGAGCGCATCATTTTATGCACACCACATTCGCCACTCACTACAAAAAACTACAAATCACCGCCCCATCTCCCCCAAAAGATAAAACGACTATTATCATCTTCTCTCTTAACATCAGCCGCCAAATCAAGTAGAAACTCTGTTGTACTTACGATATAACCATTCGTTGCAACAAAACCAACCACATGATTTCTATTAACTTATCTATAGACTTTCATTTATTCCCCCATGCCTTATCACGGGCACTCCTCCCTCTCCCAATCCTTGGCTGCATCATGAAGCACTTGTTCATTCACAATGAAATTTTATTTAACGTAAAAATATTTTAAAAAAGTCTCAATTCCCTTCTCTTTGCATCTTGATTTCCTGCTTTTCAAAACGGATAATCCGCCACACTAAGCAGAAATAAGTAGTGGTAAAAACCCGCAACCCAAGGTGAATCGGCTTGTTGTGGCATAAAACCACTGCCTACTCTCTATGAAAGACGGTGTAATTCCCGTTAACAACCTTTTGAGAAGAAACGGAGCATGTGCCATGAGCGCATTAGATTTATTGTTCCAGCAATTAATTAACGGCCTGATTAAAGGCAGCTTGTATGCCATGATTGCCTTGGGTTACACCATGGTGTACGGTATTTTGGGCATCATCAACTTTGCTCACGGCGAGGTCTTCATGATAGGCGCAATGGTCGCCATGACCATGACCACCTACTTATTGACCGTTGGCGTATCACCCGTACTCGCATTGGTATGCGCCATTTTGGTCGCCATGATGGCCTCCATGGCAGTCAGCCTGATGGTTGAACGCTTTGCCTACCGCCCGCTGCGCCATGCTCCCCGTTTAGCTCCACTGATTACCGCCATCGGTATGTCTTTCATCTTGCAGGCACTGGCTATGCTGGTTTGGGGTCGTGAACACCTCACCTTCCCGGAAGTCCTGCCCTCTACCCGCATCAATCTATTCAATAACGTTGGCATCACTCAACGCGAAATCATCATCGTCATCGTTTCGTTTGTGATGATGGGCGGCCTATTCTTCCTAGTGAACCGAACCAAGCTCGGCCGCGCCATGCGGGCGACTTCGGAAAACGTTAATGTTACCGCGCTGATGGGCGTCAACCCCAACCGCGTGATTGCCGCTACTTTTATGATCGGCGCTGCACTGGCTGCCGTAGCAGGCACCTTGTTCGCTACCAACTACGGCAGCAAAGTTCATTTCTACATGGGCTTTATTCCCGGCATGAAAGCCTTTATCGCCGCAGTATTGGGCGGTATCGGCAATATCCCGGGTGCGCTGGTTGGCGGTTTGGTATTAGGGCTGGTCGAATCACTGGGCGCCGGTTACATCAGTGCCGAATATGAAGACGTTTTCGCCTTCGTGGTATTGGTGGTGGTATTGATTTTCCGTCCTTCCGGCCTGTTGGGACAACGCGTGGCCGACCGCGCTTGATTACGGGGAGAAACTGATGTCTTTTCTGAACAAACTCAATCCGCGCCAATCTGTAATCGGCATTCTGATTTGTATTGCACTGATGGCAGTACTGCCCTTTGTTGCCCATGCCTTGGGTGGTACCACTTGGGTGCGCATCATCGATATGGCACTGCTCTACATTATGTTAGCGCTCGGCCTTAATATCGTGGTCGGTTTTGCCGGTCTGCTCGACTTGGGCTATATCGCTTTCTATGCAGTAGGTGCCTACGCCGCCGGTATGCTGGCTTCCGGCCACCTCACCGATAACTTTGCCATGATCCAACAAGCCTTCCCCGATGGTATGCATTTCTCTTACTGGCTGATTATCCCGGTTGGCGCATTGCTGGCTGCGATTGCCGGTATTATGCTGGGTACGCCGATTCTCAAACTCAGGGGCGACTATCTGGCCTTGGTAACCTTGGGCTTTGGTGAAATCATTCGTATCTTTATGAACAACTTGGGTAAAGACGGTTTCAACCTCACCAACGGCCCCCGTGGTATTAACGGTATTGAATCGGTTAGCTTGGCTGGACATCCACTGAATCGTCCACTGATGATTGGCGATATTCAGTTGAATAAAGAATTTCTGTATTACTACCTGTTCCTGATTTTGGTGATTCTGTCCGTTATCGTCTGCTACCGCTTACAAGATTCTCGTTTGGGTCGCGCTTGGATGGCATTGCGCGAAGACGATATTGCCGCCAAAGCCATGGGCATCAATGTTCGTAATGTTAAGTTGGCGGCCTTTGCCTTAGGCGCCACTTTCGGCGGCGTAGCCGGTACCATGTTCGGTGCTTTCCAAGGCTTTATTTCACCGGAATCCTTCTCGTTTATGGAATCCATCGTCATCCTTACCATGGTGGTACTGGGCGGCATGGGTCATATCCCGGGCGTGATTCTGGGTGCTATCCTGCTCACCCTACTGCCGGAATTTCTGCGCTTTACAGTTGAACCGCTGCAACAAATGGTATTTGGCCAACTGCTGATTGATACTTCCATTCTGCGCCAACTGATATTAGGCTTGTGTATGGTCTTGATTATGATCTTCCGTCCGCGCGGCTTGTGGCCTCGCTCAGAAGGCGGCAAGAAAAAAGTTGACGACGACAGCAGCCAACCTGCTGCTACCGCAACCCCTTCCAATTAAGGAGCAACCATGTCTAACGAAACCACCATGCTCTCGGTAAAAGGGGTCAGCAAAAGCTTCGGCGGCCTGAAAGCCCTTTCCGATGTAGGTATTGAAGTGAAAAAAAATACCGTTTACGGCCTGATCGGCCCCAACGGTGCCGGCAAAACCACTTTCTTCAACGTGATTACCGGCTTGTATGAACCCGATTCCGGTGAATTCCTGCTGGAAGGCAAACCCTACAAGCCGACAGCCGTACACGAAGTTGCCCGCGCCGGTATTGCCCGCACCTTCCAGAATATCCGCTTGTTCGGCCAGATGACTGCGGTAGAAAACGTGATGGTTGGTCGCCACATCCGCACCAAAGGTGGCGTATTGGGTTCTATTCTCGGCTTGAAATCAGTACGCGAGGAAGAAAAAGCCATCCGCGAACGCTCGATGGAATTACTGGATTATGTCGGCATCAGCCGCTACCACGATTACATTGCCCGCAACCTTTCCTACGGCCACCAACGCCGCTTGGAAATTGCCCGCGCACTGGCCACCGAGCCCAAGCTACTGGCTTTGGACGAACCGGCCGCCGGCATGAATGCCACCGAAAAAGTCGAATTAACCAAGCTGCTGCGCAAAATCGGCGAAGACGGCGTTACCATTCTGATTATCGAACACGATGTGAAGCTGGTAATGGGCTTATGCGACGAATTAACCGTTTTGGATTACGGCAAAATCCTGGCACAAGGCCTGCCTGAAGAAGTACGCCGCAACCCCAAAGTCATCGAAGCCTATTTAGGAGGATCTCACTGATGGCTGACTCAAACAAACCCGTATTACTGAGCATCAACGACTTGCATGTTTCCTATGGCGGCATTAAAGCCGTAAAAGGCGTGAGCTTAGAGGTTCGCGAGGGCGAACTGGTTACCTTGATTGGTGCCAACGGAGCCGGTAAAACCACTACCCTTAAAGCTGTAATGGGCTTATTGCCGTTTAAAACCGGCGACATCCAGTTTCGCGGCAAATCGATTAAAAGCCTCTCCACTTGGGATAGGGTCAAACAAGGTTTAGTGATGGTACCGGAAGGCCGCGGCGTGTTCGCCCGCATGACCATCGTTGAAAACCTGCAAATGGGCGCTTTTCTGCACGACAACAAGGAAGAGTATGAACGCGGCGTGGATTACGCGTTTACCACCTTCCCCCGCTTAAAAGAGCGCGCCAACCAATTGGCCGGTACTATGTCGGGCGGTGAACAACAAATGCTGGCCATGGCTCGCGCCCTGATGACCCAACCCAAACTACTGATACTGGACGAACCTTCGATGGGCCTTTCCCCGGTGTTAACCGAAACCATTTTCGAAGTAATCAACAAGGTTTCCCAAGAAGGCATGACCGTGGTATTGGTAGAACAAAACGCTAACTTAGCTTTGCACGCTGCCGATCGCGGCTATGTAATGGATTCCGGCAATATGATTATGAGCGGCAATGCCGATGTATTGCTGAACGATCCGAAAGTGCAAGAAGCTTATTTGGGTGCCTAAAATAAGCCAATAGCTTGATTGATCGATTACTTGCCAGAAATCAGTCCAAAGCTTTATGGGTATTTTGCAAAAACACCATCTGATTTTACTCGATAAAAATGCCTGTCTGAAAATTGTTTCAGACAGGCATTTTTTTATTTATTAACAGCAAATCGACAACAAAGTTATCACCTACCCCGCTACAGCATCACTCCTCAAGTAAACGAAATAATACCCATACTACTAGAACAATAGTACAATATTGAAAGTAACGAAATAATACCCATACTACTAGAACAATAGTACAATATTGAAAGTAACGAAATAATACCCATACTACTAGAACAATAGTACAATATTGAAAGTTACGTACTCAATCATTAAACAACTTATCTATTATAAATAATAACAGCCACTATATCTAAACCTTTATCACGCGATAACATGGATTAGGAAAATCAATAGGGTGTTATTCAAGCATACTCGGGTTATAAATAATATCGGCAAATCAATGTTAGGTTAGTAGTATTGAATTTGCCGCAAGGAAAACGATCATGAAAACGACAATACACATCAAACCAAAAATAAAGCCATTTTATCAATCAATTATCACCGCACTGATGGTACTAAGCGCCACTAGTGCTCATAGCGTGATTATTTCTGAAGATTTTACCGGCACCACCACAAATCATGACTGGTATATGCCAAAACCGGGCGATGGTGTCTCAACCGATCCAAATTCTGCACAAAACAATGCCTGCTTAACAGCCGGTACGGGTACAGCTTTGCCAACAGCCACTACGGCAGGACGCCCACCCAGATGTGCTAACCCTGCGACTACTGATACAACGGGAAAAGGAGCGCTGAGGCTGACCCCTGCGACACAGTATCAGGCAGGTGGCATTGTTTCAGCATTTGATTTTCCTACCAACGATGGCGTGGAAATTACTTTTACCACCTATACCTACGGCGTCGGCGAGCGTAGTGGTGCCGACGGCATGTCATTTTTTCTGGCCGATGCCGACAAACCGGTCACCATGGGCGCTCTGGGGGGGGTCTTTGGGATATTCTTGTTCCAATGTCAATCCGGTTTACAGTGGCGTAGATGGCGGTTATTTCGGCATCGGTATGGATGAATATGGTAACTACGTCAATCCATATGATAATACCAATTCTGGGGTGGGCTTTAAATCGAACACTATTGCTATTCGTGGTGCCGGTTCAATTAATATTGGCTATTTAGGCAATGCCGACCGCTTCCTACAAGATGTTTATACCCGCCAAGGCTGGGGAATTGTTCCCAATACCATCAAAACAGCATGGAATAATAAATGGCGTACCAACCCCACTCAGTTGATTGATATATGTAAAAACGGCACCTTGACTCTGAGCAACACAGAAACCAATGGGAAGGGTACGCTCACCTTAAGCGAACAGGCTACCGATCCTAAGCGTAAATTATATAACTACCGCTTATTGGATCATGTTACCTTTAACAGAAACGAACCCAATCTATATAGCTCCGTAAATACCCGTGCAGCGGCCACACCGATTATGTATCGAATCAAGATTACCCCCGACGGCAAAGCCAGTGTTTGGTATAGCCGAAACGGCGGTACTTATTCACCGGTTATGCTGGATCGAGACATTGTCAGCACCAATGGCCCTTTACCGCGGGCTTTCCGTTTTGGTTTTACCGGTGCTACGGGGGGCTGGTATAACAATCATGAGGTTACTTGCTTTAAAGCGGCACCAGCAAATGAATCGCAAGGTTCGGCCAGCGTTAGTCTGCCCAATGCACAAGCCATCGCCGATACTCAGGTTTATTTCTCGCTTTACAACCCGCAATTCTGGACCGGCCAAGTAGTATCTAAAAGCTTGGTTAGAGATCCCAATGGTAATTACGGCGTTGCAGAGCAGACTAACTGGGATGCCAGCTGCAATCTTACCGGTGGCAAATGTGAAAGCACCGGCGCCACCAATGTACCCGCTCAAAATTGGCAAAGCCGTACTTTCTGGACTTGGAACGGCAGCCGAGGGGTAAGCTTGGACTGGGCCAACCTCACCAGCACCCAACAAAACCAACTAAAAGCACCCACCGAATCCGACTCGGATGGTCAACAGCGGCTCAACTTCCTGAAAGGCGACCGTAGCCAAGAGCAAGTTTCCGCCGGCGTCGGCCTATTCCGTAAACGCCAAGGTGTACTGGGCGACATCATCAACAGCAGCCCAACCTGGGTCGCTTATCCGAATAACGACCAATACAATCGCACGTGGAATAATTTGCGCGATGGTGCAACGCCCGAAAACAACGGCCAGCAAACCTATGCACAATTCATCGCAGACAAACAGTCGCGCACCAATGTAGTGTATGCCGGCTCGAACGACGGCTTCCTGCATGGCTTCCGCAGCGGATCATACAGCGCGGCCAATCAGTACAACCAAACCGACAACGATGGCCAAGAAGTGCTGGCCTATATGCCGGCTGCCGTACTCTCGCGCATATACAAACCAAACCAGAGCAATCTGGATTTCAGCCATGCACAATATACTCACAACTTCTACAATGATGCCGCACCGGCTATTGGCGATGTATTCTATCAAGGCAAATGGCATACTTGGCTGATGTCTGGTTTGGGTGCCGGTGGCAATACCGTTTACGCACTAGATATAACAGATCCCAACTCCTTCTCCGGTGGAGCCGGTACAAATGTAAAAGGCGAGTGGAGCTACAACGCCAACGATCCGATTTGGAAAAACTTGGGCAACAGTTACGGCACCCCGGTATTTGGCCGCTTCCATGACGGCAATTGGGGCGCAGT
>Ga0116175_1002200_pt1 | contig 11996 bp, 11 predicted proteins | sample AD_UKC125_MetaG_FD_89802 | JGI IMG/M metagenome (GOLD analysis project Ga0116175, IMG submission 89802) | Active sludge microbial communities of municipal wastewater-treating anaerobic digesters from USA - AD_UKC125_MetaG | ecosystem: Engineered > Bioreactor > Anaerobic > Digestate | place: USA... | reverse complement strand
GGCGCGCAGCACCGCCGCCACGGTGGCGGGGTACTGCGGCACGTTGGGCATCATGATGGCCACGCGGTCACCGCGTTGCAGGCCCAGGCCCTGCAGGTAGCCGGCCAGGGAGCGGCTCTCGGCGTCGGTGTCGGCGTAGCTGACCTCCTTGCCCATGAAGCTGTAGGCGGTGCGGTCGGCGTACTTCTTGAACGCTTCCTCGATCAGTGCCACCAGCGAGGGGTACTGGGACGGGTCGATGTCGGCGGGAACGCCCGCGGGGTAGTGCGCGAGCCAGCTGCGTTCGGTCATGGACGGGGTACTCCTTCAGGACGGGCCGCACCGCGCGCGGCCATGAAAAAAGCACGGCCGCAGGGCTTGCGGCCACCTGTCACATTGTGCAACGCCGTGGGGCGGGCGGAAACCGGCGTTTTCCCGGTCGTGTCGCCGCAGCGACGGCCGGCGCGCGCCTATTCGATGGCCTTGCCGATGTCCTCGACCACCTTCTTGGCGTCACCGAACACCATCATGGTCTTGTCCATGTAGAACAGCTCGTTGTCCAGGCCGGCGTAGCCCGCGGCCATGGAGCGCTTGTTGACGATCACGGTCTTGGCCTTGTAGGCCTCCAGGATCGGCATGCCGTAGATCGGGCTGCCCTTTTGCAGCGCGGCGGGGTTGACCACGTCGTTGGCGCCCAGGATGATGGCCACGTCGGCCTGGCCGAATTCGCCGTTGACGTCTTCCATCTCGTGCACCTGGTCGTAGGGCACCTCGGCCTCGGCCAGCAGCACGTTCATGTGGCCCGGCATGCGGCCGGCCACCGGGTGGATGGCGTACTTGACGTCGATGCCCTTGTCGGCGAGCTTGTCGACCAGTTCCTTGACGGCGTGCTGCGCGCGCGCCACCGCCAGGCCGTAGCCGGGCACGATGATCACGCTGTCGGCGTTGCCCAGCATGAAGGCCGCGTCGTCGGCGCTGCCGCTCTTGACCGGACGCTGCTCCTGCGCGCCGCCGGTCGTGACCGCCTCGCCCCCGAAGCCGCCCAGGATGACGCTGAAGAACGAGCGGTTCATGGCCTTGCACATGATGTAGCTCAGGATCGCGCCCGAGCTGCCCACCAGCGAGCCGGCGATGATCAGCATGCTGTTGTTGAGCGAAAAGCCGATGCCCGCCGCCGCCCAGCCCGAATAGCTGTTCAGCATCGACACCACCACCGGCATATCGGCGCCGCCGATCGGGATGATCAGCGTCACGCCGATGATGAAGCCCAGCAGGCACACCAGGGCGAAGTCGAGGTGGCTTTGCGAGTGCCAGAAGCCGAAGATGAAGAACACGGTCAGCAGGCCCAGCCCCAGGTTGACCCAGTGCTGGCCGGCGAACTGCACCGGCGCGCCCTGGAACAGGCGGAACTTGCTCTTGCCCGACAGCTTGCCCCAGGCGATCACCGAGCCGCTGAAGGTGACCGCGCCGATGAAGGCGCCCAGCGCCAGTTCGATGCGGTTGCCGCCCGGGATCTGGCCGTCGCCGCCCTGGGCGACGCTCTTGGCCAGGCCGAAGGCCCAGGGCTCGATCACCGTGGCGCCGGCGATGAACACCGCCGCCAGGCCGATCATGCTGTGGAAAAACGCCACCAGCTCGGGCATCTTGGTCATCTCGACCGTCTTGGCGCGCCAGGCGCCGTAGCCGCCGCCGACCACCAGGCCCAGCAGCACCCAGGCCAGGCCCAGCGCCGAGCCGGCCAGCGCGACGATCAGCGCCGCCGTGGTCAGCACGGCGATGGTCATGCCGACCATGCCGAACAGGTTGCCCCGGATCGAGGTGGTGGGGTGGCTCAGCCCCTTGAGGGACTGGATGAAGCAGACGCTGGCGATCAGGTACAGCAGCGTGACGAGGTTCATGCTCATGTCCGTTGCTCCTTACTTGGCCGCGTCCGCCTTGGCGGGGCGGTCTTTCTTCTTGAACATTTCCAGCATCCGGCGCGTCACCAGGAAGCCGCCAAAGATGTTGACCGCCGCCAGCGCCACCGCGGCCACGCCCAGCAGCTTGCCAAACGTGCCCTCGGTCAGCGCCGCCGCCAGCATGGCGCCGACGATGACGATGGCCGAAATGGCGTTGGTGACCGCCATCAGCGGCGTGTGCAGCGCCGGTGTCACGGTCCACACCACGTGGTAGCCCACGTAGATGGCCAGCACGAAGATGATCAGGTTGATGAGGGTGGGGGATACGGCGTCCATGCGGGGCTCCTCGGGATTTGTATCGGGTCCGTGTCGGTGGCGGGTGTCTGGGTTACTCACGGTCGCGGCGCGGCGCCGGCGCCGGTGGGCGCGGCGGCACCTGCGTGGCGACCGGGGCTGTCGCCGGCGCGGTGACGACCGCCGACGCCACCGGCACCGCGGCGGGCGCGGCCAGCGGCGGCGCGAACGGCAGCGGCGGCATGGCCAGCACGCCACTGGCGCCCGCGGCGCGGGTGGCGGCCGCCAGATCGCGCGCCCATTGCAGGCCGGGCTGGCCGCCGGCCAGGAAGTCGGCGCTGCCGCGCGTGGTCGGCTCGATCAGCGCCGGCTCGATCAGCACGTGCGCTTCCAGGGCTTGACCGCCCGCCTGCGGCACGCGGTGGCTGATCCAGGCGCGCGGGCGCGCCGTCCAGCCGCGGCTGTCCAGCCACTGGTAGAGCACGCCGTGCTGGCGCTCCAGCCAGCGGTCGAAGTCGGCGTCGCGCCGCAGGCGCAGGCAGCCGTCGCCCTCGCTGCTGACGTGCAATCCGGTGGCGCGCGGGCAGGGCGCGGGGCTGCCGGGCGCCACCTGGGTGATCCCGATGGCCAGCCAGCGGCCATCGTCGCGTCGCAGGCCGGCGACGCGCGTGGGCGCCACCGGGCCGCTGACGGGCACCGGGGCGTCGCCGGCCAGCCAGGGTGCCTGCACGTGGCCCAGATCGACCCACTGGCCGACGCTGGTGGCGGGCGCTTGGATGAGCGGCGCGGCCGCGGCGACTACGGGCGCCGACGCGCGCTCGGCGTCGGGGCCGGTGGCGGCGCAGGCGCCGAGCAGGATGGCCGAGGTCAGCGCCAGCGCGCGCCCGGCGCCGGACAGGCGGGGCGCGCTCATTTGCGGGTCACCGCGCCCTGATGCGCCATCAGGCAGGCGGCCACGATGTCGTCTTCCAGGTCCAGCGTGAACGTCGCCGGCGGCTCGCCCTTGGCGGCCGGCGGCAGTACCAGCTTGAGGAAGTCCAGCACGTTGCGCGCGTACAGCGCCGACGCGTCGGCCGCCACCTGGGCCGCCAGGTTGGTCTCGCCGACCAGGGTCACGCCGTGCTTGACCACCGTGCGGTCGGCCTCGGTCAGCGGGCAGTTGCCGCCCACCGTGCCGTCGGGGTTGGGCGCGCCCTTGCCGGCGGCCATGTCGATGATGACCGAGCCGGGCTTCATGCTCTTGACCATGTCCTCGGTGATCAGCACCGGCGCCGCGCGGCCGGGGATCAGGGCGGTGGAAATCACCACGTCGGCCTGCGCCACGCGCTTGGCCACCTCGACCTTCTGGCGGTCCAGCCAGCTTTGCGGCATGGGGCGGGCGTAGCCGCCCACGCCTTCGGCGGCTTCCTTTTCCTAGGCCGTCTCGTAGGGCACGTCGATGAACTTGCCGCCCAGCGATTCGACCTGCTCCTTCACGCTCGGGCGCACGTCGCTGGCCTCGATCACCGCGCCCAGGCGCTTGGCGGTGGCGATCGCCTGCAGCCCGGCCACGCCCACGCCCAGGATGACGACGCGCGCCGCCTTCACGGTGCCGGCGGCGGTCATCAGCATGGGGAAGAACTTCTGGTAGCGGTCGGCGGCCATGATGACGGCCTTGTAACCGGCGATGTTGGCCTGGCTGGACAGCACGTCCATGCTCTGCGCGCGCGTGGTGCGCGGCGCCGCTTCCAGCGCGAAGGCCGTCAGGTTGGCGGCCGCCAGGCGTTGCAGGCCCTCGGCGTTGAAGGGCTCCAGCATGCCCACCAGCACGCTGGCGGGCTTGACTTGCGTCAGCTCCTCGGACGAGGGGCTGCGCACTTTCAGCACCATGTCGGCGGCGAAGGCGCCGGCGGCGTCGGTGATCTCGGCGCCGGCGGCGCGATAGGCCTCGTCCGTGGCGGAAGCGCGCAGGCCAGCGCCTGCCTGCACACGCACGACGTGGCCCTGGGCCACCAGCTTCTTGGCCGTTTCCGGGGTCACGGCGACGCGGGTCTCGCCGGCCGCCGTCTCGGCGGGTACGCCAATCAGCATGAAACACTCCTCTTGTGGGTCAGCCATCGGTCCGCCGCCTGGCGGACCCGCTGTGCGGGTTTGTCTGCGATCGAGCGGGCCGTGGCACGCTCTTGGCGCCGATTGTGCTTCATTTCGGTGCATCGGCTGCGGGCGCGATGTCGCGGCGGGGCGTGCCGATAATGGCTGGCATGAGCTCACGCCGATGGAAACCCGCGGTCACGGTGGCCGCCGTGATCGAGCAGGCCGGCCGCTACCTGCTGGTGGAAGAGCGCACCGCCGCCGGCCTGCAGCTGAACACCCCGGCCGGCCACCTGGAGCCGGGCGAGTCGCCGCAGGCCGGCGCCGTGCGCGAGGCGCTGGAGGAAACCGGCCGCGTCTTCACCCCCACCGCGCTGCTGGGCGTGTACCTGGCGGCCTCGGCCGACGCCCAGGGCGCGCCCGCCAGCTGGCTGCGCCTGGCTTTTTGCGGCACGGTCGGCGAGCCGGACCCGGCGCGCCCGCTCGACGAGGGCATCGTGCGCACGCTGTGGCTGACGCCGGCCGAGATCGAGGCCAGCCGGGCGCGCCACCGCAGCCCGCTGGTGTGGCGCTGTGTGCAGGATCACCTGCGCGGCCAACGCTTTGATTTGTCGGCGGTGGTGCTGGATCCCTCAGCCGGTCGCGATTGGCTGACCTGACGGTGCCAGTGGCCATGGATTTGAGGGTGATTTCGGCCTGCAGCGCTTGATGGACAAGCACCAACAGCTATTGTTGAAGGAGCAAACCATGCGACTGTTCACCTCCCCCCGCGCCCCCAACCCACGCCGCGTGCTGATGTTCCTGCACGAAAAGGGCATCACCGGCATCGACTTCGTGCCGATGGACCTGAATGCCGGCGAGCACAAGGCGGCCGCCTATCGCGCCAAGGTGCCGGTGGCGCGCGTGCCGGCGCTGGAGCTGGCGGACGGCCGGGTCTTGAGCGAAACGCGCGCCATCTGCAGCTACCTGGAGGGCCTGCACCCGGCGCCCAACCTGATGGGCGAGGATTTTGAGGAGCGCGCCTTCATCGAAATGCACGACCGCCGCGTGGAGTGGTACTGGCTGCTGCCGATCGCCAATTGCGTGCGCCACACCCACCCCGGCCTGGCGGCGCTGGAGCAGCCGCAGTTCCCCGACTTCGGCCACGCCCAGGGCGCGAAGGTGCGCGAATCGGCGCGCTGGCTGGACGACACACTGGCCGCGCAACCCTGGGTGGCCGGCGAGCGCTTCACCATCGCCGACATCACGGCGTTCTGCGCCCTCGAATTCGCCAAACTGATGAAGTTCAGCCCCGGTGCCGAGGGCTTTGCCGCCCTGCAGGCCTGGCGCGACCGGGTGGCGGGGCGCGAGAGCGCGCGGGCGGTGTGAGCCGATCCGGACAGGCCGCCAGAACACAGGAGGACGAGGAATGACATCGAAAGCCATGTGGATGGTGCGCGCCGGCGAGGGCGGCTTGCTGGTGGATGACTTCCGCGCCGAATCCATCGTCGGCATCGGTTGGGTGAAGCTGGGCGACATGACGGCGCTGGTGACGCGCGCCGACTTCACGCGCGCGGTGGCGCAGGCCTACCCGAACGACAAGGCGGGGCAGAAGGCGTCGGCCGCCGGGCAGACCTACCGCTTCGTGCGCGAAATCGCCGTGGGTGACCAGGTGGTCAGCTACGACCGCGGCGAGCGCGTCTACCTGGTCGGCGAGGTGACCGGTGACTACGAGTGGCAGCCGCAGCCCCTAGCCGACCACCCGAACCTGCGGCGCGTGCGCTGGCTCGGTCAGGTGGGGCGCGACGCGCTGTCGGTGGCGGCACGCAACAGCCTGGGGGCGATTTCCACCCTGTTCCTGGTGCCGGCGGCCGTGGCCGCCGAAATTCGCGCCCTGCTGGCGCAGGGCGCCAGCGGCGCTCCCCAGGCGGCGCCGGTCGTGCCGGCCGAAGCGGATGGCGAGACCGATGAGCTGTACAAGGACGTGCAGTCGCGCGGCTTCGAGTTCATCAAGGATCGCATCAACGCCCTGGACTGGAGCGAAATGCAGGAACTGGTGGCGGGCCTGCTGCGCGCCATGGGCTACAAGACGCGTATCTCGCCCAGCGGCTCCGACCGCGGCAAGGACATCGTGGCCTCGCCCGACGGGCTGGGGTTTGAAGACCCGCGCATCGTGGTCGAGGTCAAGCACCGCGGCGCCGCCATGGGCTCGCAGGACATCCGCGGCTTTTTGGGCGGGCGGCACGACCACGACAAGGGGCTGTACGTGAGCACAGGGGGCTTCACTCGGGATGCGCGCTATGAGGCCGAGCGCGGCCGCATCCCGGTGACGCTGATGGACCTGGACGACCTGGTGCGCTCGCTGCTGGAGCACTACGAGAAGCTGGACGTGGAGATGCAGCGGCTGGTGCCGCTGCGCAAGATCTACTGGCCGGCCTGAGCGGCCACCAGCAGCCGCGCCAGATACCGCCCCGTGTGGCTGGCCGCATTCAGCGCCACTTGCTCCGGCGTGCCCTGCGCCACCACGGTGCCGCCGCCGTCGCCGCCTTCGGGGCCCATGTCGATCAGCCAGTCGGCGGTCTTGATGACGTCCAGGTTGTGCTCGATGACGACGATGGTGTTGCCGGCTTCGACCAGCTGCTGCAGCACCTGCAGCAGCAACTCGATGTCGGCAAAGTGCAGGCCCGTCGTCGGCTCGTCCAGCACGTACAGGGTGCGGCCGGTGTCGCGCTTGGACAGCTCCAGCGCCAGCTTCACACGCTGCGCCTCGCCGCCTGACAGCGTCGTCGCACTTTGCCCCAGGGTGATGTAGGACAGGCCCACGTCCAGCAGCGTCTGCAGCTTGCGCGCGATGGCCGGCTGGTCCTGGAAGAAGGCCAGGGCTTCTTCCACCGTCATGTCCAGCACCTGGGCGATGTGGCGGCCCTTCCACTGCACTTCCAGCGTCTCGCGGTTGTAGCGCCGGCCGTGGCAGACGTCGCAGGGCACGTAGACGTCGGGCAAAAAGTGCATCTCGACCTTGACCACGCCGTCGCCCTGGCAGGCCTCGCAGCGCCCGCCGCCGCTGGATTGCGGCACGTTGAAGGAAAAGCGCCCGGGGCCGTAGCCGCGCTCGCGTGCGGTGGCGGTCTCGGCCATCAGCTCGCGGATCGGCGTGAACAGGCCAGTGTAGGTGGCAGGGTTGCTGCGCGGCGTGCGGCCGATGGGCGACTGGTCGACCGCGATCACCTTGTCGAACTGCGCCAGACCCTCGACGGCCAGGTGCGGCGCGGGCTCGGCATGGGCGCGGTGGATGTCACGCGCCGCCGCCGCGTACAGCGTGTCGTTGACCAGGGTGCTCTTGCCAGAGCCCGATACGCCCGTCACACAGGTCAGCAGGCCGACCGGGAAGTCGACGGTGACTTGCTTGAGGTTGTGGCCGCTGGCGCCGACGATGCGCAGCACGCCGTCGGGGGCGGGCTCGCGGTCTTCAAGCGATTCGGGCTGCTGGCGCCCGTCCGGCAAGCGCAAGCAGCTATCGTTTTTGAAGCTGCGGCGCTGCGCCGGCACGGCGATGCGGCGTGCGCCACGCAGGAACTGGCCGGTGACCGAGTCGGCCACCGCCGCCACCTCGTCGAAGGTGCCCTGCGCCATCACGCGCCCGCCGTGCACGCCGGCGCCGGGGCCCAGGTCGACGATGTGGTCGGCCGCGCGCATCATGTCCTCGTCGTGCTCGACCACCAGCACGCTGTTGCCCAGGTTGCGCAGGTGCTGCAGGGTGCCGATCAGGCGGTCGTTGTCGCGCTGGTGCAGACCGATGCTGGGCTCGTCCAGCACGTACATCACGCCCGTCAGGCCGCTGCCGATCTGGCTGGCCAGGCGGATGCGCTGGGCCTCGCCGCCCGAGAGGGTGTCGGCGCTGCGCTCCAGGCTCAGGTAGTTCAGGCCGACGTCGTTCAAAAATTTCAGGCGGTTGCCGATCTCGCGCACCACCTTGTCGGCGATCTCGGCCTTGGCGCCGTGCAGCTGCAGCGCGTCGAACCAGGCCTTGGCCTCGCCCAGCGTGACGTGGCCAATCTCGTAGATGGCGCGGCGCTGCGGTCCTTCGCCCACGAACACGTGGCGCGCCTCGCGCCGCAGCCGCGTGCCGCCGCAGTCGGCGCAGGGCTGCTGGCCGCGGTAGCGGGCCAGTTCTTCGCGCACCACGGCGGAATCGGTTTCGCGGTAGCGCCGCGCCATGTTGGGCAGGATGCCTTCGAAGGGGTGCTTCTTGCTGACCTTCTTGCCCGCCTGCGCGCCGCTGTCGAAGGTGTAGCTGAACTTGATCTCCTCCGCGCCCGAGCCGTGCAGGATGACGTGCTGCACCGGCGCCGGCAGCTCTTCAAACGGCGTGTCGACGCTGAACCGGTAGTGCTTGGCCAGGCTTTCGATCAGGGCGAAGTAATAGCCATTGCGCCGGTCCCAGCCCTTGATGGCGCCGCTGGCCAGGCTGAGCGACGGGAAGGCCACCACGCGCTCGGCATCGAACACCTCGGTGGTGCCCAGGCCGTCGCAGCTGGGGCAGGCGCCGGCCGGGGCGTTGAAGGAGAACAGGCGCGGCTCCAGCTCGGCAATCGAGTAGCCGCAGCTGGGGCAGGCGAACTTGCTGTTGAACAGATGTTCTTTCCCGCTGTCCATTTCGAGGGCAATGGCGCGCCCCTCGGCCAGGCGCAGCGCCGCCTCGAAGCTGTCGGCCAGGCGGGCTGCCACGTCGGGCTTGGTCTTCAGCCGGTCGATCACGACGTCGATGTCGTGCTTGTCGTTCTTGTGCAGCACGGGCAGGCGCTCGGCCTCGAAGATGGCGCCGTCGATGCGAAAGCGCACGTAGCCCAGCGCCTGCATCTGCGCCAACTGCTCGGTGAATTCGCCCTTGCGGTCGCGCGCCAGTGGCGCCAGCACCATCACCCGGGTGTCCTCGGGCAGGGCCAGGGTGGCGTCGACCATCTGGCTGACGGTCTGCACGCTCAAAGGCAACTGGTGATCCGGGCAATACGGCGTGCCGGCGCGGGCAAACAGCAGGCGCAGGTAATCATGGATCTCGGTCACCGTGCCCACGGTGGAGCGCGGGTTGTGGCTGGTGGCCTTTTGCTCGATGGCAATGGCCGGCGAAAGGCCCTCAATCAAGTCCACGTCGGGCTTGTCCATCAGCTGCAGGAACTGGCGCGCGTAGCTGGACAGGCTCTCCACATAGCGGCGCTGGCCCTCGGCGTACAGCGTGTCGAAGGCCAGCGACGACTTGCCCGAGCCCGACAGGCCGGTCACCACCACCAGCCGGTCCTTGGGGATATCCAGGTCGATGTTCTTCAGGTTGTGCGTGCGCGCCCCGCGCACGGCGATCACCGGGCGGCGCAGCGCGGCGGCCAGGGGCAGGCCGTCGGGGTCGGTGAAAGTGTGGAGGAATGTGGCGTGGTCCATGCGCGTTTGCGCCGATCAAGGGCAACTGCGCATTATCGGAAATCTGCCCTCATCGCGCATGCACGGCGTCGGTGCGCCCGCCGGATGGCAGGCCAGGGCCAATCCCTGATATCAAGCCAAAAATGGCGATTTCGCAGACGGCGCGAGCGCCGATAGCTATCAAAAACAGAGTATTCACGAGGTCTCGGTCAGCGCAGCGGCGCTTCCTGCGCGGCCCCGGCCTGCCACACGCGCCAGCGCAGGCCCATGCCGTCGGGCACGAACACCACCACCGGCAGCTTGCTGTTGTAGCGCAGCAGCGTGCCCTGGGTTTGCGCCACGCCGGGGCGCTGGCTGCCGGGCGGGCAGGCCATCATGGTGGCCATCACCTGGCCCCGGCTTTGCAGCACCCAGTAGGTGTAGCCCCAGCCCTTCACGTCGCGTTCGTCGAAGCGCCCGTCCATGCCGCGGGTGTTGCAGTCCACGGTCATGGCCTTGGTGCCGATCAGCTCCAGCTTGCGCTCGTCCTCGTTCGGCAGTGCGGGCAGCTCGATGACGTGGCGCTGGTGGCCCGCCAGCTGGGTGGGAAAGGCCTTCAGCTCGGCGCTGGCGGCCGGATTGGCGGACGCGGGCTGCTGGGCGCAGGCATTCAGCAGGGCGCTGCCCAGTGCCAGGGTGGAGCACATGAGGGGCAGTCGGGCGGTGGCTTTCATGGGCGGGGAATCTAGCAGATCGGCGATGGCGGACAATACCGGCTGGCCGGCGCACAGCCGGCATCGTTTTTGCGCCGTTTGTCGATGTCTGCCCCCGCCACGTCCGCCGTCCCCGCATCCACCGCCCACCGCATGACCGCCGACGAGCGGCGCGCCAGCCTGTCGCTGGCCGGCATCTTTGCGCTGCGCATGCTGGGGCTGTTCCTGGTGCTGCCGGTGTTCGCGCTGGAGGCGGCGCGCTATCCGGGCGGCGACGACCCGGCGCTGGTCGGCCTGGCGATGGGCATCTATGGCCTGACGCAGGCGGTGATGCAGGTGCCGCTGGGCCTGGCGTCGGACCGCATCGGCCGCAAGAAGGTGATCGTGGCCGGGCTGCTGGTGTTCGCGCTGGGCAGCGTCCTGGCGGCGCTGGCCGGCAGCGTGCACCTGCTGGTGGCCGGCCGCGCGCTGCAGGGCGCCGGCGCGGTGTCGGCGGCCGTCACGGCGCTGCTGGCCGATCTGACGCGCGACGAGGTGCGCACCAAGGCCATGGCATTGGTGGGGGTCAGCATCGCCGCCATGTTCGCCCTGTCGCTGATGGCGGCGCCGCCGCTGGCCGGCGCCGTCGGTCTGTCGGGCCTGTTCTGGCTGACGGCGGCGCTGGCGGTGGCGGGCGTGGTTCTGGTGCTGGCGGCCACGCCGGCCGAACCGGTGCAGCACGCCGACGTGCCGCGCGGACGCCTGCAAGACGTGTGGCGGCACCCGCACCTGTGGCGGCTGGACCTGGGCGTATTCGTGCTGCACACGGTGCAGATGGCGATGTGGGTGGTGGTGCCCGGGCTGCTGGTGCAGGCCGGACTGGTGAAGGCCGACCACTGGAAGCTGTACCTGCCGGCGGTGCTGGCCTCGTTCGTGTTCATGGGCGGGCTGTTCGCGCTGGAGCGGCGCGGCTACCTGCGCGCGGTGCTGCGCGGCGGCATCGCCTTGCTGCTGCTGGTGCAGCTGGGCCTGCTGCTGCTGGCGCCGCGTGCGCCGGGGCTGTGGGCGCTGGGCGGCGTGATGTTCTTCTTCTTCATGGCCTTCAACCTGATCGAGGCCAGCCAGCCCAGCCTGATCTCGCGCCTGGCCCCGAGCAACGCGCGCGGCGCCGCGCTGGGCGTGTACAACACGCTGCAATCGCTGGGCCTGTTTGCCGGCGGCGCGCTGGGTGGCTGGCTGCTCAAGGGCTGGGGGCCGGCGGCGGTGCTGTCGGGCACCTCGGCGCTGGTGGCGGTGTGGCTGCTGCTGGGCTGGGCCCAGTACGTGCCGCCGCTGCGCAGCGACGCGGCTTCCGGCTGAACCGCGCGGCGCCCGCTTCGCAGGGGGTGGGGCGGCGGCGTGGTGCCTCGCCAGTGTCCTGAATTGGGAATTCGATGAACAAATCACCCGAATATCGGCGCCATGCGGCGTTGCGAATCCTCGCCATGGCTACGGCCATGGCTGCGGTTCGCGCCTTGCCTGACACCGATCTCGGTCGATTTGTTTTTCAACGAACTTCCAATCCAGGACACTAGGGCGTGTCATCAAATGACGAAGGTGCTACGTTATATGGAGCATGACACGTCGACATGCCCTTACGGACGCCCAGTGGGAACTGATCAAAGACTTGTTGCCTGGCAGGGCTGGTCATGTC
>Ga0116175_1002197_pt1 | contig 12011 bp, 10 predicted proteins | sample AD_UKC125_MetaG_FD_89802 | JGI IMG/M metagenome (GOLD analysis project Ga0116175, IMG submission 89802) | Active sludge microbial communities of municipal wastewater-treating anaerobic digesters from USA - AD_UKC125_MetaG | ecosystem: Engineered > Bioreactor > Anaerobic > Digestate | place: USA... | reverse complement strand
ACGACTATGGCGGATCGCAAAACGGTGGTTCGGGCGGATCTGGTGGAAGCTGCGACTGACCGCGATGACTTGTTTAAAAATGTGCCCCAGGCTGAGAACTACTATATCAAGGTTCCAGCGATTTTGGAAGATGGAGGAGATGCCTAATGACCTTTAACCATAAGACCATTGATGAATTGCATGACCTTCTGGTAAAAAAAGAAATTTCCGTGACAGAGCTGACCAAGGCAACACTGGCAGATATCCAGGAGCGCGAGGGGGCCTTAAACTCTTTTGTAACTATTGCAGAAGAAACTGCCCTGGCTCAGGCCCGGGCCCTGGATGAGAAGGGTGTGGATGCGGATAAGGTCCTGTCAGGTATTCCTGTGGCGGTCAAGGATAATATTTCAACCAAGGGGATTTTGACGACAGCTGCCTCTAAAATGCTCCACAATTATGAGCCGATTTTTGATGCGACTGCGGTGGAAAACCTCTATGGCCAGGATATGATAGTCATCGGTAAGACCAACATGGATGAATTTGCCATGGGTGGTTCTGGTGAGACTTCTTACTTCGGCGCGACAAAAAATGCCTGGGACCAGACCAAGGTGCCAGGTGGTTCATCCAGCGGTTCGGCTTCGGCGGTGGCTTCTGGTCAGGTCCGTCTGTCTCTGGGTTCGGATACGGGTGGTTCGATCCGTCAGCCTGCTGCCTTCAGCGGTATCGTAGGGCTCAAGCCGACCTATGGTACGGTGTCTCGTTTTGGCTTGATTGCCTTTGGTAGCTCGCTGGATCAAATTGGCCCTTTTTCCCAAACGGTCAAGGAAAATGCCCAGCTGCTCAATGCCATTGCCAGTGAGGATCGGAAAGATTCGACCTCTGCGCCGCATCGAGTAGCGGACTACACCAGTAAAATTGGTCAGGATATCAAGGGGCTCAAGATTGCCCTGCCCAAGGAATATCTGGGTGAGGGGATTGATCCTGAGGTTAAGGAAACCATTATCAATGCAGCCAAACACTTTGAAAAATTGGGGGCGACCGTTGAGGAAGTCAGCCTGCCTCACAGCAAGTATGGGGTAGCTGTTTACTACATCATCGCATCCTCTGAAGCCTCTTCCAACTTGCAGCGCTTCGATGGGATTCGCTATGGTTATCGGACAGAGAACTTCAATAACCTGGACGACATCTACGTCCATACCCGCAGTGAAGGTTTTGGTGAGGAAGTCAAGCGCCGGATTATGTTGGGGACTTTCAGCCTGTCATCCGGTTACTACGATGCCTACTTCAAGAAGGCTGGCCAGGTGCGGACCTTGATTATCCAAGATTTTGAAAAGGTCTTTGCGGACCATGATTTGATTTTGGGGCCAACGGCACCAAGTGTAGCCTTTGATTTGGACTCTCTCAGCCATGACCCTGTGGCCATGTATTTGGCCGACCTTTTGACTATTCCAGTCAATTTGGCTGGTCTTCCAGGAATCTCCATTCCTGCTGGTTTTGCCCAAGGTTTGCCAGTTGGTCTGCAGCTAATCGGTCCAAAATATTCAGAAGAGACCATCTATCAGGCTGCGGCAGCTTTTGAAGCAACGACAGATTACCACAAACAACAACCTGTCATTTTTGGAGGTGAGAAATAATGAACTTTGAAACAATTATCGGGATTGAAGTCCATGTGGAGCTCAACACCAACTCCAAAATTTTCTCCCCATCGGCTGCTCATTTTGGACAGGATCAGAATGCCAGCACCAATATCATTGACTGGTCCTTCCCAGGTGTCCTGCCGGTTCTCAATAAGGGAGTTGTGGATGCAGGCATAAAGGCTGCTTTGGCCCTGAATATGAGCATTCATCAAAAGATGCACTTTGACCGCAAGAACTATTTCTACCCTGACAATCCCAAGGCCTATCAGATTTCTCAGTTTGATGAACCTATCGGCTATGATGGCTGGATTGATGTGACCTTGGAAGATGGGTCGACCAAGAAAATCCGAATTGAGCGGGCTCATTTGGAAGAGGATGCGGGGAAAAACACCCATGGTAGGGATGGTTATTCCTATGTCGACCTCAATCGTCAGGGTGTGCCCTTGATTGAGATTGTTTCGGAAGCGGATATGCGCTCGCCAGAGGAAGCTTATGCTTATTTGACAGCTCTCAAGGAAATTATCCAGTATACAGGGATTTCGGATGTCAAGATGGAAGAGGGCTCCATGCGGGTGGATGCCAATATTTCCTTGCGTCCCTATGGTCAAGAAGCCTTTGGTACCAAGACCGAGCTCAAAAATCTCAACTCCTTCTCCAATGTCCGCAAGGGCTTGGAATACGAGGTGGAGCGCCAGGCCAAGATTTTGCGCAGCGGTGGCCAAATCCGCCAGGAAACCCGCCGTTATGATGAGGCAAGCAAGTCTACAATTTTGATGCGGGTCAAGGAAGGTTCTGCGGATTACCGTTACTTCCCTGAACCAGACCTGCCCCTCTTTGAAATTGATGATGCCTGGATTGAGGAAGTGCGCTCAGAGTTACCTGCCTTTCCAGCAGAGCGCAGGGCTCGGTATACTTCTGAACTCGGTCTATCAGCCTACGATGCTAGTCAGTTGACAGCCACCAAGGCCCTGTCTGATTTCTTCGAGGCAGCTGTAGCCCTGGGTGGCGATGCCAAGCAGGTATCCAACTGGCTGCAGGGTGAGGTGGCTCAGTACCTCAATGCGGAAGGAACTTCCATTGAAGAAATCAGCCTGACACCGGAAAACTTGGTTGAAATGATTGGTATCATCGAAGATGGAACCATCTCATCGAAGATTGCCAAGAAGGTCTTTGTTCACCTGGCCAAGGAAGGCGGCTCTGCCAAGGAATATGTTGAAAAGGCTGGTTTGGTGCAGATTTCAGACCCTGCTGTCCTGATTCCAATCATCCACCAAGTCTTTGCCGACAATGAGGCTGCTGTGGCGGACTTCAAGTCTGGCAAGCGCAATGCTGACAAGGCCTTTACAGGTTTCTTGATGAAGGCAACCAAGGGACAGGCCAATCCACAAGTGGCCCAGCAATTACTGGCTCAGGAATTGCAGAAGTTGTTGGATTAGGGTAAAACGAAAATCATAAACAGACTCATGAAAAGAACTGCTTATACTGTATGGTTTAAGCAGTTCTTTTTTAAAAGATTGGCATGTTAGAAAAGGAATGATGATTCGCAATGCCTTTGGCGAAATATCAAGGTCAAGTACCATCTATCTCTCAGGAAATACAACGTGAAGGATTGAAGAGATGATGGATTTATGGATATGGCAAGTGATATTTTTCGCTTTCTTTTTACAGATCGAAGATGAATTGAAAAATACAGCCTTGTTTTACAGGGCTGTTTTTTCTTATAAATCCAATCGGTAAAGGGCATAGCTCCGACGTTTTTCTTGAAGTTCGGGGGCGTAGCCCTGAGTGACTTTCCCTTGGTGAATAAGGGCGCCAATGGTCAGGGCTCTTCGTTTTTGAACGGCTTGGTATATGGGGAAGGATAGTGCACTCCCCAGTCCCAAGTGTCCGGGTTTGACACCGAGATAGAGGAGGATGTAGCGCTTGGCACGATAGCGCTCTTTGAAAAATGTTACGATATCTAGCAAGGACATTTTTTTGTATATCCGATTCCCATAGTCGGGTAGGGAGATGAGAAAACCGACTAATTCTTCCTGATAAAATGCTAGCTTGACCATTGAAAAGTCAAGAGCTGTCTTGAGGGAGGAAAAAATATGTGAGAATTCTGGACTACTGATAGCTTGATAAGTTGGAAAGTCTTGGTAGAGCTGGCTAAGTAGTTGGAAAACTTGGGGAGCGTAGTGTTCCCATTCCTTTCTTTTAGGTGAAAAGATGCAGTAGCCTTTTTTCAAAAATTCTCTGTAGCGTTTCTCCATTTTTTTCTGTTGCTGTCCTTGTTCCACCTGACTATAGAAGTTGGAGAGGTAGCAATCAGTCACCACAAAGCCTGCTTCTTGCCATAGTTTGGGATAGTAGGAGGGATTATGAGGTTCACCTGAAAAAATGGCTTCATGAAATCCAGAGGTTTTCATACGGTAACCAAGCCAAAAACTAGCATTTATGGGTCCGATGAGGGCTATTTTACTTTTGTTTTGGGCTTGGTGCTTCATTTTTGTAAATAGTTGAGAAATGACTGCTTGGTTGTCGTAGGCCTCGAAATAACCCAGGTAAGCTTCGTTGAGATGCGGGTAATAAACGAGAGCGCAACGGGCTTGGATTTTTTTGTCCTGGTAGGCTACATAAGCCTGAAATTGGTAATAGTGAGAAAGGACGTGGCAACCAGCAATTTGTTGCTGTTCCTCTTCTAGGTTTTGCATGATGTCGGATTTTGAATAAAGTAGAGAGGGGAGGGACAGGAAATCTTTTTCCTCCTGACTCCCCGCCTTTACAGGTCTAATTTCTATCATGGTTTAGTCTCCTAATGATACCAGTTGTCCCATCCATCTCGATTTTTTCTCCTGTTTGGAGAACTTTGGTTACATGAGGTACATTGACGATGGAGGGGATACCTAGTTCTCTGGAAATAATGGCTGTGTGAGAGAGAAGTGAGCCTTGCTCAGCGATGACTCCCTTGGCCTGCATGAGAGCGTAAATCCAACCAGGGTCAGTCATCTTTGTGATGAGGATTTTATTTTGAAGGTTGGGTAGGTCTTGGATTGTCTCAACAATCAACACCTCTCCTTCAACTATACCTTCGGAACAGCCGATTCCTCGCAATTTATCCGAATGTTCTTGGACTAGATGGTTGGTTTGACTAGGTTTTTTTCCACAATGGTCTGATTAAAAATCAGTCGCCGAGGCAGGGTAATTTCCTGGTCTTCCAGCATCTTAGCTTTTCTGTTTGCGATTAACTGGTGAAATGATAAGGTGTCCTGATGGCTGAAAATTTCTTCCTTTGTCAGGTAAAAAATGTCATCTGCTTGGTCGATGATGTTTTGATGGGCCAAGTCTTGGCCAATTCCTCTAAAAATCTGTCGGACCATACCATAGATACGCGTGCGGTTTAGACGGGAAGACTCTCGGTAGGAGATTCCAGTTAAAGCTCGCTTTTTTAGCCAGCGGCCAATGAAGGAAGTTCTTCTTTGTTTGGATGAAATTTGCTCAGTTGAGTACTGTAACTGAGGGCACTTTTCCTGTCGCAAGTAGTTCAATAAGGTACTGGGATGACTACGGAATGTTTTTGTTTCCAGTTTTAATTCCTCAGGGGCTCGGTCTCCGTAGAGATGAATAAAATCAACTAGACTTTGAGTAAGGAAACTATCGGCCACGGTTAGTCTGTCCGTCAATTCGGCCTCCGTCAGTTGCAATAGTTCATGTAATTCCATCTGTATTTCAGGGTCATTGTTTAAGGTTTCCTGGATTTTTTCCAAGGCTAGGGCTGGCTTCATACTCTCGATAGCTTCGATACCGGCAATGTCAGACTGAATGACTTCAGAACCAGTAATTTTTTTTAAGAAGCCGACATGCACAAAGGCATAGAGATCGTTAATGAGAGTCAGGTCCCAGTTGGCTAAGATAGACTCATGCAGGGTTTGATAGAGTTTTTCCTGTTGGTCAATTGTGTTTTCAGGCTGATAGTGATTATGGAAGAAGGCTTCAACCGTCTGGAATTCCTGTTCCAGTTCTTTCATGGCCTTGGGAGAGCGATGAAAAGCACGAAGAATACGCCAGGCCACACCAATTTTGTCGAGTAGGCTTATTTTTTGCTTCGAATCTGGGATGTTCAAGTCGCTGATTCCGAGCATATCCTGCCAGATAGGAATGATTTGCTTGGAAAAAGGAAGTAGATGAAGCAGCTGGTACCAGTTTTGAATCTGGTAGTAGAGGCGGCTGTTGATGGGAGACACCATATTTTGAAAAACAGGTTCGTATGCTGCTAGAATATGGTTGTTCGAACCAACCAGACGTTTGGCCAAACTTCGAAAGATGCTGCTGTATGCCTCTTGCACAAAGCTAATCGTTAGTGGACTGGACAGACCTGGATAACTCTCAACGATGTTGCTATTATCCAGAATGATGAGCTGGTCTGTTTTTATTGTGGTAATGGGGCGGACTTGAAGGAGATAAAGCTCTTCCTGTTCAAAAGCAAATTCTATGTCAAGATAAGGGCCGAATGTAGTTATGAGAGTTTTGGCACAGTCAGTCAGTTTTTTGATATGTTGATCTGTGACAACTGGGCTATTCGGGCTTTTTTGAATGGAGGTTAATCCTTCTTTGGGGTGGTAGGTCACCATGGTTGTCGGTATGCGGTCTTCGACCACCGCATCACCAAGACCACTGCCAAGTACTATTTGGTGTTCATTGATCGCTCCTAGTGGACTGGCAGTAAAATAAATACCGGAAAGACTGCTGGCAACCATTTCTTGAACAATGACAACCATTTTGGCATCCTGAAGGGGAACTTCTTTTTCTAGAAAGTAATGGAGAGCAGAAGGGGTATAGAGGGAGAGAAGGCAATTCTCGATAGCCTCTAATAAGTCCTCGTGACTGACATTGAGATAGGTCTCGAAGCGGCCAGCGAAGGAATGGACTTGTCCATCTTCCACAGTCGCTGAGGACCGCACGGCATAGAGTTTGTTTGCCGAAAAGGAAGTCAGCAAAGCTAAATCCAATTCTTTTCTTAGGGATAGCCGGGCTGTTTCGCGCAATTCCCTGCTTAGAGACTCGAATTTTCTGTCCGAGAGTTGTTTGTTTTTTTGACGTAACCATGTCAGACTTTCTTTTGTTTGAAACCAGTCAAAACTCAGGATCTGAAAGTTAGGCACCAAAAAGCCAGCCTGTTTTAATTCTAAGAGATGGTAGGCCTTGCCACCAGCAGTGGTAGCCTGACCGGATGTGAGTATTTTCATGTTAGCATTCCTATGAGGAGATAGAGGGCGACTGAAATGACCATGGTGATTTCGGTGATGTAGGTGTAGCGTTCCACTTGCTCTTTGATATTATAGCGATTGGGGTCTTGGATATACTGCTGGAAGCGTATGGTCATCCAGATGACATTAGCAACGAGGACAAGGACACCTAGTAGAGAAATTTTCCAGAGTAGGATGATGTTCGTAACGATATCCAAGAGCGTGATCACTTGTACAAAGCGGGTAGCCTTTTGGTATCCAAATAGTTTGGAGTAGGTCACATATTCGGTTTCATCTTTGGGAGCGCGGATTTTTCGGCTGATTTCCCAAATTAAACTAGGAAAGTACATGGTAAAGGCTAACAGGATAGTCGGTAGAGAGAGAAGTGGAAGTCCGTACTTGTAGCAGACAAAGGTGATGGTGTAGATGTTTAGGATCATCATGACCGGATTGTGTGTGACCAAGGCCAAAGGCAAGGAATTTTGAATCTTATCTTTTTTGAAAAACCAAAAGGACATCAGCGTTCCATAAATATAGAGGAAGAGGAACCAGCCTTGGTTGTTCATAAAGAAAAGGTTGAGAAGGACAGAAACAGTGACAATGACTGTGAGAGCTACAGCCAAGTCCTTCTTGAAAACACGACCCGATGGTAGAGCGCGCTCAGGGAAGAGGCGGCGATCTGTCTCGTAATCCTTGAAGTCATCCGCAATACGCAAAATCATGAGGAAGACAAAGATGGTAAAGACTCCGATAAATTCTTGAAAGCCAATCTGAAAAGTTTTGACGCCTGTATTTAAAAGGAGGACAAAGTATATTTCAAAAAACATGATGGCAGCTAGACCAAAGCGTGGCAGTAGGGGGTACATTTCCCTGAAATAGATTGCTAATCGTTTAAACATAGGTTCCAATCCTTTCTCCTAATGAAACTTGTATTTCTATATCTTGCTGGCTATAGTGCCAGATATCTTGGTCCAACTCAATGCTGTCCTTGGGATAAAGGACCATAATACTGGAGCCTCCCAGACCAAAAAAACCTTTTTCTTGCCCCTTGACCAAACTGGTAAGAGGATGATTATGAATGCGACCAACGAGAAGGGCGCCGATTTCCATTTGAACAACCTTGCCATGTTGACTGTTAATGAGCGTCAGGCAACGCTTGTTTTCCTTGAAAACAGGATAAATCTCCTGAGCGAGCTGACGGATAGTATGAAGTTTACCGGCAATATTTTTCTTATATAAAATGTCGCCGGTTTCGCAAGAGATGTAGCGATGATAGTCTTCGATACCCAGACGATAGAGGCAAAGTGTTCCGCCTTCGAATTCTTTAGCTAGGTTGGCATCTTGGAGTAAATCTGCCAAGGTATAGTCCTGCCCCTTGATGGTTACTGTGCGCTCTTGGTGGACTGAGAAAATCTGTAATTTGGCATCAGCCACAGCTAGGACCTGATTCATTTCAAACAGGGGACGCCTATCTTCCTTGAATTTTCGGGTGAAAAATTGAGCAAAACTGTTATAATCATCCCTTTCAAACTGTCTCAGTTCTATTTGGTAGGTCTGAACGAAGTCAGCTATTTTTTTCTTGGAAAAAGGACTGTAATCCCAGATGGTAGCGAGGCTAGAAAAGAGGGGGAACGTGATCCACGGAAGAAGGAATTTCCCCCAGGAACGGTCATAGAGCTTTTGCAAAAGTTCGTCCTGATAACCAGCTTGTTCGATGACTTGTTGGGTCTTTCGATGATAGATTTTTACCATAATAGAAAACTCACTAGGATAAAGATGGTTAGGCTAGCAGCTAGAACAAAGCCGATATAGGCAACCTTGTTTGGCTTAGGAATCCTTATATTCCAAACAAAGAGGAATGCCATAAGCATAGCTAAAAGTGGCAATCCCATGGAAAAGAATGAGGGATTTAACAGCTGACAGAGGACATAAAAGACAGGAAAAACAAGGGCACTGTATGTGACTGGAACTCCTGTAAAATAGGGATCTCGTCCGTCATCTGATTTTGCATTGCGGTTAAAGTAAGCTAGGCGCGTGATGGCAGAAAAGCAAAAAATAAGAGTCAGAGGCCAAGACAGCCATTGGAAGGGAATGGTCTTTATAATGAGAATAGCTGGAAGGGCTGCAAAATTAATGACATCACAGAGCGAGTCCAGCTCGAGACCGAAAGCTTTTTCTGCCTCAGTTCGCTGGAAGGAATTGGCAAAAAGGCCATCAAATAAGTCGCAAATTCCGCTTAAAATAAAGGCCATCATTGCTAGGTCTAGCTGACCACGCCAGATCCATCCTATGCTTGTTAGAGATAGGAAAAGACCTAGATAAGTTATCAAATTAGATAGCTTGTATTCACCAATAATCATGTAAGTTTACTCTCCTCTTTCTCGATGGTTACACACTGTTCGTAGGTGTTTAGTGTCACAATCATACCAGTTTTCAATTGTTCTCTGGCTCCTTTTACACAGACCAGGGCAGGAATCCCATACTCTCTGGCAACGATGGAAGCATGACAGAGGATTCCGCCTGTCTCAGTGACGAGACCTGCGATTTTACCAAAGACAGGGGTCCAGCCGGTATCGGTATATCTGGTGACGAGGATTTCACCGGCTTGGACATCTTGCAAATCTGCTAAATGTTCAAGGACTCGAACAGGCCCCTGTACCCAGCCGCTGCTAGCATTAAGACCATAGAGGTTGCTAGTCTTCTTTTGCTTGTTAGCAGATAGAACAGGCCTCTTATCAAATAGATCTCCCGGTATGGTGTTTTCCCGATAAATCTGGCAATAGAGCTGGTTTTTTCGGATGTTTTCCCGAAGTTCTTGTGGGCTTATTTTTCCTTCAATACATTCTTTTATTTCTTCCCATTGACAGTAGAAGAGCTCTTCTCGCTTTTCTAACCATCCAACTTCCAGATAAGCATCAGCTAGTTTCAAGGTCCACTGGCGAATCAGATGGTAGTAGCGCGTAGAAATATCCTTCCATTCCTCCCGCCACCAGAGCAAATCTCGCAGGAAGGCAATCTCCTTTTGTACCTTTTTCCATTTTTTATTTCCAAGTCTGGTTTGGAGTTCAACGGTCAAAGTCTTTTGGGGAATGGTCGACTGGGAGGGCTGTGTTAACATCTGCTGCAATTGTTGGATGATAAAGAGGGGATTTTCTGAAAAACTGGATTCCAATAAATTCAATTCTCTTGCGGAATGGTAACCATAATGGGCTAAAAATGCTCTGATTTCCCTCATATCCTCTCTCGCTTGGGAGAGTTGTCCCAGAAGAATCCGAGGGGAAGAAGAGCCCCACTCAGCTAATAAAGCAGGGTCTGACTGGATAATTGTAACAATCTGTTGCAATGCCGTCATGGGTTTGAGGTGAGAAACATTTCCTAAATCTGCAATAAGGGCTAAAAATTCCTCTACACTTAGCCATTTAAGCAATTGGTTCTTTTTTAGAGAGAGCTGAACTGTGTTGACAAAAACCTGCCAGAAATATCTTTTCTCTGTTTGTAGATAATCTTTGGTAATGAGTTCGAGCCAGATCCTTTCGATTTGTTTTGGCAATAGATCTTCTGATAATTGCTTGTCCAACTCATGGTACCGAACTAGCAGCTTCTCCATGTTGACCTTGTTATCTCGTTGCCACTGTTTGGTCGTTTTATTTAGAGACAAAGCGACCTGTAATAGATGGCTGATAGAACTTGGTGTCCAGCGACTTTTGAAGCCTATCCCTTGGTAATTTTTTTCAACACCAAGTTCATCGTCAAATTCTTGTTCGATATAACCAGGAATCTGTTCCATAGCTTTTTTGACCATCCCCAAATTCCAGTAGGGACGGGCATAGCAGAGTTTGATGAGAGAGGATAACTCCTCTTTTTTGACTAAATGATGCTGGAGAAGAAATGCCTCCAAGCTAGTCTGCCAACTGTAGTGGTAAAGGCTCCACATAAGATTGGGGCAGGATTGGGCGGCTACTCCTCCATCACGGTAGTTGGCTGTTGTCCAACGACCGTCTTTAGCTACCTGGCTAAGTCGTGTCATCGGTCTTGCTTGCAGGAAATAGATTTCTTGATCGGATAGGCAAAATTCGATATCCATGGGACGACCAGCCTGTTGGCTGATGGCTAAGGTGTGAGCGCGGATTCTCTCTAATTGCTGATTGGATAATAACTGATTTTCTACCATTGTAATTTCTTCAAACCAGTCACAGCAAAATGAATAGGGAACTTTGTGACCACTGACCAACTGTTCCCCTAATCCTTCCATATATTCTAACACCCAGAGCTGGTCTTCAGCCTGAGAAGGATGGCAGGTGAAGCTGACTCCACTGACATCAGCAGCCACCTGTTCCTGCACCAGAAGGGCAAAGGGCAGGTTATCATTAGCTAGTTTCCTATCAGAGAGATAGGCCTCTAATGTGGAATTTTCTGTAGCCTGCAAACAGGTATGGATGGCCTGTATGATGGCCTCACTTCCCCGGCAATTACCCACAGATTGGTATTGGCCAGCAAAGGAAGCATCGGTTCCGTCCTCTAAATAGGCACTGGAGCGAACGATATAGGTCTTATTTGGATCGATTTCCTTGGAAAGAGCTGTAAGATGGTCAGGATTTTTATGAAAAACCAGTTCCTGGATATCTTGACTTGTGAGGATAAAGCCTTTGGGTACTGCAAAACCGGAGGCTATGAGGTTTAGTAACCCATTGATTTTCCCACCAAAATCTGGATTTGGTTTGGCCTGATCTAAGGTAAGAATGTTCATATCTTAATATCGATTCTTTCTTAATTTGAATACATAAAGGCAACGATTGATGATGAGGTGAGTTAGCCCGCCTAAAAGGATGTAGAAAAGATAGAGTGGCAGTGTCATGGGTGTAAAAACAGCTAGGATAGCAACACAGCCCAGCAAGGAGTCAATCTGGTCTATCCAGATAAAGCACCAAGCCCAAGAATGTTGAGCCTCCTTACCGGGTGCGATAGCTAGTCGTCTTTTTAAAAAACTATTGGGCAACTCACAGGTAACATAGGTCAAACCTAACAGAGCCCCGATACCAGCATGTGCCCAAATAGTATAGTCTTTTGGATAAAAGTGAAGAGTAGAGGTTGTCAGTAGGCTAAACCAAATAAGCTGGAAAAAACTGGTGAAAACAATCATTCCAAGAAATCCCCTCCAAGTTTTATT
>Ga0116175_1002188_pt1 | contig 12050 bp, 10 predicted proteins | sample AD_UKC125_MetaG_FD_89802 | JGI IMG/M metagenome (GOLD analysis project Ga0116175, IMG submission 89802) | Active sludge microbial communities of municipal wastewater-treating anaerobic digesters from USA - AD_UKC125_MetaG | ecosystem: Engineered > Bioreactor > Anaerobic > Digestate | place: USA... | reverse complement strand
TCGTCGCGGGCCGAAACCGCCAAATGGGTCGGTATGGCCGCCGCGATGATCACCCTCGGCATCGCGGGCGGGCTGGCCGCCGCATTCGACACCTCGCCCGGCGCGGCCCGCTACCAGTTCACCGAAAGCCACAGCTGGATACCCACATTCGGGGCCGGTTACGACCTCGGCCTCGACGGTATCGGCCTGGTGATGGTCCTGCTCACCGCCGCCCTTCTGCCCCTGCTCCTGCTCGCCGCCTGGAACGACGCCGATCAGTCCTCCTCGTCGCCGGTCGAGTTGTCGCCGGCCGAGGTGCGAGGGGGTACCTCCCGGATCGGTGGTGTGCAGACATACGTGGCGCTGATCCTGACCGTCGAGGCGATGGTCCTGATGAGCTTTGTGGCCCTGGACATCCTGCTGTTCTACATCTTCTTCGAGGCGATGCTCATCCCGATGTACTTCCTCATCGGCGGGTTCGGTCGGACCGGCCTCGTCTGGACGACCGAGCGAGTGGGGAGCCTGCGACCCCGAGTGAGGAAGGAAGACGGGGACAGTGGGGCCGACCGGGACCCGACACATGTCACAGGGGGCTTCGGCGGGACCGCGAATCGTTCGGCGGCGGCCTTGAAGTTTCTGCTGTACAACCTGTTCGGTGGTCTCATCATGCTGGCGGCGGTCGTCGGCCTGTACATGGTGACCGCCCGCTCCGACATCGGCGGCACCTTCAGCCTGCCCGCGATCGCCGATGCCGCCGCGGCCGGTGAACTCGACGCCGGGTCCGGACTGCTCAAGATGCTGTTCCTCGGCTTCATGTTCGCCTTCGCCGTGAAGGCCCCGCTGTGGCCGTTTCACACGTGGCTGCCCGATGCAGCCGTGGCCGCCACCCCGGCGACCGCGGTGCTGATGATGGCGATCGTCGACAAGGTGGGAACCTTTGCGATGCTGCGGTTCTGCCTGCAACTGTTCCCCGACGCGTCGTCGTACTTCGCTCCGGTGATCGCGGCGTTGGCGGTGGTCGGCATCCTGTACGGCGCGATTCTCGCGATCGGCCAGACCGATGTGCTGCGGCTGATCGCGTACACGTCGATCTCCCATTTCGGGTTCATCATCCTGGGCATCTTCGCGATGACCTCGCAATCCCAGGCAGGCGCGACCCTGTACATGGTCAATCACGGAATCTCCACCGCGGCACTGTTCCTGATCGCCGGATTCCTGGTGTCCCGGCGCGGCAGCCGGTTGATCGCAGACTTCGGCGGGGTGCAGAAGGTGGCACCGGTACTGGCCGGCACATTCCTCGTGGCGGGCCTGGCCACGCTGTCGCTGCCCGGTCTGGCACCGTTCATCAGCGAATTCCTGGTCCTCATCGGCACCTACGAGCGATTCCCGATCGCGGCCGTCGCCGCCACCGGGGCGTTGGTGCTGGCGGCGATCTACATCCTGTGGACCTATCAGCGGATGATGGGCGGACCGGTGCGGGTTCCGGATGTGCCCGCGCGGGAAGGCCCCGGAACGCACCGTGATCCGGCGCGCACGATGCGCGACATGCTGCCGACGGAGAAGCTGGTGATCGTGCCGATGCTGGTGGCTCTGGTGGCGCTCGGGGTGTATCCGAAACCGGTCCTGGACGCGGTGACACCCGCGGTACAGCACACCATCACACTGACCGAGCCGGGAGGACAGCGATGACCTACGACGCGCCGAGCATCGCCTACGGGGCGCTGTCACCGATGCTGATCGTGCTGGGTGCCGCCGTCATCGGTGTGCTGCTGGAGGCCGTGGTGCCGCGCGCACACCGATTCCGGGCGCAGCTCGGACTGGCGCTGGTGGCGATCGTCGCGGCCTTCGCGGCGCTGGTCGCCGTCGCCTCGACCGAATCGGACGGTGTGAGCACGGTGGCCGGTGCCGTCGTGCTCGACCGCCCGGCGATGTTCCTGCAGGGAACGGTGCTGCTGATATCCCTGGTGGCGGTGTCGTTCATGGCTGAGCGCCGCCTCGAACGGGTGGTCCGGCAACCCGAGTTGATCGGAGCGGCCGCGGGTTCGGGCACGGGAGGTGCCGGTGACATCACCGACGCCGACATGTTCACCTCGTCGGGTGCGTCGGTGCCCGGTAGCGACGCCGAATACGAGGCTACCCGCGCCGGCGGCACCACCACCGAGGTGTTCCCGCTGGTGCTGTTCGCCATCGGCGGGATGATGCTGTTCGGTGCGTGCGGTGATCTGCTGACGATGTTCGTGGCGCTGGAGGTGATGTCGCTGCCGCTCTACCTGCTGTGCGGGCTGGCACGACGACGGCGGCTGATCTCGCAGGAGGCGGCGCTCAAATACTTCCTGCTCGGCGCGTTCGCGTCGGCGTTCTTCCTGTTCGGCGCGGCATTCGCGTACGGAGCTACCGGCACACTCGATCTCGCCGAGATCGATTCGGCACTCAGCGGAGCCGACGACCACTCCCTGGCGGTGATCGGCTTCGCACTGCTGGCGGTGGGACTCCTATTCAAAGTCGGTGCGGTGCCGTTCCATTCGTGGATCCCGGATGTGTATCAGGGTGCCCCCACCCCGGTCACCGCGTTCATGGCCTCGGCCACCAAGGTCGCCGCGTTCGGTGGTCTGCTCCGGGTGTGCTACGTCGGATTCGGTGAGATACACAGTGATTGGCGGCCGATTCTGTGGGCGGTGGCGATCGCGACGATGCTCGTCGGCGCGATCATGGCGGTCACCCAGTCCGACATCAAACGGATGCTCGCCTACTCGTCCATCACACACGCCGGCTTCCTGCTACTCGGGGTGATCGCCCTCGACGAACACGGCGTCTCGGCAACCCTGTTCTACCTCGCCGTGTACGGCTTCTCGACCCTCGGCGCCTTCGCCACGATTTCCGTTGTCCGCGAGCCGGATCGACCCGTCGGGCCGCATCTGTCGGGGCGCGAGGCCACCGATATCTCCCAGTGGGCGGGTCTGGGCAAACGCTATCCCCTGGTCGGGGCCATGTTCTCGATGTTCCTGCTCGCCTTCGCCGGCATCCCGCTCACCAGCGGCTTTATCGCCAAGTTCGCCGTGTTCTCCGCAGCTGCCGGTTCGGGCGCCGGCGTTCTGGTGGTGATCGGCGTGCTCTCCAGTGCCATCGCCGCCTACTTCTACATCCGCATCATCATCGCGATGTTCTTCACCGACCCACCCGACGACCCGCCGCACATCGTGCGCCCCAGCATCCTCACCACCGCCGGCATCGCCCTCTGCACAGTAGTAACCATCCTCCTCGGCATCATCCCCCAACCGCTTCTCGACCTAGCCGAACGCGCCGCTGAACTCCGTTAGCCAATCCGCAAACTTCGTCCGATATAGCGGCTGGCTCGGGCATATGTCGGAGCCAGCCGCTATACCGGACGAAGTTTGCAGAACCGGCCCCGGCTACACTTCGAACAGTTGCTACTCGCATAGCCACCCGAGCCGACCGGGGACGCCCGCATCGCCCCACCGTCGGCGCCAGAGGGCAAGGTCCGCCGGATCTGCGAAACCTGGGTTTTCGCACGCTCGACTCATCCGATGCGACCCGCATGCGGGCAGCGTCGCTGGACGGGTGTTCGACTATGACGAGGAATGCGGCCGAGAAGCGGGCGGCGCGGGAGTACGCGAGGAAGCATGGGGTCACCTACCGGTCTGCGCTCGACGCCATGCGTGCGTCACATCACCCGGACCCGCCAGCGGATCTGGACCGGTTCGTCACGCGTCTGCTGATTGAGGCCGTCGAGGGCTTCGGCATCCGGCACTGGGCGCGCATCGACTCCTGGGATGGCGCGGCCGCCGCACGTATCACCGACGTCAGCGGCGAAACCTTCCATCTCGACGCCGACACCGTCGGCCCGGTTATCGGTGACTTCATCGCCATAGAACACCTACGCAAGCCCTTGGACTTGGACGCCTACCTTGCCGACGAAATCATCCAGACCGCCCTGTTCGGATTCGTGATCTACCGGCCCACGGTGCGTCGTCGTCCACGGATCGACGCCTGACAGGTTCTAACATGGCAGCGAATCCGCCCTTGTGCTCCACTATGCTTCCATACCAACATTCGACGGTCCGAGGAGTGCCCATGCGCCGTGCTGTTCTGGCCCTGGCAACCGGCGCACTGCTGGCGGTGGCGCCGCTGTACCCCTCCCTCGCGGAGGCTGCGCCGCCGTGCCAGTCCGTTCGCGTCGACACCATCAAGAACGCATCGGTCCCCGTGCTCAGCTGGAGCGAGAACGTCGGCTACGACCGCGACGGGTCACTCTGGGTATCCCGGTTCATGATGAGCACTGTGGAACGGCTCGACGATCACGGCCGTGTCACCGCGTCGGTGTCCGTACCGTTCCCCGGCGGAATCGCCGCGGGTCCGGACGGGCGCATGTACGTCACCTCGTTCACCAAGGATGCCGTCGGACTGTTGCGGACCGGCAGTATATACAGTTTTAATCCTACTGCGGCACAACCTAAGCCACGGATATACACCGCTGGTCTCGGCTTTCCCAACGGGCTCGCCTTCGACGCGGTGGGCAACGCCTACGTCGGCGACACCTGGCAGGGCGTGCTCAAGGTCCTCCCGGGCGGCAAGGTCGATCGCGGCTGGTCGTCGAAGGCGCCCCGGAATCTCGCACCGAGCGGCACCGTCAACGGTTCAAGCATGAACGGGGTGGCCGTCGACGGCGGCACCCTGTACGTCACCATGACCACCAGCCTCACCGGGCGAGTGCTGAAGGTGCCGCTGGCCCAGCCGGATCGAGTCGGCATCGGGGCTGATGTCACCGCTCCGCTGCCCGGGATCGTCGACGATCTCGCCGTCGTCGCGCCGGGAAAACTGGCCGTCACCACCACAACGGGCCAACTGTTCGTCACCGACACCGCAACGCGGCGCTCATGCGCCGTACAGCTCGGCCAACCCGCCACCTCCGTCGCCGTAAACCCGGAGAACACAACCGAACTCGCTATCGGAACCGAGATGGGCGCAGTCCTCCGCGTCCAGCTGCCGACCTCCGGGCGATAGTTCCGGGGCACCTCGCGAATAGTTGCCCACCGCATCGACGCGCGCGAACGAACTTCGTCCGATATGGCGGTCGGCTCGGGCATATGTCCGAGCCAACCGCCATATCGGACGAAGTTTGCGGGGATCGATCCGGTGAGCGGGATCGCGGCCGGCCGACTGCGGATCCGGCGGTAGGTTCGGGACGGTGTTGAAGACTCGATTCACCGAAACCTTTGGGGTGCAACACCCTGTCGTGTGCGGCGGCATGACGGCCGTCGGCAAGGCCGAACTCATCGCGGCGGTGGCCGATGCGGGAGGGCTCGGCTTCCTGACCGCCCTCACCCAGCCGACACCCGATGCGCTGGCCGCCGAGATCGCCCGGACCCAGTCGCTGACGGACAAGCCGTTCGGCGTCAACCTCACGATCCTGCCGACGGTCAATCCGGTGCCGTACGACGAGTACCGCGAGGCGATCATCGCCTCCGGAGTGAAGATCGTCGAAACCGCGGGCGCCAACCCGGCCCCCCATCTGCCGCACTTCAAGGATGCCGGGGTCAAGGTCATCCACAAGGCGGTCGCGGTGCGGCACGCGCTGAAAGCCGAAAGCCTCGGCGTCGACGCGATCAGCATCGACGGCTTCGAATGCGCCGGTCATCCCGGCGACGACGACATTCCCGGACTCATCCTGATCAACGCGGCCGCCCGCAAACTGTCCATCCCGATCGTCGCGTCGGGCGGTTTCGCCGACGGCGCCGGTCTGGTCGCGGCACTGGCCCTCGGTGCCGACGCCATCAACATGGGCACCCGGTTCGTCGCCACCACCGAGGCACCGGTGCACCAGAACGTGAAGGATCAGATCGTCGCCAACGACGAACGCGCGACCACGCTGGTGTTCCGCGAGTTCCGCAACACCGCCCGCGTCGCGCGGAACGCGGTGTCGGAGGAGATCGCCGAGATCGGCCGTCGGCCCGGCGCCACCTTCGCCGACGTCGCACATCTGGCCTCGGGCGAACGGGCCCGCCGCGAAGTACTCACCGGCGGCGATATCGACGGCGGAATGTGGTGGGCGGGTCAGTCGCAGGGTCTGATCGATTCGGTGCTCAGCTGCCGCGAGGTGATCGAGCAGATCATGTCCGACGCGGAGGCCATCATCACCACCAGGCTCGCCGACGCAGTCGGGTAACAGGCGTTGCCCGTGCGGATGGAACATCTCGCCGGGCGGTTGCCCACGCCAGGTGCGCGAGCTCGGTCGGCAGACGTGAAGCACCTTCTCCGGCTGCGGAATCGGATCGGCGACAGTCTCGCTGACGCGGTCGTCACGACCGGGAAATCAGCCTACCGCCGCGCCGACGGCATCGCCGTCGTTCCGCTTGCCCTGCTCGGGCCCTGACCCGGAGACGCCATCGGCCCCCTACCTTGTGCAGGTAGGGGGCCGATATGGCGGTGGCGAGGGGATTTGAACCCCTGGTACGGGGTTACCGTACACAGCATTTCGAGTGCTGCACCTTCGGCCGCTCGGACACGCCACCGCGAAAAACTGTACCGCAGGTGCGTCCTAGCGTGAAATTGGCTGGTCAGGCGGGTGAATCCGGCTTGTGGCCGGCCAGTTTGCCGGCAACCTCGCCGATCTTCTCCTGTGCGGTGCTCACCGCGCCCTGAACCTTCTCGTTGGCCGCGATCTCACCGATCTTGTGCTGCGCGACACCGATCGCACCCTGAACCTTCTCGTTGGCCGCGATCTCACCGATCTTCTGCTGCGCGACACCGATCGCACCCTGAACCTTCTCGTTCGCCGCGATCTCACCGATCTTCTGCTGCGCGACACCGATCGCACCCTGAACCTTCTCGTTCGCCGCGATCTCACCGGCCTTCTGCTGCGCGACACCGATGGCCCCGGCGACCTTCTCGTTGGCGGCGAGTTCCTCGAGCTTGCCCTTGGCGACGTTGAGCGCCTCGTTGACTTTGTTGGTGGCGTCCGACATGGCTTCTCCTCATCTGATTCGGCATGTCGAAGCATGCCGGTGACCGGCACAAACCCGGTCGGTCAAGGCCAGGTTAGCTCACCGGACTACCCGTTTGCCGGTTTCCGGCGGGACCGGACGGATTCTCGCCGCGCCGCGAAAAACTCCTGCATCAGGCGTATCGCGTCGTCGGCCAGGACCCCGCCGATCACCTCCGGCCGATGGCCGAGCCGCTGATCGCGCACCACGTCCCACAGCGATCCGACGGCCCCCGTCTTGGGTTCCCACGCGCCGAACACCAGCCTGTCGACGCGCGCGAGAGTGACGGCGCCGGCGCACATCGTGCACGGTTCGACGGTCACGACGAGCGTGCAGCCCGGCAGCCGCCACCCGTCACCGAACGCCGCCGCGGCCGACCGCAGCGCGAGAACCTCAGCGTGTGCGGTGGGATCGCCATCGGCCTCCCGACGGTTGGCCGCGCGCGCCAGCTCGATGCCTTCGGGGTCGTACACGACGGCACCGATCGGAATGTCGTCGGCCCCCGACAGCGAGGCCGCGTCGAGCGCGGCCCGCATCATCGTCTCCCACGGCCCCGACGGCAGACTCCGCGCGCCGCTCAGCTCAGCGTCCCAATGTGTCGAGAACCTTGGACAGTTGCTCGGAGAAACCGAGCCGGGCGGCGATCATACCGATCTGCTCGTCGGCGTACAGATCGGTGTCGCCGACGATCACCGACAGCACCGCGTCGGGCAGCCCGAGGTCGGCCAGCACACCGAGATCGCCCTCCTCCCACGGTTCGATGTCGTCGATGTCGTCGGGATCGAGGTCGGGGACCTCAACATTGAGGGCGTCGAGGACATCGACGGCGACGTCGTAGTCGACGGCGGCCGTGGCATCGGACAGCAGCAACTGCGGCCCGCCCGGTGCCGGTCGCACGATGATGAAGAACTCGTCGTCGACATCGAGCAGACCGAACACCGCGCTCGTCGCGCGCAATGCCCGCAACTGCCGCTCGGCGTCGGCGAGATCGGTGAGCGCGGACGGTTCCAGAGCGGTCACGGTCCACCGCGTCTCCTCGCGGACGACGGCCACCGCGAAGCCGTCGATGTCGTCACTTGTCACTGCACTGTTCGTGTTGTCGGTCCCGCGGGACCCGTCGCCCTTGCCGACAGCTGCCATGCGGGTCACGGTATCCCTATTGGTGGGCTGTTCCCAAGTTTTCCTGCGCATTCCACCGGTTCGCCACGGCGTGCGAGAGTGGAGCGGTGACCGACAACGATATGCCCGCCCCGTCCACCTCCCCCGCACTGCCCGGCGCGGTGTGCGTGCTCGGTCTCGGACTGATCGGTGGTTCCCTGCTCCGTGCACTGGCCGGTACCGCACCGGTGTTCGGCTGGAACAGATCGGAGGCGACGGTCGAGGCCGCCCGGGCGAACGGCCATGACGTGTCGGCGGACCTGGCCGCCACCGTGCGACGGGCCGCCGACACCGATGCGGTGATCGTGCTGGCAACGCCGGTGACCACGCTGTCGGGGCTGGTGGCCGCGGTCGCCGAACACGCCCCCGGCAATCTGCTCACCGATGTGGTGAGCGTGAAGGAGGCCGTGCGCCGTATCGTCACCGCACAGCATCCGGCCGCCAGGTTCGTGGGCGGGCACCCGATGGCCGGGACCAGCCACTCCGGCTGGTCGGCGACCGACCCGGAGCTGTTCCGGGGCGCCATGTGGATGGTGTCTACGGGTGACGGAACCGACGCGGCCGACTGGCTGCGGGTGGCCTCGATAGCGCTCGCCACGGGTGCGACGGTGGTGCCCGCCGCCGACGACGCCCACGACCGTGCGGTGGCCGCGATCTCGCACCTTCCGCACCTGATGGCGGCGGCGACGGCCGTGGTGGGGGCCGGTGAGAGCGGTCTCGCGTTGCGGCTGGCCGCGGGCAGTTTCCGGGACGGCACCCGCGTCGCCGGGACCGCTCCGGCGTTGCAGCGGGCGATGCTCGAAGCCAACGACGCGGCGCTGCTGAATGTGCTCAGCGAGGCCATCGACCGCCTCACGGACGTCCGCGACGATCTCCGTGACCGGGGCAGCGTCGAGATCCTGGTCGGTGACGGCCATCGGGCCCGGCTCGCCTACGAGGCGATCGCGTCCGGGCCGCTGCAACCGATCAGCGGTGTCACCGTCGGCGACCATGGGTGGCAGGAGGAACTGCGCAGGCAGGCACACGCCGGCCGGGTGTGGCTGGGCTGACGCCCGGCCCTCAGACCCGTTCGGCGAGCCCCTCGTAGTCGACGACGAAACCGTTCTCGTCGAACGTGATGGTGGAACTGGCGACCGGCCCTTCGATGGCGACCTGGTTGCCCTCGAGTTTGGTGTAGTTCATGGTGGCGGCCTCGACCCGCACCTCGGGCAGGTACACGTAGACGACCGGTACCTGTGCCTGCTCACCGGCCGGTACCCGACGCCCGGCACGGAAGGCGTACCGGCGGATGGGCAGCGCGTTGAACATCGGCGACAGCGCCATGTCGATGTCCTCGGCACCGTCGAAGTCGCTGCGGACGGTGCCGTCGGCGGTCTGGACCAGCCAGTTGTGTTCGCCGTCGCGGTTGATGGCGAACTGCGATTCGCCGCTGGCCCGCACCAGATGCGTGGAGAACCGCTTGGTGACGCCCTCGTCGTTGGTGATCAGTTCGTACGAGGCGGAAAAGGCTTCGCGGCCCTCGTGCGCGGCGGCGATGATCCGGCCGTACGCCTTGATGCGGGCGCCACTGACGTAGAGACGGACCTGTTCGAGCCGGACGGCGTCCAGACCCTGCCAGGTGATCATGGTGCGAAATTCGCCACTGCCCGGCAGTGACGCGGATGAAGCTTCTGACACCGCGGAGGTCTGCGACGCCGGGGGGCTGGGCTGGGCTGCTTGCGGAGAACTCACTTCTCTACGTTACCGACATCGGGGCTGCTCACGCCAGACATGTCGCGGTGCGGCGGTCGGATTCGGCCGCCACCCGATCGGTGGCGACGACCTCGCCGTCGACGCTGATCGAGCACGACACGGCGCTGCCCGAGGTGCCGACCACCAGAAGTCGCAGCGGCGACGAGGTACCGGTGAAGGCGACACTCCACTCCGGCTCGGAGACCACGTCGCTACGGGTCCCGACACCGTCGCTGTAGGCGAGCACACCGACACCGGTGACGGTGACCCGGTACACAACGGCCTTTCCGGTGGCGTCGATGCCGGTGCCGCGCCGGGACGGGACGTCGGGCATCCGGGTGTAGGGCGCCTGGGTGTCGGTGATCCAGGTGTCATCCGAATCCACGGACGGCAACGTGATCTCGTCGGGGGTGTCATCGGTCAGCATGTTGCGCGCCATCAGGAGGGTCGCCGCGCCGAGCACGACGATCGCGACGACGTACACCGTCGTCTTCCACAGGGTGTCCGACCGGCGATCGATGCGATGGGACACCGGTCCGGGGGTGGCGCGGCGGGCGGCGTCGGCCGGTGTGCCCGCCGCCGGCATCCGGCCGTCGGTGGGTGCGTGCGACGGCCGCCCCGCGGGCTGTCCCGGCTGATACCGCGGTGTTCCGTCGTCGGCGAAGCCCAGCGGCGGATAGAACTGCGGCCCGAGCGGGTTCAGGTACAACCGTTCGGCGGGTGTCGGCTGTCGTCGCGTCATCGCCTGCCTCCTGCCCGTGCCGCACCTGTGGCCCGGTGGCCCGGCGCCCTGCCTGCGACCCTACCCAACAGGCACCGGGCACCGGGCACGGCGATCGGTCAGAGGCGGCTCTCCATCCTGGCCGACAGGCTCGCCTCCTGCAGGTCGAGACGTTCGAGCATCGCGCGGACCGCCTCGTCCTCGATCTTGCCCTCATCGCGGTCGATGACGAGCGCGGCGCGCTGGGCGGCGAGCACGTCGCGGTACAGGCCGATGAACGCGTCGGTGCGCCGGTTGTGTTTCTCGGGGTCGGGCATCTCCTCGGCGTCGTGCGTCTGCCGTGCGACCGTCTCCTGGATCATCGCGACGGTGTCGGCGTCGAGGCCGGCGGGCGGGTCGGCGACGAACCCGGCGAGAACGTCCTCGGAGGCCCGGTGCGCGATCTTCTCGGCCAGTACGGTCTGTTCGAGGTCGTAGCGTTCCTCCTGCTCGTTGCGCAGGTTCAGCCGGGCGATCATCCACGGCAGGGTGGTGCCCTGGATGAGGATGGTGCCGATGGTGACGACGAACGCGATCGCCTGGATGGCCGAGCGTTCGGGGAATGCCTCGCCACTGGCGACGGTGAGCGGGATACCTGACGCGGCGGCCAGGGTCACCACCCCACGCATCCCGGTCCATGCGACGACCGTCGACTCCTGCCAGGTCAGCGATCTGCGATCGATCTTGCCCGTCCACCGTGACGGCTTTTTCCCACTGCCCGCGGATCTGGCGGAGCGACGCGGATCGGCGGGGGTTTCGGTGTTGACCGCGGCGTCGATACGTCTGCTGACCACGGCACGGCCGAACATCGCGAACACACAGATCGGGCGGATCGCCAGCACGATGACCAACACGATCACCGATGCCCACGCGATGTGCACCAGCGATTCCCTGGCCTCTCGGAGGTCTTCGATGATGAACCGCATCTGCAGACCGATGTAGGCGAACACGAACGCCTCGAGCAGCACGTCCACCGAATGCCACACGTACCGTTCCTGCAATCGGGTCTTGTATCCGGCACGCACCGAACCCGAGCCGACGACGAATCCGGCGATCACCACGGCGAGCACACCCGAGGAGTGGATGTGTTCGGCGGCGATGAACGCCGCGAACGGAACGACGAATCCCTGCACCGTCTCCAGCGCCGGGTTGGCCAGGTGCCTGCGGATCCACAGCGTGGCGAAACCGACGAGGAGACCGACGATCGGCCCGATGACGGCGTTGTACCCGAACAGGGCCAGCGGATTCTCGATGAACGAGTGGGTGCTGGCGATCTGCGAGATGGCGATCGCGAACAACGACAGCGCGGCCGCGTCGTTGACCAGCGATTCGCCGGTGAGGATCGACATCAGTCGTTTCGGCAGGCCCAGCTTGCGGCCGATCGCGACGGCGGTCACCGCGTCGGGCGGGGCGACGATCGC
>Ga0116175_1002187_pt1 | contig 12055 bp, 12 predicted proteins | sample AD_UKC125_MetaG_FD_89802 | JGI IMG/M metagenome (GOLD analysis project Ga0116175, IMG submission 89802) | Active sludge microbial communities of municipal wastewater-treating anaerobic digesters from USA - AD_UKC125_MetaG | ecosystem: Engineered > Bioreactor > Anaerobic > Digestate | place: USA... | reverse complement strand
GACCGTGCGGCCATGGCCAAGCTGGCGGCCACCGAGAACCAGGGCCGGGTCGTCGACGCCTGCCTGCAGATGTTCGGCGGCTACGGCTACATGGCCGAATATCCCATCTCCCGTGCGTATGTCGATGCCCGCGTGCAGCGGATCTACGGCGGCGCCAGCGAGATCATGAAAGAGATCATCGCCAGGTCACTCGGCCTGGGAAAGTAGGTAAACCGATGAAACGCACCATCTTCGAGACCGAACACGAGCAATTCCGCGAGTCCGTGCGCGCTTTTCTGCGCAAGGAGGCCGTGCCGCATACCGACAGGTGGGAGGCGAACGGACTCGTCGACCGCGAATTCTGGTCGGCGGCCGCCGCGCATGGTTTCGTCGGATTCGCCGCACCCGAGGAATTCGGTGGCGGCGGACTACGGGACTTCCGGTTCAACGCGGTCCTCAACGAGGAGGTGGTTCGCACCGGAACCGTCGGCGACGGATTCTCCCTCACCAACGACATCGTGCTGCCGTACTATCTCGACATCGCCTCGCCCGAGCAGCAGGCCCGGTGGATTCCGGGGATCATCAAGGGCGACACGGTGATCGCGGTGTCGATGTCCGAACCAGGTACCGGCTCGGATCTGCGCGGCATCAAGTCCACCGCGGTGCGCGACGGTGCAGGCTGGCGGCTCAGCGGCTCGAAGACATTTGTCACCAGCGGCATTCAGGCCGATCTGGTGATCGTCGCCGCCCGCATCGCCGAAGGCGGTCTCGGTTTGTTCGTGGTCGCCTCGGGGCAGAAGGGCTTCACCCGTGGCCGCAAACTGGACAAGATCGGCCGCAAGGCCCAGGACACCGCGGAACTGTTCTTCGACAATGTGTACGTGCCGGATTCGGATGTGCTCGGCGAACCGGGCAAGGGGCTGCATTACCTGATGGGCAACCTTGCCCAGGAACGGCTGTCGATGGCGGTGGTCGCCGTGGCCAGTGCGGAGTACGCCGTGGACATCGCGGTGGCCTACGGTAAGGAGCGCACGGCATTCGGTCAGCCGGTGGGCAGCTTCCAGGCCAACCGGTTCCGGCTCGCGGAACTGGCCACCAAGGTGTCGATGGCCCGGGTGTACGTCGACCGCTGCATCGAGGCGCAGAACGCGGACGAGTTGACCGCCGCCGAGGCCGCGGGCGCCAAATTCACCACCACCGAACTCGAATTCGAGGCTCTGGACGCGTGCCTGCAGATCCACGGCGGGTACGGGTACATGGAGGAGTACGAGGTGGCCCGGCGCTGGCGGGATTGCCGCGTGCAGCGCATCTACGGCGGCACCAACGAGATCATGCGGGAGATCGTGGGCCGGTCGTTGGGGCTTTAGGACATTAGCGAAAAGGGATGTAGGGGTGCCACTATGTGACACCCCTACATCCCTTTGATCAGGGCTGCCCGCATAGTGTTATACCGTTTATACTCAGGGATATGAAAACAGCGATCTCCATCCCCGACGATGTGTTCCGTGAAGCCGACAGCGCCGCCAACCGCCTCGGTTGGAGCCGATCGCAACTGTATACGCGCGCCGTCCGTGAGTTTCTCGAACGCCAGGAGGAGGATTCGGTGACCGCGGCGCTCAACGATATCGCCGATGGCCTGAACAGCGATCCCGTTCCCGCGGTCGGGCGCAGTCTCATCGAGTCCGGAGCGTGGCAGTGGTAGAACGCGGCGATGTCTGGTGGGTCGATTTCGGTGAGCCGCTCGGCTCCGAGCCCGGCTACCGCAGGCCCGCTCTGATCGTCTCGTCGGACCGGTTCAACCGATCCCGGATGGCGACGGTCATCGTATCGGCGGTCACCAGCAATCTGCGACTGGCCGCAGCACCGGGAAACGTGGAACTCGCCGCCGGTACCGCGGGCCTTCCGAAGGACTGCGTGGTCAACGTATCCCAGACGCTGGTCGTCGACCGCGCACGGCTCACCGAGCCGATCGGCACCCTCGCGTTCCACATCATGCGCCGGGTCGACGACGGATTGCGCCTGGTGTTCGCCGTGTGACGATCGGTAGTCGTCGATTGTCTCTGCGACCGGTTATTCGCGGAGACATGGTCGTCACAGTTGGACAGTCACAGTTCAACGATACCGCTGTTGATGAGTTCGGCCACCTCGTGATCGGCGAACCCGGCGTCGGCCAGTACTTTCCGGCTGTCGGCGCCCGGTGATCTGCGCGCGGTCGGGGTGGTCGGCGGGACACCGTCGAAACGTGGGGCCGGTGCGGCCTGCATGACCCCGTCGACGTCGATGAACGTGCCGCGGTCCACATTGTGCGGGTGACGGTAGGCCTCGTCGAGACTGAGCACCGGTGCGTAACACGTGTTGCGCCCGGCGAACATCGCGTCGAGCTCGGACCGGTCACGGGCGGCGATCCGGCTCGCGAGGATCTCCCGGAACTCGTCCCAGCGGCTCTCGTCGAACTGGTTGGCGCGCATGTCGGCCGGCAGCTCGAGCACATCGCAGAGCTCGGTCCAGAACTGCGCCTCGATGGCGCCGATGCTCACCCACAGCCCGTCGCGGGTGCGGTAGGTGTCGTAGAAGAATGCGCCGGTCCCGAGCAGATGCGTGCCCCGCTGGTCGTCGAACGAGCCTTCGGCGCGGTATTGATGGAACATCGCCATCAGCGCCGACGCTCCGTCGATCATCGCCGCGTCCACCACCCGGCCGCCGCCGCCGGCCCGTGCCGAGATGATCCCCGACAACATGCCGACGGCCAGCAGCATCCCGCCGCCGCCGAAGTCGCCGACGAGATTGAGCGGTGCGACGGGTGGACCGTCCTTGCGCCCGATCGAATGCAGGGCGCCGGTCAGCGCGATGTAGTTGATGTCGTGGCCGGGAAGTGTGGCCATCGGCCCGGTCTGTCCCCAGCCGGTCATCCGGCCGTAGATCAGGTCGGGGTTTGCGGCGAGGCAGTCGTCGGGGCCGACACCGAGCCGTTCGGCGACCCCCGGCCGGAACGTCTCGATGATGCCGTCGGCGCCGGCGCAGAGCCGGCGCACAATGGCCGCCCCGTCGGGTTGTTTGAGATCGACCGCGATATGGCGGCGGCTGCGGAACAGGACGCCGTGCCCGGTGCCCGACCACGGGTTGCCGCCCGGACGCTCGACGCAGATGACCTCCGCGCCGAGGTCGGCGAGCATCATCGCCGCGAACGGCCCCGGGCCGATCCCGGCGAGCTCGATGATGCGGGTGCCCTTCAGCGGGGCAGCGGCGTCGGCTGCGCGGGCGGTCACCGTTTGCTCACCCGCGGCATTCCGCCCTTGTTGGCCGCGATGTCGGCATGAACCTCGTCGGGGTTGGCCACCGTGTGTGCGCGGTCGGCGCCCTCGGGCAGCTTGATGGCGTCGTTGAACCGCCGCAACATGTCGAACGCGGCGCGCTCGTCGTCGGCGAAGGTCCGCTTGGAGAAGCGCTCGTACGTCGACACCAGGGGGGCGATGGTGGGCAGGATCCTGGCCCACCCGGTCTTCTCGATGCCCAGGTCTGCCATGACCGGTGCCGGGATCCACGAGTGCAGCAGGCCGTAGGCCAGTTTGAGCCGGCGCTCGTCGGTCATGAACGAGGCGACCGGGCCGGGCAGCACCTCGACGCCGCCGGGCGGGTTCTCGATGCTGTACTTGATGATCGAGTTCACCACGTCGCGGCACAGATCGTCGGGTGCGAGCTCGAGCATCGTGTGTAGGTCGGTCTTGAGGCGGGCGTCCTCGTAGCCGGTGTGCAGGATGTCCTCCGGTACCCCGATGACATAGCCGACATAGCGGCTGAGTGCGAAGATGTCTTCCAATTCGCGGTCACTGTAACGGAATCCGGCGCTCTGCACGGCGTCGGTGAACTTCACGCCGAACTGTCCGGCCTGGGTGACCATCGAGTCCATGTTGTTGATCGGGATGCCCCAGCCCGCCCAGTCCCAGTGGTCGGAGTGGCTCAGGCTGTGCCGGACGGCGGCGTGGATGAGGCGCACCTTGGCGGTGAGCCGGAAGCCCTCCTCGAAGCGCCCCATATTGCCCGGGGTGTAGGCGGCGACCACGTACCGGAAGCTCTCGATGAGTCGGGTACCCACGCGCTCGGTCTGCTTGAGCCGGCCGCTGAACAGTACCGGCCGGGTGGCGCTGTACATCGAGAAGCCGCCCGCGATGGCGCCCCAGGCCAGCACCGGCGGAACGATCGGGCCCGCCCGCCAGAAGGCCACGGCGCCGCGGTAGAGCTGGTCGAAATCAACCCAGTCGGGGATCCGGTCGAGCTGTTCGAACATTGCGACCAGGCCGGGGGTCGGGTCGTCGATGGCATCGATGCCGTGATCGAGTGCCTTGTCGAAGGTGCGCCAGCTCGTGTTGTTGCTTTTGTCCTTGACGTCGAGCATCGCCTGGTAGGCGTAGTCGTCGGCGAGCAGGGCGTGGTCGGTGATCTTCTCCACCAGCTCACGCCCGTACATGGCGATCGCCTTGTCCTGGTTCCTGATCCGGCTCAGGTCCAGACCTCGGGGGAGGCCCTCGGGGACGTCGAGATCGCCGCGGAAGGTGCGGGCGCCGGGTTGGTGTCCGGCGGTGATCTTCTCGGTGGTGATCTTTTCTGGGGTGATCTTTTCGGGGGCGATCTTCTCGGGGGTGGTCTTTTCGGTCGTGGTCATTGCTGCCTCCTGCTCTGCCACTTGTGTTCGGGCCACTGGTGTCGGGTCACCTCGGGCGGTCTGCGTTCGCCGGGGCGGCCAACCTGCCTGTGATACCCGTTACAGATCGAGGGTAGACGAGCCTGAACACTATGTCTATACTCATCGTATGGCCGCTTGTTGACGGTCAGTGCGTGGGTTGCGTCCCCGGTCGCCCCGGCTGGGCGTGACCCAGGCTGTCCGGCGGCCGGCGTTCGCTCCTCATTCGGATGTGCGCGAGTCCCCACGGCTCGCCCACATCCGGGTTCACCCAGTCACAGGGAGTGCATGTTCATGAGTCAGAGTTACGGCGCGACAACCGATCAGGTCCGGCGTGCGGACGACGAGGCGTTCGCAGTCCTCGACCGCATGGTCTCCGAGCGATGGAGTTGCCGGGCGTTTGTGCCCGAGCCGGTTCCGCGGGCCGAGATCGAGAAGGTTCTCGACATCGCCCGGCGCACACCGTCGTGGTGCAATACCCAGCCCTGGCACCTGCACATCACCTCGGGCGCGGCGACCACGGCCCTGCGCACCGCGATCGGTGCCGCACTCGCCGGTGGGCCGCAGGAGAATCCGGACATAGCGTTCCCGCAGTCCTATGCAGGCGACTACGCCGAACGCAGGCGGACCAGCGGCCGGCAGCTCTACGAGAGCCTCGGCATCGAGAAGGGCGACCGGGTGGCGTCGGCCCGACAGATGATGCGCAACTTCGACTTCTTCGACGCGCCGCACGTGGCTGTCGTGACCACCGAGCGGGCGCTGGGTGCCTACGGCGCGGTCGATTGCGGACTGTTCGTGCAGAGCTTCCTGCTGGCCGCGCATGCCCGCGGGATCGGTGCGATACCGCAGGCGGCGCTGGCCACACAGGCGCCGGTGATCCGGGAGCACCTCGGCCTGCCCGAGTCGCGTCAGGTGCTGATCGGGATCTCGTTCGGTTACCCGGATGCCGGGCATCCGGTGAACGGCTACCGGACCCACCGCAGGAGCACCGCGGAGGTGGCTACCTTCGTGGGCGAGCCGAGCGTCGAGGACGCGCGATGATGACGCAGAAGCTGATCGCCGTGCGCGACGGTACCGGTATCAACGTGCGCGAGCTGGGCGAGGGTCCGGCGGTACTGCTGATCCACGGCTGGAGTCTCAGCGGTGAGGTCTGGGACCGGCAGATGCGATTGCTGGCCGAGAGCGGTCGCCGGGTGATCGCGATGGATCAGCGCGGCCACGGTGGATCCGAGGCGCCGCTGCACGGTTACGATCTCGCCGATCTCGCCGACGATGCGACCGATGTCCTGGGCACGCTGGGTATCTCGCGTGCGTCGGTGGTCGGCTGGTCGCTCGGCGGGATGGTCGCGCTGCGCATGGCGCACGTCCGGCCCGACCTGGTCGGCCGGCTGGTTATGGTCGCCTCCAACGGTGTGGCGGCATCGCGCACCGAGCGGTTCCCGTACGGCGTGCCGGCCGATGGGCCGCTGGCGACGATCCTGGCCGCCGAGCACACCGACCGGGTCGCGTTGCGCCGCAGCGCGGTCGGTGATCCGTTCAAGACGCCGCCGGCGCCGTACACCCTCGATTGGCTGCATCGCATCTCCTTGCAGACGCCCACGTGGGCCGGGGCGGCGGCGATGCGTACGCTGCTGTGCGCCGAGCAGACCGAGGCGCTCGACGGACTCGATGTGCCGCTCGTTCAGATCATCGGCACCGCCGACCCGGCGTTGTCGGTCCGTGGTGCTCGCTGGGTGGCCGAACAGGTGGGCGGTAAACTCATCGAGTTCGATTGCGGTCACTATCCGATGCTGGAGATGGCCGATGCGTTCGACGAGGCACTGCTGGCCGCGGTATGAGTACTAGGTCCCGGGTTGCACGTCTGTATAGACGTCTTGTCTGGACAGATCTAGACTTGGCCGCATGACCAGTACTTCGTACGCCCGGCGACGTCCACGGGACTTCGACGGCAATTCCGCCACCGAGTTGGCGGTATTCGACGCGACCGAGGAACTGCTCGCCCAGACATCGCTGCAGAAGCTCACCGTGGCGAAGATCCTGAAGAAGGCGGGGATATCCCGCGCCAACTTCTATCACTACTTCGCCAACAAGTACGACGTCCTCGTCGCGCTGCTGGGCCGGGTACTGGACACCTCCTATGGTGCCGACGGGCCGTGGTCGTCCGAGCCCGGACGTAACCGTTCCCGGCAGATGGGCGTGAGCCTGGAAAGCACCCTGCAGATGTGGGACGAGCATGGCGCGGTCATCTGTGCGGTGCTCGAGCACATGCATTCCGAGCCGGTCGTCGGGCGGATATGGCAGGGCATCTTCGAGCGCTTCGTCGATGCGGTCACCGAACAGATCGAGTTCGAACGCGGCGAGGGCCGCGCACCCGTCGGTCCCCCGGCCGACCTGGTGGCGGCGATGCTCATCAGCGCGGCCGAGCGCACGTTCTACGTGTCGAGCCGCGGTCTGGATCCGCGCCTTCCGGACGTGCGATCCACGGTGGCCCCGCTGCGGGCGATCAACGAGGCGGCGATCTACGGTGGCCGCTCCCTCTCGATCAGGGAGTCGGGCACTCCCATTGTCGCCCAATCAGATTCGATCGTTCTCACAGTGCCCGCCCCCACAGTGCCCGCCTTCGGTGGTGAAGCCGCCGACCTGGAGGGCACCGGCCGGTCGATCCTGGACGCCATGCGCGAACTGCTCGCCGATATCCCGCTGGCCGAACTGAGCGTCGCCCAGGTTCTGGACCGCGCGGGTGTCTCTCGCGCGTCGTTCTACTTCTATTTCCGGAGCAAGGAGGACGCGTTCATCGTCCTGTTCCGGGAGGCGGCCCGCGATGTCGTGACGGGTCTGGCGACGATGGGTGCGATCGATCGCGGTGATCGGGCCGCTTTCGTCGACGGTGTGCGCCAATGGCTCAACCTCGACGATTTCGCCAATGCGGTGATCCGCAACGCCGTGCACACCTGGCCGTGGTTGCCCGAGCTGCGCACCGAGTATCTGACCGCGATGAGTGCGATGGAAACCGTTCTCACGTCACTGATCGAGACCGATCGGGCGGCCGGACTCGCTCCGGCCGGACCCGCGGCGCCGCAGTACGCGGCCACCATCCTGTGGACCGTCGAGCGCACGGTGGCCGGCGCGCTGGCCGGCGAGGAGCACCTGACGGATTTCCCGGCTGTTGCCGCGATGGTCGGCGACTTCCTGTTCGCGGCACTGTACGGCCGTCGCGACACCTGAGCGGCCCGGGACCGCGACACGCGCCGCGCATCGGCCGCCCGTGTCCCGACGTGTGGTGAGCCCCCGCGCTCGGTGAGCCGCTACCGTCCGGTGAACTCCGGTCGGCGACGCTCGGCGAATGCCACTGCACCGGAACGGAAGTCGGCTGAATCGACCAGTGCGGTCTGTCCGGCCACCTCCGACTCGAAGACGGCATCCAGGTGCGGGAGCAGCGCGGCGTTCAGGGTGCGTTTGGTGGCGGCGAAGGCCAGGGTCGGGCCTGTCGCGAAACGCCGAGCCCGCTCGGTGACCGAGCCGGTCAGATCGTCCGCGGCGACGACGGCGTCGACCATTCCCCAGGATGCCGCGGTGGCGGCGTCGACCTGCTCGGCGAGCAGTGCCATCCGGTTGACCCGGCCGAATCCGATGCGGGCGCCGAGCAGCACGGAGGCGCCGGCGTCCAGGGTCAGGCCCACCTTGGCGAAGGCCAGGGAGAACACCGCGGTGTCGGCGGCGATGACGTGATCACAGGCCATGGCCAGTGCGCAGCCCACGCCGATCGCCGGTCCGTTGACCGCGGCGACCACCGGTTTGGGCATGGTGCGGATGGCCTTGACGATCGGGTTGTACCGCATCCGCAGCTCGTCCTCGGTCCGGGGAGCAAGGCGCCGCCCGGGCTCGACATCGGCGATGTCCAGGTCGGCGCCGGCGCAGAACGCCCGGCCGTCGCCGGTGAGCACCACGCAGCGCACCGAGTCGTCGGCGGCCACCCGGTCGATCTCGTCCCGCAGCGCCTGCTGCAGTGCGAAGTCGAAGGCGTTGAGCGAGGCCGGCCGCGACAGCGTCAGCCACGCGGTCGCGCCGGAGCGCCGGGTCCGGAGTACTGGGGGCGTGGATGGGCTCGACATGACTCCGACACTAGGCTATACACGCCGTACAGACAATATGTACGGCGATGGATTCAGTGCTGCGGCAGGGCTTGTCCGGCCATGGACTCCCGGCCGATCTGTACCTCGATGCCGTCCAGGAAGGCGTGCAGCATCCCGGTGAAGAACCTGTCGCCCGACCAGTCGCCGGTGTGCAGCGCGTCGACGACATCGGTATCGAAGGCGGCCGGGTTCGACGGCGTGGCCATCTCCGGCCGGCCGGTTGCGACACATACGGCCGAGCCGATGGTCATCCGGTGTACCGCCTCCAGGATGAACATCTGGAATCGGGGCGGCACCCCGTGCTCGCCGAGGATCCGGCAGTATTCGGCATAGAGACGTTCGAGCATGCCGCGCGGGAAGTACTCCACGACGATGGGTGCGGCCCGCTGGTGGGTGAGCAGGGTGTGGCGCACGGCGGTGGAGGCCTCGACCAGCCAGCTCTTCCAGTCGTCGGTGGCCGCCGGATCGGGGACCACGGGAACCTCGAGCAGCACGGCGCGGGCGACCTCGGCCAGGATCTCGGCCTTGTCGCTGAAGTGGTTGTAGAGCGAGGGCGCCTTGACTCCCAGCCTCCCGGCAACCCGCTCCAGGCTCAGCGCGCCCGGTCCGTCGGTGTCGATGATCTCGAGCGCGGCGGCGACGGCGTCTTCGCGGGCGATCAACGGCTTTCGACCCACCGGTCCCTCCCGTCCTCGTTGCTGGACCACACATTACAGCCGTCGCGACCGTCCGCTTGACGCAATAGACTAATGGCGATAGTTTATTGGGGTGAGGTGAATCACAGCCATGGCCTCGGGGTTCCTCGGGGTTCCCGGATGTGCGCTCGCGAAGAGCGCGTCCCGCACTGTCCACGCGTAACCCCGGGGCAGAGTTTCCGTCAGGAGAATGTGTCGTGCTCGTCGATCAGAATCAGTCGTCAGTCATCCACGCCCGTCGTACCCGCGCGCTGCGTGAACTGCTCAACCACCTCGACACCCGGGTGACCGACCAGTACCCCGACATCGCGAAGTTCGAGGCGATGGACTACCAGGACCCGGTGCGCGCCGAGCTCGAACGCGACCGGATCTTCGGCGAGGTGCCGTTCATCGTCGCGCATTCGTCGGAGGTGGCGCGCACCGGCGACTTCATCTCCCTGGACCTTCCGCGCAACAAGGTCGTCGTGGTGCGCCAGCGTGACGGCTCGGTGCGCGCGTTCATCAACGCGTGCCGCCATCGCGGCGCCCAGCTGGTGACCGAGGACTCGGGGACCTGCCGCATCTTCTCCTGCCCCTATCATCGCTGGTCGTACGGCATCAACGGAGAATTGCGTTCGGTCACGCTGAACAACACGTTCGGCGAATTCGACCGGTCCACCTCGGGGATGATCGAGATACCTGTCGAGGAACGGCACGGATTCGTCTGGGCCATCGACAACGCCGAGCGCGAGATCGATGTCGCCGCATGGCTCGGCCCCGAGATGGACGTCGTCATGGCCGAATACGAGATCGATCGGCTCATCAGCGTCGATCCGCACACCTACCAGCGCCCGGTGAACTGGAAGATCATGCAGGACGGCTTCCTGGACAACTATCACGTCAAGTACGCGCATCCGAACACCGCGGGAAAAATGCTGCACACCAACGCGGTGACCCTCGACGATCTGGGCAGATCCTTCTGGTTCCTCACCGCGCGCAAGAGCATCGACCAGTTCATCGGCCAGGACCTGGAATGGACGAAGGAGATGGAGGGGCACACCATCGAGAGCTGCTTCCTCGCCCCCAACACGATGCTTCTCAAACACGCCACCCATTTCGAGCTGCTCACCTTCCGCCCGGTCGGCGCCGACCCCGGCCAGTCGATCATGCAGATGCGGATCATGGCGCCCTCGGTCGAGGACAGCGGAATCACCGAGGAGCACTGGCATAAGCGCTGGGCCAAGAACTGGGGACTGCTGATCGCGATTCTGCACGACGAGGATTTCCCGATCCTGGACAGCTCGCAGAGTGCGCTGGCGAGTCTGGACGCGGGCACGATGCTGTTGGGTCGCAACGAGTTGGCCAGCCATCTATTCCGGCGCGAGGTCGACCGGCTGATCCGTGCGGAAGCGCCGGGCCGATGACGGTCGGCGAACATGTGCGCGTCGATCCCGCCCCACCGGAACTGGTCACGCTGACCTGGACGTCGGGTCCACCCGGCCCTGTGGCCCGGGAGATCCTCGACGCGGCGGCCCGGGCCGATGCCGAGATGACCTTCGGCCGCGCCGCCGGGGACGGCCTGTACCGGCGGGTATTCGCGACGGCGCTCGTGTACACCCGGCTACGCCGCTGGTCGGCGCCCCGCTCGGCGCACCCGATACCGGCCGCGGTCATCACGGTGCGCGGCGGCGGCGACAGGGGATTGGTGGTCGACGCGACAGTTCATCCCGAGTTCCGGTCCACGGGCGTGCTCACCGCATCGGTCGAGGACCTGCAACGGCGGCCGCCGCCGGCGATGATCGACGGCACTTTGCCGATCATCGTGTGTGCGTACGGTTCTCATCCGGCGGCGTTGCGGGCCGCCCACGGCTTCGGTGCCACGATCGGCGGTCGGCGGGATGTACTCGTGCTTCCGGATATGCAGGCGTATCTGCGGTCCAGGGCCGCGGACGGAAAATCGATGCGGGCGGTCGAGGTGGGTTCGGTGCCGGTCACCTCGCGGCATGCCCCTGTGTGGTCGCACGTCGACGGCCCACAGCAGCCGGTTCACTACGCCGCGACCTGTCCGGCGACCGGGGCGATTTCCGGCTGGTTCACCGTCGACTGGGCCGCACCGCACCACGGTGATAGCGAATCATATTGCACTGCAACACAACTGACGGTAGTAGCGGCCGATCCCGGGTGCCGCGACGAACGGGCCGCGCTGGCCGAGACGATCTCGGCGGCATTGTCGACGGCCTGGTGCCGCAGCACCGACACCCCGATCGAGGCCGTGACCGCCGCCGACGACGCGGTTCTCACCGAAGCCCTGCGGGCCGCGGCCTTCGAGCACGACCGCACGGACGTCGTCTTCCGGGCCGGTACGCGGTGGGCGCCGGATCCCCGGCACCTGTCCGATACCCCGGCGACAACGGCGCCGGCGCAATCGATCACCACGACACCCGGCCCGACCCCGGCGCCATAACAAACAAGGAGAATCTCAATGAAGTTGTCAAGCCCCAGAGGGGGTGAGAATCGGAGGGTGTTGTCAGGCGGCCGCGCCGTGGACGTGGGTTGCGGAATCGGTTGTGGTGTAGGGCTTCTGGTCGCGG
>Ga0116175_1002185_pt1 | contig 12063 bp, 14 predicted proteins | sample AD_UKC125_MetaG_FD_89802 | JGI IMG/M metagenome (GOLD analysis project Ga0116175, IMG submission 89802) | Active sludge microbial communities of municipal wastewater-treating anaerobic digesters from USA - AD_UKC125_MetaG | ecosystem: Engineered > Bioreactor > Anaerobic > Digestate | place: USA... | reverse complement strand
TATAGTATGTTTTATAACCAGCATTTTTTGAACGCCAACATAAATCTATTTCTTCTTGATGTGCAAAAAAGCTTTCGTCAAATCCGCCAAGTCGATTAAAAACTTCTTTTCTTATAAAAAAACATGCTCCACTTGCCCAAAAAATTTCGTAGAAATCATTGTATTGACCGTTGTCTTTTTCCACCGTTTCAAATATTCTTCCGCGGCAATATGGATAGCCATATTTGTCAATAAAACCACCAGCTGCACCAGCATATTCAAATAGTGATTTGTTTTTGAAATCTAATATTTTTGGTTGAATAATGGCAACATTTTTTTCTTTTTCAAAAATTTCTAAAATAGGTTTGAGCCAGTTTTCTGTAACTTCTACATCAGAATTCAATAGGCAGAAATAAGGTTCTTCAACATGTTGAAGAGCAACATTGTAGCCTTGTGCGTAGCCAAAGTTTCCTTCATTCTGAATTATCTTAATATCAGGATAGTTTGTTTTAACAAATTCAATAGAACTATCAGTCGAAGCATTGTCAGCAAGGTAAATAGTTGCCTCTGGAGAATATAACATCACCGATGGTAAAAATTGCTCTAACAATTTAACTCCATTCCAATTTAATATGACTACTGCTATTTTTTTCAAAGTATTTATAATGTAAAAAGAGGAAGTTCTTTTAGAAAAATATATTTTTCATTCTCAAAATCCATTTGGCAAAAATAATTATTTAAACCATTGGTTACCATCAAATATTGAGCATTCAGTTTTAGATTATAACGCGCTATTTGATCAAATACGTTTTGAGTAATTGAAACTTCTGGCGCTTTGCACTCTACAAGTAAAAAAATGCTTCCATCAGGATTGAAAATTACAATGTCATAACGCTTTGTCAATCCATTTATTTTGATGTTTTTTTCAACATTTATATATGATTTTGGATATTTTTTTTCCTCTAATAGGAATTTTACAACATGTTGTCTTACCCATTCTTCGGGAGTTAGGACTACAAATTTTTTACGGATTTCATCAAAAATCAATACTTTATTTTCACTATTTTTGAAGCGAAACGAATACTCAGGAAAGTTTAACTTTTGCATTGGGCAAAAGTACTTATTTTGTGCTTACTGCCAACTGAGATTTTAAACTAAATCATGGACGAAGTAGTAAAAATCATCAACGATATTAAGACAGGAAATATTAAACCAATCTATTTTTTGATGGGCGAAGAACCTTATTATATTGATAAACTCACTGAATATATAGAAGAAAATGTTTTAACAGATGATGAAAAAGGCTTCAACCAAATGGTGATTTATGGTCGTGATACTACTATTGATGAAATTGTTTCCAATGCCAAACGTTTTCCTATGATGGCAGAAAGACAAGTAGTAATTGTAAAAGAAGCACAAGAATTATCGAGAACGATAGACCAATTAGAAGCCTATGCTGAAAATCCTCAACCAACAACTGTTTTAGTTTTTGCTTATAAATACAAAACACTTGATAAAAGAAAAAAGCTTATCAAAACTCTTGATAAAAAAGGATTGGTTTATGAAAGTAAAAAACTTTATGAAAATCAAGTAGGCGAGTGGATAAGAAGAGTACTCAAAGGAAGAGGATACGAAATTGAGCCCAAAGCAATGATGATGCTTGTCGAGTTTCTTGGAAACGATCTTAGTCGTATTGCAAATGAAATCAATAAGTTGGAAATTATTTTGCCAAAAGGAAGTAAAATAACTCCGTCACATATTGAAGAAAATATTGGTTTTAGCAAAGATTTTAATGTGTTTGAATTTCGCAAAGCAATTGGTGAAAAAAACCAATTCAAAGCCTATCAGATTGCAGATTATTTTGCCAAAAATCCAAAAGACAATCCACTTGTTATGACAACAGGATTAGTATTTGGTTTTTTCTCGGCTCTTCTTCAGTATCATGGTTTAAAAGATAAATCTCCAAATAATGTTGCTAGGGAATTAAAAGTAAGTCCATATTTTGTTACGGATTACATTTCTGCAGCCAAAAATTATCCAATGAAAAAAGTGAGTAGTATAATTGCTGCGCTTAGAGAACTTGATGTAAAAAGCAAAGGAGTTGGAGCCAATTCACTATCTGACAGTGATTTGTTGAAAGAAATTTTGGTTAAAATATTTAATTAAATAAATGGTTCAGTGAGTTTATACTTAAATGAAAACAAAACCAATCTTACTTTTGATTTTATATTGAATTTTTCAAAAAGCGATGCTCTATGAACTTCTATAGACTTCACAGAAAGTTTCATGATATCAGCCATTTGTTCATAGGTCAACTCTCTTTCGTCGCAAACAAGAGTTAAAAACTCGAGTTCTCTTGTTGATAAATCAAAATGCGAAGGGTTAATTTCCTCTTTTACATCATAGTTTCTTATACGTTTTAATATTTCGGAAATGTTGTTATAGCCAATGGTTACAATATTATCTATGGCAAATTTCAAATCATGAGCGGAACAATTTTTATGCAGAAAACCTCTTGCTCCATGATGATAGGCACTGTTGATAATATGTTCGTCAAAGTGCTGAGTAAGGAGCAAAACCCTATATTCTTCCTCTCTTTTTTCTAATTCTTGTAAAACTTCAATCCCGTTTTTATGAGGCATTGAGTAGTCAAGAATATAAATATCGGGTGTTTTTTCTAAAGGTAAAGCGTTTAAAAATTCATCGCCATCATTGAATTCATAAATGATTTGATAAGTATTCATTTTCATCAAGAGTTCTTTCAAACCTTGTCTAACGATAGCATGGTCATCAATCAAGCAAACAGTGGTTAGTTTCATAATTAGTTGTCTTTTTCTTTGATAATTACTTTTGTTCCAAAATCATTTTTTGAAATTATTTCTGCCTGATAACCAATCATTTCAGCACGTGAAATAATTGAATGTAATCCCATAGAAGAACTGCTTTTGTTTTCACTTAAGTCAAAACCTTTTCCATTATCTGAAATCTGCATTTCAAATTTTGGGTTCGTTATTAAATGTACCACAATTTCTTTTGCTTTTGAATGTTTCAAAGAATTATTAAGTACTTCTTGAAAAATTCTGTAGAGGAAAATTTTTTCTTCATTTGAAAATATTTTTTTCTCTTTTTCTTCTACTGTAAAACCAATGTTGATTTTGATGTTTTTTCTAATGTTTTGAATTTCGTTTTGTAGAAAAGAGATAAAATCATCTTTGGTTATAGATATATTGTTGAGCGAATGACTGAGGTTTCTAATGCTTTTAGAAAGTTTACTCACAGATTCTGATATTGGTTCAAGTTTTTCTTGATAATCTGGATTATCGAGTTTTAAATTCTCGAGTTGAAAATTGATGAAAGTCAGTTGTTGCCCTGCATCATCGTGAAGTTCATGTGAAACATTTTGAAGTGTTTGTTCTTGAGTTTCAAGAACTATTTTGGTCATTGTTTTTTGAAAATCAATGTCTTTTTGATACAATTCTTTGGTGTATTTTTTGTTTTTTTCAATATAAACCTTAATTAGAATGCCGCAAAAAACTACAATCAAACTAATAAAAATTAAACTGATAATGATGCCAAATGCTATATTATGCATGATCCTTTTTTTCTTTGATGATGTAAATGTTTAATAAACTATAATAAATAATATTCACAAATATTATGATGAAATTATAAAGGTTTGTTCTTCCAAAAACAATTGTGTCAAATAGTTTTTTTGAATTAAATCCAAAAAGAATGCTTAACCCAAAAAAGAAAATAATAGGAGAAGAAATCAAAATAAAATGATTGGATTTAAAAAAGTCAATTCGCTCGAAGTTTAAATTTTTAGAACTTAGGATAATAAATATTATTAAGTATAATAATGCACCAACAATCATTATTATTTTATTGAAAAAGTTTGTTGGGTCGATAAAACCATACATTATTACTGAAAAGACAATATAGCTGCCTATTATTTTTTTCTGATATGAAAGGTCATCTTTTAGTAATATTTTTAACCAAAAAGAATTGTGAATGATAAAACTAAAATTGTAAAGATACCAGAGGGAAATATTGTTGTATGACAATATTTTGGAAACAATTTCTGTAAAAGTACAAATGCTCAATATCCAAAATAAATCTTTTGTATCATTATTTATTTTTCTGATATTCAGATACAAATAATGTATATAGGTTAATATTACGACAAAGAAAATTATATTAAACAAAGGATAAAAATTTTAATTAAATACCAGTTATTGGGTTTGTTGAAAAATCATAAATATACTCTTTTCCGTCAAAGGTGACCATTAAGTAAGTTTCTGTTTTTCCGCTAGTAACAAAATAAATAAATTTAAGAAAACAATTTCTGTAATCACTTGGTTGTAGCCCAATTTTTTTTGCAATGCTTCTTATAAACGGAACAGAAAAATTGCTATTGTTCTCCGAAAATTGCTCAAGATTGAGCTCTACTTCTTTGTTTATATTTTGCTTTAAAACAATATATCTATCATATTTATAAGTGTCAAAATCTGGAATTAAGTTTCGTAATTCATCATAAGTGTAACCAAAAAAGTTCTTTTTAATAACTTCATTGTTCAATGAGTTTAATAAGTCGCTATAATTATTTGTACTTGGGTTAACATAATGACATTTTTCGATATAAGAATAAGAGTCATCAAAACAAATCAAACTTTGATTTTTATTCAGCCATTCATAAACTCTTTGATTTTGGTCTACATTTTCTATGTCAATGTATAATAGATTAGTGCAGCAATTAGTTCCTATACAAGTTTCAGGATTAGAATTAGTACAAATAAAACTTGCATTTTGATTTCTCCAGTTAGAATTAGTGCTGTCATAATCAATTACAATAATCCTTCCAAGAGTATTGCAAGCAGGTTGAGCGAAAGAAAAAATACTACATAACAGAATTAGAGGGATAATAGTTTTCATAATTGATTTGTTTTTGGGTTGGTTTATTACAAAGGTCAACTAATATTAACTATTGTTCAATAGGGAAAACCCTAACTTGAATAGGGTTTTCCCTAAAATATAATTCCTACAAAAAAATGAATTCCCAATTCAATTAGGGAAAATCTTCTGAAAAATTAGGGATTCCCCTAATTGATATAAATGAATATTGAAATAATTTTGACCTATGCAATCAAAAGTAAATAGGGTATAATTTAAAATAGAGAAATGATGCTGAATACAAATATACATACCTATAATAAAAGCAAATCATCATTGAAAGCTGCTGAAAAGGAAATTGAAGATTTTCAAAAGCAATCAGCTGATTTCGATAAATGGATGCTCAAAATACTTATAATAACCATCATGCTGTCTTTGGTTTTTGTTTCCTATTTGATTGTCAATTTATAATTAAAATTTAACAAGGTTATAAACTCATAAATAATTAGTTAGTTATTTAAAAAAAGTTTCCGTCGATTAGATAAATCCATCATCTAAATTAACTCGGGTTTTTGTGGTATTCTTCCTGAACAGACGGAAATTTTTTTTAAACAAAAATTACTTCTTTTTCCATCTTACTATAAGTCTCTGAGATTTTCAAACTAATTAAATTCCAAAAGTTAAGATTGTAACAAAAGGTACACAGAAATATTTTTTTCCTTTTACCTTTGTTTTATTAATAATTATTTAGGTATGAAAATAGAGCAAATATATACAGGTTGTTTGGCACAAGGTGCTTATTATATAGAAAGTAATGGCGAAGTAGCTATAATAGATCCTTTACGAGAAGTTCAACCCTATATAGACAAAGCAAACGCTGACAATGCAACAATCAAATATATATTCGAAACACACTTTCATGCAGATTTTGTTAGCGGTCATGTAACTTTATCTGAAAAAACAGGAGCACCAATTATTTATGGCCCAATGGCTAATCCTTCATTCAAAGCACACATTGGTACAGATGGTGAAGTTTTTAAACTAGGTGATATCACCATAACGTTGCTCCATACACCTGGGCATACAATGGAAAGTTCTTGTTATTTACTAAAAGATAACCAAGGAAAAGATCATGCATTGTTTAGTGGAGATACATTATTTCTTGGTGATGTTGGAAGACCAGATTTGGCTCAAAAAGCTGCCGATATGACACAAGAACAATTGGCTGGAATATTATTTGAAAGTTTACGCTCAAAAATAATGACCTTACCCGATGATGTAATTGTTTATCCTGCGCATGGCGCTGGAAGTGCTTGTGGAAAAAATTTAAGCAAAGAAACTGTCGGAAGTATCGGTCAGCAAAAGGAAACAAACTATGCCTTGAGAGCTGATATGAGCAAAGAAGAATTCATAAAAGAAGTTACAGATGGATTATTACCTCCACCAGCTTATTTCCCAATGAATGTAAAAATGAATAAAGAAGGTTATGCAAATGTGGAAGAAATTATTAGTAATGCAAAACCTTTTAATCCAGATACTTTCGAGTTAATAGCCAACGAAACAGATGCTTTGATTCTTGATGTTCGTCATCAAGATGAATTTGAAAAAGGACATGTTCCTAAATCAATTTTTATTGGTCTTGATGGAGGTTTTGCTCCTTGGGTTGGTGCTTTAATTCTAGACATAAAACAACCAATATTACTTGTAACGCCAATGGGTAGAGAAGAAGAAGCTATAAAACGACTTGCCAGAGTTGGCTATGACAATACGATTGGCTATTTAGATGGAAGTTTTACAGCTTGGAAAAATGCTGGTAAAGAATACGATACCGTAGAGTCAGTTTCAGCATCACAACTAGAAATTGAGCTCAACCAAAAAGCAAAAGTTTTTGATGTTCGCAAACCTGGCGAGTACACAGCAGAACATATAATAGATGTGCCGTCAACACCATTGGATTTTATTAATGATTATTTGTCAGAATTTCCAAAACAAGAAAAATTTTTCTTGCACTGCGCTGGTGGTTATCGTTCTATGATTGCAGCTTCAATATTGAAAGCCAGAGGATTTCATAATGTAGTGAATGTTTTAGGAGGTTTTTCAGCTATAAAAAATACTAGTATAAAAACATCTAATTATGTTTGTCCGTCAACACTGAAATAATGAAAAAGGTTTTGCATAATTGGAATTTTATTAGACTATTTAGATTAGCTATGGCAATCTTTTTAGTTTTTAATGCCTATGAAACACGTCAATGGTGGTTTGCTTTGTTTGGATTGTTTTTTTTGGTGCAAGCCATTTTTAATTTAGGTTGTGGTCAAAATGGTTGTAATATTGATTATGATAAAAATAAATAGCAATGAACAATACTTTTCAAGATATTATTGCTTCAGAAAAGCCCGTGCTGATTGATTTTTTTGCAACTTGGTGTGGACCATGTCAGATGTTAGGACCAATTTTAAAACAAGTCAAAGATAGTCTTGGCGATAGAGTTTCCATAATAAAAATTGATGTAGATAAAAATCAAGAACTAGCATCCATGCATAATGTTCGTGGAGTTCCGACAATGATGTTGTATCAACGTGGCGAACAACTTTGGCGACAATCTGGCGTATTATCTAAAGAAGAAATTATCAAAGTTATTTTGGATAAAACGAATTAATTAAAATTATTTCTGGAACTCAATCGTAGAAATATTTTCATAAAAAATAGATATATTTGGTAACAATTTTTTAAAAAATCGAACTAATTGTTATTAAAATATAAATTATGAATAAATATAAATTTACCCTAACCATTTTGTTGTCATTTCTGGTTTTCTCATGCGCCAAAAAAGAAATTAATCAACCTGATCCACTTGTAACCAATAGAGATACAACTATCAATCCTGCTGATGATTTCTTTATGTATGCTAATGGTGGTTGGTTCAAAAAGAATCCAATTCCAAATTCTGAAAATAGTAACGGAATTTTTAGAACCATAAATGATACGGTTAATGCTCAAATAAAGCAAATTTGTGAAAAGTCAGCCGAAGTCTCTAATCCTGTGCTAGGTAGTAATGAGCAAAAAATAGGCGATTTTTATGCTTCGGGTATGGATACTTTAGCCATAGAAAAAAAAGGTATTGCACCATTAAAAGCTTATCTTGATAAAATTAACAGCGTAACAGATACTAAAACATTAGTAAATACAATTGGTTATTTACACACCATTGGTTGTTCTCCAGCATTTTCGTTTTATATAGGTCAAGACGATAAGAATAGTGAGAAAAATGCCTTAATGCTTTCGCAAGGAGGATTGGGGCTAGGAAGCAGAGACTATTATTTTAATACTGACAAAGAAACAGAAAATATTAGAAAAGAGTATGTGAAACATATTCAAGCTATTTTTGAATTAACGGGTACCGATAAGTCAACGGCTCAAAAAGAGGCTTCATTAGTAATGAAACTAGAAACTGAACTAGCAAAAAATTCTAGAAAGCTTGAAGCACTTCGTGATCCTCAAAAAAATTACAATAAATTTTCAATTGCACAGTTTAAAACCCAAACACCGGATATTGATTGGAATTCGGTTATGAGCAGTTTATTGGTAAAAAATCCAGATTCAGTAATCGTAGGACAACCAGAGTTTTATGTAGCGCTGAACAAAATGATTAAATCATATTCTATAGAAGATTGGAAAGTTTACTTAAAATGGGATTTAATTAATACCTATGCTTCCTACATGAACAACGCAATAGAAAAGCAAAATTTCTACTTTTTTGGAACAGTGATGGGTGGAGTAAAAGAGCAAAAACCTCGTTGGAAAAGAATAGTTGAACAAACAAATGGTTCACTAGGAGAACTTATTGGTCAGGTTTATGTAAAAGAATATTTGCCCAAAGGTTCTAAAGAAAAGCTACTCGAAATAGGAAATAATATTAGAGATGTTTATGCAGAGCACATAAAAAAACTAGATTGGATGAGTGATGCAACAAAGAAAAAAGCGTTGTATAAACTAAGCAAAATAGTAATGAAAGTTGGTTATCCAGATAAATGGAAAGACATGTCTGCTGTTAGTATAAAACGAAATGCATACTGCGAAAATGTGATCGCTACCAATAAATGGGCATACAATGATATGATAAATAAATTTGGTAAACCAGTAGATAGAACAGAATGGGGAATGTATCCACAAACATACAATGCATATTATAACCCAAGTAATAATGAAATATGTGTTCCCGGATGTAATATAATTGTACCTGGTTTTGAAGGTAGAATGCCAGATGATGCAGTTCTTTATGGAATTATAGGAGGTTCGACTTTTGGTCACGAAATTACTCATGGATTTGATGATCAAGGAAGTCAGTATGACGAAAAAGGAAATTTGAACAATTGGTGGACAGAAGAGGACTTAAAAAAGTTTAAAGAAAAAACGAAATTGATTGTTGAACAGTTCAATGAATATGAAGCATTACCTGGAAAATTTGTTAATGGCGAAGCAACGCAAGGAGAAAATATTGCTGATTTAGGTGGTGTTGTAATGGGCTATGAAGCTTTTAAGAAAACTAAGCAATACAAAGAGAATGAAAAAATAGCTGGATTAACTCCTGATCAAAGATTCTTTTTAGCTTATGGATATGCTTGGATGGTGAATATAAAAACGGAGTCGTTGGCTCAACAATTATTAGTTGACGTTCATTCGCCTGCCAAGTATAGAATAAATGGTCCGCTGGCTAATATTCCTGAGTTTTATAAAACTTTTAATGTGAAACAAGGAAACAAAATGTATAGAGCCAAGGAAAAGCAAATCACAATTTGGTAATAAAAAATCCCTTTCATTTTGAAAGGGATTTTTTTATTTACTACTTAAAGCTTCTTCATATCTATCCGAGACCTTTTTCCAGTTGATGACTTTAAAAAAACTCTCGATATATCTTTTTCTTTTATATTGATAATCTAGATAATAAGCGTGTTCCCAAACGTCTAAATTCAATAGAGGAATGCCTTGTACAATCTGTTTTGGCATCAATGGGTTGTCCTGATTTGGAGTGCTTATAACTTGAAGTTTTCCTGTTTTATCCAAAATCAACCAAGCCCAACCTGAACCAAATTGTTTTTCTGCAGCATCAATAAATTGGTTTTTAAAAACTTCAAAACTGCCAAAATCTTTATTGATAGCAACCGCCAAGGTATCTTTTGGTTTGCCTTCAGATTTTGGTTTTAAGCCATCAAAAAAGAAAGTGTGATTATAATATCCACCAGCGTTATTTCTTAAATCGGCATTGTTTAAATCTAGTTTTTTTAAAATATCTTCAATACTCAAGTCGGTAAGATTGGCATCATCACTTATTAGTTTATTCAAATTATTTGTATAGGTCAAATAATGTTTTGAATAATGATTTTCCATCGTTAAGATACCTATATTAGGTTCTAATTCGTTGTATTGGAAATTTAACTTAGTCAATGAAAATGCTCCATCAGAGGCTTTTACATCATCTGGTTGACCAATTATTAATTTTTCTTCTTTGGCAGGAAGAGGAACTTCTACCACTTCTTCCAATTTTTTTCTGCGACAAGATGTTATGAGCATCGTCAAAGCAATCATGAATAAAGATACTTTGGATAAAAAATTATATTTCATTGTTCAAAATAGCATTTACAGTTTCTATATATAATTCTTTTGCCTCTTCAATTGAAAGATGGCTAACTTGTATCCATGCATTGGTTTTAAAAGCATTTCTCAAATCAAAACTTTGTGAAAAGTTGTTTTCTATTGTGCCAAATGTAGCTTGTTTATAATAGGCATATAATCTCAATTGGACATCTTGAGCTAGTGAAGATGGAGCCATTTTTGAAGCTATTTCGAAAGCTTTATCAAATCGTTCGTCTAAATCTTTTTCAGACATATAGATTGTATTATTTGCTGGCAATTATGGTTTTGCCGCCAACAGCTTTTTCATTTAGTTTAACATTTATTTTCGTTCCTAGTGGTAAATATAAATCCACTCTTGAACCAAATTTTATAAAACCAGCATCTTCACCTTGAACAACTTGAGTTCCAGTTTCTGCATAATTGACAATTCTTTTGGCCAAAGCACCAGCAATTTGTCTGTACAAAATTTCACCAAAGGTGTTGTTTTCTATTACAACTGTTGTTCGCTCATTTTCGGTACTAGCTTTTGGATGCCAAGCTACCAAGTATTTTCCTGGATGGTATTTACTAAAATTTATTTTTCCACTCATTGCATAACGAGTAACGTGAACATTTATTGGCGACATGAATATTGACACTTGAAGTCTTTTATCTTTGAAATACTCTGGTTCAAAAACTTCTTCAATCACAACTACTTTTCCATCAACTGGAGCAATAATATGGTTTTCGTTTAATTCTACCGTTCTCTTTGGATTTCTAAAAAATTGTAAAATCATTATTAGAAAAAATAATGTAACGAGCTGAATAGTCTTTTCGAGCCATAATATATCTACAAACTTGTGAGAAAGTAAAAAGATAACTACTGTCAGTGAAGTAGAAATTAGAATAATTTTCGCTCCTTCTTTATGAAACATAATATAAAATTTGATAAAACAAAAATACAATTGGTGCTACAAATATAATACTATCTAGTCTATCTAAAACACCTCCATGTCCAGGCATTATAGAACCGCTATCTTTCACACCAGCTATTCTTTTAAATTTTGATTCTATTAAATCTCCCAAAGTGCCAAAAACACTAGAGATGATTGCAATAACTAACCATTTTGAGATAGGTTCGGTTACAAAATATTTTGCCAAAACGACACTTGCAATTAAAGAGAAAAACATTCCGCCAATAAATCCTTCAATGGTTTTTTTGGGAGAAATTTTTTCAAAAAGTTTATTTTTTCCGAGTGATTTTCCAACTATAAATGCAAAGGTATCATTTACCCATATCAAGATAAAAAGGCTCAATAAAGTTTTAGGTTCAAATGAGTTACCGTTTACAAATGGAATTTTTGAAATGATGATAAACGGAATAGCAATATAACCAACAAGGTATATAGTTTTTGAAACATCATTAATAGGTTTCATGTTGTTGTCAAAAAGGAATATCAAAGCCTTCATTGAAACAACTAGAGAAAGTATTAATAGTAAAATGTCATAGGTTTTATTGGTATTGGTAAACCCAAAAAAAAGAAAAAATCCAGTTGCTATACACACAGCAACTATGGAATT
>Ga0116175_1002178_pt1 | contig 12091 bp, 11 predicted proteins | sample AD_UKC125_MetaG_FD_89802 | JGI IMG/M metagenome (GOLD analysis project Ga0116175, IMG submission 89802) | Active sludge microbial communities of municipal wastewater-treating anaerobic digesters from USA - AD_UKC125_MetaG | ecosystem: Engineered > Bioreactor > Anaerobic > Digestate | place: USA... | reverse complement strand
CGTCTTATCGTCTGTTGGGATAGGAGAGTTCGAAGGACGCGGCACTCTTCAATTCGCGCAAAACAAAAAAGGGCTTACGTACGACGTAAGCCCTTGATTCCTTGAGAAATATTGGTGGGTGATGCAGGGTTTGAACCTGCGACCCCTGCCGTGTGAAGGCAGTGCTCTACCGCTGAGCTAATCACCCGTTTCCTTGCGGCGTTTGCCGCTGGAAAGCCTTGGATTATGCCATAGATTGGGGCTGTTCCCGCGTGTCTCGGCGCCAAATCGTATTTCCTCCGCTCGCCTTGTCGAGTTGAACAAGGACGTCGCCATGTGCCACCAATTCGGACTCGTTTGGTGCCAGCACCTGCAAATGAAACTGACTGAGATCCAACTGGACCGGGCCCTGCCCCGCCCCTTCGACCGCACCCAGGTCGATGAGAAGGGCATCTTGCCCACGAGTCAGATTGATATAGACGTCGGCCAGCAGTTCTGCGTCCAGCAAAGCCCCGTGCAGCGTCCGCCCGGAGTTGTCCACGCCCAGGCGGTCACACAAGGCGTTCAGGCTGTTGCGCTTGCCTGGATACATTTCCTTGGCCATCGCCAGCGTGTCAGTGACCGCCTCAACGAAGCTGCCAAAGGTTGGCATGCCCAGCAGTTCCAACTCCTTGTTCAGAAAGCCGACATCGAACGCGGCGTTATGGATGATGATCTCCGCGCCCCTCACGTAGTCCAGCACCTCCTGGACCACATCACCAAACCGCGGCTTGTCCCGAAGGAACTCATTGCTGATGCCATGCACCTTGAGCGCATCTTCGTGGCTGTCACGATCGGGATTGAGGTAGAAGTGCAGGTTGTTGCCGGTGAACTTGCGATTGATCAGTTCCACGCAGCCGATTTCGATGATCCGGTCGCCGCCCTCGGCAGACAGCCCGGTCGTTTCGGTATCCAGGACGATCTGACGGCCCATCAGTGATTCTCTTTCGCGTGGTTGATCGAGTACTTGGGGATTTCAATGGTGACATCCTGCTGCGCCAGGTAGGCCTGACAAGACAGGCGCGAATTAGGCTCCAGACCCCAGGCCCTGTCCAGCAGGTCCTCCTCGTTCTCGTCCAGCTCGTTCAGGCTGTTGAAGCCTTCGCGCACGATGACGTGGCAAGTCGTGCAGGCACAGCTCATGTCGCAGGCGTGTTCGATATTGACGTGGTGGTCCAGCAATGCCTCGCAGATGGAGGTGCCGGCGGGCGCAGAGACTTCGGCACCGTTCGGACAGTATTCGGGATGGGGCAGGATTCTGATCACTGGCATGGCTGGTCTTTCAGAGCGTTTCCACGTTGCGGCCCGCCAAGGCCTTTTGGATGCCGTGGTTCATGCGTTCGGCGGCGAACGCTTCGGTGCCATCGGCCAACGCGCGGGTCGCTTCCTCGACCCGTTTGGCATTCTGGGTCTCAGCCACTGTGGTGCGCAGCGCTTGCATCAAATGCTCGATGGTCACGCGGGCTTGTGCGTCAAGCAGGTCGCCGTCGGCGTCGAGCGCACTTCGGGTGGCCAGCAGCATGCGATCCGCATCGACGCGGGCTTCCGCCAACGCTCGCGCCTTCATGTCGGCCTCCGCGGTTGAAAAGCTCTCCTGAAGCATGGTGGCAATCTGCCCATCCGTCAGTCCGTAGGAGGGCTTGACGTCGATCTTTGCCTCCACGCCACTGCCCTGCTCTCTGGCCGCGACGCTGAGCAGCCCATCAGCATCGACCGTGAACGTGACGCGAATGCGTGCTGCACCAGCGGCCATGGGCGGTATGCCCCGCAACTCGAATCGGGCCAGGCTCCGGCAGTCAGCGACCAGGTCGCGCTCGCCCTGGACCACGTGAAGGGCCAAAGCGGTCTGGCCATCTTTGTAGGTGGTGAAGTCCTGCGCCATGGCCGTGGGAATGGTCTGGTTGCGCGGGACGATTCGTTCCACCAAGCCGCCCATGGTTTCGATTCCCAGCGATAAAGGGATGACATCCAGCAACAGCAGATCGCCGGATGTGTCGTTGCCGGCCAACTGATTGGCCTGGATAGCCGCACCGATGGCAACCACCTCGTCGGGATTCAGGTTGTTCAATGGCGGCTTGCCAAAAAAGTCAGCGACCGCCCGCTGGATTTGCGGCATGCGGGTCGAGCCCCCGACCATGACCACGCCCTGCACTTCCGAGCGGTCCAGCTTTGCATCCCGAAGCACCTTTCGCACCGCGCTCAGGGTACGGGCCGTCAAAGCGGCCGTGGAGGCTTCAAAATCCGAGACTTTGATGTCAAACTGAAGCATTCCCATCGTCAAATGGACACTGAGCGCTACAATATTTGAAGCGGACAAAGCTTCCTTCGCTCGGCGGGCTGCCGCTTTCAGCAGGGTTTTATCGCCGGCGGTCACCGCCTGCTGCCCGCTTTGTGCCAGCACCCAGTCGGCCAGCGCCTGATCGTAGTCGTCCCCGCCCAGTGCAGAGTCGCCACCGGTGGCGATGACCTCGAAGACACCACGGGTCAATCGCAGGATAGAAATGTCAAAGGTACCGCCGCCGAGGTCATAGACCGCATAAATGCCTTCACTCGCGTTGTCCAGCCCATAGGCGATCGCGGCCGCGGTCGGTTCGTTGATCAGGCGCAACACCTGGATGCCTGCCAACTGGGCCGCGTCTTTGGTGGCTTGCCGCTGCGCATCGTCAAAGTACGCCGGCACGGTGATGACGGCCCCGAACAGATCGTCGTTGAAGGTGTCCTCGGCGCGTTGACGCAGGGTAGCGAGGATCTCGGCACTGACTTCAACCGGTGACTTCTCGCCCTGAACCGTGCGCAGCGACAGCATGCCGGTGGCCTGGTCCACAAAGCGGTAAGGCAGTTTGTCGCGTCCGGTGATGTCCGCCAATCCACGGCCCATGAAACGCTTGACGGAGGCGATCGTGTTCTCCGGATCAATGGCAGCAGCGGTCAGCGCGTCCTGCCCGATCTGGCGGCCACCGTTGGCCAGGTAACGCACGACCGAGGGCAGGATCACACGGCCTTGGCTGTCAGGCAGGCATTCGGCCACGCCATGGCGCACGGCGGCGACCAGCGAATGGGTGGTGCCCAAGTCGATGCCGACCGCGACACGGCGCTGGTGCGGATCGGGTGCCTGGCCGGGTTCGGAAATCTGGAGAAGCGCCATATGAGATGCGGGATGGGAATTGCCCCATCGGGAAAGTAGTTGCGGCCTCACGGCCGCGGGTCAGCTGTTTATTGTCCCCCGACAGGGGCCTCGGACGCGTCGTGACAAGCATCGATTCGTGCATCCACCTCTGAGGCAAAGCGCTCGATGAACATCAGCGAACGGACCTGCGCAACCGCCTGGCCGTAGTCCTTCGTCTGATCGATCGCCTGCTCGCAAGCCTTGAGGACTTCGCGCCGGACACGGCCAACCTGGTCGGCAAGTGCTTCCAGACGACTCAGTTCCTTGGATTCATCCAGCTCTTCCCGCCATTGCATCTGCTGCATCAGGAAGGCGGTCGGCATCGCGGTGTTGTTTTCGGCGTTCACCGCTGTTCCAGCCAACTCGCACAGGTACGCTGCGCGCCGCAGGGGATCTCGCAACCGCTGATAGGCCTCATTGATGCGGACCGACCACTGCATGGCCACCCGCTGCGCAGAAGCCCCTTGGGCCGAAAATCGATCAGGATGCGCCTCGCGCTGGAGTTCCTTCCAGCGCATGTCCAGCACCACAGGATCCTGGGCAAACTGCCGCCGCAGGCGGAACAGCTCGAAATCGTCGGACTGAAGGTTCATGTCAGAAAACGCAGCCCGAACCTGGGCGCGGCAATCGGTGGTTCAAGGGCCCGGTCACACGCGGAAGCTTTCGCCGCAGCCACAACGGTCGCGCTCGTTCGGATTGTTGAAACGGAAGCCCTCGTTCAAGCCTTCGCGTACGAAGTCGAGCTCGGTGCCGTCGATATAGGCCAGGCTGCGAGGATCAATCAACACCTTGACGCCATGCCCTTCAAAGACCATGTCTTCAGGGGCAACTTCGTCGACGTATTCGAGCTTGTACGCCAGGCCGGAGCAGCCCGTCGTCTTGACCCCCAGGCGCACGCCAACGCCTTTACCGCGCTTGGCGAGGTAGCGGGTCACGTGCCGCGCGGCGGCTTCGGTCAGTGTCACTGCCATGCTGTTGTTGCCCTCAGTGGGCGTGTTTCTTCTTGTAGTCGTCCACTGCGGCCTTGATCGCGTCCTCGGCCAGGATGGAACAGTGGATTTTCACGGGCGGCAGCGCCAGCTCTTCTGCAATCTGGCTGTTCTTCAAGGCAGCGGCCTCGTCCAGGGTCTTGCCCTTGACCCACTCCGTCACCAGCGAGCTCGACGCGATCGCCGAGCCACAGCCATAGGTCTTGAAACGCGCATCCTCGATCACCCCGGTGACAGGATTGACCTTGATCTGTAGCTTCATCACGTCGCCGCAGGCCGGCGCACCGACCATGCCGGTTCCCACCGATTCATCGCCCTTGTCGAACGAGCCGACATTGCGCGGATTCTCATAGTGCTCGACGACTTTTTCAGAATATGCCATTTGGTTTCCCTCTTTCAGTCGATCAATGGGCTGTCCATTGAATCGTGGACAGATCCACGCCATCCAGATACATCTCCCACAGCGGGCTCAGGTCACGAAGCTTCGCCACGTTCTGTTGGATGGTCTCGATGGCGTAGTCGATTTCCTGCTCGGTCGTCCAGCGACCGATCGTCATGCGCAGGCTGCTGTGGGCCAGCTCATCGCTTCGGCCCAGCGCCCGCAGCACGTAGCTGGGCTCCAGCGACGCCGACGTGCAGGCCGACCCGGACGAAACCGCCAGCCCCTTGATCCCCATGATCAGCGACTCACCCTCGACGAAGTTGAAACTCAGGTTGATGTTCTGCGGCACCCTTTGGGTGGCGTGCCCATTGAGAAAGACCTGCTCCACGTCTTTCAGTCCATTGACCAAGCGATCATGCAAGGCCCGGGCCTTGGCGTTGTCCTGTGCCATTTCAAGCCGCGCGAGACGGAAAGCCTCCCCCATGCCCACGCATTGATGCGTAGGCAGCGTCCCGCTGCGCATGCCGCGCTCATGACCCCCGCCATGCATCTGCGCTTCAAGCCGGACGCGAGGCTTGCGACGCACATACAGCGCCCCGATTCCCTTTGGGCCGTAGGTTTTGTGCGAGGCCAGGCTCATGAGATCAACTGGCAGCGTCTTGAGATCAATGTCAACCTTGCCAGTGGCTTGCGCCGCATCGACGTGGAACAGGATGCCCTTTTCCCGGCACAACGCGCCGATGCCGGGAATATCCTGGATCACCCCGATCTCGTTGTTCACGAACATCACGCTGACCAGGATGGTGTCAGGCCGGATGGCTGCTCGCAGCACCTCAAAGTCAAGCAGACCGTCTTCCTGGACTTCCAGGTAGGTCACCTCGAAGCCTTGGCGCTCCAGCTCGCGCATGGTGTCGAGCACCGCCTTGTGTTCGGTCTTGACGGTAATGAGGTGGCGCCCTTTGCTCTGGTAGAAATGGGCGGCCCCTTTCAATGCGAGGTTGTTGGACTCGGTCGCGCCGCTGGTCCAGACAACTTCACGCGGGTCGGCGCCAATCAGTTCAGCCACCTGCTCGCGGGCTTTTTCAACCGCGGCTTCGGCTTCCCACCCCCAGGCGTGGCTGCGTGAGGCCGGGTTGCCGAAGTGCTCGCGCAACCAGGGAATCATGGCATCCACCACGCGAGGATCGCAAGGCGTCGTGGCGCCATAGTCCATGTAGATCGGGAAATGAGGTGTGGATTCCATAGACAGACTCAGGTTTCTATTGGATGCTCAAAGGAACGCGCGTGTGACCGATTCGTGTTCTGCGATCAGGACTTGGCAAACGCGTTGCCCAGGGCAAAGACGGAGTTCGGTGCGTTCACCCGCACCTGCCGGGAAACCGGCATTGCATGAATGGCCCGCTTGACGGCCGGTTTGTCCTCGATCTGGACTCCCTTGGCCAGATGGTCATCAACCAGCTTCTGAAGGGTGACGGAGTCGAGAAATTCAACCATCTTCGTGTTCAGCGAAGCCCAGAGCTCGTGCGTCATGCAGCGACCGCCCTCGCCCAGGCAGTTTTCCTTGCCGCCGCACTGGGTGGCATCGATCGGCTCGTCGACCGACGTGATGATGTTGGCCACTGTGATGTCGGTGGCCTTGCGCCCCAAGGTGTAACCACCACCCGGCCCGCGAGTGGACTCGACGAGTTCGTTGCGACGCAGCTTGCCGAACAGTTGCTCCAGATAGGAGAGGGAAATCTGTTGCCGCTGGCTGATCGCCGCGAGCGTGACGGGGCCCGAGTTCTGTCGCAGCGCCAGATCAATCATGGCGGTGACCGCAAAACGGCCTTTGGTGGTAAGACGCATGGCGTGCTCCTTCTCGTATGGCGATGATGTGCTCGGGTCCGGTGCCGGTCAGGGTTGCCTTCGGTCCCGTCGTGCGGGTGGCCACCTCGGCGCGTTGGATTGTTCCGACGGCTTAACCTGACTAACGAGCTCAAGTATACCACAAGACCTATCGAATCGCTCGGATAAGAAAACGAAGCGGTAATAATTTGGCCAATATCGTATCGATACCCAGATAGCGAGTGACCGACGGGTGTCAGGACGGAATGGGATCACCCCCTGGCGCGCCGAACGCCCGCTTCTTCAGCAGGCTCAGTTCATCCCGAACCCGGGCGGCCTTCTCGAACTCCAGATCGCGCGCATGTTCCATCATGAGCTTTTCGAGGCGCTTGATTTCCCGCGCGATGTCCTTCTCAGACATGTCTTCCACCTTGGCCCGCTGGATCGCGTCCTGTTCCAGGCGCGCCGCCTCGCGCCCGGCTTTTTCGCTGTAGACCCCGTCGATCAGGTCACGCACCTGCTTGACGATGCTCCGCGGCGTGATGCCGTGCTCAAGGTTGTAGGCCACCTGCCGCGCGCGCCGTCGCGCCGTCTCATCCATGGCCCGCCGCATCGAATCCGTCACCTTGTCTGCATACAGGATCGCCCGTCCATTGAGGTTGCGCGCAGCCCGCCCGATGGTCTGGATCAGTGAGCGCTCCGAACGCAGGAAGCCTTCCTTGTCCGCATCCAGAATCGCCACCAGCGACACCTCGGGAATGTCCAGCCCTTCCCGCAACAAGTTGATGCCCACCAGCACATCAAACGCACCCAGGCGCAAATCCCGCAAGATTTCCACCCGTTCCACGGTGTCCACGTCGCTGTGGAGGTAACGGACCTTGACCCCGTTTTCGCTCAGGTAGTCGGTGAGTTGTTCGGCCATGCGCTTGGTCAGGGTGGTGATCAGCACGCGCTCATGGCGCTCCACCCGGATCCGGATCTCCTGCAGGACGTCGTCAACCTGGTGCGTGGCCGGTCGAAGCTCCACCTCCGGATCCACCAGTCCGGTCGGGCGCACCAGTTGCTCCACCACTTGCCCTGCGTGGTCGTTTTCCCACTGCGCGGGCGTGGCGGAAACAAAGATGGCCTGGCGCATGCGGGCCTCAAACTCTTCAAATTTCAACGGGCGGTTGTCCAGGGCGCTGGGCAAACGGAAACCGTACTCGACCAGGGTGGTCTTTCGTGAACGGTCCCCGTTGTACATGCCGCCGAACTGCCCGATCAGCACGTGGGATTCGTCCAGGAACATCACGGCATCTTTGGGCAAATAGTCTGTCAGCGTCGCCGGCGGTTCTCCGGGTGCTGCACCGGACAAATGCCGGGTGTAGTTTTCGATCCCCTTGCAGTGGCCCAGTTCGCTCAACATCTCCAGGTCAAACCGGGTGCGCTGCTCCAGGCGCTGCGCCTCCACCAGCTTGCCCTGGCTCACGAACTCTTTCAACCGGTCAGCCAGCTCGACCTTGATGGTCTCGACCGCCGCCAGCACCTGATCCCGGGGAGTCACATAGTGGCTGCTGGGGTAGACCGTGAAGCGCGGAATCTTCTGCCGGATGCGGCCGGTCAGTGGATCGAACAGCTGCAGCGATTCGATCTCGTCGTCGAACAATTCGACGCGCAACGCCATCTCGCTGTGCTCCGCCGGAAAGATGTCGATGGTGTCGCCCCGCACCCGGAACGTCCCCCGCGAAAACTCCATGTCGTTGCGCTGGTACTGCATCCGGATCAGTTGGGCGATCACGTCGCGCTGCCCCATCCGGTCACCGGACCGCAGCGTCATGACCATCTTGTGGTACGCCTCCGGCTGCCCGATGCCGTAGATGGCCGAGACCGTCGCCACAATAACCACATCGCGCCGCTCCAGAATGCTCTTGGTGCACGAAAGGCGCATCTGCTCGATGTGTTCGTTGATCGCCGAGTCCTTCTCGATGAACAGGTCGCGCTGCGGCACATAGGCCTCGGGCTGGTAGTAGTCGTAGTAGCTGACGAAATATTCGACGGCATTGTTCGGGAAGAACTCCCTGAACTCGCTGTACAGCTGCGCTGCCAGGGTCTTGTTCGGGGCGAACACGATGGCCGGGCGTCCCAGGCGCGCAATCACGTTGGCCATGGTGAAAGTCTTGCCCGAGCCGGTCACGCCCAGCAGGGTCTGGAACACCTCGCCATCGAGCACGCCCTCCACCAGTTTGTCGATGGCCACCGGCTGATCTCCGGCCGGCGGATAGGGCTGGAACAGCTCGAACGGGGACCCCGGATAGGTGACAAACTGGCCGGCTTTGGCTTCAGGAGTGACGTCGATGACTTCTTGCATGAGGGAAAACCCGGAACATGGGACGCAGCCCGTTAAAATTGGGGGCAACCGCATAGGCTACCTCAGCCCGGGACTATTTGCCTGACTTCCCACCTCCAAGGACCCTCCATGTCTCTCTTCACCGCTGTCGAAATGGCCCCACGCGACCCGATCCTGGGTCTGAACGAGCAATTTTCAGCTGACACCAACCCCAACAAGGTCAACCTGGGCGTCGGCGTGTACTTCGACGACAACGGCAAGCTGCCCCTGCTGCAATGTGTCCAGGCTGCCGAGAAGACCATGATGGAAAAGCCCGCCGCGCGAGGCTATCTGCCCATTGACGGCATCGCCGCCTATGACGCCGCCGTCAAGAGCCTGGTGTTTGGTGCGGATTCAGAACCCGTCAAGTCCGGCCGCATCGCCACCGTGCAGGGCATTGGCGGCACTGGCGGCCTGAAAATCGGCGCGGATTTCCTCAAGAAACTCAATCCAGCCGCCAAGGTGCTGATTTCCGACCCGAGCTGGGAAAACCACCGCGCCCTGTTCACCAGCGCCGGTTTCACGGTCGAAAGCTATCGTTACTACGACGCTGCCAAGCGCGGCGTGGACTTCGACGGCATGCTGGCCGACCTGAATGCGGCTGCGCCCGGCACGATCATTCTGCTGCACGCCTGCTGCCACAACCCGACCGGCTACGACATCACCGCCACCCAATGGGACCAGGTGATTGCAGTGGTCAAGGCGAAGAACCTCGTGCCCTTCCTGGACATGGCCTACCAGGGCTTTGGCAACGGCATTGCCGAGGATGGCGCGGTGATTGGCAAGTTTGTGGCCGCCGGCCTGGACTTTTTCGTGTCCACCTCCTTCTCCAAGAGCTTCAGTCTCTACGGCGAGCGCGTCGGAGCCCTGTCGGTGCTGTGTTCAAGCAAGGAAGAAGCCGACCGCGTGCTGAGCCAGCTCAAGATCGTGATCCGGACCAACTATTCCAATCCGCCCATCCACGGCGGCGCGGTGGTCGCGGCCGTGCTGGGCAACCCGGAACTGCGTGCGCTCTGGGAGAAGGAACTCGGCGACATGCGCGTGCGCATCAAGGCGATGCGCCAGAAGCTCGTCGATGGCCTCAAGGCCGCCGGCGTGAAGCAGGACATGGGCTTCATCACCACCCAGATCGGCATGTTCAGCTATTCCGGCCTGACAAAGGACCAGATGGTGCGTCTGCGCAGCGAGTTTGGGGTCTATGGCACCGACACCGGCCGCATGTGCGTGGCCGCACTCAACAGCAAGAACATCGACTACGTCTGCCAAGCCATCGCCCAGGTCGTTTGAAGCCTCAGCCCGCCGTCCTGGCGCCCCCACAGCCACCTTCGGGTGGCTTTTTCATGCCAAAATGACCTGTCCCCAGCGTAGAATGGTCATGAGCCGCTATGATTTTTGTACCGACTTTTCGACACCGAAGCGTTCGGTTTGAGCGCGCCCACTCAACGCCCCTCAGGACCGCCTCGCTGCAGGCGTTCAGGTGAATGAAAGATTTCTTGATAAGAATCAATCGACGCCGGAGCGCAGGCGCGAGCTGACGCTGTCACCTACGCGCGAAAGATAGGGAGTTTTACGGGCCAGAGATCCGTGCTCCGGTGTTATATTGCACCGCAACATTTCCTATTCTCACCAGTCGCCACCATGCTCTACCAAATCTACGAAACGCAACGCTCCCTCATGGAACCCTTTGCGGATCTGGCGCAGTTTTCGGCCAAGGCGTACGCAAATCCGCTGTCCGTCTTCGGACAGAACCCGTTTGCGCAGCGGATCTCGGCCGCATTCGACCTGATGCACCGTCTGGGCAAGGACTATGAAAAGCCGGAATTCGGGATCCGCACCATCGATGCCGACGGCGTCGATATCGCCATCCATGAACGAATCGAAATCAACAAACCCTTCTGTGAACTGCGTCGTTTTAAGCGTTTCAGTGACGACCCAGCGACGCTCACGCGGCTGAAGGATCAGCCGGCCGTCCTCATCGTGGCTCCCCTCTCCGGGCACTACGCAACGCTGCTGCGTGACACGGTCAAGACCATGTTGAAAGACCACAAGGTCTACATCACCGACTGGAAGAATGCCCGCCTGGTGCCGCTGTCCGACGGCGAGTTCCACCTGGACGACTACGTCAACTACGTGCAGGAGTTCATCCGGCACCTGCAGGGCATCTATGGCAATTGCCACCTGGTCAGTGTCTGCCAGCCGACCGTTCCGGTGCTGGCTGCCGTGTCTCTGATGGCCAGCCGCGGCGAGCTGACGCCCCTGTCCATGACCATGATGGGTGGCCCCATTGACGCCCGCAAGTCGCCAACTGCGGTCAACAACCTCGCCATGACCAAGCCCCACAGCTGGTTCGAGAAGAACGTGATCTACCGGGTGCCGAGCAACTTCCCCGGTGCCGGTCGGCGCGTCTATCCCGGCTTCTTGCAGTATGCGGGCTTCGTGGCGATGAACCCGAGCAACCATGCGCGCAGTCACTACGACTACTTCAAGGACCTGATCAAAGGCGATGGTGCCAGCACCGAGGCCCACCGCAAGTTCTACGACGAGTACAACGCCGTGCTGGACATGGACGCCAACTACTACCTGCAGACGATCAAGGTCGTCTTTCAGGACTTCAGCCTGGTGAATGGCACCTGGGATGTCCGCAACCCGCAGGGCGTGCCCGAGCGCGTGCGTCCGCAGGACATCAAGACGACGGCCCTGTTCTCCGTCGAAGGTGAACTGGACGACATCTCGGGGTCCGGCCAGACGGAAGCGGTTCACGCGATCTGCAGCGGGGTGGTCGACTCCGAACAACGACACCTGCTGGTCCCGGGGGCCGGCCATTACGGCATCTTCAGCGGCCGTCGCTGGCGCGAAGTCGTCTACCCCGAGGTCAAGAAGTTCATCCTGGAGCACCAGCCCAAAGCCGATGCTGTTGCTCCACCAAAGCCCGTCCAGGCGACCGCAAGCAAGCCTGACGCCTCGAGGAAGGTCGCTGCGAAAAAGCCTGCGCCAGTGGCCAAGGTGGCGGCAGCGAGTTCGGAGGCCAAGCTTGCAGCAACGCCGATCTCCGCCTCGTCAGAGGTTCCGACCCAGAAGGCAACGTCACCGTCCAAAGCCAAGGCCCCTGCCAAGACGGCGCGATCATCGGCTTCAGTCAAAGGCGCTGCCAAGAAAGGCGCCGCAGCCAAGACACCGCGCGTCAAATAGATCTGTGGGCACCGTTGAGACGTCACAGCCGGGTTTGGCTCAGCGCATCCACGACGCCCTGCCCCAGACCCAATGCAAACGCTGTGGCTACGATGACTGCGAGGCCTATGCGAACGCTGTGACCGGCGGAGTCGCTGACATCAACCAATGCCCGCCGG
>Ga0116175_1002176_pt1 | contig 12098 bp, 7 predicted proteins | sample AD_UKC125_MetaG_FD_89802 | JGI IMG/M metagenome (GOLD analysis project Ga0116175, IMG submission 89802) | Active sludge microbial communities of municipal wastewater-treating anaerobic digesters from USA - AD_UKC125_MetaG | ecosystem: Engineered > Bioreactor > Anaerobic > Digestate | place: USA... | reverse complement strand
TAACTACTTCTTGCTATACCCAGAGCTTCACAGGCAGCTTTAATTGTATACCCTTCCTTTTTCAGTTCTTCCACCGCTTCTACTTATCTCCCCAGGACCTCTTCCGTTTTTTTTAACATCTCAATTTGAATAGCTTGCTTGCCGATTATCTTCTGCAATTTCTCTATTCTCCTCGTGCCCGGCTTCAGTTGATCTTCTGCTGTTTAAAGCTTTAGTACCTCCTTCTAAGAACTTATAACTTATCCCGCCATTTGTAGTACGAAGCCTGAGTATTCCCGTTCTCTACAGATTTCGTCTCAGTATAAGTTCTGCTCCCTCTCTAATAGTTATCTTCTTATCCAGAAGACAACGTGCCACATAAAGTTTATTTCTTTCTTCTTGAGGATAGTGCATCATCCTTTCGTTTTATTACTAAAGTGACATTTTCACGAGAATTTTAAGGGTGGCATTATCACAGAATAACTACATTGAGGCAACTCGTTCTCTTGACAAATTATTAAAAGTAGTTTATTTTAAAACCAGTTTCATAATTTAGCGCAATGAATATAATAACATTGTAATCGTTTAAGAGACTTAGCTTTAATATTATTTGCTTTGGAATTTGTTATAAAGCATAAAAAATAAATTTTATTAAAAGTCCTATGATGAAATGTCAAGAGGGTGGGTTAGAAAGTTTAGATGTTATTAAGTTATATTTAGCCAAAAACCTGACTTTTAGAGTTTTTAAAAAGTCAGGTTTTTGGCTAAATACCATTGTACTTTGAAAATTAAACAGTGGTTATTAACTTCTTCCTAATGAATTCTGGTTTTTACTTGACATAACAAGGCAAAAACCAGTAGCTACAAAGGTATGTAATTTGCAAAAATTATTAAAAAGGAGGTGTACAAAGAATTAATATTTAAATTTAGTTTTTAAGCTTAAATTAACCATCTTTAATGATTAAAATGAAAGGAAGGTGTAGGTTTAATGAAAAAAAGAGTGGCATTTTTTCTTATAACTTTGGTAGCGCTTCTTGCTACATTAGTTGGAGGTAATATTTTTGTGGCATCAGCTCAAGAAACAGATCAGGTAATGATAATGCATGAAAATTTGTGTCATCCGAGAAGAGGCCATAGTAATATAGTTATTGGCGATACGATGTGGATTACATGCGGTAGAGCTTATTATTCCCATTTCCTTGAGTGGGGACAGAATGGTATTGAGGAATTTACAGACTTTCCAAATATAGAATGGAGGAATTTAGAAACAGGAGAAAAAGGTTATACAGACGTTGGCACAGGCAAAGACTACTATAAAGCTACAGCTTTTACAACTAGCGATGATAGTCCATACATATATATAGCCGCTAAACAAAGGATGCAAAGATTTAATACTGAAACATTAGAAATAATAACAATGGAAGATATTGGTGTACTTGGTAACTGGAATGATGGTTCCTGGGGTAGAATGACAATTGGTGAGAAAGAATATGTTGTTGTTCTGGGTGAAGACGGACTTGTTTCTATTTTTGACCCCAGCACTGAGAAATTTATTCGACTAGATAATATAGATTATGAAGTACCTGCTGCAGCCTTAGTCGACTATGGATATGCTGGTGCTGTGATTGACAATAAGTTCTATATATTTGGTGGTGGACCTTCGATTACAGAGGAAATTGGTGAAGACGAAGAAGGTACAGCCAGCAAGATGGCTTGGATCTTCGATCCGAATACTCCGAAGGGTGCTCAATGGAAGAGATTAAGCGATTTGCCCGATCCTGTAGATTCGCCTGAAGTAACAGCCGTTAGAGACAAAGTATATATAATTGGAGGAAGAAACATGGGCGAGTTCCTTCCGACTATATATGAATACACTCCCGACACTGATAGCTATGTAAGGAGAAGCGACTTACCCTTCGGTACACAGAAACATGCTGTTGCAACTTACAAAGATAGTATATGGATAACTTACGGCTATAACTGGGGTAAAGAAGAAGATAATAAATTTGGTTTTAGGATGCATTACCCCTATGTGGTAGAATACAGACCATTACTGGATAATGTAGTGATGCAACCGGGACAGATGAAGTCCATCAAGGGCGATAAAATGAATCTTAATCTTACGTGGACTGACCCGGATAAAATCACAGGTAAAGAACAAACCATATCAGTAAACTGGATCGCAAATACTTCGTCTACTGAAGGATCTGTCTACATAAGAAAAAAAGGTGATGAAGAGTTTAAAGAAGTAAAAACAGAACCAACATATTTTTCTATGGGTACCCAAGAAGCTCATGCTTATCATGTGCTTTTGGAAAATTTGGAATCAGAGACTTGGTATGAATACTATGCCGAAAGCAAGGGAGATAATCCAGTAAAGTCAGAAGTATATACTATCAAAACGAATCCAGAAAATCCTAATACGTTTACGTTTTTTGTATACGGAGACTCTAAGGCTCAATATGATGTTTTTAATGAATTAAATGGTGATATATTAAAAATTCTTGACGAGAATGCCGAGAGCGAAGCTCCAGGATTTGCAGCTTTCACTGGTGATTACGGTGGGAATGGAGCATTTATTGAATACGATGCCTGGTTCAATTATGGAGTAGGTGGCAAGTCAAATAGTAAAGAATTGTTAGCCAGATATCCTTTTATCCACGTACATGGCAATCATGAGCGACTGGCACCTACCTGGTGGAATATCTTTAACTTCCCTGTAAAGGCAATGGAAGGTTGGCCAAATCTTAACAATAAGGGGTATGAGAAATATTGGTACGCTTATAATTATGGAAATGTGCATATCATATCACTTATGACAGGTTTTCCAAATCACGAATTTCATGTTATGCAACTTGAGTGGCTCAAAAACGATTTAGCAAGAGCAAAAAAAGCCAAGGAGATAGGAGAAATTGATTGGGTAGTGGTGTTGCAACACCATTCAATATATACTACTAGTACAGGTCATATGAATGATGTTCTAGAAGGTGCTGGCTTAATGCGAGAAGGAGATGTAGTAGATATAATCGATGAATCAGGAGCGGTTGATGTTGTATTTACAGCACATGACCACAATTATGAGCGCACAAAAAACATAAGAGGCTATCGCTCCAAAATAGTAGGAGATTTAAGAGAAGCTAAATATTATAAATTAGATAATGCATATGCAGAAGAAAGTTCAGGAAGATTTGGAGAGGCAACTGCAACCGAGGGCACGATATTTATTACTAGTGCAGGAGCAGGCGCACAACAAAGAGATTTATATCCGATAGCAGAAGTTGGAGATAGTTCATGGCTTGCATTCAGAAAACCTGATCCGGATAAAGGTGAAATGGCTGCTACCCATCCTACATTTCACTACATGAAAATAGATGTGACACCGGAATATTTATATATCCAAGCTATAGAAAAGGATGTTTCACATCTAGATGGATGGGAAGGAGCAGATGATGGATTTAGCGGTGTGTTAGATTCTATTATGATAAGAAATCCCCTTCAAACACACCAAAGCCAACTGAAAAAAGATCAGCAAACATACGAGGCTTTTGTCCCACAAAACTAATCGAGAGGAGTAGTATAAAACTACATGTACCTATATTTAAGTTAGTTCTCAGATCGTGAGCTATCTATGGGAAAGATAGCTCACGATCTGAGAAAGAAGAGGAGTTATTGTACTTTTTGAGTGATTATAAAAGTATGAGGCGTTTTTTTAAACAGTAGTGGAACCGGTATCCATAAAGTTCATGATAGTGCTTATTGAACTCACAGATATTTTATAATATTATCTACTTGATAATAATTATTGTAAACGGTAACATAATTTGTAAGATTAGCAAATGCAGGAAAGGAGTACGCTTGGAATGGAGAGGGCAGAAACTAATGTTTCAAGCATATGTGGTGAGTTTAGAATAAAAAGGAAAAGATTAAAGAATAAGTTTATTGGGTTGATTACAGATCCTTATAGTATAGCAACCATAATAATAATAGCAGTATTAGGATATCTTATAATAGTTCCCTTGTGGGAAATGTTAGTATCAACGTTTAAGCTATCTCCTCGAGACGCAATGAGAATTCCAGAAGCTACTGCCGGACAGTTTACTACTTATTACTGGGAAAGGGTATTTAATGGTCCTGTAAGTAAATCAATGTTTTATCGGCCATTAGGGAACTCTTTATTAACATCTTTAGTAGTATCAGTGGCTTCAATTATTTTGGGAGGATTGATGGCGTGGATATTAACAAGAACCGATATACCTTATAAGAAGTTTTTTTCTTTTATGGTAATACTTCCCTATATGCTACCGTCATGGAGTAAAGCGTTGGCGTGGATAACCATCTTTAAGAACGATAAACTAGGTGGATATCCCGGTATTTTTCAGTATCTCTTTAATGTGAGCCCGCCAGACGCAGTATCATATGGACCTCTGCCTATAATAATTACGGCAACACTTCACTATTATGTATTTACCTATCTTTTAATGTCTTCAGCGTTATCATCAATGAGTAGTGACCTAGAAGAAATGGCAGAAGTGTGTGGGGCTAATAGATTTACTATTTTAAGGAAGGTTGTCTTTCCTCTGGTTGTACCAGCAATCTTGTCTGCCGTTATACTTACTTTTTCAAAGGCTATAGGCAATTTTGGGATAGCGGCCTATTTGGGTTTGAAGGTCCAATACTTCACACTACCAACAATGATCAGAGCTAACATCAAGAATCTGATGACAGAACAAGCGTATATCTTAGCAATTTCACTCATAGTAATAGCTTGTTTTGCTGTATATTTAAATCAAAGGGCCATAGGAGCAAGAAAAAGCTATGTCACCATTGGGGGGAAGGGTTCCCGAAAGAATGAAGTTTGCCTGGGAAAAGCAAAGATGCCAATCTTAATACTTGTTTCTGTCTTCATATTTATAGCAGCTATAGTACCTTTACTTGTCATCACGATACAGAGTTTTATGCTCAGAGATGGTATATATAGCTTTAGTAATCTGACTACTCATTATTGGTTTGGAGAATCTAATGAAATGATAGCAGATGGGGAACCAGGTATCTTTAAGAATCCTATGATATGGAGATCTATATATAATACACTAAAATTAGCAATTGCTTGCTCTTCTTTGGCAACAATTGTAGGTTCAATAGTAGGCTATATTATATCTAGAGGGCAAGGAAAAACATCAGGTAAAGTCGTGGAACAGCTATCTTTTCTACCATTTTTAATACCGTCTATTGCCTTCGGTGCTATATATCTTTCCATGTTTTCAAAGCCGCAGCTTTTTATTCCGTCTCTTTATGGAACATTTACCTTACTAGTTTTGGTTAGTACAATTAAATACATCCCTTTTGCAGTTAGATCGGGTACTAGTACTATGATACAAATTGGCTACGAATTGGAAGAAGCAGCGATGATTGAAGGCGTATCCTGGTTTGAGCGATTTACAAAAATAATACTCCCATTATCAAAGAAAGGTTTTTTCAGTGGTTTTCTCCTGGTATTTATCAGTGCTATGAAAGAACTGGATCTTTTAGTTTTACTAGTAACCCCAGATACTAGGACTTTAACATGCCTGACTTTTGCGTATACGGAGTCAGGATTCCAACAATTTGGTAATGCTATCATGGTAGTAATAGCGATACTTATAATTCTAGTTTACCTATTTTCACTCAAACTAGGAGCAGATGTTACAGAAGGAATGGGAGGGTGATAAGAAGATGAGCAGGATTATTCTTAAAAATATTAATAAGTACTACAATAAAGTTCATGTGTTAAAGGATATAAATCTGGTCGTAGAAGATGGAGACTTCATGACCCTCTTGGGGCCGTCTGGGTGCGGTAAGACCACCACCTTACGGGTTATAGCAGGTTTGGAAGTACCTGAAAAGGGTCAAGTAATTATAGATGATGATATAGTTACAGATACCGATGAGGCTTTTTATGTGGCGCCTTCTAAAAGAGGATTAAATCTTGTTTTCCAGAATTACGCTCTTTGGCCTCATATGACAGTATACGAGAATGTTTCCTTTGGCTTAAAGGTTAAAAAAGTGCCCCAAAGAGAAATACAATCTAAAGTTGAGAATACATTAAGAATACTACAAATAGAGGATTACATAGATCGATATCCATCTGAACTCTCCGGTGGTCAACAACAGCGAGTAGCTATTGCTCGTGCCATTGTATCTCAACCGAAATTGCTACTTTTGGACGAACCACTTTCAAATCTTGACGCAAGACTTCGTTTGGAAATGAGAGCAGAATTAAAGAGACTACATCAAGAACTAAAAACCACCATAATTTATGTGACTCATGATCAGGTAGAAGCTCTTACCTTGTCAACCAAAATTGCAGTATTTTTTGAAGGTAAGATAGTGCAGGTAGATACACCAATGAACATATATACCTGCCCCATTGATGTAAAAGTAGCAGATTTCATAGGCAACCCGAAGATTAATTTTATTGATGGTATTTGTGTAGGAGATAATGGGAAGATAAAGATTATAAGCCCCTTAGGTGAAATGGAAGCTGTAGACAAAATTTATGAAAATCATTTAAACAACAAAGAAGTAGTACTTGCTTTGAGGCCAGAACATATTATTATTAGCGATGAGTTTAAAGAAAATTATTTTGAATGCCAGGTGTATGCGGTTTTGCCTGCTGGATCTGAGACCCTAATTCAAATTAAAAAACAAGACAAGCTTATTACAGCAAAGGTTATTGGTCAAACTGGGTTAGTAGCTGATCAAAAGATTTGGATATCCTTTGTAAGAGGAAGCATAAATGTCTATGATAAAAAATTTGGGCATTTGTTATTTAATGTCTAAAATTAAAAATAGGGGGTGTTTTTAGGTTGGAAAGAGCTAAACTTGTTAGCTGCGTAATTTTGTTTTTGTCAATAGTATTTGTAATAGTAGGTGGTGGGGAGAGCAAAGCTCAGGAAACTTGGTTGGAGAAAGCAGCATTAGATCAGGAAGATGACGTAAATAAATTGTACGAAGAAGCTAGAAAAGAAGGTGAGGTTGTTATATATTCCATGTCTAGCCGAATAGTCGATGTGAAGAAAACCTTCGAGGAACAATACCCTGGAGTTACAGTAGAGGCTTATGATATGAGAATGGCAGAGATTTTTGAAAAAGTACGAAGAGAATATGAGGCTGGCATACATAATGCCGATGTAATTTTTATCAAAGATTCTGATGGCACCGTATATAATGAAATGGTAAAAACCGGAATGCTTCATAGTTATGTGCCCAAAGATATTGGTGAAAAGATGAAACCAGAGTTTAGAGAACCGCTGTTTTCACCTTACCTTGAAATGAAACAAGTATTTTACAATGATGAAGTATATGATACTTCCCCCATCGATAGTTGGTGGGATTTGACAAGACCAGAATATAAAGGTAAGGTAATGATTCAAAACCCTCTGTCAACTCCAGAGAATCAAGGTCTATTTTTAGCTATGATACAAAATGCCGATGACATGGAAAAAGCGTATAAAGAGGAATTTGGAGAAGATATAGTTTTAAATGGCACGGAAAATGCTGGATACGAATTTGTAAAGAGACTTATGGAAAATGGTTTAATTTTTACTGACTCTGATACTGAAATAATTGAAGCTATCGGGGCAGAAGGGCAGACCAACCCACCCTTTGGTATAGTGACTTCGAGTAAAATGCGGGAAAAGTTTAGCAAGGGATATAAGCTTGCAGTTGTAGAAAATATAAAGCCAAAAGACGGGGTTATTGCTCCTGCTTCTTTGTTGATAGTAGATAATGCGCCTCATGTAAACGCGGCGAAACTTCTTATAAGATGGATAGCCGGAGAAGCTGATGGAAAGGGTCCGGGGCTTAAACCGTTCCTTGCACCAGGAAGTTGGCCAACAAGATCCGATGTAGAACCAGAAAATACACCACCACTTGATTCACTGAGATTGTGGGATTTTGATCTAGATTTTAACTATCAGAATATAAATGAACTAAGAGACTTTTTATTTACTCTTCTATAGCATTTTTATAAGGGAGAGCTTCATGCGGGAGGATTGTCGGATTAACCTATCCTCCCGCATGAAGGGTGAAAATTGATAATATGCTTAAAATAGTAACTTTAATTGAGAATAATCTGATTACTTATAGGAAATGTTAAATATCTTGTTATCCATAATGAGATACTTAAAGTTGATATCATCGGGGCGAGCAATCTCCTATAAACATTATTTACTTAATTAGGTTTTTTACATAAACAAAATAAACGATTAAATCAATATTCTTATGAAAAGGAGAATATTAAATGAAAATAGATACAGTTATTTTTGACATGGGTGGCACTATTGAAAATATATACTATGACAGGGAAACAAAATTTGAGGCGACAAAACAAATCTTCAAGTGTTTAGAAGAGTCCTCGATAGATTTAAAATTGTCTCTAGAAGATTTCTTCACTACAGTTTTAGAAGGAATGGAAGAATATAAGAAATGGTCTGAAAAAACCTTTATTGAATCTTCTCCTACAATAATATGGCATAAATGGGTTCTAAAGGACTTTAACATTCCTGTTGAGAAAATTGAGAAGATCAGTGAACGACTGGCATTTGTATGGGAAACAATAGGAATGATTAGGAACATTAAAAAAGAGGCACCGCAGACCTTTAGGGAATTAAAGAAGAGGAACTATAAGCTTGGGATTATTAGTAATACTCAGAGTTACACACAAGTGTATTATTCCCTAGACAAATACGGTATAAAAGATTTTTTTAATTATATTTTCCTTTCGAGCGTTGAAGGTATACGTAAGCCTGACCGAAGAATATTTGATAAAGCGATTAGAAGTATGAACTCAGTTCCGGAAATGGCTGTTTATATAGGTGATAGTATAGAAAAAGATATTATTGGAGCAAAGTCAGCAGGGTTTTCTATTGCTATACAAATAATATCAACTGCTATTGAGAAAAATAATAATGATGTTAACGTCAGTGAAAATAGGCCCAAGCCAGATTATTTAATAACAAATCTATTGGAAATCGTAGAGATACTGGATAAAGAAAATAGCCAGAAGTAGTTATAATGAGCTCTAGTGTAAATTACTATTTTGAATTCATCAAAAAGTCATTAACAGCGGTTTAGTATAATAGAATTCATTTATACACCTTCAAGAAAGAGCTAGATATGGTTGTTTGTTATCAGCTTTATCAGCTCTAATTTAAGAGATGTTGAAACGATAAAGACTAATTTAAGATAGAGTTTATCACAGTATTATTATCAGTAATAATTTGAATTTTTGACTGTTTTGCTAAGAATGAAAGTACAAAGGTTTTTATAAGTGAAAATAGAAAGGAGAAGGTAATGCTTAAAAAGGATTATGATACTTTTATTATTGGACATGTTTGTTTAGATGAAATTGTCTATAATGATAAAATTACCAGAATGTATGGAGGAGCAGTGCTTTACTCTAGTTACGCTGCTGTAACGGGAGGCTATAAAACCGGGATATTTACAAAAACCTCAGAAAAAATTGATGTTAACAACTTGGAAAATATTTTCAATATTCCCCAAGAAGACATTTATACTATTTACTCTAGCCAAGCTACATCGATACGTAACATTTATTTAACTGCAGATCGAGAAAGAAGAATTTGTATAGCCCTGAGTGTTGCTGAACCATTTAAAGTAGAAGAGATACCTGATGTTAACTCAAGTATATATCATATGGCAGGACTAATTGCAGGAGATTTTGAAAGTGATATGATAAAAGTTCTGTCGGAAAGAGGTAAAGTTGCTGTAGACGTCCAAGGATTCCTTCGCAAAAATACAAAAGGTGAAATGGTCTTTGAGGATTGGGATGAAAAACAGGAATATTTACCATATGTACATTTTCTCAAGACTGATGCAGCAGAGGCCGAAATTATGACAGGGCTTAGTGATAGAAAAAAGGCCGCGGAAATTTTACATAGTTGGGGAGCGAGAGAAGTAATGATTACTCATAATGCTGAGGTGCTAGTATATGATGGAAAAGAGTATTACACTGCACCTTTAAAACCTAGAAATCTTTCTGGAAGAACAGGTCGTGGAGATACCTGTTTCAGTGCATATATTACTGAAAGACTGCAGAAGGGACCAGCTGAGTCTATTCTTTATGCTGCTGCCCTGGTATCTTTAAAAATGGAAACCCCCGGGCCGTTTAAAGGAACGCGAACCGATGTGCAAAATTATATTGATCGATTCTATAGATGACCGCTAGGAAAATATTTACTTATATAGAAAGAAACCAAGAAAAGTATGATTAATTAAAGTTATTGAGGTGGTACTTAACAAGTATTAGAGGAAGAGCGGATTTTTCCTAAATGAATAACTTTTTCTATAAAGTGTCTAATAAAAAGAAAGCTTGCAGAATCAGATTAGAGATTATCTCCACAATAGAGACTAAAAACTATAAAGTTGGTGTTAGCACAGCTCGGCAATTTGAGAAGAGATATTTATTTTATCTCTTCTTTAGTTAGTTTAAAGTGTTAGACATTAAATGATGGTTCAGAAATTTCGCCTATCTATTTGAAGACTCAGGATAGTCATATTGAAGACTCAGGATAGTCATATAATGAATATTACTTTAAAGTAAATTGAGGAAAAATTTGAGAGGGAGGGAAAAAATCTTGCAGATTAAAACAAAAATTTCTTTAGGTTTTATTGTTCTTACTCTGGCAGCATTAGCTATTGGAGTTATAGCTATCTTTGCTTTCTGGCAGATTAATACTTCTCTTGAAGAAGCCCAGAGTTATAACCCTTTACTTTTAGTTACTTCTCGATTGAAAGATTTGATTTCTCAAAATAGTTCTTTAGTTTCTTCTTACTTTCGGGAAGAGAATGTGGAAAACCTCAATCAAATAGAGGAAAAATTTACTGAAATCAACAATCGTTTCTTGCTTTATCTCGAAGCACTTCGTCTGGGTACTGAATCAGAAGATTTTGAGAAGTGGCATCTCGGAGCATGGGAGAAAGAAAGCTTCCCCTATTCTCTTTCTCCTTTACCTGAGGATAGTCCTCTTTTTAAAGAAATGCAGGAACTAAAAAATTTACAGGCTAACTATCAGACGCAGGTGAATATGGTGAAGAGCCTGTGGAAACAATATCTTAGTACTCAAGAGGAGAGAAATGAAAAGTCCATACAGATGGACGAACCTTATAGAGTAGTAATGCGATTTACTCAGATAGTGGATGACGCAGTGAAGAAGTTGATGGACCCCCTAGATAGTACTTACAACCTTCTTTTTCGTTATGCGGTTAGTGGTGATCCTGATGGAAGCTTGGGAAAAAACATTGACGATTGCTTTGAGAAGTTAAAAAGGGGGTTACGAGATTCCCAGGTTCTTTCTGGAGAAACTAAAGAAAATATAACTACTCAGGTAGAAGATTTGAATAGTAAATGGGAAAAACTAAAGAGTGTGTTGTTTACTGAAGAAGAAAAAGACGACAAATTTATGGAGGTTTATGGCACTTACTCCCAATTGAATAATGCTTTAGAAAAGCTGAGATTAGATAACTGGATAAAGTTGATGGGGGAGATTAACCAAAATCAAAAGAATTACCTTCTTAGTTCTGATTCCCAAAAGAAAGAAGTAATAAAGAAAGAAGTAAACGGTCTTATAGATACTCTGGCTCAGTTCTTAGAGGGGGATTTTCTAAAAATATACGCCTCTTATGCTGTACAGCCGGTAGTCAATGACCGATGGAAACCTTTCCGGAATCTATGGCAGGAAGTGGTAAAAGCAGACAACGAGTTACGAGGGCTAAGTGGAACTATTCAGGTCTCCCTTTCTGATATGCAGTCAGTAGGAGACGACCTCTCTAAAGCTATGGAAGCTATGAACCAGAGAGTATTAAACTCTTTTGACCAGGCTTTTCTGCGGGCCCAAGAGCTCCAGAAGCGTCTCTCTCAAACTCTCTATATAGTTATAGGAGTGGTAATAATTTTCTCTCTCATTATGAGTACCACCATCTCCCGGGGTATCACAAGACCCATTCAAGAGAGCGTGGCTTTTGCCGAGGTGCTGGCAGAAGGAGACCTGACTCAGGAAATAACGAAGAAAAGAAAAGACGAGATGGGTAAACTCTTTGCTTCTCTGAACCAGGCTTCT
>Ga0116175_1002175_pt1 | contig 12103 bp, 9 predicted proteins | sample AD_UKC125_MetaG_FD_89802 | JGI IMG/M metagenome (GOLD analysis project Ga0116175, IMG submission 89802) | Active sludge microbial communities of municipal wastewater-treating anaerobic digesters from USA - AD_UKC125_MetaG | ecosystem: Engineered > Bioreactor > Anaerobic > Digestate | place: USA... | reverse complement strand
ACTGGAACGACTGGACGCTGCGGCGGCACCGAGCGGTAGCAACCCGCAACACTGGCGGCAACTGGTGGACGATGCCCGATGGCTTGCCGATCGGCACGCTGACAGCGCAGCGGCACTTGGCTGGACGGCAAGCGATCTGTTCGGGCTGGACGATATGCGGGACGGATGGGGCGGGCTTGCTGACCGGTTGGAGGGCGCGCGGCGCGTGACCTTCACTGACACTGTTGCCCGGTGGCGCTCCGATCAAATTGACGGGTGGCTATGGCGGCACACCCTCCGCCCCATGCGGGCTATATGGGAGGTGAAAGAGATATGACTGCACGAAAGAGCAAGGCCAAGGCCGAGGGCGGGCGGAATGACGCTCTTGAAGCCTTCCAAGGGGACGATGAAACGCGATACCTTGCCACGGCAAGGACGCTGCTGGCACCGGATGCGCGGCACGGCATGACAGCGGCGCAGCTATTCAAAACACAAATCGGAAAATCGGATCTCGCACCGGGTATCGGTGACTATGCCGAGGCAATTGCAGCGCAGGGGAAGAAAGCTGCGACGGGCGACCTAGCCTTTGCCAGTAAGTTGCTGGCCGCACAGGCTGTGACCCTTGACGCTATGTTCACCGAAATGGCCCGGCGCATGGCGATGAACATGGGCGAGTATCTGGGGGCGACCGAAACCTACGCGCGCATTGCGATGAAGGCACAGGCCGGAAGCCGCGCGGCACTGGAGGCGCTGGCGAAGCTGCACCAACCCCGCGAACAAACCGTCCGCCACGTACACGTTAACGAGGGCGGGCAGGCAGTCATTGCCGATCAATTCCACAATCACCCCGGGGGGTCGGACAAAATGGACAATCAGGCGAACAACCCCATGCAACCGGGAACAACACGGTTACGCAGCCATCGCGATGTTTGTGGAACGTAGATGCCATAGAAGCAACGTCGCCGCTTATGGTAGCCGGGAAAATGCCAATTGCTGACGGGCCATCAGCCTTGCCGAAACAAGATATCCGATGGCCCGCTACCCCCCGGGGCACCGAGGGGAAAATTTAGATTTTAATTGCTTGGCACCGGATTATTTGCGGGGGCTGCAACTGCGGTCGGCAATTGGATCGCCGTTGCAGTAGGAACCGGCGCAAGAGTACCAGTGATGATCCTTGGAGCCGTGTCGGGGATCAGGAAAGTTAGAGGCTCGGCAGTTCTGGCGCGCAACTGTTGCCCATTAACGATTGTTGCCGATCGGCCGGTCACAAATCCCCCGAAAACTCCAACAGCGACAACCGCGCCTACAGTCGCGCCAGTGTTTCCTTCGCCTTCTTGGCGAAAATTCCCAGTCAAAGACACCCGGCGACCATTCAGTTCGAGCCAGTTAAATGACACTTCCATCTTTCCCGACTTCCCGAAAGCACCCTTGTTGGTCATCCACGTAACGGTTCCCTCACCACGGGTTCCTTTTGGAATAACAATATATCCATCCCGCATAACATCGAAGACAGTTGAAATTGGGAACTTGAATCCCTCCTTTACTTGACTGCCTTTGGTGGTGACGTTGTCATTCGGCGTAACTACAACTTCGGTATTCGGCGAGACCACGATTTGTCGCATCTGCTGAACTGCCGAGGATGGTTCTGGAACTTGAGAGGTTTGAGCAGATGCAGTTGAGGCTATTGAAGCAGATACCGTCGCGGCAACAATCCAGCGCATAAAAACCCCCTCGATTCGCAGAAATGCTAACGACCCATATGCGCTAACGCCCTTAACCGAAAACGTTTTCGTGGCTTAAGCTGCCTACGGATTCGCCGAAAATCAGTGATGTAGCATCGGAGTCCGCCCAATGAAGTCCAGCGGTCCAGCTTTGGAGCCTAGTCGATTAGCCCATGCACCGCGTTGCCAAGCCCGGACCCGCTCAGGCAAGCCATGCCGATCCCCAGCCGTAAAGGGCAAGGCTCGGTGCAGGATGCACGGCGGCAAGGGAAGCGGCGCACCTAAAGGCAACCGCAACGCATGGAAGCATGGCGCGCGATCGGCGGAGTCGCGAGCGTTTATGGCGCAAATTAAGGAACTGTCCCGGCTGATTGATGAACTGGAGGCTTAAGCTTCTAGAGAGTTTGCGCAGGCGGCACGGCTAGCTTTGGGGACTTATCGCCACTAGACTTCCGCTTAGGACGGCGGCGACTGGCCGCTAGAATAGCATCAAGCAGCAAAGCAAGCAGGCGGGGGAATGTCCATGAGGAAACAAAGCGCGGTGCCCTTGGTTCTTGCTGTTGGCTTCGCTTTGCTAGTGGCGTCCTCTCCTTCCATTGGCGCAGTCAAAGGCCGCGCCGCTCCGAAGGCGAAGCGTCCAGCCGCTGCGAAGCCTTCGCCCACCCAAGTTCTATCGGGAATGCTCTACCTCAACCGGTTTGAACCAGCTGAGAACCTCGCGCAGTCGTGCAACCGTGCCAACTACAAAATGCTGGCGCTATCGCTTGCGACGAATGCCGATTGGATTGGCCGGAACAAGGGAGAATTCGAGACGAGCGCACAGTTTGCAGAGCGGTCCAGCAAGCTTGAAGCGGCGGTGAACTCGAACGGCGGAATTGTAGTTTGCCACGATCTTACCGAAAACCCCGATGCACTCTTTGTCTACCATGCCGACGAAGGGGAATACCAAGGCGGCTTCAATCTATATCAAAACGTCTGGCGAGACGCTAAGACACTTGGCACGTATGCGACTAAGACGCGGATGGGTGTCCCGGTCACTGTGCGCGCCAAGCTCGAACTCGAATACGACGCGGCATTCAAGCTCTTCTCGCCTACAGGCGACTGCTTGAAGGGCGTGACTTACTATACCTTCAAATTCCCCTATCCGATCGAAAAGGCACCAGCGCTTAAGCAGTCAGGTCGGTTGGTGATGATCGGCTCCTTGGTGCCGCCATTCGTAGAGGTGCACGATTCGGAAGGCGAGCCGACCTTGGACGACCCGAACGACATTCAAACGCGGACTATTGCGGTGCACCTAAAGGCGCTACGCGCGGTCATAATTGACGGCGCAGGTAGTCCGGTATGGGCCTGTGAACTTGCATCGTGACATCCTGCGGGGGGCAGAATCCGCGCGCGAGCGAAGTGCAGACGATCGGTAGCGGTCCGATTACCAGAGAATTTGATTTGCAGGCTGAGATTCGCGAAACGCGTTGCCGTGCTTACTATGTGCTTACTGGAGGGCCTGCCCTTTAGCCTGCACCCGAGCCAAAAACCCGTAAGTGCTTGAAAACGGTGGTGCCGCTTAGGTGATTCGAACACCTGACCCCATCATTACGAATGATGTGCTCTACCGACTGAGCTAAAGCGGCGTACCATCTTCAAATTGGAGGCCCGAGCCGGAATCGAACCGGCGTAAACGGATTTGCAGTCCGGTGCGTAACCACTCCGCCATCGGGCCATCCATCCTTGCGGGCGAGCCCGCGCAGGAAGGGGGCCACTAGCTCAGGCCAAGGCGGCGTGCAACCGATTCATGCGGTGCGTTTGAAGCCCAGGGTGCGGCGGGCGGGGTCTGCGCTTTCGAGGCGCACCCGCAGCGGCGCGCCCGGCACCACGCCATCGGCGGCGACGCGGGCGACCACCGGCAGGTCGCAGAGCTGGATCCGCGCGCCGGTTTCGCCAAGGTCGGTCACCACCGCGTCGAATTCCTCGCCGGTGCGGTGCGCCAGGATCGCGGTTTCAGCCAGGTCGATCGCGGCGCGCTCGATCTGGCCGGAGCGGGCCTCGGCCTTGTCCATCACGGCGGGGAGCCGCTCGAAAGCAGCGCTCACCGCCTCGGGCACGGCCTGGCCGTTTGCCACCGCCAGGGCGGCGCGCACGACATAGCGATCGGCCAGGCGGCGCAGCGGCGCGGTGGCGTGGGCATAGGTGGCGGCCATGGCCGCGTGCCACGGGGTCTGCCCCGCGCGCCAGGGCACATAGCTGGCCCCCTGCCCGGCCCGGCGGACCGCGAGCATGAAGGCAGCGTGGCGCGGGTCAAGCGGATCGAGCGTCTTCTCGAACTGGGCCAGCGGCGCGGCAGCGGGCCAGTTCATCCCGAAGGCCCGCGCGGTAAGCCGCAGCCGCGCTTCCGCATGGGCATCCGGCACGGCCATCACCCGGAACAGCCCGGTGCAATGAGCCTGGAGCAGGTCGGCCACCGCCATGTTGGTGGCGAGCGAAAGCGCGGCGTTGCGCTTTTCCGAGGCAAGCAGCGGGCGAAAGCGCAGCTCGAATCGGCCACTGCCATCGCGCTCCACCTCCTGTTCGGGCGGGTCGACGCGGGCCGCGCCGCGGTGGTCTTCGGCGGCAGCCACGCGGCGGGCGATTTCCGCCAGGCCGGGGGGCAGGTCGTCCTCCGCCGCGGTTTCATAGGCGAGCTTGGCGCGGCTGCGGATCACCGCGCGCTGGACCCCGGCAAGGACCGCGCCGCCATCGGGAGCAATCCGGGTGGTGAAGACCACGGCGGGGCGCGGGCCATCGGGCAGCAGGCTGGCCGCCCCTTCGGAGAGGACCGGGGGATACAGCCCCGCCTTGCCATCGGGCAGGTAGGTGGTGACCCCGCGCGTCCAGGCCTCCCGGTCGATCTCGCCGCCATCGTCGACGAACCAGGCAACGTCGGCGATTGCATAGTGGAGCAGGAAGTCCGCCCCCGCCGGCTCGATCGCGAAGGCCTGGTCAAGATCGGTTGCGCCTGCCGGATCGAGCGTGACGAAGGGCCGCTCCGTCCAGTCGGCATGGGCCGTTGGCGCCCGCCGTGCGGCGGCTTCGGCGGCGGCCTGCACCTCGTCCGGGAAGGCGGGCGGAACACGGTACTGCGCGCGGATGGCGGCCAGGCCATCGGCCAGCAGGCGGTCGGGATCGCGCAGCGCTCTCATAACCAAGGGCTAGCCGCCGGATACGCTCTTGCCAAGGCGGCGCGGGAGGGGTTTAGAAGCCGGGCGGCAGCAATGCCGCTGGCCGCGCGTGACCCGGCGGCCCAAGCCAGTTTCACATCCCCGAGGAGTGCCCGTTCCCATGAAGACCCGCGCCGCCGTCGCCTTTGCCCCCAAGCAGCCGCTCGAGATCGTGGAACTTGACCTTGAAGGCCCCAAGGCGGGCGAAGTGCTGGTCGAAATCATGGCGACGGGCGTGTGCCACACTGACGCCTATACGCTCGACGGGTTCGACAGCGAGGGGATCTTCCCCAGCGTGCTGGGCCACGAAGGCGCAGGGATCGTGCGCGAGGTCGGCACGGGCGTGACCAGCGTCAAGCCGGGCGATCACGTGATCCCGCTCTACACCCCGGAATGCCGCCAGTGCAAAAGCTGCCTTTCGGGCAAGACCAACCTGTGCACCGCGATCCGCGCGACGCAAGGCCAGGGGCTGATGCCGGACGGGACCAGCCGCTTTTCCTACAAGGGACAGACGATCTTCCACTACATGGGCTGCTCGACCTTTTCGAACTTCACCGTGCTGCCGGAAATCGCCGTGGCCAAGATCCGCGAGGACGCGCCGTTCCAGTCCAGCTGCTACATCGGCTGCGGGGTGACTACCGGGGTGGGCGCGGTGATCAACACCGCCAAGGTCCAGGTGGGCGACAACGTGGTGGTGTTCGGCCTTGGCGGGATCGGCCTCAACGTGATCCAGGGCGCGCGACTTGCGGGGGCGGACAGGATCATCGGCGTCGACATCAACCCCGACCGCGAAGAATGGGGCCGCCGCTTCGGCATGACCGACTTCCTCAACAGCAAGGGCATGAGCCGCGAAGACGTGGTGGCGAAGATCGTTGCCATGACCGATGGCGGGGCGGACTACACCTTCGACGCCACCGGCAATACCGAAGTGATGCGCACCGCGCTGGAGGCCTGCCATCGCGGTTGGGGCACCAGCATCATCATCGGCGTGGCCGAGGCGGGGAAGGAAATCTCCACCCGTCCGTTCCAGCTGGTGACGGGCCGCAACTGGCGCGGCACGGCCTTTGGCGGGGCCAAGGGCCGCACCGACGTGCCGAAGATCGTCGACATGTACATGGCCGGCAAGATCGAGATCGACCCGATGATCACCCACGTCATGGGGCTGGAGGAAATCAACACCGCCTTCGACCTGATGCACGCGGGCAAGTCGATCCGCAGTGTGGTAGTGTTCTGATCGTGGAGCAGGTCAGTACCAACCGCAGCCATGGCGGCACGCAAGGGGTCTATACCCACCAGAGTGCTGAAACAGGCACGCCGATGACCTTTTCGGTCTTCGTGCCGGATCATGCGCCGGGGGAGAGGCTGCCGGTGCTGTGGTATCTGTCGGGGCTGACCTGCACCCACGCCAACGTGACCGAAAAGGGCGAGTACCGCGCGGCCTGCGTCGAGGCGGGAATCGTGTTCGTCGCGCCCGACACCAGCCCGCGTGGGCAAGAGGTGCCGGACGACGAGGCCTATGATTTCGGCAAGGGCGCGGGGTTCTATGTCGATGCGGTCCAGGCGCCCTGGGCCACGCATTACCGGATGCGTAGCTATATCGAGCAGGAACTGCCCGCGCTGATCGCGCAGCACTTTCCCGTCGATATGACGCGGCAGGGGATCACCGGCCATTCGATGGGCGGACACGGCGCGCTGACCATCGGCCTCAGGAACCCGGACCGCTTCCGCTCGGTCAGCGCCTTTTCGCCGATCGTCAGCCCGCTCAACTGCCCGTGGGGCGAGAAGGCGCTGGGCGGCTATCTCGGCCCGGACAAGGCCACCTGGCGCGAATACGATGCCTGCGCGCTGATCGAGGACGGCGCGCGCCTGCCCGCGCTGCTGGTCGATCAGGGCGATGCCGATGGCTTCCTGCACGAACAGCTCAAGACCGGGCTGCTGGTGATGGCGGCGCGCAAGGCCGGCATTCCGGCGACGATCCGGATGCAGCCGGGCTACGACCATTCCTATTACTTCATCTCCAGCTTCATGGCCGATCACGTGCGCTGGCACGCCGAAAGGCTGAAGGGGTGAGCAAGCCCAGCCTCTCGGCGATCCTGGCGGATTTCGCGGTTGAGCAGGCCTCGCTGCTGCCGGTTCTTCACGAGGTCCAGGCCGCGTTCGGCTGCGTCGATGCGGCAGCGGAGGCGGCGATTGCCCACTATCTCAACCTCAGCCGCGCCGAAGTGCACGGGGTGGTCAGCTTCTACCACGATTTCACGGTCCGGCCCGATCCGCGCCCCCGCATCGAACTATGCCGCGCCGAGGCCTGCCAGGCGCGCGGGGTGGAGGCGTTGGTCGCCGCCGCCGAAGCGGCGGCGGGGAACAAGGTGCGGGTGAGAACGGTCTACTGCCTGGGGCTGTGCAGCAGCGGCCCGGCGGCGCGGGTGGGAGACAGGCTCCATGCCCGGCTGGACGAGGCAAGGCTCACGGCGCTGGTGAAGTCGCTATGACCATGGTCAGGATTTCGGACGATGCCCTTGCGCTGGCCTGCGGCGCGGATGCGGTGGCAGTCGCCTTTGCTGCGGCTGGTTGCACGGTGGAGCGCGTCTCCAGCTGGGGCATGCACTGGCTGGAGCCGCTGGTCGAGATTGAGGGCACGGGCTTTGGCCCGGCCGCGCCGGAGGACGTTGCGGCGATCCTCTCCGGCACCAGCAGCAAGGCCATCGGCCCGATTGCCGATCACCCCTTCCTGCAGGGCCAGCAGCGCCTGACTTTCGCGCGGGCGGGACGGACCCGCCCGCTCAGCCTTGAGGACTATGCGGCAACCGGCGGCTGGGCCTCGCTCACCCGCGCGCGCGAGATGGCGCCGACCGAAGTCGTCGCCGAAGTGCTGCAATCGGGCCTGCGCGGACGCGGCGGGGCGGGGTTCCCGGCGGGGATCAAGTGGCAGACCGTCGCCCGGGCGAGCGGCCAACGCAAATACGTGGTCTGCAACGCCGACGAGGGCGACAGCGGCACCTTTGCCGACCGGATGCTGATGGAGGGCGATCCCTTCCAGCTGATCGAGGGCATGGCCATCGCCGCCCACGCGGTCGGCGCGGGCCGGGGCTACATCTACGTCCGCAGCGAATACCCCCACGCGATCGACAAGCTGCGCCGCGCGATCGCGCTGGCGGCCGAGCATATCGCGCCCTTCGCGCTGGAGGTGCGGGTGGGTGCGGGGGCCTATGTCTGCGGCGAGGAAACCTCGCTGCTCAATTCGATCGAGGGCAAGCGCGGCGAGGTTCGCGCCAAGCCCCCGCTGCCTGCGCTGGAGGGTCTGTTCGGCTGCCCGACCGTGGTCAACAACGTGCTGACCCTCGCCGCAGTGCCGCACATTCTCGCGCCGGGCGGGGCCAGCCTTTACGACAGCCTTGGCGTCGACCGTTCGAAGGGCACCATGCCGGTTCAGCTGGCCGGGAATATACGCTTTGGCGGGCTATACGAGACGGCCTTCGGGATCAGCCTCGATGCGCTGGTCAACCAGATCGGCGGCGGCACGGCGTCAGGCCGTCCGGTCAAGGCTGTGCAGGTCGGCGGGCCGCTCGGGGCCTATATCCCCCCTTCGCAGTTCCACCTGCCGTTCGATTACGAGGCCTATGCCGGGGCCGAGGCGCTGATCGGCCACGGCGGGATCGTGGTGTTCGATGACAGCGCGGACATGGGCGCGGTCGCGCGCTTCGCCTTCCAGTTCTGCGCGGCGGAAAGCTGCGGCAAGTGCACCCCCTGCCGGATCGGATCGACCCGCGGCGTCGAACTGATCGACCGCATCCGCGGCGGCGGCAAGGGGCAGGCCGACGCGGTCGAGGCGTTGCCGCAGATGCACAACGCCCGCAAGGCCGGGCGCAGCCGCGACGAAGACCTCCAGCTGCTGGAAGACCTGTGCGAGACGATGCAGCTGGGCTCGCTCTGCGCGCTCGGCGGGTTCACGCCCTATCCGGTCCGCTCGGCCCTGAAGTACTGGCCGGAGGATTTCGGAGCGTGATCCTCGGCGCGGTCCTCGCGGGCGGGCAGTCCAGCCGCTTCGGCAGCGACAAGGCGCTGGCGGAGCTGGACGGCGCAAGCCTGCTGGCCCGCGCGGTGGATAGCCTGTCCGCCTGGTGCGACAAGGTGGTGGTGGTCGGCCGCGAGGAGGCCCCTGCCCCTACCCTGCCCGACTGGCCGCACGCCGGCATGGGGCCGCTGGGCGGGATCGCCGCCGCGCTGCATCTGGCGCGTGACGAGGACTTCGAGGCGGTGCTAACGCTGGGCGTCGACACGGCGGACCTGCCGGACAATCTGCCCGCGCTGCTTGCCCCTGCCCCCGCCTATCTCGCCTCGCAGCCGGTGATCGGCTTGTGGCCGGTGAGCACGGCGGCGGCAGTCGAAGACATCCTGCGCGGGACGGGCAAGCATTCGCTGCGCGCGCTCATCGAACGCACCGGCGCAAGGGCGGTGCGGCTGGAACGCGAACCTGCTAATATCAATACACAGGCCGATCTCGCCGCGCTGCGGGACAAGGCCGGGGAGACAGGCGATGGGCTATGAACGGCAGGCCGATTTCGGCACGCCCGAGGTCCGCTCGGACACGGCCGTAACCCTGCGCATCGACGGGCGCGAAGCCACCGTGCCTGCCGGGACCAGCGTGATGCGCGCGGCAGCGGAATGCGGCGGATCGATCCCCAGCCTTTGCGCCACCGACAGCCTTGAAGCTTTCGGTTCCTGCCGGATGTGCCTGGTCGAGATCGAGGGCGCGCGCGGCCTGCCCGCCAGCTGCACCACGCCGGTGGCCAATGGCATGGTCGTGCACACGCAGAGCGAGCGGCTGGCCCGCGTCCGGCGCGGGGTGATGGAGCTGTACATCTCCGACCACCCGCTCGACTGCCTGACCTGCAGCGCCAACAACGATTGCGAATTGCAGGACACCGCCGCCGAAGTGGGCCTGCGCGACGTGCGCTATGGTTATGCCGGGGCCAACCACCTTGGCGCACCGACCGACGGCTCCAACCCCTATTTCGACTTCGACCCCAGCAAATGCATCGTCTGTTCGCGCTGCGTGCGCGCCTGCGACGAGGTGCAGGGGACGCTCGCCCTCACCATCGACGGGCGCGGCTTTGCCAGCGTGGTCAGTGCCGGACAGGCGGGCGACGATTTCCTGTCCAGCGAATGCGTGTCCTGCGGGGCCTGCGTGGCTGCCTGCCCGACCGCGACACTGCAGGAAAAGGCGGTGAAGGACATCGGCAAGCCCGAGCGCGCGGTGGTGACCACCTGCGCCTACTGCGGGGTCGGCTGCACCTTCCGCGCGGAACTGCGCGGCGAGCAGCTGGTGCGGATGGTGCCGTGGAAGGACGGCAAGGCCAATCGCGGCCACTCCTGCGTCAAGGGCCGCTTCGCCTGGGGCTATGCCAATCACCAGGACCGCATCCTGAAGCCCATGATCCGCGAGTCCATCGAACAGCCGTGGCGCGAGGCCAGTTGGGAAGAGGCGCTCACTTACACCGCCGGAAAGCTGAACGGAATCAAGGCTCGGCACGGCGCGCGGGCGCTGGGCGGGATCACCTCCAGCCGCTGCACCAACGAGGAGGTCTGGCTGGTCCAGAAGCTGGTCCGCTCCGGCTTTGGCAGCAACAATGTCGATACCTGCGCGCGGGTCTGCCATTCGCCCACCGGCTACGGCCTGTCCAAGACCTATGGCACCAGCGCGGGGACACAGGATTTCGATTCCGTCATGGCGGCCGACGTGGTGCTGGTGATCGGCGCCAACCCGACCGACGGCCACCCCGTCTTCGCCAGCCGCCTGAAGCGCCGCCTGCGGCAGGGTGCGAAGCTGATCGTGATCGACCCGCGCCGGATCGACCTGGTCCGCAGCCCCCATATCGAGGCGGCGCACCACCTTGCGCTCCAACCCGGCACCAATGTCGCGGTGCTGACGGCCATGGCCCACGTGATCGTCACCGAAGGGCTGGCCGATGAGGCGTTCATCCGCGAGCGGTGCGACTGGGACGAGTACCAGGACTGGGCGCGCTTCGTGGCGGACGAGCGCCATAGTCCCGAGCGGCTGGAGGCGGTGACCCGCGTTCCCGCGCAGACCTTGCGCGAAGCGGCGCGGCTCTACGCCACGGGCGGCCCCGATTGGGCCTCGGCCCAGAGAAACAAGCCAAACGCGGCGATCTATTACGGGCTTGGCGTTACCGAGCACAGCCAGGGTTCCTCCACCGTCATGGCCATCGCCAACCTCGCCATGGCGACCGGCAACATCGGCCGTGCGGGCGTGGGCGTGAACCCGCTGCGCGGGCAGAACAACGTGCAGGGAAGCTGCGACATGGGCAGCTTCCCGCACGAGCTGCCCGGCTATCGCCACATCTCGAACGGGGACGTGCGCGCCAGCTTCGAGGCGGACTGGGGGGTAGCCCTCGATCCCGAACCGGGGCTGCGGATCAACACCATGCTGGATGCCGCGATCGACGGCAGCTTCCGGGCGATCTACATCCAGGGCGAGGACATCCTCCAGTCCGATCCCAACACCCACCATGTCGCGGCGGGCCTGAAGGCGATGGAACTGGTCATCGTCCACGACCTGTTCCTCAACGAAACCGCGAACTACGCCCACGTCTTCCTGCCGGGCTCCACCTTCCTCGAAAAGACCGGCACTTTCACCAATGCCGAGCGCCGCGTGCAGATGGTGCGCAAGGTGATGGAGCCGGCGAACGGCCTTGAGGACTGGCAGGTGACGCAGGAACTGGCGCGGGCGATGGGTCTCGGCTGGGACTACACTGACAGCGGCCAGATCATGGACGAGATCGCCCGGCTGACGCCCAGCTTCGCCGGTGTCAGCCACGCGCGGCTCGATGCCGAAGGATCGCTGCAATGGCCGGTCAACGATGCCCACCCGGACGGCAGCCCGATCATGCATGTGGACGGGTTCGTGCGGGGCAAAGGCAAGTTCATCGTCACCGACTATGTGCCGACCGACGAGAAGACCGGTCCGCGCTTCCCGCTGCTGCTGACCACGGGCCGGATCCTCAGCCAGTACAACGTCGGCGCGCAGACCCGGCGCACCGCCAACACCGTGTGGCACGCCGAGGACCTGCTCGAAATCCACCCGCTCGATGCCGAGAACCGGGGGATCAAGGAGGGCGCCTGGGTGCGCCTGGCCAGCCGCACCGGCGAGACGACGCTGCGCGCCACGGTGACCGACCGGGTCGCGCCGGGCGT
>Ga0116175_1002169_pt1 | contig 12133 bp, 7 predicted proteins | sample AD_UKC125_MetaG_FD_89802 | JGI IMG/M metagenome (GOLD analysis project Ga0116175, IMG submission 89802) | Active sludge microbial communities of municipal wastewater-treating anaerobic digesters from USA - AD_UKC125_MetaG | ecosystem: Engineered > Bioreactor > Anaerobic > Digestate | place: USA... | reverse complement strand
TACTGCCTCCACAGGCCCTGCCGGTATCTATGTGATGTCGATTAACCAGGCCGACGGCAAACCATCGTTCCGCTTTATCAGCACCGATGTTGGCGGCACAGCAGAAGCACCGAATGGTATCGCCTATGTAACACCGGTAGATATTGATGGTGATGTGATTTATGACTATGCCTATGCCGGTGATTTGAAAGGTAATGTTTGGCGTTTTGACCTGAAAGCCAACAATTCGGATATCTGGGCGACCACCAAACCGCAGAAAATCTTCACAGCCCAAGCCAACCAGCCGATTTCAACCAAAATTCTGGCCAGCCAAGTCCGAGGCAGCAATTCGGATGTGATCTTGAATTTCGGTACCGGTTTGCGCCAAGAAGGTTACCTCGGTCAAGAAACCACCTACGCAACAGGCACCCAAAGCCTCTACGGCCTACGCGACAGCACGGTTAAATCCTTCCCTACCGGCGGCACCAACACCAGCCAAATCACTTTGAGCCAGTTGGAGAAGCAAACCGTTACTGCTGGCACCGATGTCTTAAGCACTGAAAGTGCTAATTGGGCTACTCAAACCGGCTGGTACATGAACCTTAGCCAAGTGACGATGCCGGGTAATACTGTTGCCTATGAGCAGGTGATTTACAATCCTATTTTGGAAGCTGGAAAGTATTTGCTTGTAAACACATTTATTAATGGCAGTAGCCCGATGTTATCATGCAGTGTTACCAATGCTACCGGTTATACCTATCCCGTATCCAATATAACCGGTGCCGGTTTGAAAGGCTTCTGGACTGGTGACTTTACCGGCGACGCCTACCGCAAACAGTATGATGCTTCTGGCTCACCGTTGTTGGTAACAATTGATAATGATCTTGTTTTTGTCCACAAAAAATTTAACGGCCAACTCGGTGCTGATAAAGTGTTTGCGCCAATAAGACAGGCTAAGGTTCGACGCTTGAGCTGGCGTGAACTTTTCTAAACTACAAACCTTATCCGACAAGCTGCCTGAAATTCAGGTAGATTGAGGCCTTAACCAAAAAACTAACTCTCCTCCAAATTCTTTAAGAGAGAATATTTAGAGGAGAGTTAGTTTTTTGGTTAAGGCCTCAATACCGTAATGATCTAACTAAACTTACCATTGCGTTTCAACAGCCCAAATACTGGCACGTTCCCTGCTGTGGCGCACTCAAATTCACCTTTTCTACAACCGCTCCGATATACAGCCAAATAACTTAATTAATCACCGTATCGTCATGCTCGGGCTTGGCCCGAATATTTTGATTTTTAAGCAAAATTGGACATGATCGAATCAATCTCGAGCATGTAGAAAGTGCCATTTGTAAGCTCAGCGACTATAACTTTTAACGACTGCATTTTCACCACCAAACATTTCCAAGCGAGGGTTATTTTGCTAAGGGCTGAGACCCTTGCAAAAAGTTTTCAGGACTGCTTGATACAAAAGTGACGTCATTCCCGCGTAGGCGGGAATCCAGAAAAAATCTTAATAAACCTTTTTATTCAATCAATTGTGAAATTCAAGCATGGATTCCCGCCTACGCGGGAATGACGTCAGTAGGGAAATTCGGCGGTTCCAAAGTATTTTTGCAAAGGTCTCGGGCTATTGCACCCTAGTCTAAATCTTACAAAAAACAGCCGGAAGAATAGCTTCTTCCGGCTGTTTAATACTCAATGCCTGTCTGAAAATTTGAGGGTCTAAGCAAATAGCTGCTAACACGCTATCAGAACAACTCTCTCCAACTGAGACGACGGATACTCTTCTTAATTACAAAAGCATTCAAATCAATCTCCTTAAGTTTACCGCTGGCATCTACAGAGAAGAGTTTATCAACTGTCTCCGGCGCAACTACCGTAGCATTACTGCGTTTGAGCGAGCCCAAACCATCCGATACCAACATGCTGGCAGAAGCATCCCGATCGTCGTACTTCTCGTTCCTATCCGTATCGAAGATTTTTTGTGGGTACAAACCACCATTTCTCAAATCCACTTCAATCACACCGGTCTGGCCATCGGTAGTACATACATTGCTATTTACGGTATTCGAGCTTTGATTGCTGAAAATATAGAACTGGGCGGTTTTCCTACGACGAATATAAGCATCATCAACGCTCATGAATCCTTGTGGCAAGGATAAACGCCAGCCTTTATGGCTGCCAGACAACTGGTTTTTGCTTGCTTCATAGTAGGTTCCTGCAGAATTACTTGCCGTCGCCGTTGTACCCATGCTCTGATTCAGCAAAGCAGATTCTGCAATAGCGGTACCATCTTTATCAAACAAACCGTATGCGTAGTTCTGCTGAGTGGTGCTCCCATCGGCAATCGGATCAAAATAGCGACCGGTATTAAAGATAACGGTATAGTGATCTCCGGTTTGTACTGCATCCGGTGCGCCGGTAATCGGGCGGCTGCCACTGAAAATAGCTTTGGCCGACCAAGTACCATTACTGTAATCCGCACGCCACAACTTGCCTGCTTCATCGCCCACATAAATACGATCAATGGTGCCGTCTTTGTCTGTATCGATTACTTTAGGAGCACCAACCCCGGCTGCACCTAACCGAATCTTCCAATAGTTATTATTTTGCGCCCAAACGCCGGTTTTACCGATTTGGAGTACATAAAGATAACCATTGTTGGATTGCGTATTATAGCCGCTGCTAACCACAGCAACGGATTTCAGTTTATTATCCGCTCCTTTTACTTCGCCTAAAATGGGGGTATGTACGGTCAAACCCAAATCGCTATCGTCCTGTTTGGTAAACTCCCACAAAACATTACTATTAGCAGGCGTAAAATCAGTGTTACCAATATTGGAAGCGTCAATAGCATAAACAGCCTCGCCACCACGACCGGTCGTGCCGACAATCACAGAGGTTTGTTGATCATTAACACACGCCTCACCCACTGCTGGCGAACCATCATTAATATAGATATGCTCATCCGAAGCTTTGGCGTAATCTTTCAGTTTCGGCAGTGCCGTAGAAGGGATATAAGCAAATTTTTCTTGGCCATTACTGTCTACAACGTGCAGCATGCCGTCATTCGCGGCAAAGGCATAGACATTTTGGCGCTTCTTCAGGGTTTCCAAGCGCGTCTGATTCGCACACTGGCTCGGCGCGGCAGATGGCGGAGTCAAAACATTCACTGTCGAGTTGACTACCGTTCCCAACAGGCTATTTTCCGGTCGCGCGCGGAACGTCTCGCCGCTCCGCCCCGTTTCGTTGTTCCCCGAACCCAATACATAGTTAATCAGATTAGCAGGATTACCAGTTACCGAGTTGACTCCTAATTGCAAGCTGCTGCTCAAGCTTGTCGCATTACCCGCATTGAACTGCATTACTTGGCCGCTACCGGTGGTCCATACTTTACGGTTGCTGAAATTAGTGCGGTAGGCATTCCACAAAATATTGCTCAATTTCCATTTTTCAGTGAAGCCGTTGGTTTCCACATTATAAGCAATCACATCCCCCTGCCAGCCCGAACTGTTTTTCTTGTAACTGGACTGGAAAAGCATTGCCTTGCCGGTACCATTACCGCTCAAATCAATCACTGTACCCGAATTCAGGCTAACACCTACTGCCGTTTGTGAAGGAGACTCCACACTTTGTATGGCATTAAATGCTTTTTTCAAGGCTGTGATCATATTGTCCGGGTTATTGGCCACCGCATAAGTTTTCGGTACACCATCCGCAAATGCCCCTAAGCTAGTTTGCCCTGCCGCATCGCTAGTCCATTGACCACGTTCACGGATAGCCGGTATACCACCTGATTCTTCAACTTTATCCGAATCAAAACCGCCGTATTTAGCAGCCCAGTAAAAACTGTTTCTATTTTGAGAACCAACACCACTTGATTTGAAATTACCGCCTTCATTGGTATCGATCATAATAGTACGTAAGAACTGACGTCCGTCCAAATCGGGACGGATATCATTGGTGCGCGCCCACGAAGCCAAACCTGCGATTGAACCGCGGGAATTTTCCGCACCGAGTGTATCTCCCATAGAAAAAGACTTGTTCACTCCTTCCGCAGTCACAATGGCTTGCAGCGCAGCTCGAGTTGCCACTTCACCATCATCTGTTGGCGCCCTGTTGTTACCCGAATCGGAATAAAAATTAGGCACTGAGTTGTCATGCCATGTATTGATATCACCGATATACATCATATAGTTGGGGCGACACATCGCTGCTTTGCTGGTAACCGTTTCCCCTTTTTTGATCAAAGGATCATTCCAATCGGTAATATAGGGGAAATTATCCAATGCTGCCGGTCCGCCTGTGTTGCGGTAAACTGACTTAATACCCTCAAAGTTTTTTTTGCGCAAATACCGCAAACCGGTGTAATACAATTCACCTGCGGGGTCATATTGCTTGTAAGTTCCTGAATCACCGAATTTATTTAGATAATTGATAACACCACTGTTGGTCACACCACTGTCTGCTGCATCTGTTGTATCCGGATTAGCAACGAACCGACCGTAGTCATCAATTTCCGCACCCAACTGAATACCGTTATCCGTGATTTCTCCCAATAATGATTTCATCCGTGCGCGCAATGCACCGCCATTCTGATCGTGACTAGCTACGTTTAAATACCCAAGGGTACTGAAACGCATTTTATTGATATTTTCCTGCATCAAACCGGTCGGTTTGTAAACATTACCATAAGCGGTACAGTTTGCCTCCAGCATACCTAGCTTACAGACTTGGGTAACCACATTGAAAGTTTCACCACCTATCGTCATCTGGAAACCATTATTGGTCACTTCCACATAATTGGTTCTGGCTGCAGGCTTATATATACTGGGAAGAATCTTACCATATACATCAGATGCAAGACGGCGCGTCCTCAAACCATCGCTGGATTGACCGTTCGTATTCCAATCCACATACGCACGACGCAAATAGGTGGAGCTTGATGAATCTCCATTTTGATAAGCACTATTATCCTGACCGGTACCCCACGCACGGTTACCGCCTGTCATGGCATGACGATAAATATCGATGGCAGACATGGTCAACCAATTCAGGCCTTTACCGCTGAATGTTGAACCACCACAGCTCCCGTCGCTGGTGGCATTACTCACCGGTTCAAAATAGCCGCTGGGATTGTAAGAATAACATTTGGCGGGATCAAAATATCCAATATAATTATTCTTAGTGAATTTATCTAAATTTAAGGTGGGTGTACCAGAAGGTTCATACGCCGCACCGGCGGTTGGATACTCCACCGACAGAGCCAACACCACGTTAGCAGGATAAGAACTATTGATGCCAACAATCGGTGTTTGGCTAAATTCGGTAGCATAAGAGGATTGCAAACTGAAGGCTGAGAGTGCGGCCACCGTATAATATACGGTGGAACGCAAAGAAAAGCTGGGAGCGCGAGCAGATGTTTCATATTTTTGTTTCCGTAGTGTGGCAGGCTAAACCAAATCATTGGCACCCTACTTTTTAGTATCAGTAAATAATTAAACTTTTTTGCCATTTTAGCATGTGCTTTATTAAAACTAATATCGTTTGAACAAGAATTAACTGTTCTGTATCTACTAAAATGCAACAGTCTGGCAGCCACTGCTTAACCACCTCACTCATCGTAACACTTGAGACTATCGGCATTTTCGATTAGAATGACTTGCTTCTACGATATAGTGTCTATATCCAAAAAAGCACGTAACACAACCACCGCTCGGTTGTGCGGCGTGTTTTTTTTTAACCAGCTATTTCAAAATGCCTGAAATGCCTGAATAGATTTTTCAGACAGGCATTTTCTCTCGGAAACAAACATCAGCCAACACAGGATACCATCATGACCACACCCGCTATTTTAGTGCTTGCCGACGGCAGCGTATTCCACGGTACATCCATCGGCTATGAAGGTTCCACTTCGGGCGAAGTGGTGTTTAACACTTCCATGACCGGTTATCAGGAAATCCTCACCGATCCTTCTTACTGCAAACAAATCGTTACCCTCACCTACCCGCACATCGGCAACACCGGCACCAACGGTGAAGACGTGGAAAGCCGCGCGGTGTACGCTGCCGGTTTGATTATCCGCGACCTGCCTTTGCTGCACAGCAACTTCCGCAGCGGAGAAAGCCTGCAAGACTATTTGGTGCGCAATCAAACCGTGACGATTGCCGACATCGACACCCGCCGCCTTACCCGTATTTTGCGCGACAAAGGCGCGCAGGCCGGTGCAATTCTCACCGGCGCGGACGCCACTGAAGAGAAAGCGCGCGAACTGATTGCGGCGTTCGGCAGCATGGTGGGCAAAGATTTGGCGAAGGAAGTGACTTGCGACAAAGCTTACGAATGGACAGCAGGCGAATGGCAGCTGGGTAAAGGCTTCAGCCAGCCTGAAAAACAGCCTTTCCATGTAGTGGCTTACGATTTCGGCGTGAAAACCAATATCTTGCGTATGCTGGCCGAGCGCGGCTGCCGCTTAACCGTGGTACCGGCGCAAACGCCTGCTAAAGAAGTGTTGGCACTCAATCCCGACGGTGTATTTTTATCCAACGGCCCCGGCGACCCCGAGCCTTGCAATTACGCCATCACCGCGATTCGCGAATTGCTGGCAACCAAAAAACCGTTGTTCGGCATTTGCTTAGGCCACCAATTATTGGGTTTGGCCTGCGGCGCGAAAACCAGCAAAATGCCGTTCGGCCACCACGGTGCCAACCACCCTGTACAGGATTTGGACAGCAAAAAAGTGATGATTACCAGCCAAAACCACGGTTTCCAAGTGGATGAGGAGTCGCTGCCCGCCAATGTGAAAGTGACCCACAAATCGTTATTTGACGGCTCTTTACAAGGTATCGAGTTAACCGACCAAGTGGCGTTCAGCTTCCAAGGCCACCCCGAAGCCAGCCCCGGCCCGCATGATGTGGCTTACCTGTTTGATAAATTTATCGACAGCATGAAAGCAGCCAAGGCCGTCTGAAAACCAATAATGCCTGTCTGAAAACACCAGCCGAGAAATAGAGCGAGAAACAAAAATGAAATTAGAAACCCAAGCCATTCATGCCGGTTATCAACCGGAGCCGACCACCAAAGCCGTGGCCGTGCCGATTTACCAAACCGCCAGCTATGCCTTCGACAACACCCAGCACGGTGCGGATTTGTTTAACTTGGCCGTGGCCGGCAACATCTACACCCGCATCATGAACCCGACCACCGCCGTGCTGGAAGAGCGTTTGGCCGCGGTGGAAGGCGGCTTGGCGGCCTTGTGCGTGGCCAGTGGCATGGCGGCGATTGCTTATACCGTGCAGACTTTGGCCGAAGCGGGCGACAACATCATCGCCACCAAAACCCTGTATGGCGGCACTTACAACCTGTTCGCCCACACCCTGCCCAAGCAAGGCATCGAAGTGCGTTTTGTCGACCCAACCAAACCCGAACAAATCGCCGCCAACACCGACGCGCGCACCAAACTGGTTTACTGCGAGAGCATCGGCAACCCCGCCATCAATGTGGTGGACATTCCCGCTTTTGCCGCCGCCGCGCACGCACAAGGCTTGCCGCTGGTGGTGGACAACACCGTCGCCTCGCCCGCCCTGTGCCGCCCGCTTGAATTGGGTGCCGACATCGTGGTGGAATCGCTCACCAAATACATCAACGGCCACGGCAACAGCATCGGCGGCGCCATCATCGACGGCGGCAAATTCGATTGGGCGGCGCACGCCGAGCGCTTTAAAGTGTTGACCACGCCCGACGTGTCGTACCACGGCGTGAATTACAGCGAACACTTCGGCGCGGCCGCCTTTATCGCCCGCGCCCGCGTGGTGCCGCTGCGCAATACCGGCGCTGCCATCAGCCCGATGAACGTCTTCCTGATTCTGCAAGGCCTAGAAACGCTGGCTTTGCGGATGGAACGCCACAGCGAAAACGCGCTGAAAGTCGCCCATTTCCTGCAAAACCACCCGCAAGTGGCATGGGTAAACTATCCCGGCTTGAGCGACAGCCCGTATAAAGCCTTGATTGAACGCGATTTCAGCAATCGCGCCTCCGGCCTGTTGAGCTTCGGCATCAAAGGCGGCATCGCAGCCGGTGCAAAATTTATCGACGCCCTGCAACTGTTTACCCGCCTAGTGAACATCGGCGACGCCAAATCGCTCGCCACCCACCCCGCCAGCACCACCCACCGCCAATTGAACGCCGAAGAATTGGCCGCCGCCGGTGTCAGCGAAGACATGGTGCGCCTGAGCGTAGGTATTGAGCACATCGACGACCTGCTCGCCGATTTGCAGCAGGCATTGCAAGCCGCGCAAGCGTAAAGGCCTGTCTGAAACCCATTTGTTCTTTAACATCCTATAAAAAGGCCGTCTGAAACCATGTTTGGCATTACCGACTTAAGCACCTACTTAATCGGCACCATCGCCATTATCGTGCTGCCCGGCCCCAATTCCATGTATTGCCTCACCATGGCGGGGCGTTACGGCATCAAAGCCGCTTACCGCGCGGTGGCCGGTATTTTGCTGGGCGACAGCCTGCTGATACTCGCCACCGTATTGGGCGCAGGCGCACTGCTCAAGCTCTACCCCGCGCTGTTCCACGGCATCAAACTGGCGGGCGGGCTGTATTTGGCCTATATCGGCTGGAACCTATTGCGCGGCGCCGTCAAAAAATGGCGGATGACACCGCCCGCCACCACTTCAGACGGCCTCGAAGATAAAGGCAACGCCCCGCCACACATCTTCAACCGCGCCCTGCTGCTAAGTTTGACCAACCCGAAAGCGATCCTGTTTTTCTTATCGTTTTTCGTACAGTTCGTCGATCCCGCCTACCCCAACCCCGCACTGAGCTTTTTCGTGCTGGCGTTGATTTTGCAGTTAACCAGTTTTATCTATCTGAACCTGCTGGTATTTGCCGGACACGGCCTCACCCAAGCGTTCAGACGGCATATTAAAACCTCCGCCGCTGCCATGGGTTTGGTCGGCGTATTGTTTATCGGTTTTGCGGTGAAGATGTGGACAAGCGGAATATGATGGAAATGCCTGTCTGAAAGCTTGGGATATTTTTTCAGACAGGCATTCAATAGAATCAATACCTATGGAAAACAAACTGTTTTTAAACGACGATTCCGTTTTACAAACACGCGCCAAAAAACTGCGCCAAAACATGAGCGAAGCCGAAACCCGCTTGTGGCACCATTTAAGAGCAGGCCGCTTGAACGGCTATAAATTCCGCCGCCAACAGCCGATGGGCGACTATATCGTCGATTTTGTCTGCGTTACGCCCAAACTGATTATCGAAGCAGACGGTGGCCAACATGCAGAACAGGCCAAATACGACCAAGCCCGCAGCCTGTATTTAAATGATTTGGGCTTTACCGTATTGCGATTTTGGAACGATGAAATTTTGCGGCAAACAGATGAAGTTTTGGCGGAGATTTTGAGAGTGTTGCAGGAATTGGAAAGGCCGTCTGAAAGGTAAAGGGTATAAGGTGGATAGTGCTGATTAAACGTTACTGAAGCCCACACAAGCCCTCTCCCCAGCCCTCCCCCACGGGGGAGGGAGTCAGATGGCTGAAGCGGTAGAGATAACAAGCAAAGCTAAACGTTTACCAAAACCTACCGCCGAAAACCCAACAGCCACCCAGTTCCCTCACCCGTGGGGGAGGGAATAAGATGACTGAAACGGTAGAGATAGCAGGCAAAACCAAACGCTTGCCAAAACCTACCACCGAAAATCCAACAGCCACGTAGTTCCCTCCCCCGTGGGGGAGGGTTAGGGAGAGGGCAACAAGCCACTAGGCTTGTATGGGTTGGGGAAACAGCAACAGTTTTTTCAGACGGCCTGTAAGGTGTGTGCCAGCGGTACGCACGCGGCGGTTGGGGCTTTGCAGAAGAAATAACAACGCGTACGTGGCTTGCGCTATACACCTTAGTAGGTCGGATTCTCGAATCCGACAAACACCGAAACACCAACAAACCCAAACGTTTCAGACAGGCATTAAATAGTTTGCTGTTGTTTTTTTAAGATGATTTCATTATACAAGAACATACTAAATATTCAGTCTGCCGACGATGCCAACTGAGAACAGAGAATTGGAAAATCATTATGGAAAAAATTTTTATTCCGCACCCCTTTCCCTACCAAGGAAGTAAAAGAAATATTGCGGCTCAAATCCTGCCATATATTCCGAAGGATACTTATCGCGTAATTGAGCCATTTTGTGGAACAGGAGCAATATCTATTGCTTGTGCAGCTTATGGTATTTCCCGACAGTTTATTTTAAATGATTTAAACCAGCCACTTATTGCGCTTTGGCAGACCATTCTAGAGAACCCCGAGCAACTAGCAACTGAATATCAATCTTTATGGTTCTTGCAACAGAATAATAGCAAAGAGTTTTTTTTAAAAATTAGAGATCAATTTAATCAAACGCACCAACCTCATCATTTTTTATATTTATTAGCTCGAATTGTTAAGGGTTCAGTTAGATATAATAGTAATGGGGAATTTAATCAAAGTGCAGATAACCGTCGTTTAGGCATGAAACCCGATTTGATGAGGAAAAATATTTTATCGGTTTCTCATATGATGAAAAACAAAACCTCACTGCTTTCTCTTGATTTCTCTGAGGTTATTGCTCAATCAACCGATACAGATATTATTTATCTTGATCCTCCTTATCAAGGAACCTCAGGCAAAAGAGACCAGCGTTACTTGGAAGGTTTATCGTTTAACGATTTTGTTGATGTACTATATGAAATGAAATTAAAAAACAAAATGTTTTTAATTAGTTACGATGGAATGACAGGCAATAAAGTACATGGTAAAAAATTACCTGAAAACCTGAAGCTAAAACATTTTTACATTAATGCAGGTAAGTCTAGCCAAGACATCTTACTTGGGCGGAAAAATGTCACATTTGAATCACTTTATTTATCCGAAGCATTGCAGGATAAATTATTGCTATCCAAGCATATAGCAAAACAGGATCAAAATGATCAGAAAGAATTGAGATTTGCATGAATAAATCATTGCCAAAGGAGTTTTTAGAATTACTCAATAGCGTTACGGCAAAGCGTCCTAAAACTGTTATTGATCACATCTTAAAGCATGGGCAAATCACAACTGAAGAACTGAAAGACGTTTATGGATATAATCATCCACCACGAGCTATTCGTGATGTCAGAGAGCAAGGAATCCCATTAGAAACTTTCAAAGTTAAAGGTAATGATGGTAGAAGCATTGCAGCTTATCGATTTGGTGACCCGCGGGAAGTACGCAATACTCAACTATCTGGTAGGACTGCGTTTACTAATTCTCTTAAAAAGAAAATGGTTGAGCAATATGGTAGCAAATGTTACATCAGCTTAATTGAATTGCCTGAGCGTGATTTACAAATAGATCATCGAGTGCCCTTTGAAATTGCAGGAGATAATGATAATAGCAATAATCCAAATGACTATATGTTGCTTAGTGCTTCTTGTAACCGTTTAAAGTCATGGGCCTGTGAAAATTGCCCAAATTGGCGGCAAAAAGAAATTGCTGTGTGTTTGGAATGTTATTGGGCTTATCCTGAAAACTACAGCCATGTTGCGACACAGCAAACTAGACGATTGGATATAGAATGGTTAGGCGATGAAACCTTACAGTTTGATGAATTAGCAAAGAGAGCCAAGCAACTTGAAACTCCTCTTCCTAACTTTGTAAAAGCATTAATTAAAAGTAAGTTGAACAAATAAATTATTAAAAAGAAAGACCCACCATGCCCAAACGTACCGACCTAAAATCCATCCTTATCATCGGCGCCGGCCCTATCGTTATCGGCCAGGCCTGTGAATTTGACTATTCCGGCGCGCAAGCCTGTAAGGCGTTGCGCGAGGAAGGCTATAAAGTCATTCTGGTGAATTCCAACCCCGCCACGATTATGACCGACCCCGATATGGCCGATGTCACCTATATCGAGCCGATTATGTGGCAGACGGTTGAGAAGATTATTGCTAAAGAGCGCCCCGACGCGGTGTTGCCCACTATGGGCGGCCAGACGGCGCTGAACTGTGCGCTGGATTTGGCGCGCAACGGGGTGTTGGCGAAGTATAACGTTGAATTAATCGGCGCCACGGAAGACGCGATTGATAAGGCGGAAGACCGTGGCCGCTTTAAAGAGGCG
>Ga0116175_1002161_pt1 | contig 12153 bp, 7 predicted proteins | sample AD_UKC125_MetaG_FD_89802 | JGI IMG/M metagenome (GOLD analysis project Ga0116175, IMG submission 89802) | Active sludge microbial communities of municipal wastewater-treating anaerobic digesters from USA - AD_UKC125_MetaG | ecosystem: Engineered > Bioreactor > Anaerobic > Digestate | place: USA... | reverse complement strand
GCCGCGTGTTCCGCCAGCGACTGCTGCAGCCGACCCTCGATGCTCAGGGAGAACAGGCGCGTCAGCTTGAGCACCTTGCGCAGGTCCTGGATCGCCTGCCGCAACCAGCGGTTGCCGGACATTTCCTGGATGCGCAGGTGAAACTCCTGATTGGCCTCGAAGAACCGCTCGATCTGGTTGCTGCTGGCAAAGAACTCGAGTTGCCGATGAATCGCCTCAAGTTCGGCGATTTCCCCGGCTTGCGCCCGGTGCGTCGCCTCCAGCGCGCAGCGCCCTTCGAGCATGGCCATGACCGGGAAGATTTCGTCCAGATCCTGCTCCGAGATCTCGGTCACGAAACAGCCGCGACGCGGCCGCAGGGTCACCAGGCCTTCGGCCGCCAGAACCTTGAGGGCTTCCCGCAAGGGCGTCCGGCTGATGCCATAATCGACGGTCAGCAGTTGTTCGTCAATCCGGATTCCCGGCGGCAACTCGTGCGCGAAGATTCGCTGCCGTAGTCGTTCAGCGACTTCCTGGTAGAGGGCAGTCTGGGCGATGCGACTCGGAGCCATCGATCTTTTTCGCTAAGAGGTTCAGGGTCTCTAAGGGACCTTGCTTTCATAATTATGGATACAGTATTATTCGCGGGGCGGGGTGTCAAGCGTTAAAATCACCGAAACGGCGGCGCGGCACCCTTGGTCAGTAAGGCCTCTGCGTCGTCAGGCGGGACTACCGCCTCAATCCACAGATTTCTTGAAAGGTTCCGTCATGTCCAACGCGAACAATGCCGCACCAAGTGATTCTGCAAGTCTTGATGCCTGGAAAAAGGCTGCCGCCAAGTCGGCGCCGGGCGGGAATGTCGAAGCACTGAACTGGGTCACCCCCGAAGGTATCGTCGTCAAACCCCTGTACACCCGGCAGGATCTCGACGGACTGCAGTACACCGACACGCTGCCCGGCCTCCCGCCCTTCGTGCGTGGCCCGCAGGCCACGATGTATGCCGTGCGTCCGTGGACCATTCGCCAGTACGCCGGCTTCTCCACCGCCGAGGCCTCGAATGCCTTCTACCGCAAGGCGCTGGCCGCCGGCGGTCAGGGCGTCTCGGTGGCCTTCGACCTGGCCACACACCGCGGCTACGACTCCGATCATCCGCGCGTCACCGGCGACGTCGGCAAGGCTGGCGTGGCGATCGATTCGGTCGAGGACATGAAGATTCTGTTCGACGGCATACCGCTCGAAAAGATCTCGGTGTCGATGACCATGAACGGTGCCGTGCTGCCGATCCTTGCCGGCTACATCGTTGCTGCCGAAGAACAGGGCGTGCCGCAGGAGAAACTCTCGGGGACCATCCAGAACGACATCCTCAAGGAGTTCATGGTCCGCAACACCTACATCTACCCGCCGAAACCGTCGATGCGGATCATTTCCGACATCATCGGCTACACCGCGCAGCACATGCCCAAGTTCAACTCGATCTCGATTTCGGGTTACCACATGCAGGAAGCCGGCGCGACGCAGGCGCTCGAACTGGCGTTCACCCTGGCCGATGGTCGCGACTATGTGAAGACGGCCATCGCTTCCGGTCTCGACGTCGACGGTTTTGCCGGCCGGCTCTCGTTCTTCTTTGCCATCGGCATGAACTTCTATCTCGAAGTGGCGAAGCTGCGCGCTGCCCGCCTGCTGTGGTGGAAGATCATGCAGGAATTCTCGCCGAAGAGCCCGAAGTCGATGATGCTGCGCACCCACTGCCAGACCTCCGGCTGGTCGCTGACCGAACAGGATCCCTACAACAACGTCGTGCGGACCACCATCGAGGCGATGGCCGCAGTCTTCGGCGGGACGCAGTCGCTGCATACCAATGCGCTCGATGAAGCCATCGCCCTGCCAACCGAGTTCTCGTCGCGCATCGCCCGCAACACGCAGCTGGTCATCCAGGAAGAGACGCACATCACCAACGTCATCGACCCCTGGGCCGGCTCGTACATGATGGAGAAGCTGACGCAGGACCTGGTGGACGAAGCCTGGAAGATCATCGAGGAAGTCGAGAGCATGGGCGGCATGACGCACGCCGTCGAATCCGGTTGGGCCAAGATGAAGATCGAGGGCTGTGCCGCCGACAAGCAGGCACGTATCGATTCGGGCAAGGACGTCATCGTCGGGGTCAACAAATACAAGCTCGCCAAGGAAGACAGTCTCGACATTCGCGACATCGACAACAACGCCGTCCGCGACTCGCAGATTGCACGCCTGAAGAGCGTCCGCGCCAATCGCGACACCGACCAGGTCAACGCGGCACTGGCCGACCTGACGCGGTGCGCCGAAACCGGCGAAGGCAATCTGCTCGACTTCACGGTCAGGGCGATGCGCCTGCGCGCCTCGGTGGGCGAAGTCTCGGACGCGATGGAGAAGATCTTCGGTCGTTTCCGCGCCACACAGCAAACGGTTTCGGGTGTCTATGGTGCGGTCGTCGAAGGCATCGCCAGCTGGGAAAACCTCAAGGCCGAAATCGTCAGGTTCAACGACGAGGAAGGCCGCCGGCCACGCATCATGATTGCCAAGCTCGGTCAGGACGGTCACGACCGCGGTGCCAAAGTAGTGGCTACCGCCTTTGCCGACCTCGGCTTCGACATCGACGTCGGGCCGCTCTTCCAGACCCCGGAAGAGGCCGCTCGTCTGGCCATCGAGAACGACGTGCACGCGGTCGGCGTCTCCTCGCTGGCTGCCGGCCACAAGACGCTGTTGCCGGCGCTGGTGCAGGCGCTCAAGGACCAGGGCGCCGACGACATCATCGTCTTCGCTGGCGGGGTGATTCCGGCGCAGGACTATGACTTCCTGTTCCAGGCCGGCGCCAAAGCCATTTTCGGCCCCGGCACACGCATCGAGGACTCGGCAATGACCGTGCTGGCGGAGATCCGCAAGGCACGTTCGCAGGCAACTGCCTGAACGCGCAGCACTCACGGTAGCGCATGGATATGACCAATGCCTCCGCCGGCAGCCTGGCGGCTGCCGACCAGCACCTCGTGGACGGCGTCCTGACCGGTCGCCGCCGGGCGCTGGCCAAAACCATCACCCTCGTCGAGTCGACGCACAGCGACCACCAGCGGCGGGCGCGGCAGGTATTGACGGCATTGCTGCCGCACACCGGACGGACCATTCGGGTCGGCATCTCGGGCGCTCCCGGTGCCGGCAAATCGACCTTCATCGAGTCGCTCGGGATGTATCTGATCGACAGGGGAAAGCGCGTCGCCGTGCTGGCCGTGGACCCCTCGTCGTCGGTTTCCGGAGGTTCGATCCTCGGCGACAAGACGCGCATGGAGTTGCTGTGCCAACGCGACGAGGCCTTCATTCGGCCGAGCCCTTCAGCCGGTTCGCTGGGCGGTGTGGCCGACAAGACGCGTGAAGCGATGCTGGTCTGCGAAGCGGCCGGATTCGACGTGATCATCGTCGAAACGGTCGGTGTCGGGCAATCGGAAACGACGGTTGCCGGCATGGTCGACGTTTTCGTGTTGCTGCAGTTGCCGAACGCCGGCGACGACCTGCAGGCGATCAAGAAGGGGATCGTCGAAATTGCCGACCTGATCGTCTTCAACAAGGCCGACATCGACGAACGCGCAGCCGCGTTCGCGCGCGGCCAGATGAAGGCGGCGCTGACCATGCTGCGCAGCGCCAGCCCGAACTGGCGGCCGCCGGTACTCACCCTCAGCGCCCTGGCCAAGCGCGGTATCGCCGAATTCTGGGCAGAGATCGAACGCTACCAGAGCACCCTCACGGCCACCGGCGAATTCGACGAGAAGCGCCGTCGGCAAGCCGTGGACTGGATGTGGAGCCTGATCGATTCCGGCCTGCGCCGCTATTTCCGTGCCCATCCGGCCGTGCGCTCGGCGCTGCCGGAACTGTCACGTGACGTCGCCGAAGGGCGCACCACGCCCGGTGCGGCAGCGTCTCGACTGCTGGCCTGTCTGAAGCACTGATTGCAGGGATCGGACCGAGATCCTCCGACCTGTTTGAGTAGTTCTGATTGACGCGAACGTTAGGGAGTAGAACATATGCACGACATCATTCGCCAGCTTGCAGAAAAGCGCGCGGCGGCCTGTCTGGGTGGTGGCCAGAAGCGCATCGACAACCAGCACAGCAAGGGCAAACTGGCTGCCCGCGAGCGCATCGAGCTATTGCTCGACAGTGGCTCTTTCGAAGAGTGGGACATGTTCAAGGAGCACCGCTGCAACGACTTCGGCATGGCCGAGCAGTCGGTACCGGGCGACGGTGTGGTCATCGGCTGCGGCACCATCAACGGCCGCCTGATGTTCGTCTTCTCACAGGATTTCACCGTCTTCGGCGGCTCGCTGTCGGAAGCGCACGCCGAAAAGATCTGCAAGGTCATGGACCATGCGATCAAGGTCGGCGCGCCGGTGATCGGTCTCAACGACTCCGGCGGTGCGCGCATCCAGGAAGGTGTCGCGTCGCTCGCCGGTTACGCCGACGTCTTCCAGCGCAACGTTCTGGCCTCGGGCGTGGTGCCGCAGATTTCGCTGATCATGGGGCCCTGCGCCGGTGGCGCGGTCTATAGCCCGTCGATGACCGACTTCATCTTCATGGTCAAGGACTCGTCGTACATGTTCGTCACCGGCCCGGAGGTGGTCAAGACGGTGACCCACGAAGACGTGACCTCCGAAGAACTCGGCGGCGCGGTCACCCATACCACCAAGTCCGGCGTCGCCGACCTCGCTTTCGAGAACGACGTCGAAGCCTTGATGATGATCCGCCGCTTCATCAGCTTCCTGCCGTCGAACAACCGCGAAAAGCCGCCGCGCCTGCCGTCGCAGGATCCCGCCGACCGCCTCGACTTTTCGCTCGACACGCTGGTTCCGGACAACCCCAACAAGCCGTACAACATCAAGGAACTGATCATCAAGGTCGCCGACGATGGCGACTTCTTCGAACTGCAGCGCGAATACGCCAAGAACATCGTCATCGGTTTCGCACGCATGGATGGTTCGACGGTGGGCATCGTCGCCAACCAGCCGCTGGTCCTCGCCGGCTGCCTGGACATCAAGAGTTCGATCAAGGCTGCCCGCTTCGTCCGCTACTGCGACGCCTTCAACATTCCGGTGGTGACCTTCGTCGACGTTCCCGGTTTCATGCCCGGGACCGCGCAGGAATACGGCGGGATCATCAAGCATGGCGCCAAGCTGCTCTATGCCTACGCCGAGTGTACGGTACCGAAGATCACCGTGATCACCCGCAAGGCCTACGGCGGTGCCTACGACGTGATGGCCTCGAAGCATCTGCGCGGCGACGTGAATTTCGCCTGGCCATCGGCCGAGATCGCGGTGATGGGTCCGAAAGGCGCGGTCGAGATCATCTTCCGCGAGGAAAAGAACGACCCCGCCAAGCTGGCGGCACGCGAAGCCGAATACAAGGCCAAGTTTGCCAACCCCTTCGTGGCCGGTGCGCGCGGCTTCATCGACGACGTGATCATGCCCAACGAAACCCGCAAGCGCATCTGCCGCTCGCTCGCGATGTTGCGCAACAAGCAACTGGAAAACCCGTGGCGCAAGCACGGCAACATTCCGCTTTGATCCACGGGGAGAAATAAGAGATGTTCAAGAAAATTCTGATCGCCAACCGCGGCGAGATTGCCTGCCGGGTCATGAAGACCGCCAAGAAAATGGGCATCAAGACGGTCGCGGTCTATTCCGAAGCCGACAAGGATTCGATGCACGTGCTGACCGCCGACGAGGGAGTATGCATCGGCCCGGCGGCCTCCAAGGAATCGTATCTGGTGATCGACAAGATCATCGCCGCCTGCAAGCAGACCGGTGCCGAAGCGGTACATCCCGGCTATGGCTTCCTTTCCGAGAACGAGGAGTTCTCGCGCCGCCTCGAAGACGAAGGCATCATCTTCATCGGGCCGAAGCACTATTCTGTGGCGGCGATGGGTGACAAGATCGCCTCCAAGAAGCTGGCCATGGAAGCCCGGGTGAACACCATTCCGGGCTACAACGCCGAGATCACCGATTCCGCGCAGGCCGTGGAAATCGCCAAGGGGATCGGTTACCCGGTGATGATCAAGGCCTCGGCGGGTGGCGGCGGCAAGGGACTGCGCGTCGCCTTCAACGACAAGGAAGCCTTCGAGGGCTTCGAAGCCTGTCGCAACGAAGCGCGCAACAGTTTCGGCGACGATCGCGTGTTCATCGAGAAATTCGTCGAAGGCCCGCACCACATCGAGATCCAGGTCATCGCCGACTCCTTCGGCAATACCGTCTACCTGCTCGAACGCGAGTGTTCGATCCAGCGGCGGCACCAGAAAGTCCTCGAAGAAGCGCCCTCGCCATTTATCGACGACAGCATCCGCAAGGCCATGGGTGAGCAGGCGGTGGCACTCGCCAAGGCGGTGAACTACCAGAGCGCGGGCACCGTCGAGTTTGTCGTCGGCTCGGACAAGTCGTTCTACTTCCTCGAAATGAACACCCGTCTGCAGGTCGAGCATCCGGTGACCGAAATGATCACCGGCGTCGACCTCGTCGAATTGATGATTCGCGTGGCCGCCGGTGAGAAGCTGCCGTTCACCCAGGACGACATCAAGCCCAGGGGTTGGGCGATCGAGTGCCGGATCAACGCCGAGGACCCGTTCCGCGGCTTCCTGCCGTCGATCGGCCGGCTGGTCAAGTACCGCCCGCCGGCGACCACCGACGGTGAAGTCCGCGTCGATACCGGCGTCTTCGAAGGCGGCGAAATCTCGATGTACTACGACTCGATGATCGCCAAGCTGATCTGCCACGGCAGCACCCGCGACCAGGCGATCAACCGCATGCGCGACGCGCTCAACGCTTTCGTGATTCGCGGCATCGACTCGAACATACCCTTCCAGGCGGCACTGATGCAGAACGCGCGCTTCCTGTCGGGCACCTTCACCACCTCGTTCATCGCCGACGAATATCCCAGCGGCTTCGTCGCCGCCGATGTCGTACACAGCGATCCCGGCCTGCTGGCCGCCGTCGCCGCTTTTGGTCGCCGCCGCTACATCGACCGCGCGGTCAAGGTCAGTGGTCAGATGCCGGGCCACGAGCGCAAGGTCGGCAGCGAGTGGGTGGTCCAGATCGAAGGCAAGGACTACCCGGTCGTCCTGCACCCGATTCCCGGCGGTTATTCGGTCAGCCACGGCACCGATCGCTACGACCTGGTCTCCGACTGGCGTTTCGGTGAACTCGTCTTCCACGGCACCTGCAACGGCGCGCCGCTGTGCATGCAACTCGAACGCATCGGCCTGCTCTATCGGGTGGTCCACTTCGGCAAGCAGGTCAAGGCCACGGTGATGACCGCCAACGCCGCGCGCATGCTGGCGCTGATGCCGAAGAAGGTGCCGCCGGATCTCTCCAAGTTCCTGCTGTCGCCGATGCCGGGCCTGCTGCGGGAAATCTCGGTGGCGGAAGGCGAAGCCGTCGCCGCCGGCGAGAAACTGGCGGTGATCGAGGCGATGAAGATGGAAAACGTCCTCAAGGCCGAGCGCGACTGCAAGGTCAGGAAGGTCGTTGCCAAGGCCGGCGAAAGCCTGTCGGTCGATCAGGTGATCATCGAGTTCGAGTAAGCCCGGGTCGGCAAATCCACCGCTGCCGCACGAAGCCCGCCACCCGGCGGGCTTTTTTGTGCCTGGTGCGGCACCGCGGCGGCTTGGCGCGGCGGACAATCTCCCGCCCGAGCGTCGTTCAGACGGTTCGCCCGCCCAGCCTGAGCGCCTCCTGACGTGCTCTTCGCGCCGCCTCTTCATTACTCGCCGCGTCGATGACCTGCATCACTTCGTCCAGATCGGCGGTTTTTTCCACCGGCGGGACGTGCCCGTCGAGTACGCTCTCCGGGTGCAGCGTGCCGGCCTCGTAGCGCAACCAGATTTCCCGCCCATAATTGCTCGACAGCAGGTCCGGCGCAAACTGGCCGAAGTAGGCCTTGAGGTTGTCGACGTCACGCTCAAGAATACGCCGGGCGTTGTTGTTGGCCGCCGCGTCCATCGCCTGCGGCAGGTCGATGATCACCGGCCCTTCGCTGTCGACCAGCACATTGTATTCGGACAGGTCGCCGTGCACGATTCCCGCGCAGAGCATGCGCACCACCTGGCGAATCAGGATCGCGTGAAACTGACGGGCAAGCGCCTCGCTGAGCAGCACATCGTTGAGCCGTGGCGCCGGTTCGCCGGCGGCATCGGTCAACAGTTCCATCAGCAGCACGCCCGCGTGGAAGTTGTACGGCGTCGGCACCCGCACGCCGGCCGCAGCAAGGCGATACAAGGCGTCGACCTCGGCGCTCTGCCAGGCGGACTCCTGCTCCTGCCGGCCGTAGCGCGAGCCCTTGGCCATCGCCCGCGCCTGCCGGCTGTTCTTGGTCCTGCGGCCTTCGGTGTAATCGACGGCCTGCCGGAAGCTGCGCTGCCGAGCCTCCTTGTAGACCTTGGCGCAGCGCAACTCGTCGCCACACTGGACGACATAGACCATCGCTTCCTTGCCGCTCATGAGTTGGCGAAGCACCGCGTCAACCAGACCGTCGGTGACCAGAGGCAATAATCTGCTCGGGGTTTTCATGCTCGAAACGCCGGGTACTCGCGGCGGGGGCCTGAGCGCAGCGCGGCCTGGGGACCGTTCTTGCGGGTAAGGGAACTTCCTGATCGCATGGATGCATCCTGCTGGGGTTGGTAAATGAGGTGAAACGGGGCGCGTCGCACTGTGCGGAAGGACTGCGCTTCGGAGTTCGCGGCGACCGATCAACGTGGCTGCCGTCGGCGCAACCGGGTCATGAACGCGGCCCCGGCAGGAAAATAGCACGTCGGCCCGGAGGCAGTGCTGGTGATTATCTCTCGCCAGCGCCCCATGTGCTCTCTCCAGGCGAGGAATATAGCCGCATGGAGACCCTGTCGATCCCAGGAAGGTCGCATCCCTGACGCCTGTCAGCATCGCTGCCAAGCCTACCAGGAACTGCTCGACGCCCGAACGCTGCGGTGCACTACTCAAAGGGAAATCGATGCCCTGCTCGGACGCCAGCATAGCAAGGATCTCTTGCTGCATCTGCCGCGCGAAGGCGACTTTCGCGCCCAGTCGGAGCTGCACCTGACCGGAGAAACAGGCCAGAGGAGATTCAGGGATTCACGGCTATCGCGGCTGTCGCAACTCCTCGGCCAGATCGAAGTCGATGATCTGATCGTCGTTAACCCACCCTAACGCATGTCCCTGGCGAGTTCCTCGAGCGCATCGGTGAACTCGAGCATCCACTCCAGGGCCTCGATCTGGTATCGGTTGACGGTGTCCATGTCGAGACCGCAGCCCGTTGCCAGCGTCTCGATCGACGTTTGCTCGCCGCTCTCGCAGGCCAGCGCCAGTTCGTAGTAACGATCCCCCGGCAAAGCCGGGGGCTTTCCGTCGCTGGCCCCTCAAAGGGGCCTATTCGCGACGGGCAAGAGCGGTTCCTTCCCCTTCTGCAACTGCCATACCGGAACTTGACGGAGCCACGACCCCACCGCCAGCAGTGAACTTCGCAAGAAAGGCCGACTCCCAGAAATGTCAAACTGCTACAGTCACCCCGGCAGAGCCGGGGGTTTTCTCAGGATAATAAGGGGCGTGGCTGCCGCGGCGAAAGAGCAGCGCCTGGCTCACCTCCGGCGACAGGGCGAACTTCTCCAGCGCGTACGGCATGGGCATGCCGAAGAGCTTGTCGATCATCGACAGCACGCCGACGACGAAAAGCTGGCTGCACGCCTTCGCCGGCAGCCGCCCGGCAGCGGCCAGTTCCATGAAGCGACCGCGGACCAGTGCGGTTTCGCGCCAGGCGTATTCCATCGGGTGCCGGTCTTCGGCGCGCTGGCTGGAAAAGAGCAGCAGCGTCACCCAGCGGTAGAGTTCGTCGTAGCCAAGGTAGGCGATGCCCTGCTTGAGGTCGCTGATCGGCGTGCGCAGGCGCATCGCCGGCGAGTTGACGACGCGCAGCAGGCGCAGGACCAGCGTCGGGTCGATCCAGGCCCTTTCCGCCAGCACGGCAGCGCTGGCCTGCGCACGGATGGCGTTGAGCAATTCCATCGCCGCCGCCTTGTAGGGAGGCAGATCGATGTCTACCGGCGCCTCCTCGCTGCAGCGGATGAAATCGCCGTGGAAATGCGTGAAGCGGATTTGCCGGCACGCCTGGTACATCTCCATGAAAGCGATGTTCATCGCCAGCAACGGCTGTTGCTGGCGATGGGTGGCCAGCCGCCGCTGCACGTCGAGGAGTTCAGGCGGCGCCATGCGGCCGACGTCCACGGTGATGTAGTCCGCCAGCAGCCCGGCCTTTTCGTCGCCGTCGAGCAGTTCGTGGGCACAGGCCAGCGCGAAGCCCATGGCGCGCAGGCGCTGCATGCCGTCGGCCAGCGTACCCGGCGATCCGGAACGGCCTTCCTTGTGCCAGGCAATCTGCAACACGACGTTCTGCCGCGGCAGGCTGTGCAGCGCCGGATGTTCGAGAATGCCGCTCCCCACCGGCAGGAATACCCGACGTTGCGCCAGCAGCGCCTCCAGCCTGGCCTGCGCGAACTGCCGTAACAGGACATCCTCGAACAGCTTGCGCGAGGGACCTTGCCACGGGCAGGCACGCAAGGCACGGTGCACGTCGACGCTCAACTCGTGCGCGACCACACGTTGCCCGCGGTCGAGTATCGGCCGGTGGCACAGGTACGTCTGGCCGGCGTCCGCCGCCGCGACCGCCGCCGGCCGCGCCTCGGCCGGCTTGCTCGCTGCCCTGGGGCGGAAAAGGGACAACAGGGCTTTGAACATCGGTTTCCTCTTGTTGGTGCTTCGTGCTCATCGCCGGCCGCGCGGCACGACCGGCAACGGCTTGTGGGCTACTGCTGTTCGTCCACCTGCTGTGCGAGGAGGCGCTGCATCAGCGCAAAGAAGCGGTCGTAGAAGGGACCGGCGGGAATCGTTTCGCTGGCCACCTTGACCAGCGAATCCTCGCTCGGCGTCAACGGGATCGACACCGAGCCGAGCGCACTGACGCCGACGCTGGCCGAATTCGAACTCTTCTTGAGCGCATAGCGGTCCTGGATGGCACTGACATAGGCCGTGGCCAGCTTGCCCTGGCTGCCCTCCGGGGCGCAGACGACGTTGAACGCGATCTGCACATGCACCTCGCCGTCGGGCTGAAAATGCTTGCTGGCGGCGATGGCGTCGGGCCTGACCGTGGTCAACAGGTACCCCTGGCTGAGCAGCGCGCGCCGCGCGGCCTCGCAGGTCGCATCGACGCCGGCGTCGAACAGGCGCGAGAAGGTTTCACCGGCTTCGAAGCGTTCGTTCTGGTAGACCGCGACCCTGCTGCCCGGCGTGCTGCCGCAGGCCGGCAGCACACCGAGCAAGACCGCGGCCAGCAGCGGGCGGACTCCGGGCGAAAACCGGCACCGGCACAGGAGCACGCCGATGCATGCCCTGCCCCGCCAGATCTTCCGCTCCCGCATGCCGTCCGCCAGACCCGATGTCAATGCGCCTCGTCCCAGTTGGCGCCGACACCGACGTCGACCACCAGCGGCACACGCAGGCGGGCCAGTTCGGTCATCAGGCGCGGCAATTCGCTGCGCACGCGCGCCAGTTCGTCGTCCGGGACTTCGAGCACGAGTTCGTCATGCACCTGCATCAGCAGGCGCGTGTGCAGGGACTCGGCGTCGAGCCAGCCCTGCACGACGATCATCGCCGACTTGATCAGGTCGGCCGCCGAACCCTGCATCGGCGCGTTGATCGCCGCCCGTTCGGCGCCCTGGCGACGCGCGGCCTGGCTCGATCGAATCTCGGGAAGCCACAGGCGACGCCCGAAAACGGTTTCGACATGGCCCTGGGTCCTGGCCGTCTCGCGCGTTCTCGCCATGTAGCCGGCAACGCCGGGATAGCGCGCGAAATAGCGCTCGATGTAGGCTTGCGCCGCGCCGCGTTCGAGGTCGAGCTGCCGCGCCAGCCCGAAAGCGCTCATGCCGTAGATCAGGCCGAAGTTGATGACTTTGGCGACGCGCCGCTGGTCAGGGCCGACCTCGGCCGGCGGGACGCCGAAGATTTCCGCCGCCGTCGCCCGGTGCACGTCCTCGCCCTGCGCGAAGGCTTCGAGCAGGCGCGCGTCCTCGGAGAGGTGGGCCATGATGCGCAGCTCGATCTGCGAGTAGTCCGCCGAGACGAT
>Ga0116175_1002155_pt1 | contig 12164 bp, 12 predicted proteins | sample AD_UKC125_MetaG_FD_89802 | JGI IMG/M metagenome (GOLD analysis project Ga0116175, IMG submission 89802) | Active sludge microbial communities of municipal wastewater-treating anaerobic digesters from USA - AD_UKC125_MetaG | ecosystem: Engineered > Bioreactor > Anaerobic > Digestate | place: USA... | reverse complement strand
TAGAACTTTAAATTGAGAGACAGCCCTGCTTACTTCATTATTTTTTGTATTTACACATGAAACGGTTAATAAACAGACCACAAATAAATAAAAAATTTTTTTCATTTTTGTTGTTAATTTTTTATATATTGAAGAATGAAAGTTTAGTTCTCTTTTACTGCAAAATAATTCTTGTAGTTAAAATTACTTTTTAAGAAGATAGTTTAAAAGTTTGATTTTAAACATAAATATTACATGGTTACCTAGGTATGATATTTTCTAAAAATAAGCTTAATAATAGTGGTTACTTTAATATCATATTATCTCTGTGTACTTAGTGTTTTTACTTTTAAACTATCTACTATAGGGAATTACATTTCATCAGTCTCGCATATCGTCAGTGTAACATGCACTTTTAACTGCTACAGCGAAAGTAAAAGCTCTACTTCCACATACACATCTTTTTCGCTCTTGGGTTGCACCGCAATTTTCCCAAAACTCTGGGTAATCTTCACTTTGAGCCAATGCCTCCACATTACTCAATGCCAAATCATTCAGATCGGCATTGCCATTCACACTTTTGCTCACTCCGTAACCAGCGATTGTCAGGAGTGCCAGGGCAAATATAGTATGTTTTGTTGAAGTGATCATCGATAAGAATTTTGTTTGGGCTACAGTAATTTAATCTTTGGTAAATATTAAACCCGGTAATCAAACCGCTTCAAAGATATGCATTTATTTTTCAACCCACCTATATTTAAGTAAAATATTCGAAATTCACAGTTGAATTATCCTATATAGATAGTTGTAGCTTCCAACCTGCCCAAAGTACTCCCGATTAGCAGGAGGAACCCACAGTTGATACGGATAAGAGGCAAGAGAGAAACCGGACAGGAATTTATTTTTTTGTTTATTATACAACCCATAATGCAGAGCCAAAGGAAACATCAAGGCAATAAATCCGCCATAAGGATCCGGATTGAGAAACGAGCCGGTAGTTTTGAAAAGGGCATGTTTTGCCGGAAAATAATTATATAACTGCCCCAATCCCCAGATGGCTTCAACCAGCACCCAAACCAACAGCCCAATCAATACAAGCGCTTTAGATTTTGGGAAAAACCGGTAGGTGATTTTTAAGATAAACCAAAGGAGCACATCCTCTTTTGCGTCAAAGAAAGTAAGAGGGTCATTGTCGAATACTGCATATTTTGTTCTGGTCTTAATATTTTTAGAAGAACCGTCTGTTCTTATTATACGTCCATTCACCTTTTGATTTTCATCCGAAAAGAAAATTATTTCGGCCATATTACAATGTGCTTCCGGAGCGGATAAATAGCAGATATATTTATACTCTTTTGTTTCCGTGAAAATTGAATCATAAGGTTCCCTATTTGTTTCCGGTATTGTATATAAAGTTATTGCGTCATCAAATTGTATATTATTTGATGCCTGGAATTTTCCGCCTGCCATTCTTCTATATGCGTGAAACTTTAAAGGAAATTTTCGTTTTATTGAAATATGACGCCTATTATCAGATAGCATTAATTTCCTGATTTTTTTATCTTTTTGAATTAATACGGGAAAATCAACCTGTTTGTTTGTATTATTTTTATATGCGATAAGGCGATAAACAATACCCGGTTCTAAATTTTTAAAAATAACTTCCCTGTTATTTATAGTTGCCCAACCAATAGGGATCCAATCTTTATTATTAAAAACGCTGATGTATAAGACATCACCATTTTTCATATCATCAATCTTAAAAATTAAATCTACTCCTTCTATATACTCATCGGAAACATCCGATAGAAATAAACTGTTAAATTAATTGATTTCATCAATAAATTTTGAACGAGTTCCGTTCTTACTTACTCGTTTGCTCCAGGATTATTTGTTCCATTGTTCTGTCGCATCTGATGTCTGCCTGAATGGGATTGGAGGGTCTCTTGCATTAAAAAGATTTTACATCCCTCATCACCCGGAACTCTTTTTTACCGGTACCGAGAAGTCCGTTACCTCCGGCTCCTTCCACATATATTTGGAATTTGTTGTTGATGTCCGAACAGTAGAATGAAACAGTAGCCTCGCCATTCTCATCGGTTACTACATTGGGTTCCCAAAGAAGTGTGTTCCGGCTGTCGGGAATCGAGGAGAGTATATCAAATTCGTCGGGTTGATAAAATTCCCGTTTTCCGTAGTAACCTTTCTCCCGGAAGATATTATTCATTTCCAACAGTTCCTCGTCACTGTAGTAAGGGCCTCGGTATTCTACATGTTTAATATCTTTTACATGCCAATGACCATCCTCCCGGGGTTCATATTTAATGACCCTGTATGATTTACCCTGTACTGGAGATAGTTTCTTCTTTTTATATTTTTCAGGAGACCAAGAACTACCCTCGGGATGATGTGTGTATCCTGGTAAATAGTCGTTAAGATATCCAGGAAGACATTCGCACACCCATGCCGGGTTGAGGTTGACCTGTGCCAGGCTGTCGAGCCGTCCCATGAACTTGTCACGGTAAACACGCCCTTTCTTTCCGATGACAGTAAATTCATCCAGCATGATGATGCTGTCGCTGCTCATCACTGGCATCCTGTTTTCCCGCTTCCTGTCGGGGTGCGCTATATTAATTTCAAGTGGATAGTTTCGAAGTTTTATCTTTCGCAGGCTGTCGATCAGATGAAAAAAATTTTTGGTTTCTATCTTAGGCGTGAATTCCTTGCTGAGCATCGGTTTCAGGTAGATATAGCCGCCCCGCAAATCTCTCAAGATTTCAGGTTCCACGTTGAAGTATCCTGCAGAATCAGTCCAAACAAACTGTGCGTCGCCTTCGGCCCCGAAAACCTGTACGAGTTGTTCCATACCATTGACATTTTTACTTTTTCGTTCGCTTTTGAATGTCTGTCGTCCGAGAACGCCGTCATGAAGGAAAATTTCACCGCATGGTGTAAAGGTTTCGGTATCCCATACGTAACGCCTCCATCCCTGGGTGAGCATCAGTAAGTCCAACGCTTCAAGACGGCCTTCATTTTCTTCATCAAAATAGTATGCAGGATTGAAAATCCTTCCTTTCAACTGCGTTGTAAGGTGGTAATGGGTGAGTATGTTGACCGGATCAGCGGGATTGTAATATGCCTCGTCAAACACACTGATTCCGAGGTGTGCCTGCACCGGATTGCCTTCGCCATCAGTTACCTTTATCGTTACCTCCGCCTTCTCGCGGGTATAATAGATCTCTTTGGGGGTTGTCAGGCTGATGTTCAGCTTCCTTTCAGGGAACAGGTAAACCAACCTTTCGCATACCGGTTTCATGTCATGGGTGAAGAGGGTGAATTGGGCGATGCCCTGGCCGGGAAAATCATCAACCGGTATCTTTACCGTGATGCTGTCCCTCAACATTCCCCGTGCGATGCTACATACCACTCCCCTTTGCTGCCCGAGAAGGTAGAATGGCTGTGGGGACAGTCCGGGACTTTGGAGAACGGTAAACTTTAAATATTCTCCAGTTTGTTCGGAGAGCCGCAGGGAGATACCTTCATCATGAATATGGGGTAATGGATAGCTTTTCCCATTGGGAAGTTCCATTCGGTAATTTTTGCTGCTTTGGGGTGTGAATTCTACGGTCCCCATTCCCGCATGGATGGAGGAGAATGGTTGTAGCGGACAGTTGTCTTCATAGAGCATGCCCGATACTTCGACCGGCTTGCCTTTACCGTCGGTCGCCTTGAATGCCAACCGTGTCGGAAGACCTCTGACGAGATTTCCACCTTCCGGGAGGATGGCGAAATTTTCGATGCCGGCCATAGCGACCGTGTCTGGTGAGTAAGTATGTTCACTGATATTGTCCACTACCCATATCTTTCGTAACGATGTGAACCGGGTGCTGTCGGAGCGGAATGATTGCGGGGTGAATGCCTCTATAAAATAGTTGCCCGGAGGCAAATTCCTGTCGATATATACCTGGCCATCGGCAACGCCGTTCTCTATGGGATATTTTTCCTGCCATACCAGTGTGTCGTTCCGGCCCCTTAATTCGAGATAGAGTGTCTGGCTAAGATTGGAAAATTGGAGTGTTTGTGCGTTTAACTGGTATGCCTTGAACCAGAGGTCTTCACCTGTTTCATAGATGCCCTTGGAGGTTTGCAGGTAAACCACCTCGGGCGCGTGGTGGCTCAATTGTTGGGTAATCCTCTCGGCAAGAGTGTCCAGGTCTGCCTGCGCGCGGATAGAAAGCACATGCCCGATAATAAAGATACAGATGAAAATTTTCTTTTTCATAATACCAAATGGGACTATTAAAGTTGTTTTTCGAGATCATATAAAGCCGTAGTACCGGGTGATTGGAATGAATGGCTGACTATTCTTCCATCTTTCAAAGATACAACGCAAGGGTATATATTATTCTGTGTTGGAATGTTAAAAATGAGTTTTTTATCAATCAATACATTCTGACGGGCATTTAGGTTTACCCCGGTTTTTTGTTGAAGAATTTTCAATGAAGGCGTTTTTAAAAGTACAAAAAGAATTTCATTGTTCTCAATATGGCTTTTCAGAAAATATTCTCCTTCCTGAATGCATCCGCGGCATCCGATCCCGGGTAAAATAACGATCCATTTGTAATGATCATCAATTGGAACCTGATTAATTGCGTTTGTCAAAAACTCCATTTCTTTTTTTGTGTCATTGTCGCCACAAGATGAAAATAAAAGAAACAGAAAAAAAACTTTTAATATGATTTTCATTTTATGTGTATATTTAATTAATCGAATTCAGAGAGAAAATCTTAAAAGTAAGATAATCCTCATTCAAATCATCACCAATATATTCAATATTCAATCCTTCACGGGTGATAAACGTGTTATTCCAATTCCATTCTTTGCCTGTGCCGATATTTGTTTCGCCTAAATAGTTAAAGTTTTCATCCATAATTATGATTATAATGGGTTTTTCCTCCTTGGGAGTACTGAAAGTAGCACCTGGTAGGCCTTTTAACAGAAAACGATAGTATATATTCCTGAATTTGTCATAAAGAACAGCTGCATACATATCCTGTTGAAGATAATGAGCAACTACCAGCTCATCCAGTGTATTTTTCGCTTCTCTGTCAATAGACCTAATCGTATTGGCATTATTACTTCCGCCATAAACTTTTTTATATTGGTCGGTATTGTAATTGGTTATGTAGAGATTGTGGGAAGGCGGGAAACTATATACCAAAGATCCATTGGGGGACAATGCCGGATATACCTGTGTTGGCAAACCACCTTCCCAATTGGAATTTTTCCCGTACACCTCTTCGGGGTAGGTATGAAAATAATTAACTTGATTATTCTGAATATCTATACAAGCTGAAAAGCGAAATTTTGACAGGTCCTGTTTCGGGATTGAGAAAAATGATTGTCCGGTAAGGATAAGATGACGGTCTAATTCATAAATTGGATTTACGGTACTTAATAGATATTGGGGCAGGTATAAAGGCCATTCAGGATCATTACTTCGCAATGAAATTTTGCCGTTTACAGTTCCGGCGTTATTGCTTAATACAATTTCCGTCATGGGCATATTATAGATATATATTGAATCCATATTGTGTATATAATATCCTGCCGGCTTGAGAATTGCATTGGCCCCTTCACGGTAATATTGTATTCGGTTGATATAGTTGGTGTCGGTATAATTGTAAAAATAGATGGAATTGTTATAAGGGTTCAGAAAAGTTAATAGCTGATTGCCAGAAGAGTCCGTTATTAACTGCATATATGGAGGGAAAGGTGCCGTTACCGAATCGAGATAGAATTTCTTTTCCCCATTAATAACCAGTTCATGTGTTGCTGTTAATTCGCCCTTTTTTTCATTTACTACTTTAATAGTGTAGTGGGTACAGGACGAGATTGATAAAATAAATATCAAAAAATAAGCATATTTTGTCATAACAACTATTGTTTTAAGAAATCAATTATGGAGTAAGGCAAGAGATTGCCTTACTCCAATAAATTTAACTTTTGTATGGATCGCAATCTGTTTCCCCAACAGCGAAAACACAAACCTGGCTTAATTGTAAGCATTTGCCACCAGCAGACCAAGGTTCAGCTGCTTCACAAGCTGCTTGTGCCGTTCGAGATAAGCTCAAAAGATCAATACTTTCGGTACCTTTCTTGGCTTTACCAAGCGATACATTCAAAACCGTTGCAGACACTAATAGGGCTGCACCGACCAATTTAATAACTTTCTTTTTCATTTTGTTAAGAATTAAATAGTGAATAAAAAAATAATAAAAATCTCTGTACAGAGAATTTAATTTGTATTTCCTTTTAACCTTAGTACGATAGGAGCGTCATCCGTATTGCCATAAATGGAAACGGTTCTGTTGAAATAACCCAAATCTTCTGCATTATAGGTTATTATTATTTCCATTGACGAGCCGGGAATCGTGGGCTCTTTTTTGTAACTTATACTTATACAACCACAAGATGCCCTGGTATCATATATAACAAGAGGAACTTTTCCTATATTTCGGATCAATGCGGTTACTGTTGTCGTATTGCCTTGCTTCAGCGTTCCAAGGTTAAATTCCGTTTGATCTGCCTGAACGATTGTGTTTTTTGATGGGATCGTTGGGATATGGACTTCCGGAGCGATCCGAGCGAGGTACATCTCCCTGATGCGGGGATTATGAACAGGATTGCCGATATAAACCACTTTATTGTCCTTATCTATCAGAAAACATTGAAAGGATTGATTTTCGGGGAAACGGTTAATGGCGTTTATCCGGTCTTTTTCATCAATGCATACCGGGATGTCTATGTCGTCCCGTTTCAGCAAATAGAATATTTCACGTTTATCCTTCGGATGAAAGATAAACAATACGGGAACGCTTCCCCGGGTAAGGGAATCGAGCTCCGTGATAAATTCTTTCCATTTATGCAGTTGCAGTTTGCAACTCGTGCAACCTACGGAATCAACATACATGACGATTTTATATGGGGATTCAGACAGAGAATAAGGTACGGTATCCTGCCCGAATTGGGTGAATATCATCTTTTCAGGGAAAACGATTTCTTTTCCCTGCCATTCTTTTACGACTTGGGCGATCTCTTTTTTCTGTTTATCTTGACAGGAATAAAGAAAGGCTATAGCAATAACGATATGAAAAATAAGGATGCGTTTCATCAATATGAAAATTCTTCGTCAAAATCTCTTCACCTAATTCTCCTTTTAGGATGTTTTTGTCGAGGTGATCATCGACACGGATTCTGTTTGGGCTAAAATGATTTAATCTTTGGTAAAAATTATACTTGGCAATCGAAACGCTTCAAAGATATGCATTTATTTTTACCCCCCCCCCCTATAATTCAAGTTAAATATTCGAAATTCATAGTTAAATTATCCTATAATAGTTGTTATTTCCAACCTGCCCAAAGTACTCCCGATTAGTGGGAATCTATAGTTGATACGGATAAGAGGCAAGGGCGAAAACGGATAAGGCAACGAAACTTCCCGTTGCCCCGATTCCGTATATTTGACTACAATAATAAATTAACTGAATTTCAATGGGTTATTCCCCATTCCTACCACCACACCTGCTGACCGTTTTCATAAGTAAAAATGCGTTCGTCATGACCTCTTGTATGATTCTGCAAGTACAACAGTGCACCCGAAGGAACATTTCCGTAAACCAACGAATCAGCATCTGCCATCTTCTTTCCCAAGGAAATCCAATCCTTATCCAGATAATACAGTTCATACTGATCTCCTTTTCGGATGAAATTATCCCGGTTCCGGGGTGTATAGATTATTTTTGATATGGATACAGGCCGGCCAAAATCCAGCCCCACCCATCCGCCAGAAGCATTTTTATAATGAAAAGAGGTGTACGGATTTCCATCAAACGCGTTGATGTATTCATTTTCGTTGTTAATTGCGTCCTCATTAGGAGTGCCAATCACTGTCCCTGTATAGGAGTTGGTATCATTTTTATGCTCAAAGAACAGGATCTCCGCCACATCGCAGTGAGAATTTTCCGGTCCTTTATAGCGAATATAATAAACTACTCCCCTTTCTTAGACAATTTCCATACTAATTTAAGTTGGTTCCTTGACTCGCCCAATTGGGCGAATCAAGGAACTACGCTGCCAAAAAATATATTTGCTCCGGCTTTTTATATTCCAGAGATTGATGAGGTCTTTCAGCATTATAAAATTTCATGTAATCCTTTATTTTATGATATAATTCCAACCCATTTTCTGATGGTTCGAGATAAAGCTTCTCGTATTTAATATTTCGCCAGAATCTTTCTATAAATATATTGTCGATTGCACGACCTTTGCCATCCATACTCAACCGGAAACCCCGATATGAAGCTATAAACTCCGTGAAAATGGGACTAGTGAACTGACTACCTTGATCTGTATTGAGTATTTCGGGAGCACCATAACGATTTATTGCTGTTTTAAGGCATTCCCGACACCATTCAGCCGTCATGGTGTTGGATAGAGACCAAGACACTATATAACGACTGTAAACATCTATAATGGCCACCAGATACATGTGGCCCCCATCAATGGGAACATAGGTAATATCCATAGCCCAAACCTGATTAGGACGTGTTATTTTTAATCCTCGCAGCAGGTAAGGATAAACTGTATGCCCATTGCCCTTATGTGCCTTACTAGTGTTTGGACGTGGACCCATAGCGTGCAGATCCATTTCCCGGTATAACCTGCGAATGCGCTTTGGATTTACTTCATGCCCCAGGCCACGTAAATGAGCTACCATTCCGGGAACTCCGTAAAAAGGAGTTATTGTATATTGTTTATCTATAAGCTTCATCAGTTCTTCATTGCAGGAACTATTTTTACGGGGAGAATAGTAGAAGCTCGAACGAGGCACATCAAGCAGTTCACATTGGCGTGATATGCTCAATTTGTGAGTCTTGTCTACTTTTGTCATTCGTTCGGATTTGGCTATTTCCCCAATACTTTTTTTAAGAAGTCATTCTCCAATTGAAGTTGGCCAACTTTCTTGAATAGAGCGTCTTTCTCTTTATCATCATCGTTTTTTGATACCCCCTTCTCAAAAACTGTACTGGCGTTGGATAAAAATTGACTCTTCCAGGTGGATATCTGACTCGGGTGAATCTCGTACTTCCGACCGATTTCCTGAACAGTCTCTCTTTCTTGTAAAACCTCCAAGACTATCTTGGTTTTGAAGCCTGGACTGTAAGTTTTTCTTTTCTTCATAACAACAAATTTAATTATTTAATTCTAATTATTATTGTTGTCTAAGATTTGGGGGTAATTATATTCACAAAAATCATCGAATAAAACGTTTTTTCCCCAGGGCTGCTCCTCCCAAACTTTAAATGCCCATTCAATGTTGTTAATTAAATAAGCGGCATTAATTTCTCGGATATCCGGTTTCCATTTCACCCGTTGAAAAGAAAAATAACCATATCGCTGAACAAAGGAATCCAATACAGCTTGGGGATTTTTTCCACTTGTAGCCAACTCCTGATAAATTGGTAAATAGTTATCCAGCAGTTCACCCTCATAGGACCCATAAACAGGCATATTTTCTATTAGAAAACATGCGGCCTGATATTTCAGGCTGTCTTTCGGATTTTGTGAGTAATGCTCCAATACTTTTTCCAGTTCTTGCCGGTTTTCCCCAGCAAGTTTCAAAGCATTCTTTACCCCTGGAGGATTATTCCTGGTACATGCACAGACTAAAAAAAGAAACAGCATTTGAGAAAAGAAAAAATGTTTCATCTTTTTAACTTTTTTAATAAAGCGGGCTAGTAAAGCATTTATTCCAGCTGGATAAGGGCGGGAGAGCTTTTTTCCTTTTTCTTAAAAATTTTTATTCCTCATTCTCCCTTAAAAAGTTGCATTCATTGCTTTGATTTATGAGACCAAAAGAAACGAAAATTGCAAAAGCTATCAAACAAATACGGTTCATGTCATTTTCAAAAGTTTATGGGCAAATATAGAAATTTTTATTTGATTCTCTTCATTATACGATTCCATCTTAATTTACCGGAATAAGGATCGACGGATTTCCGGATTAGCCATGCCTTACCCACAATAAGATCATCGGGAAGCAATCCCCAATAACGGGAGTCTTGTGAATTGATCACTTTATCGCCCGCCATAAAATAGTAATGATGTAAAAAAGTATAGGTTGACAATGGTTTCTTGTTCTCCCACAACGTATCGTTCCTGAATTCCAGGAAACAACCTTTCTCCCATTCGATAATTTTTTTGTATAATAACGAATTTGTCCGGTCGAGAACCACCCGATCTCCTTTTTGGGGAATATACAAAGGACCGAAATTTTTTATGTTCCAGTTTAAAACGGAATCGCCGGGGAAAGCGCGATATACCCCTTCAGGCAACATTTCCTTTGTTATCCGGCTTAATGCGACTTCTTCTTTATAATTGCCTAATCGTTTGGCAGTATCGGAGTTAACGAGATAAATGCCGTTAACGATTCGTAACGTATCGCCCGGTATTCCGATACACCGTTTAATGAAATATTTGGACATATCCATTTCGATTTTATTCCATGAGTGGGGATGAGGCATATGAAAAACAACGATATCGTTATTCTTAATTTTCGTGTATCCCGGAACGCGTCTGACGGTTACCGGTTTTCCTTCCACCGCATCAAAAACGTCAAACAAACGGGCACCGTAAGCCAACTTATTCACCAGGATATAATCACCCGACACAATTTCAGGCTCCATGGAATCTGTCGGTATCCTGTACGATCCCACAACAAATATACGCAATAAGAGGATACTGAATACGACAATAGACGAATAATAGAAAACATTCAGTAAAACTTGTCCTGTTTTTCGCATTATGTTCCGATGCCTGATCATAAAATCCCTCCTTTTTCTTTCAATATGGTTTTCACTTCGGCTCTCATTTCTTCAATTGCGGGAGAATGAACTTTAGGCTCTTTTTCAAGTACGGCAACAGCCGCCTTCCGCATCTTAAGGGGTTGGTAATTTGCAGGATCGGCATACAATTTGGTGAGCAAGTAATAGGGATAAATCCTTTCCGGCAACAAATAGATAGAATTTCTGTAACACTCTTCCGCTTCGCGGTATTTTCCCATTTCATGATAATTTCGCCCTTTCACATTATAAAACATCGGGTCGCAACTTATTCTCAAACCCCTGCTCAAGATACTGTCGGCTTTTTGTAATTGTCCGGCATCATTTAACGATTGGGCATATTCAAAAACGAATTTGGGTTCATAATGCAACTTCGGATATAATTTAGTATAATCATCTACAACAGATTCGTATGCTTTCATGGGATAGAGAACTTGCAGTTTTTTCCATTCTTTTTTTGCTTGGTAATATTCTTTTTGCTGTTTGCCGCAGAAAAAAGAAATGCTACCTAAGACGACCATAAATAAAAGAAGAGGAACCCATTTTTTCTTTTTTGTATGAGTATTGCCATTCGTTGTGCAAATTATGCCCAGAATAAGCCAAACAACCGGAAACTCCCACAGTTGATACGGATAAGATGCAAGGGCGAAAACGGATAAAGCGACAAAACTTCCCGCCGCCCCGATTTGGTTGTTTTTAATTCCTTCCTTTATGATGACAACGCTTAGCAGAAGAAATACCAGTATCCCCAATAACCCTTCTTCCAGAAAGATTTGAAGATATTCGTTGAAAGCATATTCAGGACTCCCGGCTACCCTTTTTTCCGTTTCGGTACCTTTACCGCTTTTGAAATAATCCATTTGCGCATTTGCATAAGCAGCGGGAAAACTGCCTAATCCTTTTCCTTTATGGGGCGATTCTTTAATAGCCAAGGTGGTGATTTTCCACATAAAGAAGCGTCCGTCAGCCGAATCTTTTTTCAGCAAATAAGTGCCGTACAAACTTCCGGCTATTGTGATGCACAAAATCACAGTACAAAGAATAAACCATCTTTTTCGGTGTTGCCGAAAAACGCGTAAGCGAGAAGATAAACGCGTATCGAACAACAGAACAAAAAGGCATCCCAAGATGGCTGCAATCCACGCCGTTCGACTGAGGGTTGCGGGAAAAACCATAAAACAAACGATACCTGTTAAAAGAGAGAAACCGGACAGGAATTTATTTTTTTGTTTATTATACAACCCATAATGCAGAGCCAAAGGAAACATCAAGGCAATAAAT
>Ga0116175_1002152_pt1 | contig 12169 bp, 8 predicted proteins | sample AD_UKC125_MetaG_FD_89802 | JGI IMG/M metagenome (GOLD analysis project Ga0116175, IMG submission 89802) | Active sludge microbial communities of municipal wastewater-treating anaerobic digesters from USA - AD_UKC125_MetaG | ecosystem: Engineered > Bioreactor > Anaerobic > Digestate | place: USA... | reverse complement strand
CTTGGCCAGCTTCACCAGCGCGGCGATCGTCGGATCATCCTCCATCAGCGAGCGAACGATCTGCGAGCGTTCGGAAATGAACATGAGCCGGTAAGGAAAACGTTCGCCGGTCGTCAGGTTGTCCGTCCACCAGGAATACAGTTCACCTTCTTGGGCCTCGCTCCGGACCCGATCGATTTCATCGGCCAGCTCCTGGCGGCGGTGCGCCATGGCGCCTTTGACGACCAGAAACCCCGCCGTCCGGAGGAAATGGGACATTTCCTCATGATCGTCGTCGAGGGTGAATTTGCGATGCAGGTCGAGCGGCTTGCCCTGAGCATCCAGCAGGGGCTTGGACGGATCGAAAATCTCGCGTCCTGAATACATGCACTGAATGGCGGGAAGCCAGACATCCCACTCATTCATGCTGCCCCGGAGGAACCGGACCGATTCGGCCAGGACCAGCGCCGAGGGCGTGCGGAACTCATGCACGTAGTTCTGCCAGGCGCGCAGGTCGAATTCGATGACGCATTGTGCCGCCGGATGAATGCCCGGAACAACGCGTACCTGGCCACCATCCGCGACATAGCTGTAGGCGCGGCCATCGGGGAGAGCGGCTGAAAAAGGCGGGGCGCCCTCAAGATCCCAGGCAATCTGGTTGCTCGCGCCATGCTCAAGGCGATGCGGCAGCTCGCGCTGGTGGAAATCATCGAAATCCCACTCCGGGAACCCCCAGCTGCTGAAATCCCCTATTGACGTGTCTCTTTCTGCTGCGGTGGCCATGCTTCTCTCCATCTCTTGACGGTGGTTATATTTCCATATATTAGGATATAGACTCCATAATATAGGTCAATTATGTCCGCCTCGCCGCCTACGTCAAGGGTTGTTGCGGTCCTCGAAGCGCTGGCCGCTGCTGACGGAGGGGTCGCGGCCTCGGCGCTTGCACGCTCGCTCGGCCTTAGCACTTCAACGCTCTCGCTCATTCTTTCGACGCTGAGGGAGGTGCATTACGTCGAACGGCTCCCCGACCGATCCTATCGCCTGGGCGCCGGGTTGATGCGCTTGCTCACAGCGCTGCAGGGGCGCTTTCCGATCCTGCCCGCCGCAAACGATGAGCTTGCACAACTTGCCGCGACCTTCGGTTGCAGCGCCAGCCTGTCGCGCGTGGCGCCTGGCGGGCAGGAAGTGATCCTGACGGTCGGCGCCACGGAACAAATGGGAATCAGTCCCGGCATCAGTGTGCCGATCGATCCACCGCATGGCACCATGACAATGGCCTGGCGCTCACCGGAGGAAATCGATCGCTGGCTGTCCAGGGTACCCGCGGCGATCCGGGAGACTTATCGGAGTGGCCTGTCGCAAGTGCGGCAGCTTGGGTACGCGGTGTATGGGATCCGGCCTGACACTGGGTCAATGATCGATCACCTCCGCGATCTGCTCGTTTCCATCCAGGCGGAGCACGACGCAGATCATCTTCACGATCAGCTGGATCAGCTTGCCGCTTATGTGGGCTCACGCATTTATGCGGCGGCCGAGTTGAGCAATGATACCCGAAAGGATGTAAGCCACCTCATCGCCCCCATCTTTGCAGCGGATGGGCAACCAAGATATTTTATATCACTTCATCTGATGAAGCGGGCGATACCGGCGGATGAACTGTCATCGCATGTACAGGCAATGCTGAATTCTGCCCGAATTCTCACAGATCAAATTGGCGGAAAAGTTCCGAATGTGACTGCCTTTCGCTGACGCTTTGCTCCAGCGAAGCCCCTCCTACGCATAACGGATGGTCATCGCATGAAGTCTTGCGTCGAGTGATCTTCAGGCCGTTGCGCGCCGGACGGCCCGCAGGTCCGCCACAGGACGTAGCCACTGGCTTCCAGGCTCTTGGCGGCAGGGCCTGGGGGGGGGGGCGGTCGGCGTGACCGTCGATCCGCGCGGCGCGCTGAGCGTTGCCGATGATCTTGCCAACATCATCTGGCGAGTCGTGCCGGTGCAACTGCCCCGGCGGCGCGGGTCCCTGCCAGGCCCGGAGCTTACCCACCGAAGGAAAATGTCCAGCGCAATCGGGCGCCATACTCAATTCAGATGCCGGACCGGTTAGCCCTCGGCGCGGCAGGAAAGTCGAACAGATGCCGATATTGATGCGGCTGTGAGCGGAGATACGGGTTCGGTGCGTGAACGTTCGCGTCGAGATCGGCATCGCCGGTCCCAACGACGGCTCCTTCCGAACTGGTTGGGCGCGGATCGCGCTGATGCGATTGTGTGCCAGTGGAAACGATCTGTTCTCAGCCCTCCGCTTGTTCATCGCTGCGTTGCGGGCGATGCATGGTGCGACAGCCGAAAGCCGATGCACGACATCCGGCCGCACGATCTGCGTGCAAGAAAAATGGCTGCAAACACGGGAGAAATCGATGCCTCGCAGGCAAGATCGTTCGTCATTCACAGCACTGGCTATCGCGCTGCTTTCCGGTCTGGCCGCAAGTCCCGCTCTTGCGCAGAACGCGACGGAGAGCGCAGCCTCGCCAGGCAACGTCAGCGCGGATGAAATCGTGGTTACCGCGCAGCGCCGCGAAGAGCGGCTGATCGACGTTCCGATTTCGGTTTCAGCGCTCAATGAAAGCAAGCTGGTGACGGCGGGCGTGACCAACGTGGGCAATATCGGCACCGTCATTCCCAACATCCAGATCAACCAGACCGTCGGCAATACGTGGAGCCCGCTGATCTCGATCCGCGGCCTTGCGCCGTCATCCGACACCAGCCTTGGCCGTGATCAGCCGGTGGGCATCTATGTCGATGGCGTGCCGGTTGCGAAATCGACTGGCGCGGCCTTCGACTCCATCGATCTCCAGCGGATCGAGGTACTGCGCGGCCCGCAGGGTACCCTCTACGGCAAGAACACGATCGGCGGGGCGATCAACCTGGTCAGCAAGAAGCCGAGCGGCGAGTTCGGCGGCCAGCTTGTCCTTGGCGGCGGTAGCTACGACACTTTCCACGAACGTCTTGTGGTTGATCTGCCGGCCATGGCCGTCGGCGGTGGCGCTCTCAAGGTCAAGCTGGGCGTGGCAGGCCGCCAAGGCAATTCCTGGACCCGCCAGACCGGTCCTTCGCGCGGGTTCAGTGAAACTGATATGGCCGCCGCGCGCGCGGACGTGCTGTGGGAGGCGAGCGACCGGCTTTCGGTGGCCTATGCCTACGACATTACCGACCACAACGGCACCGGGGTGCCGCTGGCGATCAGCGCGCCGGGGCTGATCGGCCCCGGTCAATCGCTGTCTGCCTATTACCCGCTGATCCAGGACCGCATCGTCACCGACGGACGGCCGCGTACGCTGGCCACCGATTTCACCGGGCGTAGCGATTTCAGCGTGGCAGGTCATGCCGTGACCGCCACTTTCAGCGCAACGGACACTATCACGTTCAAAAGCATCACCGCATGGCGCAAGCTCATCACCCGCAGCCTTTCAGACTTCGACGGCACGCCGGTCGACCTTCAGCACTTCATCCTGAACAACAACTACAGCCAGTTCAGCCAGGAACTTCAGGCGATCGGCACCTTTGAGGATTTCCGTTTCACCGTGGGCGGCTTCTACATGCGCGACCGGTACGACGTGTACAATCCGCGCTGGTCGCTGCGGTTCGGAAATCTCGCCAAGTACGACCTCTCGGATCGGTCCGGGCGCAACCGTTCGCTGGCCGCCTATGGCCAGTTCACCTGGTCGCCCTCGGCGCTCGACCACAAGCTGGAAATGACGGCGGGCCTGCGCTGGACGCGCGACACCAAGCGCACGCGCAACCTCTTCCTCGCCTACAAAACTTATGCCACCAACCCCGCCGACCCGCTGTCCGGTGTGTTCGTGCGCGATGCGAACGGCAACCCGGTGCTATCCAACGGCGCCGCGCCGCTGACCGCCTTGCCCGACAGCCCCGGCGGCATCGGCCCTTACGGGCTGACCGGGCTTGAAGCGGAGCGCAGCTGGTCCAAGCTGACCCCGGAAGTCAACGTCAGCTACAAGATCAGGCCAGACTGGACGATCTATGCCCGCTTCTCCACCGGCTTCAAGAGCGGCGGTTTCAACGACGTTGCGGCCAGCAACGCCGCGTTCCTGAAACCGTTCAATCCGGAAAGCCTGAAGTCCTATGAAATCGGGACCAAGGCCGTGTTCGGCAACGGATTGCTTGCGCTCAACCTCGCGGCCTATCGCAGCGACTATACCGACTTTCAGGCCGGCGTGTTCGTCCCGACGCTCATCACTACCAACGTTATCAACGCGGACAAGGCCCGTTTCCAAGGCTTCGAAGTGGAAGGCACGCTGCGCCCGATCCACGGGCTGTCGATCAACTTCGGCTATGGCTATACTGATGCCAAGTATCTCAAGTTCATCCTGCCATCGGGCGTGGACGTGACCAATACCTACAAGGTTCCACTGGTGCCGAAAGAAAACTGGCAGCTTGGCGGCACGGCCACCCTGCCGCTGGGCGGCGAGCTGAACCTTTCGGCCAACCTCAACTACTCGTGGCGATCCAGCCAGGTCAGTTCGCTCGCCCCCGACCCGACGACCGATCGCAAGGCCTATGGCCTGCTGGACGGGCGGCTTACGCTCGGTGGGATCAGGCTTGGCCCGAAGCAGTCGATGGAACTCGCGCTCTGGGCTAAGAACATCACTGATACGCAATACTGGACGAGCGCCATCAACCTCAGCCTCTATACGCTGCGGCAATGGGGCGACCCGCGCACGTGGGGTGTGGAAACACGGCTGCGCTTCTGACGGCGCGCACCGCATCCGTGCAAGCCGGGGCCGGTACCGCTCCCTCTTGGGGCCGGCCACCCCCTATCACGGCAATCGGGAATTTCCGGGAGCGCTGCGCGGTTCCCGCAAGCCTGATTGTTTCCGTGACTGGACAATGCGCCCCTGCCTACCCATCAAGGATGCGCATAAATGAAAACGCAGGGCGTAGGAATGAACGACTGGCGCGGTCTGGAGGAATTTGCTCAGGTTGTCGAACGCGGCAGCCTGACCAAGGCTGCCTATTCGATGGGCCTGTCCAAGTCCTATATCAGCAAGGTCATAAGCGACCTTGAGGCACGCCTTGGCGTACAACTGCTGTTTCGCAGCACCCGCCGCATCTCGATGACGCCGGTCGGCGAACTTTTCTACGAACGCTGCCGCGAAATGCGGCGCATCTTTCAGGAAGCGGAGCAAGAGCTCTGCACTTTCCAGCAAAGCCCGTCCGGGCGCCTGCGGATAGGCCTATGCGATGTCTATGGCGTCACCTTCATGGCCTCCATCGTCGCTGAGTTCGCGGAACGTCACCCCGATGTGTCGCTGGAAGTATTCGCCTATCTCGATCCGAAGGAACTGCTTGCCGGCGAATACGATGTGGTGATCCGCTATGGCACACTGCCAGATAGCGAGATGAAGATAAGCCGCATGGGTTATCTGTCCTATGGCCTCGCGGCGAGCGCAGAATACGTCGCCACCCACGGATGGCCGGCATCGCCCGACGACCTGCAAAACCACCGCTGCCTATGCGATGCCTCCGGCAGCTTCTATTTCAGCGCCACTGACGGGCGCGTGCAGCGAGTGAAGGTCAAGGGCACATGGACCAGCAACAGCGCCATCGCGCTGGCGATCGCCGCGCGGCGGGGGCTTGGTATAGCGCAAGTGCCGATCAGCACGATCCTTGATCCCTTGGCCGATGGCAGCATGGTCGTTCTCGACGAGGAATGGGCCTATTTCGATCAGGAGGTCTGGGTCTGCTTCCCGCCGGGCATCCAGTCTGCCGCGACGCGCGCCTTCATCGATTATCTGACAGGCCGCTTCGCCAAGACGCGCCTTACACTGCAATCAGCACAGTCGATCCGCGAACTTTACCTGCTGCGCGGACAGGGCTGCGAAAAATGATCGTCGGCACTGTTTCCTACCGGCGACGCATTGTTGCTGAATGGGGCCTTCCCATTCCCCTGTGACCGGGTGATCCTGCCTGCGACAAGACGACCCGAAACCGGGCGCGATGGGAGAAATATGTCATGAAGCAACGCTTCCCCATGCCCATACCGTTTGGCTGGTTTTTTGTGCACTACGCCGACGAGCTGGCCGCTGGCGAGGTCAAGGCGCTCCACTACTTCGACGAAGACCTTGTGCTGTTCCGCACCATCGATGGCGAAGTCGGACTGCTGGATGCCTTCTGCCCGCACTTGGGTGCGCACCTCGGGAAGGGCGGCCGCGCAGTGGAAGGCGGCATCCAGTGCCCTTTCCACGCCTGGGAGTTCGACGCGCGCGGGTTCTGCACGAAGATCCCCTATGCCCGTACCATGATACCGCGCGCGCGGCGCGAGCCGCTTACCCGCTCTTATCCGGTGGTGGAACGCGACGGCGTGATCTGGGCGTGGTATCATCCCGACGGCATCGCTCCGACCTTCGAGGTGCTGGAACATCCCGAATTCACCGACCCCGCCTTCGATAGGTTGCGGCGAGAGTGGAGCTTTGCCAGCAACCCGCAGGAAATCGCGGAAAACGGCGTGGACGTGGCGCATTTCCAGTACGTTCACACCATGGTGGCAGTACCGGAAGGCAAGACCGAATACGACGGCCACATCCGGCGCAGTCGCGCCGACGGGCACCGCGAGATTCCGAACCCGGACGGAACCGTCCGCCTCCATCCCTATTCCGCCTCCACCGTGCAGAACGGCGCGGGACAGAAGAACACCCGATTGAAGGGGCTGGTCGAACTGTCGCTGGCCGTTCTGGCAACGCCGGTGGACGCCGAAAACGTGGAACTGCGCTTCTACTTTGCCTGGCCGGCCGTCCCGCACGACAGCCCGCAATACCAGACGATCCAGCAGGCCATCGCCAATACCTGCGGCCAAACCGGCGTCGAAGGCGATATTCCGATCTGGCACAACAAGATCCACAGGGATCGGCCGATCCTGTGCGACAGCGACGGACCGATCCTCCGCTTCCGCCGCTATTTCGAGCAGTTCTACCTCAACTACCGCTCTCCGAACCACCTGGCCGACGCCGGCTGACGCGGCCCTCAACCATACAGGGCGCGGTGACAGCGCCCGAACGGGGAAGACAGACCATGACCAGACTTCGCTTTGTTCAGGGCGATATGCCTGCGCGTTCCGGCGCGCTCGACAACACCGTGCAGACGATCCGCGCCATCTATGAAACCGATCCCGAAATCGTCCGCGCCATGCTGCCCAGGCCGCTGCAACCGACGGAGCGGCCGGAGGTTTTCCTCCAGTTCGCCCACGTCGCCATGCACGTATCGCCGGGCAATACGGTAGAGATCGGCGCCCTGACCTGTGCGCTGATGTGCACTTATGAAGGCGTTCCGGGCGGCTATGTCTATGTCATGGCGATGGAAGGGGAGACGGTCGTCACGTCGGGGCGGGAACGGTTCGGGGAGCCGAAGAAGGTTGCCGACACGACGTTCGAGCGCACCGGCAACCATCTCCGAGCGACCGTGAAACGACACGGCATCACGTTCTTTGAAGTGGAGGGCGATATCGGCGAAGATCTTGGCGCGCCGCCGCCGTTCGAAGAGTACTTCTACTGCTATAAGGGCCTGCCCTCGATCACCACGCCGGGCGAGTTCGATGGGGACGTCTATCTCACCCGCCTCAACTGGAAGCGGGCCTACAATGCGCGCCACCGCTTCGATGGCAAGATCGCGTTCCATGACTCGCCCTACGATCCGCTCGTCGACGTGCCGATCCGGCGCATGATCTCGATGGACTATGTCGAAGGCGCAACCAATACCAGCGGTCAGATCCTCCAGACCGTTCCGGGCGAGTTCATCCAGCCGTTCTGGTGCCAGCGCGATGATACGCCGCTCAACCCCGGCATCCCACTGCAGGTGGAACTGGCTTGATGGAGGATTTTCGCGGAAAGGTTGCTGTCGTCACCGGTGGCGCCAGCGGGGTCGGCCGCGCGCTCGGTCTGCGTCTTGCGGAAGCGGGCGCGCGGGTGGCGCTGGCCGACATCGACCGGGACCGGATCGATCAAGTCGCGCACGAGATCGCCTCTACCCACGGGGCGGAAGTACGCGGCTATGTCGTGGACGTGACGAAAATGCCGGAAGTCCGGGATTTCGCCGATCGCGTATTCGCGGATTTCGGGCATGTCCACCTGCTGTTCAACAATGCCGGCGTCGGCCTTGGGGAAGCGCAGCGCAAGCTGTGGGATCTGCCGGAAGCCGACTGGCACTGGGGCATCGACGTCAACCTGATGGGCGTGGTTCACGGCATCGCGGCCTTCGTGCCGCGGATGCTGGAGCTGGGCGAGGAAGGGGTGATCATCAACACCTCATCTGGAAATGGCGGGCTGGCTTCCATGTCCAACACGCCGATCTATGCCGCCAGCAAGGCGGCGGTGACCAGCGTGACCGAGGTGCTTTACCAGCAACTGCTGGGCGAAGGCGGAAAGCTGCGGGCTGCGATCCTCTTCCCGGGGCCGCACGTCATCAATTCCTCGATCATGGCGTCCAAGCGCAACCGGCCGGACAGCTATGGCGGGGCCGACGCGCAGAACGTCGCCTACGAGAAGATGGAAGACCTGCTGCGCACCACCGGTCTCCAGATGAAACTGACCGAGCCTGACGAGGTGGCCACCTTTGCGCTGGCGGGGATCAGAAAGGGCAATTTCTGGATGATACCCGAAAGCAAGGATGCCGATGACCGCATCCGGACACGGACCGCGGCCATGCTGTCACGGGGTTCGCCGGCACCGGCATGCTAGTTCAGGTCATCAAGGAGGAACAGAAAACCTCCGCCGCCCTTCCTCAGCTTCAGGAACGCGGACCCTACCGCTGGTACGTGGTCGGCGTCCTGTTCCTCGCCTACGTGCTGAGCGCGATCGATGCCGGGGTCATCAAGCTGCTGGCCGAACCGATCAAGCATGATCTGGGCATCGGGGATACCCAGCTTGGGCTGTTGCAGGGGTTCGCCTTCGCCATGACCTATGCGCTGGCCGCACTGCCCATCGGCATCATGATCGACCGGCGCAACTATCGCAGCCGGGTGATCGCGACCGGGGTGGTGTTCTGGTCGGCGATGACCATCGCATGCGGCGTGGCCCGCAACTTCGGACAGTTGTTTCTGGCACGGGTCGGCGTGGGCGTGGGCGAAGCGGCGCTGTCGCCCACTGCCTATTCGCTGATCGGAGACTACTTCGGGCCGCGCGTGCGCCCGCTGGCCAATGCCTTCTATGCCATCGGCTATTCGATCGGAGCCTCGCTGGCGGTGATCGTGGGCGGCAGGCTGCTGGTTTACTTCAGCGAGGCCGACCGCGCGATCCTGCCCGTGCTGGGCGCGGTGCGGCCGTGGCAGGCGGTGTTCGCCTGCGTCGGCCTGCCCGGACTGGTCGTTGCCCTGCTGGTTCTGACCATCCGCGAACCAATGCGCCGCAGCGAGGCGCGGGCACGGGCCGCTGGCGCGCCATCGTTCGGCGATGCCTTCCGCTTCATCCGCGACGAGTGGCGGCTCTACCTTATGCTGATCGGCACCATCGCGCTGGTCGGCGCGCTCGCGATCGGGGCCAGCGCCTGGTACCCCGCCTTCCTGATGCGCACCCACGGCTGGTCCATTGCCCGTGTGACCGAGATTTACGGCTTTGCCCTGCTGGCGAGCGGCGTTGCCGGCACCCTGTTCGGCGGTTGGCTGTCCACTGTGTTGATCGGCCGCGGCCGGCGCGATGCGAACATGATGATTGTTCTGGCCACTGTCGTGGTCAAGGCCGCGCCGCTTCTGGCGGTGCCGCTGATGCCGACCGGCGAATGGGCCGTGGCGATGATCGCGTTGGCCACGCTGGTCGGACAGGGAGCGCAAGGCATCATGATCGCCGCAATCCAGGAAGTGACCCCCAGCCGCCTGCGCGGGCAGGTAATTGCGCTGACGCTGCTGGCCGTGAACCTGATCGGCACCGGAGGCGGCGCGCTGGCCTTTGGATTCCTGAGCGAACACGCCTTCACCGGAACCGATTCGCTGCGCCATGCGCTGTTCACCGGAACTGCCGTGCTGATCCCCGTGATCGTTGTGAACATCCTGGCGGGCATGAACACCTATCGCCGCGCGCTGACCCAGATGGAAGGGTAAGGCACTGAACCCTTTGCAATACGGACTGCTGTTCGCCGTCACGCTGATGACGGCGGTGGGTAATCTCGGCCTCGTCTCGGTCATGCCGGCGATCGGCCGGGCGCTTGCCATTCCGGACGCGCTGATTGCCTGCACCTTTTCGCTCTCTGCACTCGCCTGGGCGGTGACAGCTCCCCGCTGGGCACGCCTGTCCGACCGGCTCGGACGCAAGCCGCTGCTGCTAGTGGGACTGGCCGGCTTTACCGCCTCGATGCTTGGCTGCGCGCTGGTTGTGGTCGCCGGGCTGCATGCGGCGATGGCACCGCTGGCGATCTTCGCGGTCTTCGCGGTTGTGCGATCGACCTACGGCCTGTTCGGGTCCGCCGCGCCCACCGCCGCACAGGCGCTGATCGCCGACAGCACCGAAGGCCACGCGCGGATACAGGCGCTGTCGGGCCTTGCCGGGGCGCTGAGCCTTGGCACCATTGCTGGCCCGGCGGTGGCGTCGCTGTTCGTGTTCAGCGACACGACCGGGCTGGCTGGCCCGCCCTTCGCCTTCGCGGCGGCGGGAATCCTGCTCATGCTGCTGGTTCTGCTGGCCATGCCGCGCGACCGGCCGACCCACGGCACCGCCGGGCCGCATCCGAGGGGCCAGCTCTGGCTCGACCGGGCCATGCGACCCCTGCTGATTGACGGCTTCGTGGTCGCCTCGGCGCAGGCGGTCAACCTCTACACCCTTGGCTTCGCAGTACTCGACAGCGTGCCGACGGGCGGCAACAGCCAGTGGTGGATCGGGCTGACCATGTCACTGGGCGCGGCCTCCAGCCTTGCCGCGCAGACCAGCTTCGTGCGCCTGTTCAAGCCATCGCCGTGGGCCATGCTGGGCGGTGGATCGGCCGTCGTTGTGGCGGGCAATGTGCTGGCGCTGGTGGCCGGCGGCCTCTACCCCCTGATCGCGGGGTTCGTACTGGCCATGTTCGGCTACGGCCTTTCGCGCCCAGGCTTTGCCGCCGCCGCTTCGCTCGCGGTCGGACCGGAACGGCAAAGCGCGGTCGCCGGTGCGGTATCGTCCATTGCGGGCGCATCCATCGCCGCCCCCCCGGTGCTTGCCGTGGGCCTTTACCAGTTCTGGCACGGTGCGCCGCTCGCGTTGGCGGCGGGGGGCGCCTTGTGGGTGGCCCATTCGACCCGCCGCAACCGCCGAATGTTTCCTGCCAGCGACTGATCGTTCGCACAGGCCTGCTTCCCTGCCCCAGGCGCACCTGCGAAACTGGTGCCTGCAACAAGCCCCGTGAACGGGGCGATTCTCAACAGGAGAACGGGTGTGGACAGGTACCTTGTGATTTCATCGGATGGCCACGCCGGACTACCGCCGGAACGCTACCGCGACTACCTTGAGGCACGCTATCACGCCGCCTTCGACGAAGCGATCGCCAAGGAGATCAAGGCGCGCGAGGAACGTGAGAAGCTGTTCCTCATCAATGATTTCAACACCAAGTGGCGCGCCCGGGTCGGCGAAGGCCTGGAAGGCGCATGGGACGGCGCGATCCGTAACAGGGTGCTCGATCACGATGGCGTCGCCGCCGAGATCCTGTTCCCGGACGGCATCACCGAACGCAACGCTCCGCCCTTCGGCGCGGACGTGGGACTCAAGCCCGATGCCGCCATGGCCGAACTGCAATGGGCCGGAGCACGCGCCCACAACCGCTGGCTGGCCGAGTTTTGCGCCGATGACCCGAACCGCCGACTTGGCCTTGCCGTGATCCCTGCACTCTATGACGTGGACGAAACGCTGCGCGAGATCCACTGGGCCAAGAAGAACGGCATGAAGGGCGTGTTCTTCCCGCCGATCACCGATGGCTTCGCGATGTACAACCACACCAAGTATTATCCGGTGTGGGAGCTGCTTCAGGAGTACCGGATGCCGCTGCATTTCCACAGTGGCGGAGCGCCAGCCTACGACATGACCCAGCCGGGCTGGATCGGCACATATCTGTGCGAATTTGCCTTCTACATGACCCGGCCGATGTGGTCGATGATGTTCGGCGGCGTGTTCGAGGAATATCCGGACCTCAAGGTGATGTTCGTCGAGGCGGGCGGCGAATTCTG